>Ga0326728_10003234_pt1 | contig 51321 bp, 38 predicted proteins | sample MB3enrmetagenome_FD_207602 | JGI IMG/M metagenome (GOLD analysis project Ga0326728, IMG submission 207602) | Lab enriched peat soil microbial communities from McLean, Ithaca, NY, United States - MB31MN | ecosystem: Environmental > Terrestrial > Soil > Wetlands > Peat | place: USA: New York... | reverse complement strand
TACTGATTCGGGGCGCGCCACCCGTGGGCTGAAGCCACACGGCTACCTTCAAGACATCGCTCCGCGATGAGCCCCGGGCAACCAGCGCGAACCCGGGAAAAAGCCGGCGAAAACGTCCAAACTCAAGACCGGGGGTCGCAGTTCCGCTGCGACCCCCGGCTACCATCTTGCAGCCCTCCGGGTTGCGAAAAGCGGCCCAGACCCGCTTGGTATCGGTTAGGCCACAGGTTGGGGTCGAATCACCTTGGGCCCCCGAAGATCCGTGTAAGGAGCAGGCCCTAGCGTTGAGACCTGACCAGTGAATAGCGGATGCATACTGGGCAAATTGTGCGGGTTCATTTCGTCGCGCCCGTGAACTCAATGAATCGGAGCAGCGGCGGGCAAGCCGGGTTCATTCGGCTTTCAGAAGGTTAACGACCACAATGCCTTCCAGCTTCACGTCCTGCTTGCGGTCCAGGTCCAGAGCCTGGTCCCTGACCACGGTCTCCCAGAGATGGAGCCTCGGGTCGCCGCCCTTCACCACGATGCGCCTGGCGGCCGGGTCATAAGTGAACTCGGCCCAGGACTGGCCGTCGCGGAAAACCTTCCCGGGTTTAGTCGGCAGTGGCGCTGACCAACTGCCATCGGCCTGGCGCCTCCAGCCTTCGACCAGGTCTGCCCCGCTGATGACCGCCCGCTCGCCTGTCATGGCGCGGACCGTCACGCCGTCGTTCCTGGGCCGCAGCACCTCGCGGTACACCCCCCCGCGCAGCAGGATCGCCTCGCCCGGTTCGGCGACGGCACAGGCCTTGGCCAGGCTCGCCAGCGGCACGGCTGGATAGCCCCAGCCCGGATCGTCGGCGGCGGCGGGATGCCGGGGATCGACGTAATAAACATTTGGATACTCCAGCGCCCCGATGGTCGCTCCATCCTTGCCTGCGCCGGCGGCGGGACTGCCCTTCCGCAAACGGAAATCCCGTTTCTCGGCATCTCGCAACAGGGGGTCCTTGCCGTTGATGTTCTTGTCCATCGCCAAGGGCGCGGTTTTGAACGCCAGGTTGTATTCGACCAGCGGATTGGCCGGGGTGAAGTCGTCCTTGCTGCCATCGAGAACGGCCTGCTGCATGTCGTAGAAGAGGTTGTTGCGAATTTGACCGTGAGTGGATTCCCGACCGCGCAGACCCACCCCGCACCAGGCGATGCCGGCGAAGGTGTTGTTCTCGACCGTCACGTCCGGCGTCTGGATGACATCCAGCCCCCACGCCCCCCGATAGGTGGGCAGGATGGAGGAATAGAGGTTATGCCGCCAGGTCCAGTTGCGCACGCTGCCGATGTTGGGTTTGCTCTCCACCATGGCTCCCTGGCCCCAGTCGAAGCAGGTATTGTACTCGAAGAGCAGGTCCTGAGCCAGGGTGTCTTTGCCCATGAACGTCTGGATGCAGTCCACGTGGGCGACCTTGATTTCGGATGTCACCGTGCCGTGGTAGTAGTTGTAGCGCTCAACGCAGCCCCGGCCGAAGAAGCGCGAGTAGTCGCAGTCGTCGTACGGGTTGCCCGGAGTGTACATGAACAGCCGGCTCACCTCGTTGTTTTCGACCAGCCAATGCTCTCCGCCCAGGATGAAGCCGTATTGGCTGTGATAGACCTTGTTGTAGGCGATCCGGTTGTGGGCCACGGCGGAGTAGTCGCGCGGACCGCCGGCCACGGCCCGCCCGTAAGTGCCGTTGACGGCCATCATCATTTCGTGGATGTAATTATCCAGCACCTCGCAGTGGGTCCCCGCCAATTGCACCGCGACCTCGGGCTTCCCGGCCGTGATCTCGAAACCTTCGATGCGCAGATAGCTCCCCTCCAGGTCAAATCCGCCCACCACCGCCCTCCGCCGAGGCGCCGCCCGCAACGTGATCGGCCCGCCTTCCGTGCCGCTCGTTCTGACTCTGACCCGCTCGTCATATTTGCCCTCCATGACGACGACGGTGTCACCCGGCTTGGCCACGTTGGCCGCGGACTGGATGGTCTTCAACGGTTTCTCCTCCGTGCCCGGGTTGGTGTCGGCGGCTCCGGGGACCGCCTGGTCCACGACGTAGATGGCCGCCTGGGCTTGACCGGGGGCACACGCCGCCAAAACCAGGCCTGCCGCAGCCAGGCAAACGGTCATGATCATCTGTCTCATGGCGATCATTGTCGTTTGCGGCGGCCTTCGCTGTCCAGCCCCGATTCCCGGGGGATTGCTCCATGACTTCGTTGCCCACGCCCAGCAACCGGCGGATGCGGGCGAGCAGCGGCGCCCCGTTTGCCGCAAAAGCCAGTTCCGGCAAGCCCGCGCTTGATTGCGCCAAAACCGCCAGCGCCCGAGCGTAGGCCAAGCGGTTCCCGCACACCTGCACGACCAGGTCATCGCAGCAGTTCTCCCGCTCCTCGCGCACGCAACGCGACACCCACCACACGGCCGGGTGATAGAACATCAGGGTCTCCAGGGCACACTGGCAGGCGTTGACCAGGCAATCGAACCGTCGAACGTGGGCCAGTTCATGGGCAAGAATCGCCTCCAGTTGCTCCGGCGCCAGGCCGGCCAACGTGGCCGCCGGCAGCAGGACGATCGGCCGCATCCATCCGATGACCGTCGGCACTTGGACGAGCGCCGATTTGAACAAACCGACGTGTCGGCTGATGTCCAGCCGGACCCGCAGGTCCTCCAATGTCTCGAGCCAGCCGGGTTCGGCCGGCTCCGTCTGTCGCCAGCGAATGCGCCTTACCCACAGGCAGCCTCGCATCAGTCTCAACAGGCACACCGCGACCCCCAGCGACCATGCCCCCGCCAACCAGGGCGCCAGCCGCCCGCACAGGCCCATTCCCATTCGGAACAGCGAATCGGTTCCATCCCCGATTTGCGAGGCGGCGGCGTCCGCCGCGCCGGAAACCGGCACGAACATTGCCTGGGCCCCCGGCCCAGCCTGGCCTGCATCCCCCGGCCGAACGGGCGCGCGCCAAAGGCACAGCGTCGTGGCGGGTCCGGCCGCCAGCAACACCAAGGCCAGGCAACCCGCCACGTAGCGGACCTCCGCCGAACGCCGCCGCAAGACTTGCCGCGCCAGGCCAAAGGCCGCCCCCACGAGGGCGCCCTGCCAGAGCGAATGCAACAAAACCCATCCCACCCGTTGCGCCAGGGGATGGTCCGCTATCCCGGCTGGAATGCTCATTTCGCCCCTCCTTCCATCTCGTCGAGCAGCCGGCGGATTTCCGCCAACTCCTCCCGCGTCGCTTTCCTCCCGGCCAGGGCCTGCATGACCAGTCTCGGGGCGGAGCCGGCGAACACCCGGTCGAGCACGTGCCCGACTACCTGGCGCTGCGTTTGCTCCTGACTCACGCTGGCATAATAAACGTGGGACCGCTCCGTCTCGTCCCGGCGAAGCAGCCCCTTCTCGAACATGATTTGCATCAGCTTGAGAATCGTCGTGTAGCCGGTCTGGTGTTTCGGGTTGAGCTGCTCCCAGATTTTCCGGACGGTGCTGGGGCCGCAGTCCCAGAGCACGCGCAGGATCGAGAGCTCCGCGTCGGTCGGTTTGGGGAGTTTGGATTGTTTCATAAGCGCCATTACGGGGGTCATAATACGACATTCCTCGTAGTTGTCAACGAAAATATTCGTATGTCGGTACGGCCTTACGCCCGTCTCCTACATCCAGGCAATGGGCTAATCCCCGGACAGTTGCAGGACCCGATAGAAGCCGCTGGCGTTTGTAGCCGGGTAGGAATAGGTGACGAGGTCACCGGTCCCGTTATTGGTTGCCAGGGACGTCCAATTGGTATTGGAGAGCTGGTCCTTGTATTGGATTAGGTAGGCGAGGCCAGACGCGCTTTGGAAGGAGAACTGGAATGTGTCGGCACGGACGGCCGGTTGGACAAGCAACGGCAGGAGGGACAACTGGGCCTGGCCGCTGACGACGGCGCCGGCCGAATTGGAGACGGTGACCGTGTAAAGGCCGACATTGGCCGGTTCCACGATGGGGATGCTGTAGCTGGAGTTTGTGGCATTGGGTATGGGGGCGTCGTCGAAGTTCCATTGGTAAGCTAATTGGGCGCCTGTGGCGGTTACGCTAAAGGTCGCCGTTTGCCCCTGCGTTACGGTGAGGCTTTGCGGCGGCGCGGTGATGAGGGGCATGGTTCCCACGGTCAGGAAGGCCTGGGCGTAGGCGTCACTGAAATCGCCGGACACGACCACGGTGTAAGGGCCGGCATCGCTTTGCTGAACCTCTGGAATCTCGTAGGTGAGTCCGATGGCGGGGAGATTGGTGCCATAATGCTGCCATTGATAGGTGAAGGCCGCCTCGCCCGAGGCATAGACGGCAAAGGTGGCGGGGGCGCCGGGCGCAACGATTGGATTGGTCGGAACGATGTACGGAACCGGGTCGACAGAGAGCCTGACAATTGCGCTGGTTATGCCCCCCGCCGCGTTAGTGATGACGACGGTGTAGTTGCCTTCGTTGGTCGCAGCTACCGAAGCCAGGGTGTAGGTGAAATTGGTTCCGATCTGGTTGGTGGCTGCGCCGGGGATGTTCAGACCGTTGAATTGCCACTGATAGGACAGAGTGTGGTCGCCGTCGGCGGTTTCACCGATGACGGTGACCTGGAACCAGACCAAGGTCTGGTCGAAGCCCTCTATGCTGGCCGGTTGCTTGACTATGGAGGGCAGAATGCTCAGGGAAACCACGTCGCTGGTCACGGCGCCAAGCTTGTTGGAGATGACGACGTCGTAATACCCGACGTTGGTGAGGTCCAGAGAGGTAAAGGTGTAGCTGGAATCGATCTGGCCGGGGACGTTGGTGGCGCTCGATGTATTGGTGCCGTAAAACCGCCACCAATAATACAGACGCAGATCGGTGGCGCCGCTGGCAGAAACGGAGAGGGCGGCGGGGTTGCCGTTGGTCTGAACAATGCTGAGGGGTTGCGAGATGATGGACGGGAAGGTCGCCAACTCGAAGGCCCCTATGTCCGCGCCCTTGCCCAGGGGCCGATGGATGCCGCGCTGGTCGATGGGGGGAAAGGGGGCTGTCAGAGGGATGGCGTCAAGGGCCGGGCTGCTGTTGGACAAGGCCATGGTCATGGTGTAGCCGCCGTTCCAGGCAGGGACGAAGACCTTCGGATCGGTCTTCTTGATAGTGTGGGCGTTGGTCCACAGTATGCTGTTATCGGTCGTGATGTTGTATCCGCCATCGGTGATTTTGCCGGTGACGGCGTAGATATTGGTGCCCAGGCTGTCGGTGGGCGCCACGACGTTGGTCGAGAATATCGAGTTCATGAGCAGGAAGGCGCCGCCGCCACTGGCCAGGCCGCCGCCGTGGGCAGCCCCGGCGCTGCCAACGAGGCTGCCGATCCCCGAGCCGTTGGCGCCTGCGGCGCCGCCCATTGCGCTGCAATTGCCGAAGGTGCAGTTCACCACCGAGACCAGGCCGGTTCCGTAGAGGCCGCCGCCGGCGCCGATGCCGCCGTTGCCGCCTATGCCGGCGTTAGCGGTCCCGTCGCCCCCTGCGCCGCCGGCGCCGCCGGCGACCGTGTTGGTGAAAAAGGTGCAATTGGTCACTGCGGCGCCCCCCAGGCAGCAGAGGCCCCCGCCCAGACCTTTGGCCCCGTCCTGGCCGTTTTTGCCGTCCTGGTTGACGTCTGTGCCGCCGCCGGCGCTAATGCCGCCTTGAACGGAGTTGCCGTAAAACGTGCAATTCACCACTGTGGCCTGGTTCGGGTTGCAGTAAATGCCGCCGCCGGAGGCTGTGCCGCCGGCGCCGCCACTGCCAGCCAGGCCCGAGTAAGCGCCGGCGCCTCCGGCGCCGCCTTGCCCCCCAGCGCCGCCGGTGACTATGTTGGCGGCAAAAGTGCAGTTGCTGGCCAGGATTGTGCCCAGGCCGGCGGTATAGACGGCCCCGCCGCAGGCGGTCCCGCCCGCGGCGCCTGCGCCGCCGTTGCCGCCGCTATAGCCGTCTGGCGCGTTGCCCGCCCCGCCGACGCCGCCTTGCCCGCCCGCCCCGCCGATGGCGCTGTTGTTGGTAAACACGCAATTCAAGAGCGCGAGGTTGCCCAGATTATAGATAGCCCCGCCCAAGGCGGGCCAACCCGGCGCGCCGTTCCGGCCGTTGCCGCCAGTATCCTCGAGATTGCTGAGGCCGTCGATTCCGTTGTCCCCGCCGAGGGCCGTCGCCGTGCTGCTCGTCACCGTGCAATTGGTGAGAGTGACGAAGGCCCCATCCAGGATATAGTAGGCGCCGCCGTTGGTGTTTGCGCCGCCGCTAATCGTGAGGCCGATGTTGCTGAAAGTGATGCCGGGATCGACCTGGAAGATCGGCCCTATGCCGCCGCCATTGATGGCGACGCTGTAACCCTGGGCGTTGAGGGTCGTGTCCAGGGAAATCTCGATAGGAGCAGTGAGCGTGATGTTGCAGGCCTGGGTGAAGTACACATAGCCGCCCTGCCCCAGGGCAACATCCAGGTCATTCTCCGTGCATCCGTACACCGGGCCTTCGGCGCGCGCCGCCCCGGCGCTGAACACCCATGCGGCCAGCGCCAGCAGCGGGAGCCAGGTGGTCATGCCCGGTTTCAAGGGCCTTCCTCGGATTTCGGATATCGAGCTCATGTCTGGGTGCCTTGGCGCGGGGCGCTCCTATTGGGTCTCGAGCAATTCCCTTCCTTCGAACTCCTTATCCAACTTCTTGATCCGCTTGTTTTCCTCAATCTGGATTTCGTTCTCGGTTGCCCGGACGCCGGGCATTTTGTTCTTCTCGGCCTTGGTGGCCAGGAAGGCGACCTCAGGGGTGGGCAGCACGGTGGGGCGGATGAGGACGATGAGTTCGGTGCGGCTTTCGGTCTTAGTGGTGCTTTTGAACAGGGACCCCAGCAGCGGTATGTCCATCAGCACGGGCACGCCCGAGTAACTGTCGGTCTTGTCCGTCTCGATCAAGCCGCCCAGCATGATGGTCTCGTGGTCGCGCACGGCCACTTGGGCATTGGCGGACTTGGAGCTGGTAATGGGCACGTTGCCGATGTTGGCTATGTTGACGCTGCCGGAAACGCTTTCGATCTGCTGTGAGATTTCCATGACGACCAGGCCCTCGGGGTTAATCAAAGGCGTGACGTCCAGGGTGACGCCGATCTGCATCTGCTGGATCGAGGAGTAACCGCCGTAGGCCCCGCCGCCGTAGTAACTGCCGGTCGGGTAGGGCACCGTTTCACCCACGAAAATGCTGGCCTCCTGGTTGTTCAAGGTCATGATGCGCGGGCGCTGGAGGATCTTGGCCCGGGCGTCGGTTGCGGCGGCAGTGACCGAGACATCGAGGTCCTGACCCAGGTGGGCCAGGTAGCTGAATCCTCCGGGGAGGCTGCCGGCCGCGTTGGTCGCGTTCCCGGACAGGAAGCTGCTTTGGTTGAGCAGGTTGCCGTTGTTGATCCCGCCGATGCCGTTGAAGTAATTGCCGATGCCGTGGTTCTTGGCTTCCTGGTAGCTCACGCCCAGGTTTTTCGACTTGTTGAGGTCCACCGAGATGATGACGGCCTCGATCAAAACCTGGGCCGGCACGATATCCAGTTTGTTGATGATGTCCCTGATTTTCTCCATGTCCTCCTTCGAGGCGTAGATCAGGAGCGAATTGGTCCGCGCATCGGCGATGATTTTTGTCTGGCCGATGATCTGCATCTCGTTGGCGCCGGTGGCGCCGGCGCGGCTCATGATGTCGCTCAGCCGGCGTGTGAAGCTCTGGTTGGCGCTGGCGCCCGGCGCCACAGGGGTCGCCGCCCCCATCGAGGTATATCCGCCGCCCAAGCCGCCCGAGTAGCCAGGGTAGCCGGAGTAGCCGGCGCCCATGCCGCCCATGCCCATGCCCATGCCCGAGCTCATGCCCATGGCGGTCCTGCCCATGCCGCCCATGCCGCCCATGCCGCCGCGCCCGCCGCGCATGCCGCGCCCGGCGGCGCCCATCGCCCCGCCCCCGGCGCCGGCGCCGCCCCCGCCGTTGGCGCTCAGACTGTTGAGAACACCCGCAATGTCCTGGGCTACGGCGTACTTGATCGGAATCACGTCCGAGATGAATTCCGAAGGAATCGCCACGTCGATCTTCTTGACCATCTCGAGCATGCGTTTGACGTTCTCGCTGAAATCGCGCAGCACCAGGATGCGGGTGTCGTCGATTGCCAGAATCGGGTTCGCGATGGTGCTGCTGGCGAAGGCCTGGAGGGGCTGCGTGAGGTCGCTCGGGCGGACGTTAGTGGTCTGTATCACGTAAGTCACGTATTGTCCGAGCTCCGGCAAGTGCTCGCCGGCGCCCTTGAATGTCTCCTGGCCCGACCCGCCGGCACTTGCCGTCGGCACTGCTTTGACGAACTTGTCGCCTACGTTGACCATGGCGATGCCATTCATCCCGAGCACCACGTCCAGGGCCTGAATGGCCTCTTTCTTGGTAAGGGCGGTTTGGGTGGTCAAATCAATCTGCGGCCCGGGCAAGGTGGTCGGGCGCAGGATCGTGCGGTTGACCATGTCGGCATAAACCTCCAAGACCTGCGCGAGGTCCGCCTTCCGGAAATCTATCATGCCTGGCGGGACGATTTCCTCCGACGCCTCACCAGCGACGCCGGGCGTCGGGACCGCGTTGGTCTTTGGGCCGGGTGTCGAACCCGGCAGTCCGGGCCTGGCCGCGCCGGGGAGTCCTGGGACCGGCATTGCCGGCCTGACCGAGCCCGGCGTTGCCGGGGCCGGCGTACCAGGCCGGGGCGCCGGGCCCAAGGGAGTGCGTGCGCCAGGGGCGGCGGCAGGGCGGGCCGCCGGGGCATTGCTGCCAGCCGAAGCGGGCCCTGGAGTGATACCGCGCGTCGGCACGTTGGCTGGGGCGGGCGGAGTTCCCGGGGACGGCGGAGGCGCCACCGGAGGCGGAGCCTGGCTATTGGCGGCTGGGGCGGGGGGAGTTCCCGGGGACGGCGGGGGCGCCTGAGCCCACAGGCTGAAGCCGGCGAGCAACAAAGTGAGCGGGATTGTTTTCACGATCATTTGGGTGAAGTATTGGGTCGTTTGGGAGGCGGGGGCGCCGTGCCGGGGACAGGCGCGGAAGTTTTGGCGGACCGGGCAGCCGCCTTGACAGGGAGGGCCTTCTGGTAGCTGGCGACCAGTTTGATTTGCGCGTTCAATTGCTGACGCGCCGCGTCCGGGCGCAGCGCCAGGTCGCGGACTCGAATCATTGAGTTGCTCGACCCCAGGTCGTATAGGAAGTCGACCAGTTGTTGTTCCTTGGCCGTCGCGGTCACGGTGATGGACTTCTCGACAAAGAACGGGTTGTTGGTCCGCTCGGCGACATGCCCAAAACTCGAGAGGTTGATCCCGCAAAGGGCGGCCTTGGTCTGGACCTCGGTGGCAAAGTGCAGCGATTGATCTTCCGCCGGGACCTTGTAGCCGTCGGCGCTCAACGCTCGAATCTGCTCATTGTAAACTTTCATCTGGGCGATCTTGGCGCTGCGCTTCTTGAGGTCCTCCTCGGCCTTCTGCCTGCGAAAGCCGACCTGCTCCCAATCGGAGAAGTGCGGGACCACGAACCAGAAGTTGAGGACGACGAACGCCGTGGCGGCCACCCCTACGACAAGGCGTTTCTCATGCGGGCGCAGAGTATCGAGGTAGGTCTTCACTGGGCCTCCACGCGTTTGAGATCGAAAGTGGTGTTCCAGTTCACATTTTGGCTGTTGGCGCCGCTGCTGCTCATGCTCAGGCTGTCGCTGCTCTTGGCATCGAACAGGGGCTGGCCGTCTTTGGCGTATTTGCGCATGGCGCCGTCGAACTGGAGCAGCTCGAGGTGCTCATCGGCGGGGGCGATGCCGGTCAGACTCAGGCGCTTGCCGTCGCTGAAGCTGTAGCCCTCGAGGGTGATGCTGGCGGGGAGCAATTCGGCCAGGGCCTTCCAGCAGTCCAGGGCCGCGTATTTGAGTTCCTGGTGGTCTTGGAGGACTTTGTAGCGGGCCTCGAGCCCCATTGCGTTGGTGTAGTCGGCGCCCCTGTCGGCCACCTGCCGCTCCACTCCGCGCGTGCGGAACAGGGCCACTTGCAGGGCGACCAGGTAAACGGCCACGCCAATGATATAGACCGCCACCACGGCGCCCAAGCCGCCCATCCATAACCGATCTACGAATCGCTGCTGGTAACGGGTGGCAAACTCGACGGGCAGGAGATTGGCCTGCGCCTCGGATTGGGTGGCGCGCGTGGCGGTGTGGGCGGCCATTTGCAGGGCCTGGAGCGGGGCGCTGACCTCGACGGACTGCTCGAATGCGGCCCGCAAAGCCGGTTCCCATTCTGAGGCCGCCCCCGGATCGGCCACAAGGTGCCAGGTGGGCGTTGAGGTTACCCAGCCTTCCATCTCCCCGGTCCAGGCGATCTGCATCAACTGTTCCCTCAAGCCCTCGGGACGGTTGAGGGCGGGCAGCGTAATCAGGTCCAGGTTCTGCAGCACCCCGTCATACCACCAGGCGGCCAGGGCGGTGTTCTTTGCCCCGCCCGTGTTGGGGTAAATCCAGACGCCATCGGAGGTGATGGTCGTGGCCTGCAACTGCTCCAGGGAGGGCATCTCCAGCCGATCCGCCTGGAACCCTTGTCCCTCAAGCTGACCCAGGAATTCCTCGACTCCGTTCCGGGCCGCCATCATCACGATGACCGTCTGCTGGTTGTCGTGGACCTGGGGCAGCACATAGACACTCCAGACGATCTGGTTGACCGGCATGGGCGAGAGCTTCTCCAATTGCAGCTCCACCATCGAGACCGTTTCGGTGTAGTTGCTCAACGGGAACTGGGCGGCGCGGAGAAACACTTGTTCCGGCGGCAACCATGCGATGTTGAGCTTGCGCTGGAACAACGAGCGCCAATCCTTGGCAATGAGCCCGCCGGGCAGGGGCTCGCCGGGGACAATCTTCTGCTCGCGATTCAGGACAAAGCTCCCGCTCCGGGCGGCGAACTGCCAGAGATGCCGGCCTTCGGCCCCGACCTCAAGCACGTTGCACCAGTGGACGGCGGCCGCCGTGGTCTTGCGCCGGGCCATCCGCGCAGCCATCGAGGAGGGCGCGCCTGCCGCCACGACAGCGGCCTTCCTGGACTTGATAAAGCGGACCAGGAGCAGGACCGCCAGGAACAGACCGAAGAGGCCGGTCGAGAGCACCGTGAAAAACGAGGGGCTGGCCCGCCACTGGCGGAGAGTTTCCAGGATTCTCGACCCGGCCTTGGCTGTGCCGGCGGGGGCCGCGTGGGCCGCTGCGCCCGTTTTGGCGCCGCCGGCCCGCGGTCCCGCCGCCGGGGCATTGGTCGTTCGCGGCCGGGCGCTAAAGCCGGGCCGCTGCATTCTCGAGGCGGGGTTGGTCGCCTGGGCGGCCCTGAGTCGAGCCAGTGCCGCATTGGGCACGGCATTGGCGCCCGGGGGCGGCCGGAGCGCGGGGCCCCTTCCGGCGATGGCGGCATTGGTGCCTGGGCGGGGCTGGAACCTGGGGGTCCTTCCTGCCATGGCGGCATTGGTTGCCGAGCCGGCTTTGGCTCTTGGAGGAATCGCATTGGTGGCGGCGGGACCCAAGGGGACGCTTTGGCCGCGGGCGCCAGGGGGGCCGCTCAGCCAGACGGCCAGGACGACGAGCCCCCCTCTGGCCGCCGACCGCGACGCTATTCGCCGCCATCTCTTCATAAAACCTGGCTTTATCATGCCGTCACTCCAACTGAGCCTTGCTCGTTTCACGCCTTGGTGTCGTCCATTAAGGCGTCGAGGTGCTCCTCTATCTGGGTAACGCGCAGGACTTCCTCGATGGTGGTTGAGCCGTCGCGGACCTTGTTCCAGCCGTCGGTGCGGAGCGTGCGCATGCCCTGCTCGATGGCCTTGGCGGCGATGGTCGTGGCGGGGGAGCGGTTGAGGATGAGGGGGCGCAGGGCTTCGTTGAGGATGAGCAGCTCATAGATGCCCTTGCGCCCCTGATAACCAAGCTGCCGGCATTCCTCGCACCCGGCGCCGTGCCAAAACCTGGCGGTCTCGATTTGGTCTTCCGGAAAGCCGATGCGCCGGAGGTAATCGCGCTCGACCTTCTGCTCGGTCTTGCAGTGGAGGCAGATGGTGCGCACCAGGCGTTGGGCCATCACCGCCTCCACCGAAGAGGCCACCAGGAACGGCTCGATCCCCATATCGATCAAGCGCGTGAACGCGCTCGGCGCGTCATTGGTGTGGAGCGTGCTGAAGACCAGGTGCCCGGTCAGCGCCGCCCGAATCGCTATCTCCGCCGTCTCGAGGTCGCGCACCTCGCCCACCATGATCACGTTCGGGTCCTGCCGCAGGATGTGGCGCAAGCCCATGGCAAAGGTCAGCCCGATCTCCGGCCGGACGGCGATCTGGTTGATGCCTTTGAGTTCGTATTCGACCGGCTCCTCGATCGTGATGATGCGCTTGTGCACGGAATTGATCGTGCTCAAAAACGCATAGAGCGAGGTGGACTTGCCCGAGCCGGTCGGCCCGGTAACCAGGAATATGCCGTGCGGCTTGACGATGATCTCGCGAATGGAGTGTTCTTCCAGCGGCGAAAACCCAAGCTTGTCCAGGCTCAGGAAGATCTTCCCGCGCGTCAGCAGACGCAGCGAGACGCTCTCCCCATAAACGGTCGGCACCGTCGAAACCCGGATATCGATTTCCTCCCCCTTGATGCGGACATTGATGCGCCCGTCCTGGGGCAGGCGCTTCTCGGAGATGTTCATGCCCGACATGACCTTGATGCGCGAGATCAGGGCCGCCTGAAAACGCTTGAGCTGCGGGGGCATCGGGGTCTGGTGCAGGATGCCGTCAATCCGGTAGCGGATGCGCAGCTCGTCTTCGGCCGGCTCGAAATGAATGTCCGTGGCGCGGTCCTTGAAGGCCTCCCAGATGACCTGGTTGACGAACTTGATGACGCTGGCTTCCTGGTCGGTCTCGGTGATTTCCTTGTCCACCGGCAAGTCCAGGTCCACCAGCATATCCTCCTGCTCGCCCATCTGCCCGAGGGTGTCGGCGCCGACGCCGTAGAAATTCTTGAGCGCCTTCTCGATCTCGGTTTTGGGCGCCAGCGCAAACCGCACCATCGCGTGCGCATCGAACCGCACCGCGTTGAGCATCGCCGTGTCAAACGGATTGCTCACCGCCACTTGCAGCGTCCCGTCCGTCACCTGCGTTGGCAGGACCGAGTATTGGAAGGCCACCTTCGTAGAGATGCGGTTCCGCGCCTCGGCCGGCACTTTCAGCTTCGGCAGGTCCAGGTAGGGCCAGTTCAGGGCCTTGGCCAACTCCTGCAAAAACGCATCCTCCGTCAGGCCCCGCTCCCGGCAGATAAAAGCCAGCAGCGTCTCTTGCGAACCGCTCTGGGCCGCCACCCGCCAAGCCTTGCACCACTCCTCGAATTTCGCGGGAGTGGCCAGGCCCATCCGGGCCGCAAACTCTCTTAATGACACAAATGCCATCGCTCTTCTCAGTTCATCGCTAACCTTCTGAAACAAAGCAGACTGGGAAAAGTTGCGCTGCAAGTGGAAGTTTTTGCGCCAACATGCCGGAGCAACCGGCCACTGAGTTACATGCGGAATTTGTTTTTTGTCTGTCAAAATCGGCGCGACCTGCGAAGATGGCGCTCGGTATGCTCAAAGCGCCTCCATTTTTCAGAGGGCGATTCGCCGTCCTGGTTTTGGTTTCGGCGACTGCGGCGGCCCAATGCGCTCCGGTCCCTGGCCAGAATCCCGGCCAGGCCCCGCCTTCCCCGGCCTCTCAAAGCCCGGTCCCTCCCGGCGTGGAGTCCCAATCCAAAGAGGCGATACAGGCCGAGTATCAGAAGGTCATGGATGCCGACGATGAGGCGCAGGCGGAGGTGGACAAGTGGATTCGAGACAATGTGGATTACGCCGCCAAGGGCGCCGGGATGCCCCGAGCCGAGTTGAAGCGGCGCATCCGCGAACGTTTCGAACCGGTGCGCAAGGGCTACGAGGATTTTATCAAGCGCCACCCCGGCCACGCCGCAGGGCGAGTGGCTTATGCCAGTTTCCTGGGCGACCTGGACGAGGAGGAGGCCGCCGAGGAACAACTGGACAAGGCCCTGGTCCTGGACCCGAAAAACCCTGCCATCTACAATAACCTCGCCAACATCTACGGCCACAGAGGCCCCGTCAAAAAGGCCTTCGAGTATTTCACCAGGGCCATCCAACTCAAACCCTCGGAGCCGGTCTATTACCACAACTTCGCCACGACGGTCTATGTCTTCCGCAAGGACGCGACCGAGTATTTCGCTCTCAACGAACAGCAGGTCATCGAGAAGGCCCTGGGGCTTTACAGCAACGCGCTGAGGCTGGACCCGGACAATTTTCCGCTGGCTTCCGACGTGGCCGAGACTTACTACACTATTCAACCCCTGCGGACCGATGAGGCGCTCAGGGCCTGGACCAACGCCCTGCATGTCGCCCATAGCGACGTGGAACGCGAAGGGGTCTGCATTCACCTGGCCCGAATCAAGATGATAGCCGGGCGTCTGGCCGAGGCCAGGGGCCATCTCGACGCGGTGACCAACGCGCTTTACGCCGAATTGAAAGGCCGCATCGCTCGCCGCATCGAGGAGCGCGAACGCAACCCGGGCGAAACCAACGCTCCGCCCGCCGCGGTCCTGGAGAAAAAGCCGCCCTTATGAAGCGGCTCACCGGTCACAGGGTCCACCCGTCGCGATAGGGCCGTTGGACACACGCATTGGCGGCAGGGTCGTTGGCCACCCTCATCTTCTCCCCTTCCCAGAGCAACTGGCGATTGGGGAAACGCACGGCCAGGTTGCCCATCAACACCATCTCCGCGAGCGGGCCGGCATAATCGAAATTGCAACTGGCCGGCTTGCCGCCTTTGCAGGCGCGCACCCAATCTCTCTCGTGCCCATTGATGCCTTCGGGGATGCGCTCGATCTGCGCCGGGGTCCGCGGCAGGTCCCGCATGATGTCCTCCGGATAGACGCGCGGATTGCGGCCATAACAACCGCAGATGAGCACGCCCTTCTGCCCGAGAAAGATAGCGCCCCCGTCGGAATCCCCCAGGGGGTCGTCGGCCTCCAGGATGGCGGGCCGCGGCGGCATAATGCCGCCGTCCCACCAGGTCAGGCTCACGGCGGGCCACTGCCCTCGCGCCGGGAATTTGTAGCGCACGACCGTCGAGCGCGGGAAGTTCTCATTGCGCGGTTCGGTCTTTTTCCACAGTCCGTGCCAATAGGTCGAGATGCAACCCTCGACGCTCACCGGGTACTTGAGCTGGAGCGCCCAGAACGGCGCGTCCAGCAGATGGCAGCCCAGGTCGCCCAGTGAGCCGGTGCCAAAATCGCACCAAGCCCGCCAGGTGCCGGGCACATAAGCCGGGTGATAGGGCCGGTAGGGGGCCGGGCCGAGCCAGAGGTCCCAATCCAGCCCCTCCGGAACGGCGGGCGTCTCCTTGGGGCGCTCGACCTCGATGCCCTGGGGCCAGACCGGGCGGTTGGTCCAGACGTGGACTTCCTGCACCGGGCCGATGGCCCCGGCCCCGATCCATTCGCAGACCAGGCGCGTGCCGTCCCCGGAATGGCCCTGATTTCCCATCTGGGAGGCCACTTTATACTGGCGCGCCGCCTCGGTCAGGACGCGCGCCTCATGGACCGAATAGGTCATCGGTTTCTGCACATAGACATGTTTCCCGGCCCGCATCGCCGCCATCGCTACCGGCGCATGCGAGTGATCGGGCGTGGCGATAATGACCGCCTCGATGTCCTTCTGGTCCTCGAGCATCCGGCGAAAATCGCGGTGGATTCGGGCCTTGGGATATTCGGCGAAGGTCTTGGCCGCATAGTTCGAGTCCACGTCGCAGAGCGCGACGATGTTCTCGCCGGAACAGGCCTTGAGGTTGGTCTGGCCCATCCCGCCCACCCCGATGCCCGCAATGTTCAGCTTGTCGCCGGGAGCCCTTTGGCCCGGCCCCCCCAGCACGTGCCGCGGCACGATCGAGACCGCTGACGTGGCCAGCACTGTCGTCTTTAAGAACTGCCTTCGTGTGTCTTTCATGGATAGCCGGTAGTTTGAGTTTCCACAAGTCACTGCCAGAAACGATGGCGGCAGACAAGAGAATTGTCGCGGCTTGTGAAATGAGTTGCGCCTTGGCGCAGATATGTTAGCAAGGGAAGGCATTGACTATTGAATCCTGTAACGCGGGAATTGCTATGTTGAATCGAGTCTTGAAAGCCGGCGCCTTCGCCCTCCTTGCGGCAGCCATTGCCGGCCTGCCGGTTTCCCTCCAGGCCCAAACCAACCAGAGCCCTGCGGCAACCAACAACGCGCAGAAAAAGCAGGCCCCTGCCGGGAAACGAACCGCCGGTCCATTCCGCGGCAAACTGGCCGCGGTGGACAAAGTCAACAAGACCATTACCGTCGGCAAAAGGACTTTCCAGATCACTTCTGACACCAAGGTCTTCAAGGACGGGGCGCCGGCCACATTGGAAGATGCCGTGGTGGGTCAGAATGTCAGCGGCGGCTTCAAGACGGCCCCAGGCGGAAAACTCAATGCCACGAAGCTGACCATTGGCCCGAAAGCCGAGCGCCAGGCCCCCGCCAAAAAGGCCGACCCCAATGGCGGAACATGAGGGGCCGTGCCAGGAATGATTTCGGGGGCTAATTGCTCGCGCTGAGGGTCAGCGTGTAACTATTCTCACGGGATGGCTTTGAGTTGCTCGGCGGTCCAGGGTTGGGAGCGGGCGCCGACTTGGGCGCGCACGGCCTTGACTTGCTCGGGGGTGATGGCCGTGGCCTTGTTGCCCCAGCTTTGGCGGATATAGGTCAGGACATCGGCCAGGTCGTCATCGGACAAGGAAGCGCCCATGGCGGGCATCGAGAGGTTCCATTCCGTGCCATCGACCTGGACCGAGCCGCTCAGACCGGAGAGCGGGATGCGGATCATGCGATTGGGGCTGCCCATCACCCACTCGGACGCCACGAAGAGCGGAGCCTGGCCGGGCTTGCCCTTGCCATCGCTGTTATGGCATAGCGCGCATATATTCTCATAAACGGCACGGCCGCGCTCAAGGGAGGAGCCTCCGCCGCGCGGCTGGAAGGCCTGCAGGTCGGCCAGGGAAGCATAAGGCATATAAACCTCGGCATCGAACCAGCCGCTGTATCGGTCGAAAAACACCATTCCCGCGTAGAGTAGCACGAAAAGCAGGACCATCAGCCAGACCGGGACGGGCATGTTCCCCGCGCCGAGCTCGGCGGTCTCGGGAGGCATTGGCGGAGGTTGGCTGCTGGAAAAGTTCATGGGGTAGCTGGGGCGTTTGTTGGCGCGGTGTTGGTGGACGTTGTGCCCGCGGCCGCGCCCGCCGTCGCGCCCGCCGTCGCGCCCGCCGTCGCGCCCGCCGTCGCGCCCGCCGTCGCGCCAGGCGCTATGGCGGGCGGGCCAGGCGCTATGGCGGGCGGGCCGGGCGCTATGGCGGGCGGGCCGGGCGCAACACTCAGCGGCGCCTCGAAAAGCGGCGCCTCGGCCCGGAGGCTGAGCAGGTAAGCCACCAGGGCCAGGGCTTCCGGCTTGGGAACGATCTCATGGCCGGGCGGCGGGGCCAGGCCGGGGGGCAGGACCATGGCGTCGGGCGAAGGACTCCGTTCTACCTTGCGCTTTTCAAACAGGAACCGGTAGGGCGGCATTGCCGAGTCCTTGACCTCGAGGCGCGGCGCATACAAATGCCGGAGGTGCCAGCCGGCATCGGGCTGGCGCGCACTGAGGTTCGCCAAGTCCGGGCCGATGCGTTGCGAGCCGAGCGCCACCGGGTAATCGAAGATGAAATCTCTGGCGACATTGCGCCGTTTGCCCCAACCGCGCGCCAGGTCCGGACCGACGGGCACAATCCAGACCGCGGCCTTGGCGCCGGCCCCATTGAGGACCTTGACCGCAGCATCCGCCTCGGCCGGTTTGAGACCCTCGAGCACGGGCCGGGGAAGAGTCGAAAGCCATTGCCCGGCGTCCGGCTCGGACAAGGCCGGCTTGAGCTTGAGCAGCGCGGCCAGGACGGCAGGCAGGTTGGTTCCAGTCTCGGAGAGGACGGCATTGCAAACCGTCCCGCTCTGGCGGACCTGCTGGCTGTGGCAGTCGGCGCAGCCATTGGCGCGATAGACCTCCAGGCCCTGTCGCGCCAGGCCCGGTCGCGCTTGCGGATAGAGGGTCGCCCCACCCAGCATGTTGGTTGTTTGCAACCGGCCGACCTGGGCCTGGGGGGTCAGCACGAAGCCGAACCAGGAACCGGCCAGGGCGAAAAACGCAGCCAGGAAAAGCAATGGACCGTAGTTCATGGCTTGGCCCCCGCCGGCTTATGCAGGTCCAGTGTCAGGGACGAGAAAAGCGAGGCCGCCCGAGGCAGATAGAAGCGGGCCGCCAGCCCGGCCAGGTTAGCCAGGAAAGCCGCGTGTCCAAGGGCCATCAACAGGTCGCCCATCGTGCTCAACCGCAAACAAGGCAGCGTGGCTTTTACTACATCCATAAAGGCATTGTCGGGGCTGCGGAGTTTGAGTCCCTCGAGCACGCCGGCAATCGCCAGGGGCGCCGCCAGCAGCACGACGCCCAGCGACGCCAGCCAGAAGTGCGCGCGCGCCAGCCTGGCCCAGGGAAAGTCAAGCCCCATCACACGGGGCAAAATCCAATAGGCAGCCCCAAAATTGACCATCGCAAAGAAGCCGTAGGTATTGAGTTGGTCGGTCGCCGGGCCGAACCAGGTCAGGTCCGTAACGTTGCTGACGGGCGGGATCGAACCCAGGACGCGCATGAAACCCGCAACCAGGAAAGCCAGCGCGCCGAAACGGACGAACCGCAGCGGCAGATTCTCGAGCGCGCCCGGCGGACCGGCGCCCCGCCCGGCTGTCTTCCACACGCTCAGACTGACCGCCAGCAGTGCCACGGTAGTCAGGACCGTGCCGACGGTGCTCAGGGCCGGCATCCAGGCAGGGAGCGGCGCGCTGTTGGGGATGCCGCCCCAACTGCCGAACAAGAGGATGAGCCAAAAGGCAGAGAGCGCCAGGTTCCGGTTCTGCAATTCGCGGCGGGCGAGCTTGGGCACGAGATAGAAAACCGCGCCCAGCCCGGCCAGCCAAAGCCAGACGACCCGGAGATTGTCCGCATACCACCAGGCGATGGCCGATTGCATCACGCCCCGCACCGGGAAGGTGACCAGCAGCAACTGCGCGGTCGAGTAAATCCAAGGAAACCAGAACAGCGCGGCAAACACAAACCACTGGGACACGTAGAGCGGCTGTTGCTGCCGCTGATGGAACGTCAATGCGCCGCAGATTCCGGTCAGCGCATAGCCGATGAAGAGCATCGGGGTTGCGTAGCCCGGCAGCTCAAGCGCCTCGAAACCGGTCCGGTCCCCAGCCAGCACCCCAAAAACGCCCACGGTCACGCCGAGGTTCCAGAACATCGCGCCCGCCGTTGCCAGCCAGTCGTGCGCCAGCCCGGTCCGACCCAGCCGCGCCAGCAGCCAAAGCGACACGCCCAAGCCCGACTGGAGGCAAAAGCCGTAGAGGAACGCGCTCGAGGCGGCCGGATGCGCGCGCCCGTAGGTTAGCCAGGCGGCGCCGGCCAGAAAATCCGGCGAATGGAATTTGATCGAGCAGATGAGGGCAAAAGCCGAGGCGATGACGAGCCACGCCGCGGCGCTCAGGAGAAGAACCAGCAGCGGCCGGCGGCAGGAGACGTCCATTGCGGACGCCGCCGCAGGTTCGGAGGATGCCGTGGGGTTCATGGCCAAAACTCACTCGTATGGGCTGGGTTTCTCCGGGGCTTTGGGCGGGGGCGCAGTGGCCCTCTCCACTCGGGCAATCAAGTTGGAGCGGGCAGCGGCCGGGTTTTGTCCCCATTGGCGTTCGACCAACAGCATGGCCTGCTCGATGGGCAGGCGGACGATGCCTTTGGCCTGGTCAATCCAGGCGGGGGAGGCGAGCGCCTCGGCTTCGGCTGCGCGCAGTTCGGCCAGGGCCTTGGCGCGGACCGCAGCGCGGTCCTCCCCCAGCGGCGGCGGTTGCATGTAGCGGTGGATGGCCCAGGCCAGCGCCGCCACGATGAGAAACGCGCCGAGGATGCCGGCGGCATTGGCCCACACGATCCGGCCAGTTACAGGTCGCTCATTCATTCATTGCCTCCCCCAAACTGCGGCGGCGCGTCTCGCAGCTCGTCGGCCTGACCGGGTTGGCCCTGCGGCATTTGCGCCGGCAACGGGTGATAGAGGCCCATCGCCTCGATCAGCCTCGGGTCTTTCACGGGATACGGCGCATGGCGCGCGAGTTTCTTGAGGAACACCGCGCTGAGCAGACCGGCCATAAAGGCGATGCAGCCGGCGTCCAGCCAGAGCCAACGGAAGGCAAAGCCGTTCGCGTGCAGGGCGGGGACGATGTTGAACGCCAAGTCAACCCACTGCATGAGCCAGCACCAAAGGCAGAGCGGGACCATGAGGGAGAAGGTGTGCTTCACATCGATGCGCAGCAGGGCCAGGAACGGCAGGAAAAAATGGCCGAAGATGATGACCATGCCCACGTGCCACCAGGCGCCCTTTTCTCGCAACACGTACCAAAAGGTCTCGTCCGGCATGTTGCCGTTCCAGATGACGAAATACTGGGAGAAGTGAATGTAGGCATAAAACACCGTAAAGGCGAGCAGCAGCGACCCCAGGAAGTAGTACTGTTGCGCGTGGAGCACCTCGCTCAGGACGCCCTGGCGCTCCAGCGCCAGGGTTAGAATATAAACCGTGGCCAGCGCCACCCATACGCTCCCGGCGTAGTAATAGACGCCGTACATGGTCGAATACCATTGATATTGCAGGGCCATCATCCAGACAATGGCGGCCAGGGTGAGGGTGAGGGCGAACAGAAAAACGCCGATTGCCGAATAGAATCGCATCCGGTAAGTGGCCTTGGCCGCGCCGCTCTGGTCCTGCTCGAGCGACCAATAACTCAACCGGTTGGACAGGAGCCACCAAACCAGGAAACAGAAGGCCGAGACCAGGTAGAACATCGGCGTCGTGAAGAGCGGTTCTTTGGCGGCCAAGGCGTGCTCGAGGCGGGGGTCGGCGCTCATCCACCCATAGAGCTTCTTCGCCAACAGGGCAATCGGAATGAACAGCAGCGCCATCCACGGAAACAAGAGGCTGGAGATGTGCTCGCAGGACCGTCGAATCGGCACCGACCAGCCGGCATCGAACAGGTGGTGGGCCATGACCAGGAATAGCGCCCCCAGACACAGGCTCAGGAAGAACATGAAGCTCAGCAGCCAGCAAAAGGCGAACTGCCGGGCGTTGAGCAAACCGCCCAGCAGGCAGAGCGCTCCTCCCCCGAGCATCAAAAACATTGGCGCCTGCCGCCATTTGGACAGGTCCGGCCGGGAGAGCGGGGTTCGTGAATCGGTCATTTGCAAGGGTGGTTGCATTGGCGCTGCTATCTCTTGAGACCGGCGCGCAGTTCTTCCGGGACCTCATCGAGAGCGGCCAACCGGCTGAGCTGCAAGGCGCGCAGGTAAGCGATGATTGCCCAGCGATCCGCCACGCTGATATTGGCGCCGTAGGGCTGCATGAGGTTGCGCCCGTTGGTGATGACATAGAACAACTCGCCGTCGGCCATTTCGACGATGCGTTTGTCATGGAGATCGGCGACTACGACCATGGCGCCGATTTTCCTGGTAATGCCGTTGCCGTCCGCCAATTGGCCGTGGCAGGGCGAACAGTGGATCGTGAACCGCTGCCGGCCCCGCCGGAGCAGTTGTCCGGTCACGGGCAGCGGGTTGTTCTCCAGGAAATTGGTCGTGCCGGTCAGACGCCCCGTGTTGACCGGGGCGTCTTCATACGGATAGACAGGGCCGTTGAGCGTCTGGAGCGGCGTGCCGCGCGCGATGGCGCCCGGGACGGGCAACTGGGAGCTCAGGCCATTGGGAAAGAAGCCGTTCGGCCTTTGAGGGCGCAGCTTGAGCTGCCATTCCATGTCCGGAAAAATGTAGAGCGGCGGCTTGCGAAAATGGGAGCCGCGGAAACCGAGAACGCCGGCCACGGCGAGGACCACGGCCAGGAGTATGACAAGGAAATAACGCATTACTCCTCCACCACCTCGATATGCCGGCTGCCGGCCTGCTCGAGCAGCTTGCGCGTCTCGGGTTCCGAGTACTTCGGGTCGTCGCACTCGATGGCGATGAAGAACCGGTCGTGGGTGACCAACGAGAACCGCTTGTTCTTGAGCAACGGATGGTGCAGGCGAGGCAGGCGGTTAAGGAACAACATGCCAAAGAGCGAGCCAAAGGCCCCGAAGAGAATGGTCAGCTCATACGAAGGAGGAAAGGCCGAGAAGGGACTGAACATCGGTTTGCCGCCGATGACAATCGGGTAATCCAACGTGTTCATATACCAGATCATGAGCATGCCCGTTGCGTAGCCGATTACCCCTCCGAGGAACGCGAACCACCCGACTTTGGAGTTGCTCAGGCCCATGGCCTTGTCCATGCCGTGGACCGGAAAGGGGCTGAAGACGTCCCATTGCCGGAAGCCGGCCCGGCGGACCTTCTCGGCGGCGCGGAGGACAGCGGCGGCGGTGGTGAACTCGGCAAGGATGCCGTAGGGCTTGGCGGCGGTGTCAGGCCTCATAAAGGACCTCCTTCGGTTTGGCCCCGGCCAGGGGATTGTGCGGGTCGGCCTGGGGGGTGACACCTTTGACCTCGGAAACCGCAATCATCGGCAGGAACCGGATGAACAACAGGAACAGGGTAAAGAACAGGCCGAACGTGCCGGCGTAAGTGCAAACGTCCACCCAGGTCGGGCGGTAATAGCCCCAGTTGGAGGGGATAAAGTCGCGGTGAAGCGAGACCACAATGATGACGAATCGCTCGAACCACATGCCGACGTTGACCAGGATGGAGAGGATGAAAACCGCGAGGAGGTTTTGGCGCAGCCGTTTGAGCCAGAAGAGCTGCGGGATGAGCACGTTGCAGGAGATCATCATGAACCAAGCCCACTGGTAAGGGCCCATGGCGCGGTTCAGGAAGTGGAACCGCTCGTTGGGGTTGCCGCTGTACCAGGCGATGAAAAACTCCATCGCGTACGAGTAGGCGACGATCGAGCTGGTGGCCATGGTCACCTTGCACATGACATCGATGTGGCGCATCGTGATGATGTCCTGGAGCTTGAACATCGAGCGCAGCGGGATCAGCAGCATCAATACCATGCCGAAGCCTGAAAAGACGGCCCCGGCCACGAAATAAGGCGGGAAGATGGTCGTGTGCCAGCCCGGCAGTTGCGAAACCGAGAAATCCAGGGACACAATCGAGTGGACCGACAGGACCAGCGGCGTGGACAGGCCGGCGAGGATCAAATAGGCCTTTTCGTAATTGCTCCAGTGGCGGTTCGAGCCGGTCCAGCCCAGGGCGAACAAACCGTAGAGGAACTGGCGCAGGCGGCTCCTGGCCCGGTCCCGGAGCACCGCCAGGTCCGGAATCAAGCCCATGTACCAGAACAACACCGAAACGGTAAAGTAGGTCGAGACGGCGAAGACGTCCCACATCAGCGGAGAGCGGAACTGGGGCCAGATCGAGTTCGAGTTCGGGACCGGGAACAGCCACCAGTCGTACCAGGCGCGTCCGACATGCAGGGCCGGATAGATGCCCGCGCACATCACGGCGAAGATGGTCATGGCCTCGGCGGCGCGGTTCACCGCCGTCCGCCATCGCTGGCGCAGGAGAAACAGAATTGCCGAGATGAGCGTCCCGGCGTGGCCGATCCCAATCCACCAGACGAAATTGACAATGTCCCAAGCCCACATGACCGGACGCATGTTCCCCCAGACGCCGACGCCGGTGGAGACCTGATAGGACACCATGAAGAGCAGCATGCCCAGGGCCAGGACGCTGGGGATGAAGAGAACCCACCACCACGCCGGGGCGGCGCCTTCGCAGAGCGAGGCCACCCGGTTGGAGATCCAGCCGAAACCACGGTTATTGGCAACCAAGGGCGCGCGCTCAAGCTCAGGCGGCGGCTCCGGCGCGCTCACCACGCTGCTATGGCCCAGGCCCTCGGCCTGGATCGGACTGACCTGGGCTGCCATCAGCGGGTTCCCCCCGTTTCGGGCATGGCCCGGTTTGGATTGCGCACGCGAGCCAGGTAAGTGGTGCGCGGCTTGGTCAGGAGCGCCTTGAGCACCGTGTAGTCGCGGTCCAGCTTCTTGAGCCTTGAGACGCGGCTCTTCGGGTCGTTGAGGTTTCCAAAGACGATGGCCTCGGCCGGGCAGGCCTGAGCGCAGGCGGTGGTAAACGAATCGGTCGGCACCACCACGTCGCCCGACGCGCCGGCCCGGTCTTTTTGGGCGATCTTGGCCTGCTCGATGCGCTGAATGCAAAAGGTGCACTTCTCCATCACACCCCGCATCCGCACGGTGACGTCCGGGTTCTTGATCATCTTGATCAGGTCCCACTCGTCGTCAGGCCGATGGCCGAATGGCCCGAGGTAGAACTGGCCGATGGGGCGCTTGTTGAAATCGAAGAAATTGAAGTGGCGGACCTTGTAGGGGCAGTTGTTCGAGCAGTAGCGGGTGCCGACGCAACGGTTGTAGGCCATCACGTTGAGGCCCTCCTGGTCGTGGGAGGTGGCGTTGACCGGGCAGACGTTCTCGCAGGGGGCCGCTTCGCAGTGCTGGCAAGGCATCGGCTGGGTGACGACCTGCGGGTCCTCGATCCATCGCTCGAACTGTTGCTCGGCCTCAGTCCGGAACGTGTCGAAGAAACTCTCTCCGCCCTGGGGGCCGGCCTTCGCCGCACGGGGCCGCCCCACGTAGTAACGGTCAATCCTCAGCCAATGCATCTCGCGTCCGCGCGCGACCTGGTCTTTGCCGACGATGGGCACATTGTTCTCGCTTTGGCAGGCCAACATGCAGGCCGAACAGCCGACGCACCGATTCAAATCGATGGACATCCCCCATTGGTGCAGACCCTTTCGCTTGAGTTGATCGAACGGGTTGGGATAGAGCGGCGCAACCACCGGCAGCTCTTCCATTTCAGCATCCGGCTCCTTGGCGAAGTCCGGGTGCTGACGGTAGTGCTCGAGGTCCGCCTCGCGGACAATCGGACGGCCCTCGACCGACCAATGGTTCTGGGTGCAGGAAATTGCGCAGGCCCCCCCCGCCGCCCGCACGGTGGCCCCAAGGGCGATGTTCTGGTTGGCGGTCGTCCGCAGAGGATACACGTCGAACCCGGCGTTGCGGCCCACTCGCCCGGTCTGGCGGCGCCCGTAACCCAGCGCCAGGCCCACCGAGTAATCCGCCATGCCCGGCTGCACCCAGATCGGTCCGCGCACGATGCGCTCGCCCAGCTTGACTTCCACCCGGTCGGAGTTCTTCAGCCCAAGCTCGAGCGCCGTCTGCCGGCTCATCAGGACCACGTTGTCCCAGACTATTTTGGTGACCGGGTCCGGCAACTCCTGCAGCCAGCCGTTGTTGTTGTGGCGGCCGTCGTCCAGGCTGTAGTCGCGATGGAAGATTACCTCGAGCCTGTCCTTGCTCAACGGGCTGAGTTGCTTGACCCGCGCCAGCCCCTCGGCCACCGCCGCCGCATTCAGGCTGACCTGGACGGGCTGCGCCGCCGAATCGGCCAGGAAACCATCGTGCAGGAACTTTCGCCAGGCCGCCTCAACCGGGACCGAGCCGCACAAGCCGGCAAAAGTCTCACGCGCGATTCCGTATGGCTCGGTTACCTGCGCCCCGCCGATGCGGGCCAGGACTTCCAGTTCGGTGAGGCCGCCGAAGAGCGGGGCAATCAAGGGCTGGATGGAAACCAGCGTGCCATCGCTGGTGCGGGCATCGCCCCAGGATTCCAGGTAATGCGCCGCCGGGAGGTGCCAGTCGCAGACCGGGAAAGTCTCGTCTTCGATGTAACCCAAGCGCACGACCGTCCTGGCCCGGCGCTGGGTCTTGGCCCAATCCAAGTCCGCCGGCGCTGTATAGACGGGATTGCCGCCGAGCACCACGAGCGTTTCGACTTCTCCGGCATCGAGCGCCCGTGCCAATTTGGGCAGACCGCCTTCGTCGGCTTCAGGCGCCGGGCGGAAGGACACCGTTTGGCCCAGGTTTCCCAAGGCCGCATTCATGAAGTGGACCAGCAGGTGCGCCTCCAGCGGCTGGCGATACCCTGCCACGACCAGAGACCGACCAGGGTTGGCGGCCAGGTCCTTGGCGCATGCTCCAATCCACTGCGCCATCCACTGGGACCCCACTCCTGCCGCCTTGGCCAGCGCATCGAGATTTGAGCCGCCCAATTTGCGGACCTCTGCCGCCAAGGCGGCCACCGCAGGTCCGGCGGCGGCGCCCCCGGCGCGGTTCCGGACCGCATCGAGGACCCCCGCCGCCAAGGCGGCCGCCAGCGGCGCCCCCGCGCTGCCAGGCAGGCGCAGCCGATGGTCCGCGTTGAAACCGGTCACGCTCATCAGGCCCTCGGCGATGTAGAGCCGAATGGGCGAGTCTTCGGCCTTTTCCAGGCGCCGCCGTTGGGAGAAGCGGCGGATGTGGTTATGGACGTCCCCTTCGGAGCCTAGAAAATCGCAGTCCAGGGAGACGACCACGTTGGCCTTGTCAAGCTGCCAGAACGGCTGGACCGGCTTGGCAAAGGCCAGCGTGGCGGCGCGGCGGTGGATGTCCAAATCTACAGGGTCATAGACGTGCCAGCGCGCCTGCGGGCATTGGTCGCCCAAGGACTTCCGGAGCCGTGCCCGCGAAGGCGAGTTGTTGCGCTCGACCAGGAAACAGAGCCCCTGGCCGCGGTTTTGCCGGGCCTTGCGCCCCACTTCGGCCAGGAAATCATAGGCGGCCTCGGCGTTGCATGTGTTTCCGCCCCGAGCGAATCGGGCGGCGCGATCCGGGTCATAGAGGTCGAGAATCGAGGCCTGCGCAAAGCGGTCTGTGCCGCCGTTGCTGTCCGGGTGGAGATTGTTGCCTTCGATCTTGGTCGGCCGGCCATCGTTGGACTTGACGACCAGCGGCACGGCGCTCCCGTGCGCCGGCATCGCCGTTGCATAATACCGCGGCACTCCGTGCGCGTAGTCTTCGGGCATCTTGCCGAACGGCTCCGCCCTTTCTACCGGACGGCGGCAGCCGTTGCCCGCAAACCCCGCCCCAGCCAGCAGCAACGAAGCCGACATCAGCCTCAGAAACTGCCGCCGAGACACCGGGTCGGCCCACTCGCCGGCCCCCTCCGGAAACTCGCGCCCGATCCACTGTCGGAATTGGGCCCTCTGGGCCAATTCATCCAGACTGCGCCAATAGACGGGGCTGGATTCCTGCGGGCGGACGCAGCTTCCCGGGGCCGCGGTCGTCGCGCCCGCGGTGTTCGGCCCCCGGGTTTCGGGACCTATTTGCTCTTCGTCTCTTGCGGTCGCGCTCATCGGTGGCAGGCGGAGCAATTCTGCAGGGATTCAACCTTCCAATCACGAACCATTTTCTCGCCGTTTGCCTTTTGCAACCGGGCGTTTTCCTCAGGCTCGTCGCTCCATTTCCAGTCCAGGTCGGTCACCTTGTCCGGCGGCCGGACCTTGGCCGCGGGGTTGCGATGGCAATCCAGGCAGAAGGTCATGCTCAACGGCTGAAAATGATAGACCTCCTCCATCCGGTTGACCGGTCCATGGCACTCGACGCAACTGATGCCGCGGCCCACGTGAACCGAATGGTTGAAATAGACGAAATCCGGCACGCGATGAATCTGGACCCACGGTATGGGCCGGCCGCTTTGCGCGCTCTGGCGGACCAACTCCAGCCGCGGGTCATCCTTGAGCACCTGGTTGTGGCAGTTCATGCAGGTCGAACTGGCAGGGATGTTTGAATACCAGGACCGCTCGACGGCATTGTGGCAGTAGCGGCAATCCAGGCCCAGTTGGCCCGCGTGCGTCGCGTGCGAAAACGCCACCGGCTGAACGGGCTGGTAGCCGACCCTCGAGTACTTCGGCGTCAGGTAATACCACATCCCGGCCACCACCGCGGTGCCCGTCAGGAGTGTCCCGGTGATAATCATCACCGGCAGCCGGTTGGTCCATTTCGGAAAGATTGCCGACATCTCAACTATCCTGCGCCGAAAAACCCCTGTCCGCAGACACGCCGCTGCCGCCCAGGGGGTTGCAGTCGCAGTAGAACTCTCTAGCCCCGGATCTCGCGCCGCGCAAGGGCGCGCGACAAGATTTTTTGAGATATACGTAGAGATTATTGAATGTATCAGGAATAGTCAACAAAGCCTTCCCAATCGGCGGGGTCGCCCTGCCCGTAAGGGTCATGAATAGTTACCACGGGCTCATTGAGCGCATCGGGCGCAGGCGCCGCTACCGGCCCACTGAACGGGGCGTTCCAATCGCGGCCTTTTGGAGGCGTACCTACAACCGTTTGTTGCGCCCCGGTTTGGCGCAGATTAACTTTAGCGAAGTTGCGCCTCAGACCGACGAGGCGTGAACCGTTCTGGCGCGGGTGTCCTTCTCGGCGGCGCAGGGGTGATGGGCTCCGCCATTCCTCCGTGCCCAGAGCGTGGGTTGATGATGGGCCGTCAACCCGGGCTCCGCCCCCCGGGCGCCAGAACGTCCCGCTCTATCCGTGAAATCCGCGTAATCCGTGGTCGGCTTCCCGTTTCGGCTTCGGCGGGCCCCCGCACCACCCGCTTCCACGCCAGCTTGGCCTCCTTGAAGTTGAGCACGGCCATGGCCGCTCCCAGGATTTCGCCGGTGAGCTTTTCGTGTTTCATGCCCCGGTTTTTACCACGGATTTCACGGATGGCACGGATTTTAGCAGGGGCGCCATTCCCATCCGCGCAAATCAGGTTGGCCCGCCGCAGGGCGATGCTGGTTCAGTAATTCAAGAGCGACTCCATGGCTGTTCTCTTGCCAGGCCCGATAGGCCAGGCTCATTTCAGCAGCATAAAGACTTCGGCGCGACTCCAAGTCGCTCGCTTTCGCCTTTTGTGCCTCTTTCTCCGCCCGCTCCCGCTGGCTTTGTGCGACCCGCGCCGCCTGATCGGCCAGCCGAGCCGCTTGATCCGCCTGAACGCGCGCCTCTGCCTCATGCCGTCCAGCCCTTGTCGCCCGAACCGCCTGCCAAGCGCTGACCACCACCCCCAGCACCAGCGCCAATCCAACCACCCCGGCAGCGGTGAACTCCAGCTTGTTCCTCCGAAAACTCTTTTGCAGCCGATACCCCACACTCGGTGGTCTGGCCAGCACCGGCTCGTGGTTCAGGTGCCGCTCGATGTCCAGCCCGCTCATCTCCGCCTGCTCCGGGCTCATGTAGGCCGGTGTGCCGATGAACTGCTGGAACTGCGTATAGACCGTCTTCTCCGTCAACTCCTGCTGTGTCGCCTTGGCAATCCCAAAGTCGATCACCTTGGGCACCGGCACCCCATCGTGCAGGGTGACCAGGATGTTCGAGGGCTTGATGTCCCGGTGGATGATCCCCTTCTGGTGGGCGTGCTGAATCGCGTGACAAACCTTGATGAATAAATCCAGCCGCTCCCGAGTGCCCAGCTTCTCCTGGTCGCAGTAGTTGGTAATCGGAATCCCTTTCACCAACTCCATCACAAAGAACGGCCGGCCCGTTTCCGTCGCCCCCGCATCCAGGACCTTGGCGATGTTGGGATGGTCCATCAGCGCGAGGGCTTGTCTCTCCGCCTCAAACCGGGCTACCACCTGCCGGGTGTCCATCCCCAGCTTGATGATCTTGAGCGCCACCCGCCGTTTGACCGGCTCCCTCTGTTCGGCCACATAGACGACCCCAAACCCGCCTTCCCCGATCTTTTCGAGGATCTTGTAGCGGCCAATGACGGTGCCGGGGCCTTCCTCCGGCGGCACAAGCACGGTCTCGGTGGCTGGCGCCGCCGCCTGCGGTTCGAGGGGTGGATCGGCACTCTCATGGGCCTGGAGGAGAGCTTCGAGTTTGCCTCGAAGTGCCTCGTCGCCCGCGCAGGCTTGGTGGAGGAAGGCCTCGCGTTCCGAGCCCTTGGCCCGTCCGAGGGCCTCTCGGAATAGGACTTCTTCCCTGTTGTCAGCAGGTTTCATAGGGGAGGAGGCGGTTCATCCAATCATACCCGCGCCTGGTGGAGTGGCCAGAGGAGGGCTCGCCCTCACCCCGGCCCTCTCCCCCGGGGAGAGGGGGAGCCTCCGACCGCTGTTTGAAAGCTCAATGGTCTTGCTTGCCTCGGTCGCGTTGCTGCTCCTTCGCTCAAGAACCGCGCCGACACCCTGGGGCGTCGGTTTCCACCAGCGCGGGGAGTGCCTCCCCCTCTCCTGGGGGAGAGGGCCGGGGTGAGGGCGAGCGTTGAACTCATGCTTGCGGTTTCGTTGCGCCGTCCTAGGCTGTCCCCCATGCCCAACCCCGATCTCGCGCGCGCGCTCCGCAAGAAACCCACCTGGGCGGAGAAACTCCTTTGGCGTTGGCTGCGGGACCGGCGCTTCGCCGGGTATAAGTTCCGACGCCAGCATCCGACCGGACAGTACGTTCTGGACTTCTTCTGCGAGGAGGCCCGACTCTCGATTGAACTGGACGGATTCCAGCATGGCCATCCGGTTCGACAAGCCTATGACACAAAGCGCGCCAGATTCCTCGAGACTCTCGGAATCAAGGAATTGCGTTTTTGGAACTCTCGGTTGCGCCGCGAGGGCCAAGCCGTGCGGGATGCAATTTTCAACGCTTTGCAGCAACGGGCGCCACACCCCTTGCCCGCTTATACTCGGCCCGGGGTAGTCGGTGCCACCAAAAGTCAGGCGGACACTCGCCCACAGAGTGTAGTGGACCCGGGGAAAAGTCAGAGGCAGGCTCGCCCTCACCCCGGCCCTCTCCCCCGGGGAGAGGGAGAACCTGCGGGCGGTGGTTGAAAAGTCGATCGCCTTGGTTGCATCTGTCGCGTTGCTGCTCCTTCGCTCAAGAACCGCGCCGACACCCTGGGGCGTCGGTTTCCACCAGCGCGGCGAGTGCCTCCCCCTCTCCTGGGGGAGAGGGCCGGGGTGAGGGCGAGCGTTAAACTCACGGGTCCTAACAATCCTGCTGTGAGGGTGACCTTGATGCCTCTGACTGGACTGCTCTCTCAGTCTGTGAGCCGGATCGAGGCTGGCGCAAAGCGCCGGGTTCCCCGTGCAGGCCTGGCTGAGAAAGGCTTTGCGCTCCGGGCCGCTGGCCCTCCTGAGGGCCTCGCGAAAGAGGAACTCCTCCCGATTATTCTCTGCTTTCATGGGGCAAAGCTCACATCAGAATCTCGTCTTCTACTCCACCGTGATGGCGACCAGGGCGGGTGAGCACGGGCCCATCGTGGACTGAAATTCCAGGCTCTCAAGTTCCACCTCGGGCCGCGGGTTTGTGTAGGTGCGTTTGAAGAGACCGATGTCACAGCCACAGGAGTGCGCCAGCCGGTTCGCACCGCGCCAGGCCACCTGGGCCTGCAGCGCCGCGGCGTCGTCCAGGGCGGGATTGAGCCACCAGTCGTGCGTATCAATCCCGCAGCGGACAGGCAGCTCGCCGACGCTGCCGTCCGCGTAGCGCAACACAAAGCGCCCGGCCAGCGCGCCTGGGGTCGTGCCATAATAACAGAATTGCAGTGTATGCAGGCGTTGAACCCGCCGATGAACCGGAATGGGCGGCGTCCTGGTCGGGAAGCTGCGGCAGACCAGCAGTTCCGACGAGCCACCAAGGTGAATGATGCCCCGCACGTCGAATGGCGTTCCGCCCAGGCTGCGCAGCCCGGGCTCCAGACCCACCAGTCCCTCCCAGCCAAGCAACTCGCCGTCCTCGAGGCGCTGGTTGTAGTGGGCAGTCAGGTCGAGTTGCTCCGGCCTGGCTTCAGGGGGGCGCGCCGGCAAAATGTCCGGGAGGACCGCTTGGGCATCCCGGAGGCGGCCCTGGGCGAGCAGGGCGATAGCCAGACGCCGCTGAGTCACCGGGTCTTCCGGGTGCGCCTGACGCCAGCAGGCCGCGTGGAATGCGAGAGGAAAAGGTTCCGTCCCGTGATAGCAATAATCGGCCATGGCATGATGCCAGCGCAGTCCTTGCTCGACGGTTACCCGCACACTCTCGGGGGAGGCGACGCCCAGTTTCGCCCATGCCTCCTTCAATGCCTGGGCATCGATCAGGCCAGTCTCGCCGCCAAGAACGAGCGCATGCGCTCGGAGGACCTCGATCGGACCGTTGTCCGGCTTGAACCCCCAAACCTGGGTCGTCGCGCCGCTGGCCAAGCCGGCCTGCGTCAGCAGCCGCCCGTCGGTGGGGCTGAAAACGGCGAACTCCACGGTGGGCGTGCGGTCGCCCCCGAACCACGGCGAGAGCGGCTCACCGGTCACAGCGTCCCAGAGCCTGGCGCCTCGCGCGGACGCGGTGGCGATGAGGGTGCCCTCGCGATTAAAGGCTGCCGTGTTCACCCGCCCGCCATGAGCCAGCATGAGCCGCCGGGCGCCTGTTCGCGTGTCCCTGGAGCAGGCGTTGCCACCGGGGCCCGCGGTCAGAAGCCAGCGGTCGTCGGGGCTGAATTGAACTGAATAGGCCGCCTTGCCGTGCCGAAATGGCGGCAGCACTTCGCCTCCGGAGGAGACATCCCAAATATGGAGCGTTCCGTCCTCGCACCGTGTTGCCAGCCGCGTTTCATCATGGCTGGCCACCGCCTCCCAGATGGCCGAGTTGTGCCTCATGGGCGGGCCCAGCGGAACGCCATTCGTCGCGTTGTGCCGCAGCAAGACCCGGTCCTTGCCCCAACTGTATGCCCAGCGTCCGCTGCGCGTGACCTCATATCCCCAGACATCGCCGTCATGCCCGGTCGGGGCCGAACCGATTGGTTGCCCGGTCGCCGCCTGATAAAACCTCAGCTCCGAGAGTTCGCCGAAAACTACGATGATCGAGTCCCGGGCGCAGAACGTGGCCGTCATGGCCTTGTTTGTCAGCACCGGGATGAACGGTGTTAGTGGAGTGGCGGTCGCCCCATCCCAGACACGGAAGGCGCCGCCGGCTGCCGTAACCAGCCGCCGCCCGTCGTGGCTCCAGCGTGCCACCACGGAATGTTGGCCTTCGGCTTGATGCACCAACTCGCCGCCAACCCGCTCTCCCGTGGTGGAGTCCCAAAGCCACGCCGTTGCGACCTCGTTGGCGGTCACGATGCGCGAGCCGTCCGGCGACCATTCGGCCCCCGTGACATCCCCCCATGATTGGGGATGCAAGCATCGCGGCTCGAGGGAGGCCGGGCTGACCAGGTCCCAGAGCTTGACGACCCCATCGGTCCCGGCAGTAACCAGGCGGCGCGAGTCCGGCCCGAAGACGGCGGCGGTTACAGGACCCGAGTGGCGCAACGGCGGATAGAGCCGCCCGCCACTCTTGCTGCTCCAGATGTGAGCGGCGCCATCGCCCATCCGCGTGAGCACCATGCGCCCATCCGGGCTGAACTGGGCCCCAAAACCACCCGAGCCCAGTCGGTTCCCCGGGCTAATCGTGGTGATCTGGATTGCCGTGGCAATGTCCCAGACGAACACATGCTGGTCGAACGACGCAATCATCAGACGGTCGCCTTCCGGGCTGAAGCTTAACGCCGCGTTTCCCCCGGTCACGATCTGGCCGGCATGCACGAAGCGGCCACAAGCGTCACCGGTCGTCACGTCGTACACTGCGCCACCGTTGCCCGACAGGCTCGCGTAAGTGCGGCCAGTCGGGTCGAAAGCGACAAGCGCGGGAACGCCACTAGCAGCGTTCACGACATTGGTGAAGATCGCGCCGCCGCTTCCGACATCCCACAGTCTGACGAGCCCGTCTCCCGCGCCGGTAACAGCCAGCCGGCCATTGGGTCCAAAGGCCAAGCCCATGACCGTCTTCGGATGGCTCAAGGTCCGCGTCACTGCGCCGCTCTGGCCATCGCAGAGCCGGGCCAAACCATCGTCGCTGGCCGTCAGGAAGCAATCCCCGCCGGGGCTGAATTGGGCATCATTTATAGAGGCTCCCTCTACGTCATTGATGAGCCGGCCGTCAGCGGCACCCCATAGTCTGGCCCGCTTGCCCGCGATGGTCAGCACGCGCGCACCGTCAGGACTGAACCGCACTCGCTTGACTTCGTTGGTGTGAGGCAAAATCGGACCTGGTTCTCCGGTTTGGCTGTCCCAAAGCCGGGCCGTCCTGTCATCGGAGGCCGAAACCACCCACCGCCCATCGGGGCTAAACGCAGCGTCGTTGACCGTGCCTTCGTGGGTCCAGAGCTGGACCACTTTAGGCGCCAGGTGCAGAATGGCCCCGATGCGGAAACGATGACGGGCGATCGCCGCCGGGTCGGTCTCTTGTTCGAGGGCCTTGAGATACCACGGCAGCGCGGCAAACAGGTCGCCTTCCTCGCTGAGCCGATTGCCGGCGTCGACGTATTGGGCAATGAGGTTTTTCAGGGCGTCTTTCTCGTTGGATGAGGCTCGCCTGGCTTCGGTTTCGGCGCGCTGCTTCTCCTGGCTAGCCTCGGCCTGGGCCCGCTGGGCTGCTTGTTCGTTCCGCTGGGCCACGTTTGTGGCACGCGTGGCCCTCACTGCCTGCCAAAGGCTCACGAGCATGCCAAGAACCAGCGCGGCGGCTACCGCCGCCGCCGCGCCCACCACCCCTTTGTTCCGGCGCACGAACTTCTGCACGCGGTAGGCGGTGCTCGGCGGCCGCGCCTGTACCGGCTCGTGCTGCAGATGCCGCTCGATGTCGAGGGCAACGCCGTTCGCCGTCTCGTAACGCCGAGTCCGGTCCTTCTCCAGGCACTTCATCACGATCCAATCAAGGTCGGCGTCAAGTGCGGAGTGCGGAGTGCGGAGTGCGGAATCACCGGAAGCTGGAGGCTGTGCCGCTCGCGTTTGGCTAAGCCGCGTGCTGGGCCGCATGGGCTCGCGCTCCCGGATGATCTTCCGCATCTCGTCCAAGCCGGACTTTAAGAGTTCTTTCGTGTCGAAGGGCGTGCTGCCGGTGAGCAGTTCGTAGAGCAGCACCCCCAGGCTGTAAATGTCGCTGCGTGTATCGATATCCAGCCCGCTCATCTCCGCCTGCTCCGGGCTCATGTAGGCCGGCGTGCCGATGAACTGCTGGAACTGGGTATAGACCGTCTTCTCGGTCAGCTCCGCCTGGGTCGCCTTGGCGATCCCGAAATCGATCACCTTGGGCACCGGCACCCCATCGTGCAGCGTCACCAGGATGTTCGAGGGCTTGATGTCCCGATGGATAATCCCCTTCTGGTGCGCGTGCTGAATCGCGTGACAAACCTTGATGAACAAATCCAGCCGCTCTGCCGTGCCCAGCTTCTCCTGGTCGCAATATTTGGTAATCGGAATCCCTTTGACCAACTCCATGACAAAGAAGGGCCGTCCGGTATCCGTCGCCCCCGCATCGAGCACCTTGGCGATGTTGGGATGGTCCATCAGCGCGAGGGCTTGTCTCTCCGCCTCAAACCGGGCTACCACCTGCCGGGTGTCCATCCCCAGCTTGATGATCTTGAGCGCCACGCGCCGTTTGACCGGTTCGCGCTGTTCGGCCACATAGACGACCCCAAACCCGCCTTCCCCGATCTTTTCGAGGATCTTGTAGCGGCCGATCAGGGTGCCGGGGCCTTCCTCCGGCGGCACAAGCACGGTCTCGATGGCTGGCGCTGCGGCCTGGGGTTCGGGGAATGGACCGGGACTCTCATGGGCCGCCAGCAACTCTTCGATGCGCCGCCGCAAACCAGCATCTTCGCCGCACTCTCGTTCAAGAAACGCAGCACGTTCCGCCGCAGGTTTCCTCAGCGCTAGCGCAAAAAGGGCTTCTTCTATGGGTGATTTCATTGCGCTCCACCTTCCTTTCTCTCCATCGCCTCTCCGCCCGCAAAGTGCTGCAAGACGTGGCGGATCTGCTCGTGGTGCTGTTTGAGCAGGGCTACTCCCGCGCGGTCGCCCAGGGCTTGCTTGGGTGCGGTGGACCCCACCACGTCCGAAAAGAGCAACGTGACCAGTCCGCGATGGTGCCCGGGAGGCTGCACACCTGGCGGAGCACCGGGTGGTGTGGCAGGCTCAGTTTCCATGCCAAGAAGACCTTAACAGAAACCCTGACGGCATTAAAAGAGGAAAATCGCCAGTTGAAGGTCGGAAGGGAGGGGGAAGAGCTTGGCGTTCTTCCGGGCCTGCAAGTGTTCAACTGGCGCGATTTCCCAAACTCGCCCCACCACCCCACCCCGGAGGCAATCAACCACTGGCGGCCGATATGGAAGAGGACGGTGGAGGCGAAGCCAGCCCCCGTGCTGCGCCCAAACCGGTCAGAAGCCGGGAACATTTGCGGTTGACAACCTCGTCCCGCTCTGGCTGCATGGAAAGAGAATGAGCGAGACGCAAAACCAACTCTCCCTCACTCGCGAAGCGTGAATGAACCGACGGCGCGGGAAAAAACCAAAATCCTACCAGTCGAACACGATGAAACAGAACCCGCCCACTTACCGCTCTGGACCGTTCTCGCAAGTTGTTCCGTTACACGCCCATCTACCCCGTTTCCGGAACCTGGCGCCCGCGCTACTGGCGATAGCGGTTTCATTGGCCGTGGATGTATGCGCAGCCGAACTGCACGTCGGCGCCGCCTCGGTCGATATCACCCCGGCACTGCCGGTGGCCCTCGACGGGCAGTTCAATTTGCGGATAGCGAAGACCGCGGAAACACCACTGACCGCGAATGTCCTGGCCCTGGAATCGAGGGAAGGAAACCGTTCGCTCGATGTGGCTCTCATGGTGTCCTGCGACCTGGTCGGCATTCCCGACGACTTGCTTGGCATGGTCCGGCAGGAAGTGCTCAAGCAATTACCCGAACTCGATGCCAAGAAACTCTTCCTGAACGCCACCCACACGCACACGGCTCCCGTTCTGAAAAATGACTTGGCCTCTTCATTCCGATACCCGATCCCCAAAGATGGAGTTTTGCAGGTCGAAGAATACGGCCGTTTCTTTGCGCAGCGTGTGGCGGAGGCGATCGTTAAGGCCTGGAACAGCCGCCGGCCCGGGAGCGTCACCTGGGGATTGAGCCACGCCGCTGTCGCTTACAACCGGCGGGCGGTCTATTCGCAGAAGCTCTCGACTCCAGGTGCGTTTGGCGATGGAACGGCGAGGATGTACGGAGAAACGCAAGTGCCTGAATTCAGAAACCTGGAGGGTATGGAAGACCACGATCTCAATGTGCTCTTCTTCTGGGACAGGCGCGAAAAACTGGTCGCGATGGCAATTGATGTTCCCTGCCCGGCGCAATTGGTCGAAGCCCGATCATCCGTGAACGCCGACTACTGGCACCCGGTGCGTGAAAAGTTGCGGCAGCGCTTTGGCCCGGACCTCGTCGTGCTCGGCTGGATCGGCGCGGCGGGCGACCAGTCGCCCAGGCCTATGCACCGCAAGGCGGCTGAGGAACGAATGATCAAATTGCGGCATCTCAGCGGCCTGGAAGAGACCGCCCGGCGCATTGTCGTCGCCGTTGAGGAAGCCTACGAAACGGTGAACGAGGATCGGTATCTGGACGTGCCGCTGATCCACAAGGTTGACACGCTGGCTTTGCCGATGCGGCTGGTTACGGAAGAGGAATACGCGTTCTCCAAGGCAGAGCGCGATAAATACGCGGCCCGGATAGCTGCTGACCCAAAGTCGGCTGACGATGTTTTGACCGCCATGACCTGGAACCAACATGTCCTGGATCGATTTGAGAGACAGAAAAGCGATCCGCATCCCAAACGGGACGTGGAATTGCACGTGCTTCGCCTCGGGGATGTGGTCATCTGTACCAGCCCATTCGAGCTTTTTACGGATTATGGGATTCGGATCCAGGCGCGGAGCAAAGCCTTACAGACATTTGTGGTCCAGCTTGTGGGCAGCGGCACGTATTTGCCGACGGAGAAGGCTGTTTGCGGCGGCGGCTACAGCGCGGTGATACAGAGCAATGAGGTTGGACCGGAAGGCGGCCAGGTACTGGTGGACCGCACCGTGACCCTGATTAATGAGGCGTTTCCCGCGTCCAAATAGCGCTTCGCGCGGGTGGCGAACCAGGCCAGCGTCTGGGTGACCACGGAAGGCGTCACGAATCGCGCTAACGCGGGTTCGGCTGCTCGCCAGTGGCGGCGCGAATGACAGCGTCGAAGGCGGGCTTGGGCCGATCGTCGCCGTCGAACAGCAGCGGGCGACCTTGTCTGCGCCATGAGACCGCGTCGTTGGCGCCCCAGAACGTGACCACCTTCACGGACTTGTCGTGCTTTACGAATGCCCGGAAAAGCCCCGTGTAGGCGTCGGCCAGCCGCCGGTTGGCCTCATCCACCAGGCCGCCCCGGGTGGTCGCGGCGTTGTTGGCGATATCCGCCCCGGTCGTGCGCTGGCCGCCCTGGGCGCTGTTGACGTCCAGTTCGGTGATGTGAATGGGCAAGCCGAGCGTCTCCAGGTCCGTCAGCGCCTGGTCTTCAGCCTCAAAGCTGGGTGAGGAGACACTGACGTGGGTCTGTGAGCCAATGGCCATGACCGGGACGTGTTGTTCCTGCAACGATTTGATCAAGGTGATGAGTTTGCGGCGTTTTGCCGGGTTTTCCAACCCGTAGTCGTTGTAGCGGAGGAGGGCGTCCGGGTCCGCTTCATGGGCGTATTCGAAGGCCTTGGCGATGAAGTCCGGCCCGATGATTTCCAGCCAGAGCGAGTTGCGCAGGATGTTCGTGCCGCCGTCGGCGATGGCCTCGTTGACGACGTCCCAGGCCTGGACCTTGCCCTTGTAGCGGCTGACAACCGTGTGAATATGATCCCGCATGCGCTGGAGCAACTCTTCGCGGGACGCGCGCGGTCCGCTAAAACCGCCGCGGCCGAATCCGCCGCCGAAGCCACGGCCGAATCGGCCGCCGCCGGGCGCGTTCGTCCCGTCCGCGTTCGTGGTGGCGGCGGAGGCCGGTGGCGCAACGTTGGCCGCCCCGGGCGGCAAGTTGGTTCCTCGGAAGACCCAGGGGGGTGTCTGGCCGTGCCAGACGAGCGTGTGTCCTACGATGTACATCTGATTGCTCACGCCGAAGTCCACATAGGCGTCGGCGGGGGCGAAATTGTAGCCATCCGCGCCTTCCCGTGGATGGATGAGCTCCCACTTCAGGTCGTTTTCCGGGGAGACCTGGTTGAACTGTTCCTTGACGAGAGCGATGTCTTTATGGACCCGCTCCAAGGTCCGGTTGACATTGTCCGCCCGGACCGAGGCGCCCGTCGCAATGGTGCGGTTGATGGCCGCGCCCACATAGAAATGGTCTTTGTAGGCCTCCTTGAGGGTGGGCGTGTCCGCAGACCGGGCCGCTGCACCCATGGCAAGCAGCAGGGCTGTGAGCAAGGCGATGCGTGAGCTGAGGTTCAACTCATTAGTCTTCATATTATGAGTCAGGTTCAGGTTACGTGTCGGACTCGGGTTTCCCTTCCGTATATGCGTCAATCTTTACCAGTACTTCCGGCAAACCGCGAGTTTTGGACATCCGTTGCCAGAGAAATGGAAGCGGCGGAATACCAGAACAGACCGGTTTTCTCCAGCTCCTATCTCTTGCTTTGCGAGAGGCTGGAAGATAGACTCCGCCGGATTGAGCCAACAAACCACTCAACCAAAGCGATGGCTCCGGACCCTGATCCTGCTCGCATTCCTCGGGGGAGGAACGCTATTCCTACGCCTGGTGGTGTTTCGGCCTGCAACGGTCCCGGTGACGGTGCGCCAGGTGGAGACCGGACGGGTGGAGGACACAGTGGTCAATTCCCGAGCGGGGACGATTCAGTCTCGCCGCCGGGCAGAGATGAGTCCGGGCATTGCCGGCCTGGTCACGGAGACTGCCGTGCAGAAGGGATCGCATGTCCGACGCGGGGACGTATTGCTCCGGTTGGACGACCGTGAGCACCAAGCCCAAGTGCAATTGGCCTTGCGGACGCTTGACGCCGCCAAGGCATCGGCCGAGCAAGCGCGACTCGAAGCCGATCTGGCCAGGCAATCCTGGGCGCGGACGCAGACCCTGGCCCGCGATGGAGTGGTGGCTCCCACGGCGATAGACCAGGACCGGACCCACGCGCTGACCGCCGAGGCGGCCGGCCTGGCCGCCCAAGCCCAGATGCGCGAGGCGGAGGCCTCGCTGGAGGCGGCTCGGGCGACCTTGGCCAAGACCGTGATGACCGCTCCTTTTGAGGGCGTCGTGCTCGACATCACCACGGAGGTTGGGGAATGGATAAGCCCTTCTCCTCCGGGCGTGTTCATTCCGCCCGTTGTGGACCTGATCGATCCCCAGGCGCTCTACATCAGCGCGCCGATTGACGAAGCCGACGTGGCCCGGCTTCGCGTCGGATTGCCCGTCAGGGTCACGCTGGACGCGTTCCGAGGGCAGTCCTTTGCGGGAACCTTGACCTACATTTCGTCCTTTGTGGAGGCCCGCCAGGAGCAAAACCGGACGCTACGGGTGGAAGCGGAATTCAAGGACTCACGGCCTGCGGCCAATCTGGTTGCCGGTCTGTCCGCCGATTTGGAGGTGATCCTCGAGGCTCGCGATAACGTCCTGCGAATCCCGACCTACGCGTTGCTGGAGGGCAGCCGGGTGCTCGTCGCCCGGGACGGGCGGTTGGTGGAGAAGAAAGTGTCCACCGGCCTGCACAATTGGAGCTACACCGAGATCACCTCCGGCCTTTCCGCCGGGCAACTGGTAGTGGTGTCTCTGGATCGCCCGGAGGTCAAAGCCGGGGCGCGAGTGGCGGTGGCCGGGGAGGTCGAAAAATGATTGAACTGACCGGGGTTCAGCGCACTTACTTCGTCGGGGGCAGCCCGGTTTATGCCCTCAGGGAACTGAACCTCTCCATCGCTTCAGGGGAGTATGTAACGATCATGGGTCCGTCCGGCTCGGGCAAATCGACGCTCCTGCACATCCTCGGCTGCCTGGACCGGCCGGATTCGGGTTCCTACCGGTTTGCGGGCGAGGAAACTGCCCGGTTGACGGATGTCCAGTTGTCCTGCCTCCGGCGGGACCAGATTGGATTTGTCTTCCAGTTCTTCCACCTGGTGCCGCGGCTCACCTCGGCAGGCAACGTAGAGCTGCCCATGGTATTTGCCGGGGTCCCGCCGGAGGAGCGCCGCCGCCGCGCGCGCCGGGCGCTGGAGGTAGTGGGTTTGAGCGCGCGCGCCGGCCACCGCCCGGATCAACTCTCCGGCGGAGAACAGCAGCGCGTCGCGATTGCGAGGGCGATAGTGATGAATCCTGCGCTCCTGTTGGCTGACGAACCCACCGGGAATCTCGACAGCGGTTCAGGCCGTGAAATCGTGAACCTGATCGAGGCCATGAACCAGGGTGGCTTGACGCTGATCGTGGTGACGCACGACCCCACGATCGGTGAACGCGCCCGCCGCCACATCCATTTGGCCGATGGGGTGGTTGTTTCAGATGATCGGCCTGCCGCTCTCACCGGCCGTCTGGGCGGACACGCCGGTGAGGAGGGTCTGGCATGAGGCCGGCGGACCTCCTGCTTTTTGCCGCCGGCGCCCTCCGGGGCCACCGGCTGCGGACATTCCTCTCGCTGCTCGGCGTGGCCATCGGGGTGGCTTCGGTTATTCTGTTGACCAGCCTCGGTGAGGGAGCCCGGCTCTACGTGACGGGGGAGTTTGCGTCACTGGGAGCGAACCTGCTCATCATTGTCCCCGGAAAAACCGAGACCAAAGGACTGGCCCCACTGGTGAGCACAGCCCCGCATGATCTTACCCGGGAGGATGCGGAGGCGCTCCTCCAGCGGGTCCGATCGGTCCGGCGTGTGGCGCCGCTGGCGGTGGGAACTGCCAGCGTGAGCGCCGGGGAACGCAGCCGCGAAGTGACGGTCGTGGGCGCCACACACGACGTCCTGGAGATTCGTCACCTCAAGATGGCCAGCGGTCGCTTTCTTCCGGCAGACCTCCCCGAGGCGGCGGTGTGTGTCTTGGGAGCCAGGGTCCAGCGCGAGCTTTTCCACGGGCAAAACCCGCTTGGCCGTTTGGTCCGCATCGGCGAGTGGCGGTTCCGCGTCATTGGGGTAATCGCCCCTCGCGGCACCTCCATCGGCATGGACATGGATGAGGTGGTCGAAATCCCCGTGGACACAGCCCTGCGGTTGTTCAACCGCAGCAGCCTCTATCGGATCCTCGCGGAAGTAGGATCGCACGAGGACATACCGCAGGCCGAGCAAGCCAGCGTGCGAGTGCTGCGGGAACGGCACGCCGGGCAGGAAGACATCACCATCCTGACGCAGGATTCGGTGCTGGCCACCTTCAACCAGATTCTCCGGGCGCTGACGGCGGCCTTGGCCGGCATCGCGGCGATTTCTCTCGGTGTGGCCGGCCTTGGTATCATGAATGTGATGCTGGTTTCGGTCTCGGAACGGACGCGGGAGGTTGGGTTGCTCAAGGCGGTGGGGGTGACCTATCGGCAGGTGGTCGCGGTGTTTCTGGTCGAGGCCGCAATCCTGTCCAGCGCCGGCGGCGGACTTGGGCTGCTGGCCGGCCTCGGTGCGGGACGGTTCCTGCAACGGCTCTATCCGGAATTCCCCATCTACCCCCCGGATTGGGCCGTCCCGGTGGCGCTGGCCGTGTCGTGCTCGGTCGGGCTGGTTTTTGGCATTCTCCCGGCGCGCAATGCCGCTCGCCTGGACCCCGTCCAGGCCCTGACGAGATGCAAAGCATGAGATTGCGCGATCTGATGGGTCTGGCCTGGCAGTCCCTGTGGTTTCACCGCCAACGGTCCATCCTGACCATGCTCGGGATCCTCATCGGTATCGCATCGGTGATTCTCCTGACCTCGATCGGGGAAGGCACACGCGTCTATGTGCTCTCGGAGTTTACGCAGTTTGGCACGACCCTGGCCGCCGTGAACCCGGGCAGAATCCAGACTACCGGCGCTCCCGGGGCGCTGGGGATCACGGTGCATCCCTTGACTTTGGAGGACGCAGCGGCCTTAGAGCGGATTCGTGGTGTGGACCGGGTCATGCCGGTGGTGATGGGGGCGGCGCCGGTGGCGTTTGCCGGCAAAACCCGCAATGTGTTCGTCTATGGCGTCACTGCGGCCGCCCCAGAGGTTTTGCGGATGCGCGTGCGGGGCGGGCGGTTCCTGCCCGAGTTGGAGCCGCGACTCGGAGCGCCCCTGGCGGTCCTGGGGCCGAAGCTCAAACGGGAACTCTTCGGCGAGGAGACGTCCCTGGGCCGCCACGTGCGCATCTCCGGGCAGCGTTTCCTGGTGGTGGGCGTGATGGAAGCGAAGGGGCAGTTTCTGGGTTTCGATATCGACGATAGCGCCTACATTCCCGTGGCTGAAGCCCGGCGCCTCTTCAATCGCCAGGGCCTTCAGGAGGTCGATGTGGTGATTGCCAACGCCTCCCTCATCGACGCGGTGGCGGCCCGCATGAGGACGACTCTGATCCAGCGGCACGGACGGGAGGAGGATTTCACTATCACCACACAGACAGGCATGCTCGAAAGCCTGGATCGCATCATCCGCATCGTAAGCCTCGCCGTGGGTGGAATCGGCGCCATCTCCTTGCTGGTGGGCTCGCTTGGAATCCTGACCATGATGTGGATATCGGTCAATGAACGCACTTCGGAAATCGGGCTGGCGCGAGCCCTCGGAGCTACCTCCTTCCAGGTCCTCCTTGTGTTCCTGACTGAAGCCGCGCTGCTCTCCACACTGGGCGGCGTCCTCGGTTTGGGCATCGGCATGGGGTTGGCGCAACTTCTGCACGTCTATGTTCCTGCCCTGCCAGTGAAAATACCCGCCGAGTTTGTGATTCTCTCATTGGCGCTCAGCCTGCTGGTCGGCATCGCCAGCGGTTTGCTGCCCGCCCGCCGCGCATCGGCGCTGGACCCAGTCACCGCGCTGGCGGCGGAATAGGTCGCGCGGCCGGCCAGAACCTCCAACGGCGCCATTCATACCGGCGCAGGGCGACGCTGCCCTATGTTTTGGGTCGAAATCGCTTGCTGAAAAAGAGCTCCTCGCTTTATATTCCAGCGCCAGCGGCGCGCCGTATTCCGGCCCGGGCCGGCGGCCCAGGCAGAAAAGAAACATAATCCTATGCACGCATCTTTCCAAATATCACGCAGGTCTTTTGTAAAACGTTGCGCGGCGACAGCCGCCGCCACGGGTGTGCCACTGTGGTTGGTCGAGAGGGAACTGGCCGCGGCGCAGGAAACAGCCCGCCCACCCGCCAGCCCGAACGACCGTCCCGGCATCGCCTTGATCGGCTGCGGGGGCCGGGGCATGGATGACGCGCGCGCAGCCAGCCAGTGGGGCGACATCGTTGCGGTTTGCGACGTGGACGACAATCATGCGGCGGCGGCGGCCCGAAGGCTCGCGCGCAATGGCAAGACACCCGACAAATTCAGCGATTTCCGCAAAGTCATGGCCCGGGACGACATCCACGCCATCATCCATGCGACCCCGGACCACTGGCACACCCTGATCAATCTGGCGGCTGCCAAAGCAAAGAAGGACGTGTACGGAGAAAAGCCCCTGACGCTGACGATTGACGAAGGGCGGATGATTACCCAAGCGGTGCGCGACAACAAAATCGTCTTCCAGACCGGGACACAGCAGCGGAGCGGCCAATGGTTCCATCTGGCCTGTCAGTTGGTGCGCAACGAGCGCATCGGCAAGCTTAAGACGGTAAGAGTGTTTGTCCCGGGCGGATTGCGCGGCGGCCCGTTTCATCCCGTGCCGCCGCCGGCCGGATTGGATTGGGACTTTTGGCTCGGGCAGGCGCCCAAGGTGGACTATGAGAGGGAGCGGTGCCACTCCCAGTTTCGCTGGTGGTACGATTACGCGGGCGGCCCGGTCACCGACTGGGGTGCGCATCACAACGACATTGCCCGCTGGGCCATCGGCCAGGATGGACCGGAAGACGTCGAAGCCAAGGTTGTAACGGCGCCAATACCCGGCGGCTACACCACGCCCAGCGAGTATGAGGCGACCCTGCACTGGGCCAACGGGGTCACTCAAATCGTGAAGACGACACTCGACGACACCCCTTTTGGAGGCATCGTCAATCAAAACGGGCAGAGGAATGGTATCCGATTCGAGGGCGCCGACGGCTGGATCTGGGTCAATCGCGACGGATTCTCCTCGAGCGATGAGGATATTGCGACCAAGCCGCTGCCGGCTAATGCAGTGCGGTTGGCGAGCTCCGGCAATCACATGAAGAACTTCTTTGACTGCATGCGATCCCGGAAGGACCCCGTTTCCGCGGTCGAAACGGGCCATCGCTCGGCTTCGGTCGGCCATCTCATCATCATCGCGCTGCGCGCGGGCCGCAAGTTTCAATGGGACCCGGTGAAGGAAACTTTTACCGGGGACGGGGCGGCGGAAGGCAACGCCTGCCTGGCGCGCGAAATGCGCAAGCCTTACGATGTCAGCTTCCTGGGGTGAAACAAACGTGGGTCACCAGGAGAAAGCCTGTTATTGGTTGCACGTCACAAAGCCTCTTGCGCAGGACCGAATACACCCGGCACAAGATGCGTGCGCCGCCGCTGCCGCGTGAACACGGCGCTCCCTCGGCGGCGTGAAAATGACGCAAAATGTGTGAACTTCACGCGCGGCGGGCTGGGAGGCCTTTCGCAAGTCATTGTGGCTTCAACGTCGAAGCCCGTGGCATGGGCCATGCTTACACGTTGGTGGCGGGGCCGGCATGGCAGCCGGTTGGCTGCGGGAGCCCAGGGGGGACGGGAATCGAACGAGCGTGCGCGGCCTGGGGTTGCCTGGCGAGCGGGGCGAGCCGGCGTCTATTTGGGCGCGAGGCTGGAACTTTGCGGAGCCCGGGCAGACGGTGGAGGCGCATGGTTATGAAACAGGTGGGTCGTGGTCAACGACGCTCAGGGGCGGACCTGACGGGTCCGGTGAGGGCATTCACGCTGATCGAGTTGCTGGTGGTCATTGCCATCATTGGCATCTTGGCGGCGCTGCTCCTGCCGGCACTGGCGGGGAGCAAAGAGCGGGCGCGGCGCACCAGTTGCAGGAGCAGCCAGCATCAGTTCCTCCTGGCCATCCATCTCTATGCGGACGAGAACGGGCAACGGTTGCCCAGCGGCGCCGCCAACCCTGGTTTCCCGAGGGAGGAGCACCTGCCGGTCATCAGCGACACGACCAGCAATGCCCTCGTGCAGTATCTCAAGGACCAGAAAATGCTCCATTGCCCAAGCTTGGCGGCGTATTTCAAGAACGCTGATGCGTGGCAAGGAGAGGCGGGACCACGCGGCTGCGTCATTGGTTTCAATTATCACGGCGGCCACACCAACACACCTTGGCCGGCCGCCTTCGCGGGCGGCCCAACGTGGCTCTCGCCCCAACGATTGACCGATCCGAGCTCCCTGGTGCTGCTTTCGGACATGAACGATTGGTCCTTCGGCGACGGGCGGACTTGGGCGCCTCATGGCAGAAATGGTCCGATCCTCGCCGGCGGGGACCTGTCGAACGCGGGGGCGGTGTGGACGGCGCGGATGAACAGTCCCTGCTCGGCCCTCATTGGCGGGATGGGCGGAAACCTTGGCCTGCTCGACGGCTCGGTCTGCTGGAAGAACGCCCGACAAATGCAGGTCTATCAGGGCTCGCTGGGAATGGGCAACGAAGGCGCTACCGCTATGTGGTGAAGGGGGCGCGCGACTGCTACCTCTATCGCGCTGTCCTCGCTACGTGACACGGGCGGGTGGTGGGCCGAGCACCGAGGGCCTTGCTGAATCGGACGGTCTCGACGGCACCGTAGAAGCCTCGGCCGGTCTCCTGGTAACCGTGCTTCCGGTAGAATCCGAGCGTCAGTGGCCGCCTGCGAGCCGTCTCCAGGCACAGCGTGCGGATGCCCAGGTCATAGGCCCTGCTCTCCAACTCTTGGAGCAACTGCGTGCCGTAGCCTTTGCCCTGAAGCTCACGCTCGATTCGCATCCGCCGCAACTCAGCCACGGTTTCACCCAGCCTCTGGAAGCCGCCCATCGCAACCAGCCTCCCATCCAAGAAGCCGATCAGAAAATCACCGCCCCTGCTGAAATAAACCTGCTCAATCGCCATCAGGTCAGCCTCGTCCTCCTGCTGGCTCATGCCCAGTTTAAAGCCAGTCAGGGCGCTGCGATGAAGCGCGAGCATCGCCTCGCAATGTTCAGGGCAGTAGCGAATAAGGCGCATCGAGGTCACCAGTGGGGAACTCGGGTCAAGCGGCGGGGACAGGCTCGGTCCCGCTTGAGCTGCGCCGTGTATTTGGTGCCGCAAAGCGCGCTTCATTATGCTGATTTCGTGACCATGATACGGCGCTCGCTCCAACAGGCTCCAGCCATGGCGGGCATACAGACGCTCGGAGGAAGGCGTCCATAGGAATAAGCACGGCAGACGCAGTCGCTCGGCCTCCGCCACGATCCCGCTGATAAGCGCCGAGCCAATCCCCCGGCGTCGATATTGCGGCAACACAAATAGTCCTCCCAGCCACGGCGTCAGCTCGGGGCGTATATCCAGATCCTGCGGCTTGAGGGCAATGGTCCCAAGGACCTGATGCTTCTCATAGGCGACCAGCGCCAGGGGCAGCGAGTCCCTATGGCAGCGGTCCCTCATCGACTGGGCAAAATCCTGGCGCGACTTGCCCATCGAGTCCAGCAAAGAACGCCAATGGGCATACATGTGCCGGGTCAGCGTCGGAGCAAACCGCTTCTGATTGGCCAGGTAATCAATCTTCATCCTGCTGGCGTCCACTGCGTATATGAAAGCTTTTCATACTCTCAGGCACACTCCGAGGATAGAACGGCGGCTTCGTTCCCTCAAGCCGAGAAGGCTACTGGTCGTGGAGTCGAGAACGCTCAAAACAGGTAATGGTGGATACCCCTTTCGGGGGCGCAGGAATCATTTTCGCAGATCATCCAGTCGTGCCTGACACAGCGAAGGCCATTGTCACACTTGTCGCCTGGAAGAGGTCTTAACGCTGTAAGGCCTTCTTGGCTTCCCAATCCGGAAACCAGGCCAAAGTGGCGCCCGTGGAGTGGTGGGTGAGAGCGGTGACCTGGCCCTGGGCGTCTTTGGTGAACCGGAATTGGGCGCCGGTGAACTTTTCCAGGAAGTTGGTTTCGGATTCGGGAAAGAGGGGGAAAGTGCCGAGCAGGACGCGGTCGCCCCCGGGGTGCCGAGCGCGGGCCAGCAATTGCTCGCCTTCGCGCCAAACCGTCAGCTTCAGCCCGTTCGGAAACACGGCATTCGTGGCGACCTCGTAGCGGCCGACGCACGCGTCCAGGCGATTGGTGTCGAGCTTGACGATGACCGGCGGTTTCACCGGTTCGGGCGCTTTTGGCGCCGCGCCGGAGATTCTCTCATAACTGATGTCCTGGCCGCGGTAGCGCAGGGTAAGGCCGGTGGCTTCGCCCCGGGCATTGCGAGAAAAGGCCAGTGGCACGCCACTTAACCGTTCAAAGAAGCGGGTTTCCGACTCGGGCAGCAATTCGACCGGGACGGGCGGGAACCACACATCGATGGGGTGGACGGGTTGTCCCCAGGTCCGAGCGCTCGGCCAATCATCGAGCGCGCACCAGGCGGAGCCTGCGGCTTCGGCGAAGAGCCGGTCGCCTTCGGAACGGACGGCGATGCCGGGGTGGAGCCGGGCGCAAAAGATGCGGCTGGCAAGCAGAGGCAGAAACGGAGCCGAAACCGCGCCGGCCAGCGCCGCCCCGCCCAGGATCAACAACCGCCGGCGCGGGCTGCCGGCGCGCCAGAGCAGCGCGCACAACGCTGCCAGGCCGAGGCCGGCCGGAACCAGAGCGGCCGCGCGGGGAGTATCGAACACGTAGTGCCGGAGCACAAACCAGCCCAGCGCAGAGCCGGCTGAGCGTTGGTATTGCCCGGCACAAGCCGCGCAGAGATGGGGGCTGACTTTGGCCGGTTGCGGGCGCCGGTCCGATTGCCATTCGCTTTCGAGCAGGAGAAGGCCCAGTCCGCGCCTGGGCTCGTAGGCGTTGGCCAGGACGACCACGCCACGCCGGCGCGCCTTGTCGAACGCGAGGTAACAACCATTGGCAAACCAGCCTCCACCGGCATTGAGCAGCCCGGGTCGCTGGGGAGCAAAGGCGAAGTTGGCGACGGTTTTCTCCCAGAGCGGCCGCAGACGGGAGGAGACAGGAACGGAGGCAGAGAGGAATTTGAGCAGGTCATTGGCGCTCGAGTAAATCCCGGCCAGGGGTATAAAGCCTCCCTCCTGCCATCTTGGCATGGCGCAGCCCAATTTACTGTGTTCGGGAGCGAGGCGGGATTCCTGCTCGGCGGTGAGCGTGAGCCCGGTGTCGTTCATGTTCAAGGGCCGGAGCACGCGAGCGCGGATGAGGGATTCGTAGTCCATCCCGGCTTTCAGGGCCAGGGCTTGATTCAACACCCCGCGGTCCACACCGCCGTGCAAATGCGTGGTCCCTGGCGCGGCGGTTAAATGGCAGATAGAGACCAGGGCAAAGAACTTCTCGGCGGTGAAGCCCTCGAGGGGATCATCGGCGCGTTTGGGGTCGATGGCATCGCCGAACGAGGGACGGAGCCCGGAGGTTTCCTTGGCCAGGTGGCGGATGGTGATTTGTTTGCCGTGGTAGCTGGGCATTTTGACCGACGCAGGCAGATATTTGGCCACGGGCTCATCCGGCTGCACCTCCCCGCTTTCGACCATGCTCTCCAGCAGCATACAGAAGAAGGTGTAGCTGGCGGATTGGATGCGGAACACGGTGTCGCCGTCGGCTTGCCGGTCGGTGCCGTTATCCAAATCTCCGCAACCGATGACGGTGGGGCCGTGCTCGTCCACAATACCGACCACCATGCACCCGTGCGGGAGTTGAGCATGGACGTAATATTGAACGTAGGCGGCGATGGCGTTGGTGAACTCTTCCGCCGTGGCGGCAAAGGGAATGAAAAACAAAGTGAAGCTGAGGGTCTGGAGAATTCTCCTGAGGTTCATGTTCCGAGGCATCATAACGCGGGCCAGGTTCGCAGCGGCGTTCGTGTTCGCATGCCGGTTGGACAGCGTCGGCCGCGGTTGCTCACGTCCGCCTGGTAGGAGCCGACGATGGGGAATTGCTGCCAATCGGCATCCGGCTTGAGGAAGGCATCGTAATCGGCCGTGCGGATTTTGTCGAAGAAGTCCTGGGCAGCCTGGGTGAGTTCCTGGGGCTGGGTGATGGCCTGGGCCTGTTTCTCCCTGGTGACCTTGGCAATGTCCAGGCCGTTTCCGAGGATGATGTCGCCCAGATCCTCGGCAGCGCCGGGCGGCACTTCGACGGCTTTGCCCAGCGAAAAAGGGGTCAACCCATAGATAAGTGCATTTCTAAGTTGACAGCCTGCCTTCTTGTGGCATAACCTCCCCGCGTGCCTCGCAAACTCCGTCTTGAATACGCTGGGGCCATGTATCATCTCATGAGCCGTGGCAACCGGGGGGATAAGATCTTCCTGGATGATGTGGATCGGCATGATTTCATCAAGACCCTGGCCGAGGCCTGCCAGAAGACGGGCTGGCAGGTGCATGCGTACTGCCTGATGCCCAACCACTATCACCTGGTGGTCGAAACTCCCGAACCGAACCTGGTGGCCGGGATGGCCTGGCTCCAGAGCACCTACACGATCCGGCTCAACCACCGACATAAGCTCCTCGGCCACGTGTTGAGCGGCAGGTACAAGTCACAGCTCGTCGAGGGCAGCGGCAATGGGTATTTGCGGACTGCCTGTGATTACGTGCATCTGAACCCGGTGCGCGCCAGACTGATCCAGGCCGGGGAGCGGCTCTTGTCGTACCCGTGGAGCAGTTTTGGCGCCTATCTGGCGGCGCCCGAGCATCGGCCGCAGTGGGTCCGGGTGGACCGGTTGTTGGGCGAGCACGGGATTCAAGAGGATGGCACGGCCGGGCGGCAACGGTTCGAGGCATGGATGGAGCGACGGCGCGCAGAAGAGACCGATCCCGCGGTTTTGGGAGCGATGCAGCGTGGCTGGTGTCTGGGCAGCGAGAGTTTTAAGCGGCAGATGCTCCTGCGCATGGAAGGGGGCCTGGGGGAACACCACTCCGGTGAACTGCACCGCCAGGCAGCCGAGGCGAAGGCGGAGCGGATCGTGGCGGCGGAGTTATGCCGGCTTGGCTGGAGGGAAGGGGACTTGGAGGAGCGCCGGAAGAACGATCCTGACAAGCTGGAGATCGCCGCACGGTTGCGGCGCGAAACGACCCTCTGCGTCAAGGAGATCGCTGCGCGGATACACCTGGGCACCTCGAAAGGAGCAAATCGCAACCTGCACAACCACATGGGGCGCGACTCGCCACCCGCTACAGGCCAAGCGCCGCCTCCCACGAATGGCAACCCAGGCAGCACCAAGTGAACTAATCTATGGG
>Ga0326728_10003233_pt1 | contig 51343 bp, 35 predicted proteins | sample MB3enrmetagenome_FD_207602 | JGI IMG/M metagenome (GOLD analysis project Ga0326728, IMG submission 207602) | Lab enriched peat soil microbial communities from McLean, Ithaca, NY, United States - MB31MN | ecosystem: Environmental > Terrestrial > Soil > Wetlands > Peat | place: USA: New York... | reverse complement strand
GTGGATGGCGGCCACCCGCGGCGGACCGCAATCACCCTCGAGCTTTTTGAACGCGGGCCCGATTTCCGAAGCCGTCAACCTCTACGCCATCGCCTTGCGCACGGGCCGGAAACTACTGTACGACGGCGAAACCCGGGAAATCACCAATGTCGCGGAAGCGAAGAAGTATTTGTCCCGCGAATACCGCAAGGGCTGGGATCCGCAATCCATTTGACAGAGGGTAGGGTTGCGGCTTGCTGTGGCGGCGGTCCCCGACCGCTGCCTTTTGATTCCATGGATTCCGGCGGCCAGAGACTGCCACTGCTGATAACTGCACTACTGCCAAGGGGAGAAATGAAATGCCAACAATTTCAAGAAGACAGTTTATTTATGGAAGCGCCATGAGCATCGCCGTTGCCGCGATGGACCTCGAAGCCAATCCGCTAGGAATGCCCATCGGGTGTCAAACCTTTCCGGTCCGGGAGTCGATCGCCAAGGATTTCCAGGGCACTCTGCGGCAGATTGCGGGCGGGGGATTTCGGATGATCGAGATGTGCTCGCCGCCCGGTTACGAGAAATACGGCTTTGGCCCTCTGGCGAAAATGAAAGCCGCAGAAATCCGCGACATGATCAAGGGGGCGGGACTGGGTTGCGAGAGTTGCCACTTCCAGTTCCGCGAGCTCAAGGAGAGTCTGGACGACAGAATCACCTATGCCCATGAGCTGGGCCTGAAACAGATGATCGTCTCAACGTTCGCCCTGCCGCATGACGCCACCATGGCCGACTGGATGCAGGCCGCCGACCAACTGAACAAGCTCGGCGAACAGACGCAAAAAGCAGGTCTGCAACTTGGTTTCCACAATCACGACTTCGAGTTCAAGGAAATCGACGGAGCGCTCATCTACGACCAATTGATGAAGGAGCTGGATCCGAAACTGGTTAAAATGCAATTCCAAGTTGCGGTAATCAGCCTGGGCTACGAAGCCGCAACCTACCTTGCGAAGTATCCCGGACGCTTTATCTCCCTCCACCTGGTGGATTGGTCAACGGCGGAGAAGAAAATCGTGCCCATGGGAACGGGCTCCATCGACTGGAAGAATCTCTTTACCGCCGCCAAAACCGGCGGCATAAAGAATTACTTCGTGGAAATGGATTGGGAGTTGATGCAAGCCAGCGTCCCCTACCTTCGCAAACTGAAAGTGTAGCCAGGGCTGGCGATGCCGCCCTGGTTTTTTGCCGTCGGCGATTTTCCAAAGGGACTTGTGGGAGCTGACGGATCACCCCAGTCGATCTGCAGCAGCCCGTGGGTGGGGATGTGATTGAAGCATTGAATGCGTACCGTGTCACCCCGGCAGTTTGGTGCCACCGCAGCCAATACGTTCAGGCACAGCCCGACGAAATAATCTCCGCGGTCACCCTGTAGGCAGCCGCTTGGCCAGTGGGTGGCTACGGTTTGTCCGCTTGCGACAAACGCTCGTAAGCCCGCCGATAGGGGGCAGCCTGGGGATTGAGTTGGTAAGCAGCTTGATATTCCTGCAAGGCGCCCGCGCGGTCGCCTTTCTTCTCCAGCGCCACGCCCAGGTCGTAATGGGCGAGGTGGTTCGAGGGGTTCAGTCGCAGGGCTTCGCGGTACTCCGCAATGGCGCCGTCACGATCCCCTTTTTGTCCAAGCATGGCGCCGAGGTAGACGTGAACCGCCTCGTCCTTCGGGTCCAAGCGCAGCGCTGCGCGTTCCTCGGCGATGGCAAGATCCCAATCACCCTTATGGGCCAGCGCCAATCCGAGGTCTGAGTGGGCAATTGCGTCGTTCGGATTCAAGCGCAGAGCTTCGTGGTACTCCGCGATCGCCGCCCCGGGGTCCCCCTTTCTTGCGAGGCCCAGGCCGAGTTCGCGGTGCGCCCCGGGAATTTGCGGGTTCAATTGCAGAGCCTCGCGCTCCTCCGCGACCTGGCCATCCCAATTGCCCTGGTCTCCCAGCGACGCGCCGAGATTGTAATGCGCCATGGCGTCTTTGGGGTCCAAGCGCAAGGCCTCACGATATTCCGCGATCGCTCCGTCAAGGTCCCCCTTCTCCTTGAGCGCTACCCCGAGGTTGATGTGAGTCAATTCGTTTTGCGGATTCAGGCGCAGCGCTTCGCGATACTCCGTGATCGCTGCATCCTCATTACCTTGGGACGCGAGGGCTACGCCCAGGGCGAAGTGGGCATTCGCGTCCTGGGGGTTGATTTGCAATGACCTGGCAAACTCAGCCTTGGCCTCATCGATGCGGTTCTTGCTGGCCAAGGCAAGACCCAGGTGGTAGTGGAGGTCTGCGGATTCGGAGTCATACTGCAAGCCCTTCTCGAAAGCGACAATCGCGCGATCCGACCGTCCTGCCAGCAGCAGGGCGCGGCCGAGGTTGAAGTAAGCCCTGAGGAACTCGGGGTCCAGCTCCAGCGCTTTCTCAAACTCGGGGATCGCTTCCGCCGGCCGCCCAGCCCGGGTTAGAGCGGTGCCCAAGTTGTTGTGCAGCCGGGCATCATCCGGATTGGTCGCGAGAAGTCCCTTCCAACCAACGATGGCTGCATCCATCTGGCCCCGGTTTTCCAGTTCCGTCACGCGGTCGATTTCCTTGTACACGTCGACGGCGGGTGTACTGATGGCCACCAGGCCGTCGGGCGGAATGTTTACGAACTCCGGAATATTCACGGCGCGATTGGCTGCGGTGGAATTATCAATCAGGATCGCAGGGCTGTCATTGCCCTCCGCATCGAGGTGCGTCAGAAACATCTGCGTGTAGGGCGAACGGCTCTTGGAGGAGAATACCAGCCACCGGCCGTTGGGCGAGAAGCTGTGCCAGGAGTTCATCAAGGAAGTGTTGCAGCGCATCCGCCGCGCCACGCCGCCGGTGGCGGGCACAATGAAAAGCTGGCTGTCGGGGCGCATCAACTGCGCGTTGCGGCACTTCACAAAGACGATCCAGCGGCCATCGGGCGAAACCTTGGGAAAGCTATTGCTCAAGCCGTTGTGGGAAGCGCCCGCGATCGCCACCGGCTGCCCACCTTTGCCGTCATTGAAGGGGATCCGGTAGAGGTCGTACTGGATTTGGGGCTCCTCCGGGTCGTTAGCATGCTCGGGCATCTTATTGCCCGGGGGGTAAGGGTCCTTCGCATCCGCCCGGACAAATACCACGTATTTGCCGTCGGGACTCCACACGGCGTTGGTTTGCACGTAGCGCGGATCATCCGCCCCGGGCAAGGGCTGCTTGCGGCCCGTGGCGCGGTTGTACCACGCGACAATACTGCGCGTCGGGTAGAACACCTGGAGGAAGCGGTAGTCCTTAAAGTTCACGGTGAAGTAGCCCGTGGAAAGGTCTTTGGTCTGCCCCCGGTAATTGGTCAAGACGTACCTGCCGTCCGGCGAGATCTGGGACATGAACCCGATTCGGGAAGTCGAAGCCGTGTCATCGCGGAGGGAACTCCACGAGATCACGTCCTGATTGCGGATAGAGATTTGCGGTTGGACGGAAACGATCGCGTACAGACCCTTGTTGTTGGCGGGGCCGTCGAGATCCATCCCCATGGTTTTGCCGTCGAGGGAAAACGAATGGCAGTTGCCGCAGGTGGGCATCTCCTTCAAAACGATGCGGCTCTCGGGTTTTCCGATGTCGCGCAGCCGCCACTGGACCAGGTGGAGCGCATTGGGAGCCAAAGGCTTGATGATCCCCTTTTCCGTTTCGGAAGGCATCAGGGGCACGTCGCGATAAAAAATGGGCGCCCCGACGGGATCCTTAGAGGTGCTGATCGTAACGCGCCCGCGCGACAAAGCATGCTGGGCGTCTGGTCCGCTGAATCCGCTGATGGTCACCACTGCGGGGTTCGCTACCGAGTGTTTCTTAATCGACTCCCAAACCTCGGGGGTGGGAATCCAGGTGTGCGCTTGGGCCTGCTGCGGTGTAAGCTTGGGCAATTCATTCGTCGAAGAAATACAGCGTGGGTCAATCTCGCCGATCTGGAGCTGCTCCCCCGCAGATTGGAGGTGCATTTCCGCCCAGCCGTCGGCGAACGCGATGTCGATCCGCCAGCGAGTGGCATCCGCCGCGGCGTCGCGCCAGATGAACGTCGGCGGAGTGATTTCGGGAGGGAAAATCGAACCGTCCAGGGGATATTCAATCGTGATCTCGGCCAAGTGCGCCGCTAGAGCCTCTTGCCCACTTTTCGCGGTCGCCGCCCCGCGCGCGTCCAGCATCGACGCGGCCGCGAAGATTGCGCCCAGGATGAACAGGGCGGCTCCATTCCGGGATGCAGGGAATGAGAGCGAAAAGGCCCGGCGTGGTTTCTCACCCACTCGGTGTTTACCTCCAAGGCGTCTCGATCGCCTTTAGCAAGTGTACCGTGGACCTGTTCTGTAGGTCCGTGGCTTTTCCTTTCCCCGGAGGGACGAGCCGCGGACCGACAGAACAGGTCCGCGCTCCAACTGCTCGCTTAGCCATTGTTTCACAACTTCCCTACCACGAGAAAGCCCACGGCTGAGGAGCAATTAATAAAGACGGGGCGAGCGACCCATCCCGTTGCACTCCAAGCCGGGATAAATCGCTCGCCCCGAAAGGTCGATCCAAGGCCCACAGGAGAGGACTAGAAAGTAAGCCTCAAACCGAACTGAATCAGACGTGGCAAGTTATACTGCGAAGTGACCACGCCGAAGTTGGCATTGCCTACACTCGTATTAGGCGCCCCGAACTGCGGGTGGTTGAAGACGTTGAAGAATTCGGCGCGGAACTCGAGACCCAGCCTTTGATCCGGGCCGAACGTGGTTTTCTTAAAGGCCGCGAACTCCATGTTCTTTTCCCCATCCATGCGCAGACTCGGCTCAACGCGGGAATCATTGCCACGAGTGAGGCTTGTGGTGTTGACGAAGGTGGAGGTATTGAACCATTCGCCGAGCCGCGAGGTAGCCGATCCGGAGGTTTCCGTCTCTTGGCCAACTCGCGTCACGCGACAGCCGCCCCCATTAGGAACGCCGAGATTGCAAAGAGCGTTGCTGCCGCCGCCGATCTCCAGGGGGAATCCCTTCTGGAGGGTGATGATGCCATCGACTCCCCATCCGCCGATGAGCTTATCGGCAGCAGGGGATACGCCGCTGGCAAACTTCTTGCCCTTACCCACGGGCAAATCCAACACATAGCCAAGAACAAAGCGCTGGGGAACATCAAACCCATCCAGGCTTCTCTCGTTGTGGAGGTTATAAGCGTCGGTATCACCCCAGGAGGGTGCGGCGTCGCCCAGCCAGTTGATCTCATTGTCGGTATCGCTGATGAGTTTTGAAATCGTGTAGCTGGCCATGATCGTCCCACCGTGGGAGAAGCGTTTGTCAAGCTTCACCTGGAGGGAGTGGTAGATGGAATCGCGGTCGTTGGGCTCGGCGATGGAGACATCCGAGTACTGGGGGAAAGGCAGCATCAACTGTCCAGCGCTTACCGTCGGACTGGTCAAATTGCCAGTAACCAGACCGTAGTAAGGATTCGGAACCGAAGCCGTAAGTTGAGCTGCGGTAAAGCCAGCCGATCCGCCCGGCATGTCCGCGTCGGGCATCTGATCCACGTCCTGGCTATGCATGGGTAGGTGTGTACCCTTCGATCCGGCGTAAGCTATGTCAAGCAGCGTACCATCGGGTAGCTGGCGCTGGATGTTGAAGTTCCACTCCTGGGAATAAGCGCCGGGATTATTTCTAACCGGCCCGCCGGGTCCGTTGGCATCCGCGTTAACGAACGTCTGGTTGCGGCCTGGGGGCTGAGTAATCCCGGTTGGGAAGGGAGCGTTGAAGGTATTGAGCGGAAGCACATTGGCGTTATTCACGGTGGTCAGCCATGGCGTGGTGTAAGTATTGATAAACAGGTTGTGGGGAGCGTTATTCCATGAGACATCGTTGGGCAGGAAGAATATCCCGTAGCCGGTCCGGATAACCGTTTTGTCGTTGACGCGATAGGCGAGGCCGATGCGTGGGTTGATTTCGCCCAAAGGCATATCGATTTCGGTGCGATTCGGATTTCCCGGACCATCGACCAGAAGGAAGGCGCCTTTGAGTCCGCTAGGGATCGTCAGCCCATTCGTCGGGTTGGTCATACCCGCCAAGGGACTGGCAACACCGGGCTCCCAATCGAGAATCCGGTTATAGCGCTCCGTCCAATTCCCCTGGAGGTCGTAACGAACTCCCAAATTCAGAGTCAGTGATTTAGTGGCTTGCATGGTGTCGCCAATGTAGATGGCATTATAGAAAATCTGGCTGGCCATTTGCGAAGGCGTGACCACGTCACCACCGTTGGAATTGGAGCCGTACCCGAGCAGGAACGAAGCAATCCCGTTCCCGGTGGTAATCCCGGAAGCCAACGGATTTGCCGCCGTAGCGAAGTAGTCGAAGTTGTACGAGCCGGTGGGTTGGTTGGTTTGGTAGTAATTGTTGCGCAAGAGACGGAATTCATACCCCATCTTCAGGGTATGGCGCCCCTTGATTTTGGTGAGGCTGGGCTCGAAGCTCCAAGTGTCGTCCCCGGCGCCAATCTCGCTCCCTGTTCCATCGGAGCAGAAACCGCCACCATAAAACTGGTCACCCGTGTTCTGCGATACGCAGGCCACCGGGAGGGGAGTGGAGTTGAACATATAGCTGCCCCATGCCCCGCCGAGCGAGGACATGGAGAACCCCGCAGTGAGCGGAAGGCGCACGTAATGGTATCGAGTGTAGCCCAGGTGCAAGTCCAGGATGGTGGTGGGCGAGAAGCTGATGGTGTCGCCCAAAGCGATTTGTTTGGTCTTGACGGTTTCCGTACAGCGGTCCGTACAGATATCTTTGATGGGGCTGTCTGGGAGGTTCTTCAGCTTGTAATAGGTGAACCGAGCCATGAATCGCTGTTTGTCGCTGACGTTCCAGTCGACCTTCTCGTTGATCTGGTCGGTGTCGCCCCCCGTGCCATAACCCGTGACGTAGTTATTCGTGGCGTTCGTGTTGGTAGGTGTAGGGAAGTAACCCGCCAGGACTTTCGAGGCCGTGGGGAAATTGGCCGTGTTCAGTTGAGTGCCCCCATTGGCCGTAACCGTGCCGGCCAGGGTTCGGCAGGCGCCACCGGTGGCGGCGAGACTAGTGCAGGATCCCGGACCGCTGGCGATGCTGGTAGTGGGATCATAAATAGCAGTGTCAAAGGTCCCCTGGAGCTGGGCAGCGGTGGGGACGGTCGAGGTGAAGGCTGCGGAGGAACGCACGCGGTAACCTTCGTAGCTCGAGAAGAAGAACAACTTGTCGGTTTTGACTTTCCCACCGAAATTAGCGCCAAACTGGTTCTGGGTCCAAGGACCCACAGCGTCTGCGCCCTTTCCTCCCGCCGCGTTGAGGAAAAAGCTGTTGGCGTCAAGAACCTTGTTGCGGAGGAATTCGTAGGCGCCGCCGTGCCAGGAATTCGTGCCCGACTTGGTCGTCATGTTAATGACGCCACCGGCAAAACGGCCGAAATCCGGTCCCATGTTGTTCGTCTGCACCTTGAATTCCTGGATGGCGTCTTGCGTCGGAATCATGGTGATAACGTTCAGGTAGGAGCCGTTGGTGGGAACGCCATCCACAAATATCGCGTTTTGACCGGCTTGGCTTCCACCAACCTGGAAATCGCCCGCCGCAAAGGGGTTGGCGCCGACGGGATTACTCATCGAGGAGTTGCCTCCCGAGGGCGGGCCCTGCGGCTGGATGCCCGGTGAAAGCTGCGCCAAGGAGATAACGTTGCGCCCGTTCAAGGGCATTTCGGTAACCGTGCGCGCTTCCACCACTTGCCCCAAGTCGGAAGTCTGCGCTTGGAGCAAAGGTGTCTGCGCTGTCACCTCGATGGTCTGGGTGACCGCGCCGACTTGCATCGGGATGTCGATCCTGAATCCGCTTCCGACTTCCACGACGACGGGCTCGCGAGCAAAGTGTTTAAAGCCGGCTTTTTCTGCCTCTATCCGGTAGTTACCCGGCAGAATGTTAACAAACGTGTAGGCGCCCGCGGCATCGGACTCCATGACGCGCTTATCCGCGGTCCCGAGATTGGTCAGGGTGACGGTGGTACCGGGAATGGCCGCGCCGCTTGCGTCCAAAACGGATCCGGCGATGTTTCCATATACGGTCTGGCTCCAACCAGCACGAGGCCAGAGCGCCAAAACGATAATGACTGCTACTGGCACCAACCAAAGCTTTTTAAGATATGTCATTCCACACTCCTATTTGTAGGATTGAAGACCCGAAAATGGCCAAGACTGGTTGACCAGTCCACAAGTAGCACTGCCAGAGCAAACAAGATTCTAAAGGAGGGAGTAAACTTGCAGGGCGCGGTCCCGATAATTGACCTGCCTGGAATATCGACGAGCCGGTGCCCTGCTCGCTGTTGCCGTCGATGACGACACAGCATACTTTCCTCCTGAGCAAGACCCGACGCAAATAGGAAGCGCTCAGTGCCGACGATGTAAGACTATTTAGGACCGCCGACGCAGCGCAAGAAAACCATCCGCTATTCCGCCTCCTGAAACAGGAGCCGGACAGCAGTAAGAACGGGAAAGGGAGAGGGGCCAGCTATAATAATCCCCAGAACGGTTCGCAAGTCCTGCCCGGACTGCCCGGACCGCCCGCTCCTGCCCCCATGCACCTCGACGTTCGCGCCGACTCTTATCAGATTAGTCAGCCGTAACACAAGGTTAATCCTGTTAATTTTTATGAACTCTCCCGTTACTCCCGTAACCTATTTGGTTTCATTTACGTACATGTCAATCTGTAACTGTAACGTGGAAGACTTCCGAAAAAACCATTCTGGTGGTACACTCAACCCGTTTTTCGGCTCCAGCCTGCGGGTACGAAAATGGCGTTCTCTAACCACCAAGAGAAAAACGAACTTGAGCACGTACTCAGGTCAGGCATCTTTGCCAAGGCCCCGCGGCAGGCAAGACTTCTCAAGTACATCTGCGACGAATACTTCCAAGGCAGAAGCGACCAAATCAAAGAATACACGTTGGCCATGGAAGTCCTGGAAAGAGGGGCAGACTTCGACCAGAACCGGGACGCCATCGTGCGCGTGGAAGTCCACCGGCTGCGAAAGAAGCTGAAGGAATATTACGAGGGTGAAGGTGCAGGGCGCTCCCTGGAAATTGTGATTGACTCGGGGCAATACGTCCCGCGGTTTGTGGCGCGCGGAAAGACGCCTTCCCTGGAAGTGGAGGCGAATTCGGAAACGGCCCAGCCTCGGGCAAGCCGGAGCCCTGAACCTTCTCAACCCCCGCCCCAGGGGAAAACCGGAAGTGCGAAGTGGGCGCGTTTTAGCACCTGGCCTATGGCAGCCGGAGCGCTAGTGCTCGTGGCCGTGCTGATTTTTCTCTTTTTGGGGTTGGGAACCCACCCCGGAACGCGGCCGAAGGCTTCGCCTTCACCTGAAGCCTCACCGCCCGCAGCTTCACCGGGGATGGCCGCCTCGATGGATTCCGTGCGCATCCTGTGTGGCTATCCCCGAGACAAGTATATTGACCGCGCGGGGAATGTCTGGCTGGGTGATCGGTATTATTCCGGAGGCGAGACCTCTGTCCAGCCGTTGCAATTCCTGCCGCGCGCCCCCGACACGGAGATCTATCAGAACTTCCGCTTTGGAGATTTTTCGTACGATATCCCCCTGCGGCCCGGTAACTACGAATTGCACCTCTACTTTTTGGAAACCCACTTTGGACCGGGGAGCCTCAGTGGGGGAGGTGAAACCAGCCGGATGTTCGATATTCTGGCGAACGGGCAACCCTTGGTCAGGCTCTTCGACATCGTCAAGGATGCTGGTGGGAACGACATTGGGGACGAGCGCGTTTTCAAAAACGTCACGCCGGCGTCGGATGGTCACTTACATCTGAAACTTCACAGGCTTAATGAAGCGGCGCTTCTCAATGCGCTCGCCATCATGCCGGCGCCCTCCGGCAAGATCAATCCCATTCGGATCCTTGCTCAGAACAACTCTTACACCGACCGCGCGGGCAACATCTGGAGTCCGGACCGCTACTTCCGGGGGGGGCAACTAGCCTTGCACCTTAGTCGCGGACCGGTGAGCGGAACCCCCGATCCCAGCCTTTACTCCAGCGAGCGCTTCGGCAATTTTACTTACACGATTCCCGTGCCGCCGGGCAAATATAAGGTCACCCTGCGATTTGCGGAGACTTATTGGGGGATACAGAATACCTATCCCAATTTGCCGGACCAGAACGGCTCGCCAGTGGGCGGGGCGGGGAGCCGGATCTTTGATGTCTATTGCAACGGCACGACCTTGCTGAAGAACTTCGACATTTTCAAAGAAGCCGGCGGCCCCCTGCGGGCCAGGGACAAGATTTTTCATAATCTCCAGCCGGACGCGCAAGGCAAGCTCACCATCAGCTTTGTCCCCGTCCTGGATTATGCCTGCGTGAACGCCCTCGAAGTGGAGGAGGAACCGCAGTAGGCGGGATTCTCCTAGCTCAGCGTTCCTTTCACCCAAATATCCTTCCGGCCATCGGCCGGGGGAGGCACCGTGTCTCCCGTGATCGGCGCACCATCAACCTCGATAGTTACGTGGTTCCCCTCGCCCGCCCGCTCGATGCTGAGGTGGTAAGTCACACCGCGGAAGATGCGCGTGGCCTTAAACCCGCGCCAGCTCTTGGGGATGACGGGTGAAATCTGGAGCCCATCATACGAGGTGCGAATGCCTAGAATCCACTGCGTGATGGCGTAGTAGTTCCAGGCTGCCGTCCCGGTGAGCCAGGAGTTTTTGGCCTCACCGTGCGTGGGGGCATCGCGTCCGGCGATCATCTGGGCGTAGACGTAGGGCTCGCACCGATGCAGCTCACTGATGGGCTCTCGCGCCGAGGGATTGATGCGCGAATAGTAATCATGCGCGCGATCGCCGTTTCCCAGGCGCGCCTCGGCAATCATCACCCAGGGATTGTTGTGGCAAAAGATGCCGGCGTTTTCCTTATACCCCGGCGGATAAGAGGAAATCTCGCCCAGCTCGAGATAGTATCGCGAATAGGCGGGCTGCTGAAGAATGATGCCATGTTCGGTGGCCAGGTATTGGCTGACCGATTCCAGGGATTTCGCCGCCCTGCCATCGTCCAATCCGATGCCCGCTAACACACAGAAGCCTTGGGTTTCAATAAAAATCTTTCCCTCGCGGCACTCCTTGGAACCAACCTTCCGGCCAAAGTCGTCGTAGGCGCGGAGAAACCACTCGCCGTCCCAGCCGTGTTGGCGGATGGTGTCTTCCATCGCCGCCACCTGGGCGAGATAAGATTTCGCTTCCGTGGCGCGGCCGCGGCGTTGCGCAATGTCCGCGAGTTCTCTCCCCGCCAGTACGAAGAGCCCGGCGATAAATACCGATTCGGCGACTTTGCCGTCCTTGTTGGTGGTCGTCTGGAAGGACTGCCCCGGCGTGTCGGAAAAGCAATTCAGATTCAGGCAATCATTCCAGTCGGCCCGGCCAATCAGCGGCAGTCCGTGCGGCCCCAGCCGGTCCAGAGTGTACTGGAAGCTGCGCTGAAGGTGCTCAAACAGGGGTTGCTCTGAGCCTGGCTGGTTATCGTAAGGGACGGGCTCGTCCAGAATGCTCCAGTCACCCGTCTCTTTCAAATAAGCCGCCACGCCCAGGATAAGCCAGTGCGGGTCGTCGTTGAAGTTGCTGCCCACATCGTTGTTGCCGCGCTTGGTGAGCGGCTGATACTGGTGATAGGCGCCACCCGTGGGCAACTGCGTCGCGGCAAGATCCAGGATGCGTTCGCGGGCGCGCGCCGGAACCATCTGCACGAATCCGAGCAAGTCCTGGTTGGAATCACGGAAACCCAGGCCGCGTCCTATACCGGACTCATAAAACGAGGCAGAGCGCGACATGTTGAAAGTGGCCATGCACTGGTACGCGTTCCAGATATTCACCATGCGGTTGGTGTGTACATCCGGCGTGTCCACCTGGAGAACGCCGAGCAAACCCTTCCAGTACCGGCGCAAGTTCTGGAACGCGGCATCGACGTGGGCAGAACCCAGGTACTTGGCGATGATCGGTTTCACCGTTCGCTTGTTGAGGATCTGCGAATCGGGCGGATCGAATTTCTCGTCGCGCGGGTTCTCGTGGTAACCCAGAACAAAGATGATTTGCCGGGTTTCGCCGGGTGCGAGCTCAGCTTTTACCTGATGGGCGCCGATGGGAGCCCAGCCGTGCGCGACCGAGTTGGTCAGCCGTCCGCGCTCGATGGCCAGAGGCTTGTCCCAACTCCGATAGGGTCCCACCAGGGCCTCGCGCTGCGTGTCAAATGCTTCCACCTTGCCGGAGCAGGCGAAATAGGCGAAATGGTCGCGCCGCTCCCGGTATTCCGTCTTGTGGTAAATCACGCCGTCCTCGATTTCCACCTGGCCGATGCTGAAGTTGCGCTGGAAGTTCGTACTATCATCCTGCGCGTCCCACAGGCAGAACTCGATCGTGGAGAAGACAGAAAGCGCGGCGCGCTGGGCGCGGTGATTGGTGACGGTGAATTGCCATATTTCCAGGTTGTCGTCCAATGGAACGAAGTAACGGGTGTGGGCCGTAATGCCCTTGTAGCGGGAGCCGATGAGGGTGTACCCCATGCCGTGACGGCAAGTGTAATCTTCCACATCGTGCCGCGTCGGCTGCCAGGAAGGTGACCAGAATTCCCCGGATTCGTCGTCCCGCAGATAGATATAATGCCCGCCGAAATCATACGGGACATTGTTGTAGCGGTAACGCGTAATGCGCCGCAGCCGGGCATCGCGATAGAATGAGTAACCACCGCCCGTATTCGAGATGATCCCGAAGTAAGCCTGGCAACCCAGGTAGTTGATCCATGGCAAGGGCGTATCAGGCCGGGTTATAACATATTCTAGATTCTCATCATCAAAATGACCGAACTTCATATGATTGCTCCGGATAACGAATTTGGGAAGACCCCTGACGCATGCGCGGCGACTCCGTGGGGGTGGGCCTGGGCAATAGCGCAGACCGTCGGATGAACGGCGGCGCAATTATACTCGAATGCCGGGTGAAAGCATCCGCATTCAAGTTCTCCCCGGTATCGGTAAGTTTGTCGCGGTCATGCCGCGCAACGATACTCATTGCAAACTTCTCAAGAAAGCGGGACACTCATCGGCCGGAGCTTGTCACTTTCCGGCGAAGCGAGATCAAGGTCATGTTGCATTCTTTGGGTTGGCCCCAGCTTCAGGGGCCCGGTCGTGAAAGCCTGTTGCAACTATTTGTTTCCTTCGTTCTCAGCTTCCTTGCTGTGGCGGTCGCCATCGGTGGTGAAACCCCCACCAACGATATCAAAGTGGACCAGGTAGGTTATCCCCGAAGCGGTGCGAAAATTGCCCTTGTCAGCGCTCCAGGGCAGACCTTCGAGGTAAAGCGCTCGAGCGATGATGCCACGATGTTTCGGGGGAAATTGAGCCTTGCCGCCCCGGACGCCAACTCCGGCGACACTCTCCGGGTCGCGGACTTTTCCCACCTTCAGCAAGCCGGCAAGTATTATCTCGAAGTCCCCGGCGTCGGCCGTAGTTGGCCGTTTCCCGTTGGCGACGGTGTGTTTTCCCGTACTTTTTATCTCGCGATGCGTGCCTTTTACGGACAGCGCTGCGGGACCGCCGTGGACCTTGGCCCCGAGTTTCCGGGCTACACCCATGCTGCATGCCACCTCCAGGGAAGCTTCCATGCCTCCTCCGGCAAAGAGGGTCCGCGTGAAAACACCGGGGGCTGGCATGACGCCGGGGACTACGGACGTTACATCGTGAATTCCGGAATCACCGTGGGAACGCTGCTCTGGGCCTGGGAGTTATTTGGACCCAAGCTCGCACACATCAAGTTGAACATCCCCGAAACCGGGAACGGCACGCCCGATCTCCTCAATGAGGTCCGCTGGAATCTCGAGTGGATGCTCAAGATGCAGGATGATGATGGCGGGGTCTGGCACAAGCAAACCAGCGAGCACTTTCCCGGCTTCGTGATGCCCGAAGAGGACCGGCTGCCAAGTCTGGTGATCGGGACAGGCAGTGCGCCTTACAAGAGCACATGCGCAAGCGCTGATCTGGCCGCTGTCGCCGCCATCGCGGCCCGCGTCTATGAACCATATGATAAGGACTTTGCCAAGAAGAACCTTCAGGCGGCGCGGGAAGCCTGGACCTGGACCGAGCGTTATCCCAATGTGACGTTCAAGAATCCGCCAGGAATCTCCACCGGTGAGTACGGGGATATGGAATGCGGAGATGAACGCCTGTGGGCGGCGGCCGAGCTGTGGCGAACCACGGGTGAGCACGCCTACCACCGGTATTTCCTGGCTAACTATGCGCAGTACCTGCCGGATCTCCGAGCTCCCCACGCCGAGTCCTGGCGGGAGGTGGCGCCCATGGGTTTGTGGGCATACGCGCTGGCCACGCGTCAGGGAGCGGACGCGCCCGCATGCGCCGCGATCCGGCAAGGGGCGCTCAGCGCGGCCCGTGAGATTGTGGACCGCACGCGCCGCAACCCGTACCGGGTCAGCCTGGTGGCAACCGACTACGCCTGGGGTTCCAACGGCTTGGCCGCCAACTACGGCGTGCAGTTGCTGGTGACGAACGCGCTTTCGCCCGATCCGGCCTTCGTAGAGGTAGCGCAGGACAATCTCCATTACCTTCTCGGGCGCAATACCTTTTCGCTCTCGTGGGTGACGCAGGTGGGCGCCAACCCCTACCGTCATCCGCACCACCGGCCGAGCGGGGCCGACAAGAATCCTGAACCTTGGCCAGGGTTGCTCTCCGGCGGTCCCAATGCAGCCAGGCAGGATTCTGTTCTACAGGCACTGCCTCCCCAATTGCCGCCCGCCAAGATCTACAGTGATACCCAGGACTCCTACGCGAGCAATGAGGTTTGCATTAACTGGCAGGCGATGTTGGTCTTCCTTCTGGCCGGGGTGCTGCCGGGAACGGCGCACTGATGATTCTTCCCGCGCCAGAGGAAGCAAGGTCCGGGGGGCTATGGGAAGCCGCTTATTACGACCGATGTTTAACGCCCGGCAAGGCATGAGGTGATGAATGCATCTTCACGGGATCGATATCGCTATAATCCTGGCCTTTCTGGCCAGTTCGGTACTGGTGGGGTACTGGGTCTCTCACCGCGCCTCCCGCGACATACGGGCATATTTCCTGGGCGGGAATACGATGCCCTGGTACTTTCTGGGCATTTCCAACGCCTCGGGAATGTTTGACATCAGTGGCACCATGCTGCTGGTCTACTGGATGTTTATCTACGGCCTGAAGAGCGTCTGGATCCCGTGGCTCTGGCCGACCTTCAACCAGGTTTTCCTGATGGTCTACTTGTCAGCGTGGTTGCGCCGTTCCAATGTGATGACCGGGGCCGAGTGGATCAAGACGCGGTTCGGTACGGGCAGGGGCGCGCAACTGTCTCACCTGATCGTCGTGGTCTACGCGTTCGTCAGCATCATTGGTTTCTTCAGTTATGGGTTCAAAGGGATCGGGAAGTTTGCCGCGACGTTCCTGCCCTGGCACCTTTCTCCCAACCAATATGCCACCATTCTGATTGCCATCACCGCCATTTACGTGATCAAAGGCGGCATGTTCAGCGTGGTCATCACCGAGGTTATTCAGTTCTGCATTCTCTCCATTGCCTCCTTTGCCGTCGGGATTATCGCCATGCGCAAGGTTTCCCCCGGCATGCTTCAGCGCGTGGTGCCCGCCGGGTGGGACCAGATCTTCTTCGGCTGGAACCTCCACCTCGACTGGTCCAACCTCATCGCCTCTGCGAACGCCAAGATCGTGGATGACGGCTACGGAATCTTTGGATTCTTCGTCATGATGTTGTTGTTCAAGGGCGTGCTGATCAGCATGGCCGGCCCGGCGCCGAACTACGATATGCAAAGGGTTCTCTCCGCCAAGAATCCCCGCGAAGCGTCGATGATGAGCAGTTGGGTGAACGTCGTGCTGACGCTTCCCCGCTATTTCCTGATTACGGGCTTGACCGTTCTGGCCCTGGTTTTCTTCAGCGATCAGATTCGGGCCATGGGAACGGACATGGATTTCGAGCTGGTGCTGCCCTACGCGCTGGGACGGTTTGTTCCGGTGGGCCTGCTGGGGTTCCTCATCGCCGGATTGCTGGCGGCGTTCATGTCCAATTTCGCCGCCACGGTGAATGCCGCGCCGCCCTACTTTGTGAACGATATCTACAAGCGCTTCATCAACCCCCATGCCAGCCCCCGGACGTACGTGCGCTTGAGCTATGTGAGTTCCTTCGCCGTGGTGCTGGTGGGCGGGGCCATTGGCTGGTACGTTGCGTCCGTGAATTCCGTGGTCCTTTGGATTGTCTCCGGACTCTGGGGTGGGTACACGGCTTCCAACGTCCTGAAGTGGTACTGGTGGCGGTTCAATGGCTATGGTTATTTCTGGGGAATGGTCACGGGCATTGCCGGATCGTTGACCCTGCCCAAGATTCTCCCCCAGGTTCCACTTGTCAGAGAGATTCTCCAGGCGCATTCGGTGAACCTCGACGTGGCGCTGGTGTTCCCGGTGGTTTTTGCCATCTCGCTGGCGGGATGTCTGGTAGGGACCCTCTTAACCAAGCCGGAGGAGGACGCGGTCCTGAAGGATTTCTATCGCCGGGTGCGGCCCTGGGGCTTTTGGGACCCCATTCTGGCCAAGGTCCTTGCGGAAGACCCCGCCTTCGAGCGCAACAAGGACTTCTGGCGGGACATGTTCAACGTGGTGGTGGGCATCGTTTGGCAGGTCAGCCTGGTGGCTCTACCCTGCTATTTTGTGATCCAGAAGTTTAGTGCCGTCCTGGTCACTGTAGCGATTATCGCTGTGACCTCGATCGTGCTGAAGTTCACCTGGTATAACCACCTGAGGGCTCTGGAATCTGTCGAGCAGTCGAATGCTCAGAGGGATGCCGCCAACGGGCGGCTCGATTTGGGCGCCGCATAGTTGGACCAAAGGAGCTGGGGCGTGCAGAATTTTCGGCAACGGGTCGAAACTGAACTGCGATCGAACATCCTGCCGTTCTGGCTGAAGTACGCGGTGGATGAGCAATATGGCGGCTTCCGCGGGCAGATCGCAAATGACCTCACCATCGATCCGCTCGCGCCGAAAGGGCTCATCTTGAATGCCCGCCTTCTTTGGACCTTTTCGAGAGCTTTCAGTGTTTACGCCGAAGAGGCCTACCTTCAAATGGCGCGCCGGGCCTTCGAATACATCACCCGGTATTTCTGGGACACTGAGTTCAATGGCGTCTTCTGGATGGTGGATTATCTCGGCCGCCCGGTGGAGACCAAGAAGCGCATCTATGGCCAGGCGTTTACCGTCTACTCGCTGGCGGAATACTACCGCGCCACGGGCGACGAGGACGCCCTTGCAAGGGCGCTTCAGATCTATGAGGCTATCGAGGCCGCAAGCTACGATGCGCTCCATTGCGGTTATTTCGAAACCTATGACCGGGATTGGACACTGGCAAGCGAGCAGCGCCTGAGCAAGGTGGACATGGACGCGAAGAAATCCATGAACACGCACCTCCACCTTCTCGAAGCCTACGCCAACCTCCTGCGCTGCCACGACAACGCGGTATTGCGCCGCCGCCTGAAGGAACTCATCCAGGTTTTCCTCGAGCACATCATCGACCACGAGACCCATCACTTCCGCATGTTCTTTGACGAAGAGTGGCATTCCCAATCTGATCATATCTCCTTTGGTCATGACATCGAAGGAACCTGGCTTCTGTGTGAGGCGGCCGAGACCCTTGGCGATGAACCCATCCTCCAGGCGGTCCGGCAGGAAGCCCTGCTGATGGCCCAGGCCGTGCTCGACCAGGGGATCGATTCCGACGGCGGATTGTTCTACGAGGGCGACGCCCGCGGGACTATCGACACCGACAAACACTGGTGGCCGCAAGCGGAAGCGGTGGTGGCGTTCCTGAACGCTTATCAGCTTTCCGGCCAGGAGCACTTCTACGTGGCCGCGGGCAGGACCTGGGAGTTCATCGAGAAGTACATCGTGGATCACCAATACGGCGAATGGTTTTGGAAGGTTTCCCGCGCTGGCGTGCCGAGTGACAAGGAATTCAAAGTGGATCCCTGGAAGTGCCCGTATCACAACAGCCGCGCGTGCTTCGAAGTCATGGCCCGGCTGGACAACCTTGGCCACCTCCACGGGCTTGCCGGTGTAGACCAACTCGCCAGGGGAGAATCGACATGAAACAGGCTGAATTCAAGAAGCGGCTTCAGGAACTCGAGAAGCGGCACCAGAAGCTGGTGACTCGCAAGAATCACCGAATCCCCACCGGCAACGGAGTCTTCGACCGCTATGCATACCCCGTCCTCACCGCCGAACACACTCCGTTATTCTGGCGCTACGACTTCGATCCCAAAACGAATCCTTATCTCATGGAGCGGCAGGGCATCAATTCGACTTACAACGCTGGAGCCATGGAATACGACGGCAAGATTGTGGTGGTGGCGCGCGTCGAAGGCGTCGACCGCAAATCGTTCCTCGCCGTTACCGAAAGCCCCAACGGCATCGACAACTTCCGGTTTTGGGACTACCCCATCCTGATGCCGGAGACCCGCGACCCCGACGTCAACGTCTATGACGTTCGTGTGGTGCGCCATGAGGATGGATGGATCTACGGTCTTTTCTGCACCGAGCGCAAAGACCCCAAAGCCCCCTCGTGGGATACCTCCTCCGCGGTCGCGCAATGCGGCATGGCTCGGACCAAGGATTTGAAGAATTGGGAGCGGCTCCCCGACTTGAAAACCAAGTCGCCGCAGCAGCGGAACGTGGCGCTCCATCCGGAATTCATCAACGGCCAATACGCGTTCTACACCCGTCCTCAAGATGAATTCATTCAGGCCGGCAAGGGCGGAGGGATCGGCTGGGGTCTCACCCGGAGCATGGAAAACGCGGTGATCGAGGAAGAGACGATCATTGACAACCGAGAGTATCACACTATCAAAGAGGTGAAGAACGGTCTCGGTCCCGCGCCCATCAAGACCCCCCAAGGCTGGCTGCACCTGGCGCATGGCGTGCGGAACACGGCGGCCGGATTGCGCTATGTGCTCTACCTTTTCCTTTGCGAGCTTGACCGCCCGCAGGTGGTCACCCACCGCCCGGGGGGCTACTTCCTCGCTCCGCAAGGCGAGGAACGGGTCGGCGATGTTTCCAACGTGGTGTTCAGTAATGGTTGGGTGGCGCGCGAGGATGGTCAGGTCTTCATCTACTATGGGTCGTCGGACACCCGTCTGCAGGTGGCCACCAGCACGGTCACGAAACTCCTCGATTACGTATTACACACGCCGGAAGATCCGCTGCGCAGTTGCGCGTGCGTCGAGCAGCGCTACGCTTTGATCGAAAAAAACCTCAAAATAATGGGCTCCCGGCAAAAGCCCGTAGACAAGCAACCGATCCGCCGCCCGCGCACAACCCAGGTCCGTTGATGAGTCTGCCGGCGTGAAGGTTCATTCGCTAAGCGAATCATCAGTGGCGCAACGCGATCACCCAATTGGGAGCGAGGGGGTATAGGCCGGCAAAATTTACCGCGGGGTCATTTGCGGGGCGGGGCTTTCTTCTTCCGGCCGGGGACGATGCGTTTATCGCCCGAGGTCCAACACCCCAGGCGATACGAGCGGCTGTAACCCTCGGATAGATCTGCGATGGTCACTTGCACCGTTCCGCCCGCATCACAAGAATAGCTCTCCTCAGCCTGTTGTCCCAGACCCAGGTCAAGGTGGGCGACGGGCACGAGGCTAAGGTCCGATTTGTCGCGCAGGGCCGGATCAAACGCGAAGCGAATGTCGTCCCAGATGGTGATGTCTCCGGCGGGGCGTCCATCCTCGGTGAGATGACTGCATTCGAGATAGCGAAAATGGCCAATGTTATGGGCGGGCGTGTATTGGCGCGATTGCACCAGCGGCGGCTCTCCGGGCGCCGGTAATTGCGTTCCCTTGGAGAACAAGGGATCGAAAACCACGGTTCGGCCCGCGTCGGCTTCTCGCCACACCCCGAAGTGGCGAGTGAATTTGTCGCGCAGGACGTACCCTGCCTGCGCATCGGCCTGGATGGCCAAACCGATGGCAGTGGCGGAGCGAGTATAGGCGGAGCGCCTCACCCGGCGGCCGAACACCTCGCGGAGCATGCGCGCCACAATGGGCAACTCGCTTCCGCCCCCCGTGACGTAAAGGGCTTCGAGATGCTGCTGCCCGGCCTGAGCAGAGGTCGAAGATCCCGAGGGGCCATACCCGTGGGCTTCCAGCAGGTCTTCCGTGGCGTGCAAGGTTTCCTGAACCAGCGGCTGGCAGCGTTCATAGTAGTTGGCGACGGGCAATGAGACCTGCGGCCAGCCTTCCCGCACCGCGCCCAGGTCCACAGAGATATGCCGCGTGTTCGGGTGCAGGCTTTCTTTTTGGGCACGGCACTCTTCGTGAAGGTGAAACGTCTCCGCCTGGGAGAGGCTGTCGCGCTCGGCAGCATCGATCCCCGCCGCGTCAAAAGCCAACTCCGCGAGGATTTCGTCAAAATCGTCTCCTCCCAGGGCGCCGATGCCTTCCGAAGCGATTACGCCTTGTTCCCCCTCATCCAACTTGACGAAGGAGGCGTCAAAGGTTCCCCCGCCCAGGTCGTACACAAGAATTTGGCCTTTGGCTGGTTTCTCTTGAGAGCTCCGGTCACGGTGGCCAAACTCGATGCTCGCGGCCGAAGGTTCATTCAAGAGTCCCAAGACGTGGAAGCCGGCTTGCCGAAAGGCCTCCGCCGTCAAGAAGCGCTGGTTGCTGTTGGCATTTGCCGGGACTCCGAGCATTGCCGCGAGAGGGCCTGCTTCATCTCTGGGCAAGTTGGAATGCTCGAGCAAGTTGGTCCGCAAGGCCCAACACAGCTCGGTAAGCAGTTGCATCATGGGGACGGTCTGGGTGGCGATCTGAACCAGGGTCTCCGGGCCGGCCCCTTCCAGCGCCCGCTTGAGCGACCGGACCACCGTCCAGCCCGGTTCTTCCTGCGCCGCCCAAGCCTCCCATCCATAGACGCGTTTCTGGTCCTTGATGGCAACCAGGGGAGGGAACCAATCGCGGGCGGTCCCGTCCGGAGCATCGAATGACACCACCGGATAGTTCCCCCGATCTACGAACGCAACAATGACGCGAGTAGTGCCGAAGTCTATTCCCAGTCTCATGCGCGATCTCACCGTGAATTCATCTTTGATTATAGCAGCAAGGCAGCGCACCCCGAGGCGGCATGTGCTGCCAGCTTCGGCAATGGGCGGCGCGATCCGGCAACGCAGTGGGCAGGGTCCCGCCCTGCGTCGGCCGGAACGAAATCATGTCATGGAGCAAAGGGACCCGCCTGAACGCGCACAGAATTAGCTTGATCGTGCGACATCACTAATGATAATAGGAGATGCTGCAGAACCTGGAATGGTTAGGGCGCCGACCAGGGGTGCGAGATTACCCATTAATGGAGCGGGAACCCCGAACGTGCGCCCCTGACTTCCCCTCCTTTGGGCGTTCCGCCCTTTTCCGGGCCCTAAGTAGCCATGGCAATTCGGTAGCTCAGTCCACAGCGTCAGCGCGGAGCTGAATCATGCGAAAAGCGCTCTTCATATTGGGCATGCTGGATGACAGCGACATCGACTGGATGATCGCTACTGGCAAGCGACAGAGAATTCCGGCAGCAGCGACCTTGATCAAAGAGGGCCAGGATATCGATTTTGTATTCATCGTTGTCGATGGAGCTTTCGCGGTCCGGGCTTCAGCCCTCGGAGGCAAGGACATCGCCCAGTTGAGGGCGGGGGAAATTGTCGGCGAGATGTCCTTTGTGGATTCGCGTCCGCCTTCCGCCAGCGTCGTCGCACTGGAGGACTCGGTGGTTCTGGCGATTCCCAGAATCTCCCTGAACGAGCGGCTAAGCGACCCCTGGTTCGCGGCGCGCTTCTATCGGTCGCTCGCCGTTTTCCTTGCCAATCGTTTGCGTAACACCGTGGCCCGCTTGGGCTATGGGAAAGCCTCGGCCGATTCCCCGGCCCTTGATCGGGGAGATGAAATTGATCCCATGGTGCTCGAGACCTTAGCAATGGCCGGAGCTCGCTTCGATTGGATGCTCAGGAGATTAAGAGGTGACTAGAGCATTCCGCAACGCAGGGGCGACATAACCGAAAGACAGCGAAGGTGAACAACCGTGCCAGAGGAAAAGCAGGGTCTATTCCGGAAAGAAGCACTCGAGAGAATGTCATCACCCGAGCGGCTGGACCAGCTCATCCAGATTGTTTCTCCGAACGACTGGCTGTTGCTGGGCACCACGCTGGGGATAATGATCTTCGTTGTTGCCTGGTGCATTTGGGGCCAACTGCCCACCACGGTGACCGGCCAGGGAGTGATTGTTCGCCCACGCAAAATCATTGAGATTCAATCTCCCGCCGCCGGCAGGCTCGTAAACTTCAATCTCCAAGTGGGAGACACAGTGCGTCAAGGCGATGTCCTGGGCCTGATTGACCAAGCCGAGATCCGCAAGCAACTTCAGGAAGACCGCCTCCGGCTTGCCGAACTCGAGTCTCAGGACCGTGAAAAAACCGCTTTGCAGGAAGAGCAGATAAGATTACAAGCACGGGATGTCGAGTCACAGAAGAAGTACCTGCTGATGCAAATCGCCAATCGCGAAGAAAGCATCAAGAACGCGGAATTGCTTGAACCCGTCTTGAAGAAGCGACGGGAGGCCCTGCGTGAGGCGGTCGTCGAGGGCCTGGAACCCAAGGTCTCCTCCGAAATGCTGCAAGCAGAAAGAGAGTATTACGATAACCAGGCCCAAGCCTCAACTCTCCATACGCAGCTCAGCGAGATCGAAAGCCAAATCAAACAACTTGACACCAAGGAAACGGAACTGACGCGCACCCTTCTCGAAGCGTCCACGGGCCGGAAGAACCAAATTCTGGAGCTGCGCAAGAATATCGCGCTTTATGAGGTCCAAAACGAAAGGGATACCAAGATCGTCTGCGGCCATTTCGGCCGGATTGTGGAAATCGCCGCCAACCTGGGACAGATCGTGAATCCAGGGGCTCGCCTCGCCTCGATTGAAGTCCAGGAGTCAACCGGCAAGCTGGTCAGCGTTACGTACTTCCCGGTGCGCGACGGCAAGCGGATCAAACCGGGCATGAGGATCCAGGTCACGCCCGAGACGGTGAAGCGCGAGAGATTCGGTGGAATCTTGGGGAAAGTCTCCTCCGTGTCCGCATTTCCTGTGACCAAAGAAGGTGCAGCCCTGCTCCTGGGCAATCCCGAGGTGGCGGCGCAACTGCTCAAGGATGAGCCTCAAATCGAAGTGGTAGCGGACTTGATGGAGGACGCTTCCACTTACAGCGGTTACCGATGGTCGTCTTCCAAGGGTCCGCAATTGCCGGTCACCGCGGGGACCACCACCAACGGACGGGTGACCCTTGAAATGCGAACCCCGGTTAGTTACATCCTTCCTTTCCTAAGGGGGGTGAGTGGCATCTATTAGGTCTTTGCCCATCATCGGGAAGTTCTGGAGCGGGCGCGTTCGAACGCCGACGGTCCTGCAAATGGAAGCCGTCGAATGCGGCGCGGCGGCCTTGGGAATAATATTAGGGTATTACGGCCGGAATGTTCCGCTGGCCGAACTCCGCCGCGCCTGCGGAGTTTCGAGAGATGGCAGTCAGGCTTCTCACATCCTTAAGGCGGCTACAGGGTACGGTCTTGACGCCAATGCTTATTCGGTCGAGGTCGCGGATCTCGCCGATGTTGCCTGCCCGTACATCGTCTTCTGGAACTTTAACCATTTTCTGGTGGTCGAGGGGATTGGCAAGGACCGTGTCTATCTCAACGATCCCGGTTCTGGTCCACGATCGGTCTCGACGAAGGAATTTAACGAATCTTACACCGGGCTGGTGCTTTACTTGCAGCCCGGCGAAGGGTTTGAGCGGGGCGGCCGCAAGCCGAGCGTGCTGCCAGGACTTTACCACCGGTTGAAGGGCTCTTACCCCGCTTTTCTGTACTGCGTCCTTCTGGGTTTCCTCCTGGTCTTGCCGGGCCTCGCAATCCCCGTATTCAGCCAAATCTTCGTTGATAACGTCCTTGTGCAAGGCATGCGTGATTGGCTCGGGCCGCTGATTTTGGGGATGGCCTTGACCGCGCTGCTGAGGGGTGCCTTGACCGTATGGCAGTTGAAGTTTCTGCGCGCCCTCAAGATCAAGCTATCGGTGGTGATGTCGAGCCAGTTTTTTTGGCGGGTGTTGCGTCTGCCCATTAGTTTTTACGCGCAGCGCTATACCGGTGAGATCGCCAGCCGGGTGGACATCAACGATGGTGTGGCCGCGGTGCTCTCGGGGCGCCTGGCGACGACCCTGATCAACCTCTTCATGATCCTTTTCTACGCGATCGTCATGTATTGCTACGACCCGGTTCTGGCCTCGATCGGCATCGCGTCCGCCGCGATTAGCCTCGCGGCGCTGCAATGGATTTCACGCCATCGGGTGGACGCGAACATGCGGCTGGCGCGGGAATTCGGCAAGGCCCGGGCGTTGGCGATCGCGGGTTTGAAGGGGATCGAGACGCTCAAAGCCTCCGGGCTGGAATCCGATTTCTTCGCGCGCTGGGGCGGCTCCTATGCCAAAGCCGTTAACGCGCAGCAGGACCTGAGCGTGACCAATCAGGCTTTGGGAGTTTTGCCGACCGTCCTCTCCGCGCTGACCACCGCATTGATTCTGATCGTGGGCGGGATGCGTGTGATGAACGGCCGGTTTAGCATCGGGATGCTGGTGGCTTTTCAAAGCCTGATGCAGAGCTTTTTACAGCCCTTAAACAGTCTCTTCGAGATGGGAAGCGTCATGCAGCAATTGCGCGGGGATCTTGAGCGCCTGGACGACGTCTTGCAAGAAAAGGAAGATCCGGCCGCTCGGGAGGGAACCGAGGGGCCTTCCGGGCGGCAACAAGGCGTTCGCCTCCAAGGGCGGGTGGAATTGCGTAATTTGACCTTCGGCTACAACCCCGTTGCGCCACCCCTCATTGAGAAACTCAATCTGCGCATCCAACCGGGCCAGCGCGTGGCCTTCGTGGGCCCGAGCGGCTCGGGAAAATCCACCATAGCCAAGATGATTTGCGGCCTATACGACCCTTGGAACGGTGAGGTTCTCTTTGACGGCCAGCCCCGGCCCGCGATAGCCCGTACCCTCCTTACCACGTCGGTAGCCCTGGTTGAGCAGGAAATATTCCTGTTCGAAGGCTCGGTCCGCGACAACCTTACCCTCTGGTGCTCCGTCGTGCCTGATCATGATCTGGTGCAGGCCTGCAAAGACGCCTGCATTCACGACGACATTATGTTCCTGCCGGGGGGATACGATGCGCAGTTGGAGGAAGGAGCCCGGAACCTGAGCGGTGGGCAGCGCCAGCGGCTGGAGATTGCGCGGGCGCTGGTCAACAATCCTTCCATCCTCATACTTGACGAAGCAACCAGCGCCTTGGATGCGGAGACGGAGCGGATCATTGATCAAAATCTTCGACGTCGGGGTTGCTCTTGCGTGTTGGTTGCCCACCGGCTCAGCACCATCCGTGACTGCGACGAAATCGTGGTCCTGCGCGCCGGAAAAGTGGTGGAACGTGGGACTCACCAGCAACTCATGGAGATGCGGGGAGCATATTCCTCCCTGATCTCTGTGGAAGGTGAGGCCTTAGGGGAGGAGAAGGTGGCTTGAGCAACGGGCTCCGCGATAATCTCCAACGCGAAGGATTGAAGCTGGCGGGGAACAATTCCCTTACTCTGACCGATCCGGGCGGGGTATGGGTGGTGGTGTCAGGCTCGATGGCGGTCTTTGCAGCCACGTGCGAATCCGGTGGGCAGATGGGAAGCCGCCGCCACCTCTTCACCGTCTCCTCGGGGGACGCCCTATTTAGCGTCGCCATCAGCGGGGAAGCAGGCAGAATCCTTCTGGCCGTTTCCCTGGAAGATACGGAGCTGATCAGGATTCGTCTTCAGGACCTGGCCGAGGATTGGGTTCGGCATCAGGGGCAGGCGGCGAAGTTCGTCAGTGACTGGACGCAGAAGATCGGTTCCGCGGTGGAAGGGTTGACCTCCTTGCCGACCCCCGACCCCCAGAAACCCCTTGGACTGCATCAGCAACTGAGCGGCCTGCACAGCGAATTCCTTCGCCACGTGGAGGCGCTGGAGGAGCGCGATAGCCGGCGGCGGGCGGCCAGCCTGATGGCCAGGGAGGAGCAACTTCAGAACGCGACGCGAGACGTGCTTGGCGAGCTCGCGGCGGCGGCCAGACCGGTTCAGGGAAAGCCCCTGCCCCCTGGTGGCGCCCCGCTCATTGCGGCGCTTCATGCGCTCGGCCAAGCCTCGGGTATCGCGGTGACCGCTCCCAGGAGCCTCGATCCTGGTTGGGGGGCCGAGGAAACCCTCCGCGCCATCGCTCGTCAGTCGCATTTTCGCATCCGCAGGATCATGCTCGCCGCACAATGGTGGAAAAAGGATTGTGGCCCCATCCTGGCCTTCCAGCTTGCGGACGGACAACCGGTGGCGCTGCTGCCCAGAGGGTCCAACCGATATACCCTGTTTGATCCGGCAACGGGGGCGCGAACGGAGGTTGACCAAAAGGCCGCCGGGGCATTGCAGCCTTTCGGATATGTCGCGTATCGGCCCCTGCCAGAAAAAATCCACCGGCCGTATGACATGATCGTTTTCGGTCTGAAGGGTGCCCGTCGCGAGCTAACGATTATCCTGGTGACGGCGCTTGCCGGCACGCTGTTGGGAATGTTCACGCCGATTGCCACCTCGGCACTCATTGATTCTGCCATCCCGGATGCCAATCGGTCGCTCCTTTTGCAAATGGGTATGGGCCTCCTCGCGGCGGCCTTCGGTAAGTCGCTGTTCGACCTGGCGGAGGTATTCGCAACCACCCGCCTCAGTACGCGGTCGAATGCCGTCACCCAGGCGGCTGTCTGGGACCGCTTGCTCAAACTCCGGCCTTCGTTCTTGCGCCAATTCTCGACGGGGGATCTTTCCTCGCGGGCGATGTCCATCAGCACGATTTTTCAACACTTGAGCACCACCAGCCTCCGGGCGGTTTTCAGCAGCCTCGCCTCGCTTCTGAACCTCGGACTGATGTTCTATTACAGCGTACCCTTGGCCCTGATCGGGCTGGCCGCCGGGGTTCTTATCGTGGTCGCCACCCTGGCTTCGGGAATGGGCATGGTCGGCAAGCTACGCTCATTGCAGCGCCTGGAAGGGCGCATCCTCGGGCTGACCATTCAGTTGATCAACGGCATCTCCAAACTGCGCGTTTCCGGGACGGAGCGTTTTGCGTTCGCCTACTGGGGGAAGAATTACAGCGAGCAGCAGAAGCTGAATTTCTCCGTGCAGCGGCTCCAGGATTACATCGGTTCGCTGAACCAGACCATTCCTACTCTGGCCACGGCTTCGATCTTTGCGGTTGCCGGCAGCATGCTGTTTCAACCGGGTGCCCCGGGAATGGCAGGGCTCTCGCCGGGTTTCTTTCTAGCCTTTAGCGCCGCCTTCGGCATGTTCATAGGTTCCCTGGTCTATTTGAGCAACACGGTTGTTGATGCCCTTAGCGACATCAGTTTGTGGGAGCGATCGGAGCCGATCCTTACGGCAGAGCCGGAGATGGATGCGGCGAAGTCCGATCCCGGGCCACTCCGGGGCAAGGTCGCGATGACGCGGGTGACGTTTCGTTACCACGATTCCGGCCCCTTGACGCTCGAGGATGTCAGCTTCCGCGCCGACCCCGGGGAATTCGTAGCGATTGTCGGTCCGTCCGGCAGTGGAAAATCGACACTGGTGCGGCTGCTGCTGGGGTTCGAAAACCCCACCTCCGGGACGGTTTACTACGACGGCCAGGATCTGAATGGCCTTGACGTGTTAGCGGTGCGCCGGCAATTGGGCGTGGTGCTCCAAAACAGTAATCTCCTTTCCGGTCCCATCTTCGAAAATATCGCTGCCGGAACGACGATCACGCTCGACCAAGCCTGGGAAGCCGCACGGCAGGCCGGCATCGCCGAGGACATCAAGGCCCTTCCCATGGGGATGCACACATTCATTAGTGAGGGCGCCAGCAACTTTTCCATGGGGCAGAGACAGCGGCTGCTGATCGCCCGCGCCTTGGTATTCCGGCCTCGCGTTCTCCTGTTTGATGAGGCCACCAGCGCGCTGGACAACCACGCGCAGGCGATCGTCAGCGAGAGTTTGGGGCGCCTGAAGGTGACGCGTATCGTCATTGCGCACCGCCTGAGTACGATTCGCAACGCCGACCGCATTTATGTGATTGAGAACGGCAGAGTGGTGGAGGAGGGAACCTTCCCGGAGTTGGCTGCACGGGAGGGATTATTCTCCCGCATGATGTCCCGGCAGATGTTGTAAAGAGGATCTGCGCGGCAATCCGTCGAACCCACACTCCTCGTGCCGTTGACTTTAGCCCCGAGGGGATGGAAAGACGTGAGGTGTGTGATCATGCGGCTGGCTCGTTCGCGTTACCCGATCGAGGGCCCATGCGGCGGAGGGTGCGCGAGCGATGCTTGGGCCGAGCACGGCGACACCCACCGGGTGGCAAGAGGCAGATGTGAACTGCGCTGCACGGTCGCCCAACTTCTGCTCAAGGAATCAGCGGAAGAGTCTCTCGAAGCAAGGAAGAAAAGCCGAGGACGCGCCGGTTGACCGGAGAGACCTTTGCTCACTCGCGGCGCGGTTCTCGATCGTTAATTGGTGCGAATTAAACCAACATGACAAGATGTCCGTCACATTTGATTTCATTTGACAGAGTTCATTTTTGTGTTGTTAGATTGCCGCAGCAGTTCGTGTTGCAATGAGTTTTTCTTTCGCACATCCAGCGGAGTACCGAAGCTCGCTGGGTATAACTTCAACATATGTATCTTCCATCTCGTTTATCTTCCGGAGGGAACGATTATGGCCACAACCAAAGACAAGAAAAAAGTAAAGAAGCCCACCGTTAAGAAAGGGAGTAAACCGCTCGGCGCGCCCGTCGACGTGAAGGGTATCGCGGGAGGAGGACAAGAAGATTGTCCTCACGCGATGTGCACCGGGAAGTTCTAGCCGGCCAGAGCCCGGCGAAACCGATCGACGTGGGGGGGGCTGCAGCCCCAAGGGGGCTGTGTCCCCCTTCGCTTGCCATTCGAGGTCCGAAACGATGCATGAATCATGGGTCGTCCCGCTTGACCAGCGCGGATTGGTGATCTACTTCGGCGTGGGTGGCCGCCCCTTCTTGTACAACGGGCACAAGGGGGTTTTCTACGATTCTCTCCCTCCTCGCGCTGTCGAGATGCTCGATGCCCTTCCCAATCCCAAAGAGGAGCAGCTTGCCCGGGGTGGCACGGCATTGCCGGTCGTAGCCGGCCACGGACTGGACGACCGGGTCACGGGCGGAAAGAACAGAGTGCGCCGCAACGGCCTGGGGAAGGAAATCCAGCTCTACCAGAGCGGCACCCACCCTGACCTCCTGCCGGAGCCTCGCCAGACAGGTTTTTGTCGCAGGCTGGACCCGATGAGAATCATCGTCTACGTCTCCAGGGCCTGCAATCTTTCCTGCTCCTACTGTGTTAATCAAGGGGGCACCTTCGGAACCCAGTCGTCGTTAATGTCAGTCGAGATAGCAAATAAGACCGTGGCGTTTATCGCCAAGATACTTTCAACCTCGACCCGTCCCTTCGTTGTGGTCAATCTCTTCGGCGGGGAACCACTTCTGGCGCACGACGCGCTCTATGTTTTGGTCCGCGGGCTTCAAGACCTGAACCGTTGCGGTCCGCGCACCAAAGTTCACATCGTCCTCGCCACCAACGGCACCATTTATGACCAGCGAATCTTCGAAATCCTTGCCGAAGATTCCGGCTGCAACACGGTGGTGGTCGCCTTGGACGCCTTCAAGGAGGCCCAGGATACGAACCGGCCTTTTACGGATCCGTCGAGGGGATCATCCTACGATACGGTGGTTGCAAATTTGCGGAGAATGATGGCAGCAAAGATACCTTGCTCCGTTAGTTGCCAGGTCCCATATCCTTACGACTATGTCGGCGCGTCCGAGGAGATTCACCGCCGGGGGGTCGAAACTTTGGAGATCAGGCCCCTGAATCGTCATATTTTCGGGAGGCAGGGCTTGCCCGAGGTTTTCCACGAGGACCTCAAACTGTGGAAAAAGAGATATCTAGAGTACTGTGACTACTGTCTCGAAACTGATGGCATGCATCCTCCGGCCAGGCACCTTGACCGGTTGGCTGTCCTTAGTCAGTACGCAGGGAAGTTGGGAAGCGCCAACGGAGAAATTCGCACGCTTAGCTGCGGCTCCGCCGATGATGTGCTCGCCGTTGGTTCCGATGGTTGCATCGTCCCTTGCCAAATGCTCATGCACGACAGATTCGAACTCGGCCATGTCAGATCGGGGATCGACGCAGCCAAGTACGCCCGGTTGGAGAAATGGCTGCTCGCCCACGGTCAACTAAGGATGGATAACGAGCAGTGCAGGAATTGCTACGCCAAACTGATATGTAGCGCAAGCTGTTATGCGCAGTCCTATGACCGGGAGGGCCGCCTCGCGCCGCCCCCCGAATTGGATTGCCAGATCGCCAGAGAGAAAGTCAGGATTGACCTCTATTACCTTTCGCGCATGCGCAAAGAGCACCCGGAGTTTAAATGCGATAGTGCGCGTCCCTCCTGAGCGCACGGCAAATCAAAGGTTGTGGGTTTAGAGCGCCGTGATTTCTGGTGGGGATATTGCCGAAAAGCCGCTGCGGTTGGATGCTCAAGATGCCGACCCATAAGCCCGATGTCCTATTCCCTGTTCTTCCTTTCGCGGTGGTGTCCCAGCCCGCTCTCGGCATCAGCATCTTGAAGGCTGCCGTCACGGAGGCCGGCTTTGCGGCGGCGGTCCGCTACTTCGCCTTCGACTTTGCGGAGAGAGTTGGTTTCCAGTCATACGACCATCTGGCGGCCGATTGGGGACGGGTGCCGCTAAGCGGAGACTGGGTCTTTGCCGAGTCCGTATACGGAAACCGCTTGCCCCCTCCCAGCCGCTTTCTGGCCTACCTTAAGACCGCTTACCTGATGCCGGCGGAGGAAGTCCCCGACGAGGCCCTCCGCAGGCTCGGCGTGACCCCCGCGCAATATTTTCTCAAGTACGTGTGGCCCGTGATGCTGGAGGCACGAAAGCTCGCCCCCGGATTTGTGGAGAAATGGGCCAAGGAGATTCTGGCGCTGGAACCGCGCGTGGTCGGGTTCCGAACCTCATGGCAGCAGGACTGCTCGGGCCTGGCGGTGGCGCGACGGCTGAAGATGAGTCCTCGCCCCCCCATCATCATCTTCGGCGGTACCAATTGCCACCGGGATCTGGGATGGCATTGGCTGAAGTGCTTTCCCTGGATCGACTACGTTTGCACGGGCGAGGGCGAAGAGGTTTTTCCGCAGCTTCTTCAGCAGCTCCTCCGTGACAAAGAAGAGCCACACATACCCGGCATTGTGGGTCGCCAAGACCCCCATCCTTCCGTCCCGCCGCCCGTGCGCAACCTTGATGATAGTCCGGTGCCCGACCACTCGGATTATTTCCATCGGGTGGCAAGCTCCGGGTTACCCCCGGAGGTCGGGCCGACATGCATTCCCATCGAATTGTCCCGGGGATGTTGGTGGGGGGAGAAATGCCAATGCGTCTTCTGCGGCCATACCCCCAATGATATGGTCTACCGCAGTAAGTCGGCGGGCCGAGTCCTCGCGGAGGTCAAGCGTTTTGCGCATAAATACCACCCGCATTTCTTCTATTGTATCGATGCCGCCTTGAACAAGCAGCACATCGGGACGGTCTTCGCCAAGCTGGGCAAGTCCCGCTCCCGACCCCGTTTTGCCTGTTCAGCCCGCGCCGACCTGACGCGCAACGAACTTCGCACGCTCAAGGCCGGCGGCGTGGGATTCCTTGTTCCCGGCATCGAAAGTTTCAGCACCGCGGTGCTGCGGTTAATGCGTAAGGGAACCACCGGTATCCGCAATATTCAATTTCTTCGATGGTGCGAAGAAGTCGGCATTAAGACAAAAGAGAGCTGGAGGATTCTCTGCGGCTTCCCGGGCGAACCGATTGCGGAGTACGAGCGCATGGCGAAACTCGTTCCCCTCCTGACCCACCTCAACCCTCCGAACGGCGTCATACCGATCAACTTGTTGCGCTTCAGCCCCCACGGGCTCGACCCGAAACACTTTGGGCTGATCGACGTACGTCCCTGGCCCTCCTATCGATACGTATATCCCTTCGGCCGGAAAAAGCTGGAGGGAATCACCTACCACTTCAGTTTTCGCTACGCTGACGGTAGCAAGCCGCTTGAATACACCCGCCTACTCCGCCGTCAAGTTTTCAAATGGATGAAGCTATGGCAGAGCTCCGATGGGAGTCACCCGCGCCTCGACATGCGAGCGGCCGGTGATGACGTGGTGATTACGGACACCCGGCCGTGCGCTTCCCATCGCACCCAGCGCCTGCGAGGCTTAGCGGCAAAAATCTACCGGCAGTGTGATGCCGTCCACTCCCTTCCCACGCTCCTCCGGGTATTCGACGGTCACGCCCATGATGCTGACGTGCGGGAGATTCTCGCGAAGCTCGTGGCCAACAAATTGATGGTTGAGGATGGGGGCGAATTTCTGAGTCTGGCGCTCTATCAGCAAGGCGCCGGCAGACAACGTGTGCCGTCCGCGTCCTGATGCCAGCCAGCCTGGCCAGGCGCGTCGTAATAAAGCCAGTGAGGTTTGTCGCTCAAAATGCCGACCCACGACCTGGACGTCCTATTTGCGGTTCTCCCTTTCGCCAGGGTCTCTCAGCCGATCCTTGCTGTCAGCGTTCTCAAGGCGGTCGCCGAGCGGGCAGGCTTTTCTGCTGCGGTCCGTTACTACAACCTCGGCTTTGCCGAGAGAATCGGGCTGGAACCCTATAGACAGATCGTTACCATTTGGGGGATACGGCCGCTCATCGGAGACTGGATCTTCGCCGAGTCTCTTCACGGAGGTCGCCTTCCCTCTCCTGACCGGTATCGGGACCACCTTATGGCCTCTGGCGGCGTCCCGGAAAACGAAATCCCCAATAGGGACCGGCGCAGGCCTGGTATGACGGCTTCGCGGAATTTTCCCGGACGCGTGTGGCGCGAGGTGCTCAAGGCGCGAAAGCTCGCCCCGGAATTTGTCGAACAATGGGCCAACGCGATTTTGGGGCTGCAACCGCGCGTGGTTGGGTTCACCAGCACCTGCTTTCAGGCCTGCTCCTGCCTGGCTGTGGCGCGACGACTGAAGATGAGTCCTCGCCCTCCCATCATTATCTTCGGTGGACCCAATTGCCACAGGGAGATGGGATGGCACTGGCTGAAGTGCTTTCCCTGGGTCGACTACGTTTGCACGGGCGAGGGAGAAGAGGTTTTCCCCTTGTTTCTCGATAAGGTTCTCCGCGATGGCCGGGCAGATTCCATTCCCGGGATATTGAGCCGCGAAGACACGGAGTTTTCCGTTCCATCTCCCCTGTGCAACCTCGATCAAAGTCCCGTCCCCGACCACTCGGACTATTTCGCGCAGTTGGCGCGCTCGCGTCTGGCCTCGAAGGGAGAGCTGCCGGATCTCCCTCTCGAATCGTCCCGAGGATGTTGGTGGGGGGAGAAATGCCAATGCACGTTCTGTGGAATTCCGCCCAACGCTATCGCCTACCGCAGCAAGTCGGCGGACAGGGTCCTCGCGGAGATTAAGGGCTTTGCCAAGCAATATCGGTTCCGTTATTTCTGTTCTGCCGATGATGACCTGGACAAAAAACACATCGACACGGTCTTCGGTAGGCTGGGCAAGTTCCGCTCGATACCGCCTTTTATCTGTAAAGTCCGCGTCGACCTAACCCGCAACGAACTTCGCACGCTCAAGGCTGGCGGTGTGAAAATACTGGGTCCCGGCATCGAAAGCTTCAGCACCGCGGTGCTGCGGTTAATGCGTAAGGGAACCACCGGTCTCCGTAACATTCAATTGCTTCGATGGTGCGAAGAAATCGGCATTAAGACAAGAGGGACCTGGAGGATCCTCTACGGCTTCCCGGGCGAACCGATTGCCGAGTACGAGCGCATGGCGAAACTCGTTCCCCTCCTGACTCACCTCAGCCCTCCGGACGGCGTCTTCCAGATCCACTTGTTGCGCTTCAGCCCCTACGGGCTCAACCCGAAACAGTTTGGGCTGACCGACGTACGTCCATGGCCCTCCTATCGATTCGTATATCCCTTCGGACGGAGAAAGCTGGAAGGGATCGCTTACGACTTTGCTTTTCGTTACGCAGATGGGCGGCGGCCTTCCGAATACACCCCCCTACTCCGCCGCCAAGTGCGCAAATGGATGAAGCTATGGCAGACCTCCGACGGAAGCCATCCGCGCCTCGACATGCGAGCGGCCGGAGATGACGTGGTGATTACGGACACCCGGCCGTGCGCTCCCCGTCGCACCCATCGCCTGCGAGGCTTAGCGGCAAAAATCTACCGGCGGTGTGATGCCGTCCAATCCCTCCCCACGCTCCTGAGGGTATTCGACGGTCACGCCCATGATGCTGACGTGCGGGAGATTCTCGCGAAGCTCGTGGCCAACAAATTGATGCTTGAGGATCACGGCGAATTTCTGAGTCTGGCGCTCTATCAGCAAGGCGCCGGCAGACAAAGTCTGCCGTCCGCGTCCTGATGCCGGCCAGCCTGGCCAGGCACGTCGTAATAAAGCCTTGAGGTTTGTCGCTCAAAATGCCGACCCATAACCCGGACGTCCTATTTGCGGTTCTCCCTTTCGCGCCGGTGTCCCAACCCCCTCTCGGCATCAGCATCTTGAAGGCTGCCGCCAGGAAGGCCGGCTTTGCCGCGGCGGTCCGCTACTTCGCCTTTGACTTTGCGGAGAGAGTTGGCTTCCGGTCATACAACAGTGTGGCGACGACCTGGGGAGCGCTGCCGCTGATCGGAGACTGGGTCTTTGCCGAGTTCTTATACGGAAATCGCTTGCCCCCGCCCCGCCGCTTTCTGGCCTACCTTAAGACCGCTTACCTGGTGCCGGCGGAGGAAGTCCCCGACGAGGGCCTGCGCAGCCTCGGCATGACCCCCGCGCAGTATTTTGTCAAACAGGTGTGGCCCGGGATGCTGGAGGCGCGAAAACTCGTCCCGGAATTTGTCGAACAATGGGCCCAGGAGATTCTGGCGCTGGAACCGCGCGTGGTCGGGTTCCGCAGCTCATGGCAGCAGGCCTGCTCGGGCCTGGCGGTGGCACGACGACTGAAGATGAGTCCTCGCCCTCCCCTTATTATCGTGGGGGGCCCCAATTGCCACCGGGAGCTGGGATGGCATTGGCTGAAGTGCTTTCCCTGGATCGACTACGTGTGCACCGGCGAGGGCGAAGAGGTTTTTCCGCAGTTTCTTCAGCAGCTCCTCCGCGACAAAGAGGAGCCACACATTCCCGGCATCGTGAGTCGCCAAGACCCCGAGCCTTCCGTCCCCCCGCCCGTGCGCAACCTTGATGACAGTCCGGTGCCCGACCACTCGGATTATTTCATTCGATTGGCGAGCTCCGCCTTAGCCTCGGAGGTCGGACTGACATACTTTCCCATCGAGTTGTCCCGGGGATGTTGGTGGGGGGAGAAATGCCAATGCGTCTTCTGTGGCCATGCGCCCAATGACATGGTCTACCGCAGTAAGTCGGCGCGCCGGGTCCTCGCGGAGATCAAGCGTTTTGCGAATAAATACCACGCGCGTTTTTTCTATTGTATCGATGCCGCCTTGAACAAGCAGCACATCGGGACGGTCTTCGCCAAGCTGCGCAAATCCCGCTCCAGACGGCCCTCGCTCTATCTCGTCCGCGCCGACCTGACGCGCAACGAACTTCGCACGCTCAAGGCCGGCGGCGTGACCTACCTTGCGCCTGGCATCGAAAGCTTTAGCACTGCGGTGCTGCGGTTAATGCGTAAGGGAACCACCGGTCTCCGCAACATTCAATTTCTTCGCTGGTGCCAAGAAACCGGCATTAAGACAAGAGGGACCTGGAGGATCCTCTACGGCTTCCCGGGCGAACCGATTGCCGAGTACGAGCGCATGGCGAAACTCGTTCCTTTGCTGGCCCACCTTCCTCCTCCGGATTCCGTCATCCCGATTAACCTGTTGCGCTTCAGCCCTTATGGGCTGGACCCGGGCCACTCGGGGCTGATCGACATCCGCCCCCGCCCCTCCTATTCGTTCGTGTATCCCTTCGCCCGGAGAAAGCTGGAGGGAATCGCTTACTACTTTGATTACGACTATCCCGACGCTCGCCAGCCGCTTGAATACACTCGCCCACTTCGGTGCCAAGTGGGCAAATGGATGGAGCTATGGCAGACTCAGGACGGAAGCCATCCGCGCCTCGACCTGCGGACGGCCGGTGATGACGTAGTGATTACTGACACCCGGCCCTGCGCGTCCCGGCGCACCCATCGCCTGCGAGGATTGACCGCCAGGATCTATCGGGAGTGCGATGCCGTCCAAAGCCTGGCGGCACTCCTCAAGAAATTCCGCAGTCAGTCGAGCGAAGCCGCCGTGAAGGAATCCCTCCAGACGCTGCTGGCCAGTAAGCTCTTGATCGAGGATGATGGGAGATACTTGAGCCTTGCCCTCATGCCGCGTCGCACCTAACTATGGGGAAATCCCCATCCCGCCTTCTGCTTTGTGAATACTGGTTCAGCCGCCCGACAAGTGATGTCCCGCAACTCTGTGCCCCTCTCCTTACCTGCCCGCAGGCATGATTTTGTGCGATAATCGCCACGCCCGAACTGTTACCTTCCGGGAAGCTCGATCATGGATGTAAGCCAAGCCGCGGCCCGCTTTGCGTTTCTTCCCCGCAATCGATCCGATGGGTGTTGCACTTGTCTTGACTGTTAACTGTCGACTGTCAACTGCAAACTTCCATCGCTCCCCGCCTTCAATAAGAGCAACACGCTGCGCGGCGCTTTCGGCATGGCCTTCCGGCGGCTGGTGTGCATCCCCCAGTGCCGCGAGGCGCGGCTGTGCCCGCTCGGTCAAACCTGCCCTTAAAGGAAGCTGACAGTTGACAGTCGACAGTTAACAGTTAGGTCGTTCTCGATTTTCTACTGTGAACTGTAAACTGTGAACTGTAGACTGTTCCTGTGATCTACCTCGACCACAACGGAGAAAGTTGACAGTTGACAGTCGACAGTTAACAGTCAAGGCATGCCTTAACCCCCTAACGGGGATTCTTACTGTAAACTGTTGACTGTTGACTGTCGACTTCCCTCATGATCTACCTCGACCACAACGCGACGACGCCGATTCTGCCGGAGGTTCTGGATGCGATGATGCCGTACCTCACGACGGAATGGGGTAATCCGTCGAGCGCGTACAAATTCGGCGCGAAACTCAAGTTGGTGATCGAAACTGCCCGCGAACAGGTGGCAGAGTTGATTGGGGCGCACCCGATGGACGTGATTTTTACTTCGTGCGCAACGGAGAGCAACAACGCCGCCATCGCCGCTTCGCTGAAGGCGAACCCTACCAAAAGGCACATCGTCACATCCCAGGTGGAACATTCCTCCGTGCTGAATTTCTGCATGGCGCTGGAAATGGAAACCGGCAGCACCACCCCGGCTCAGGGCACCACCCCTCCTCAACTGAGGAGGGGAGCTTTTACGAACTCCCCTCCTGATTCAGGAGGGGCCGGAGCGTTAGCGACGGGGGTGGTCACAGGAGGCCCTTACCGCGTCACCTACCTGCCGGTTGACCGCGAGGGCTTATTGAATTTGGCCGACCTGGAAGCTGCCATCACGGACCAGACCGCCGTGGTGTCGCTGATGTGGGCGAATAACGAAACTGGTGTGTTGTTCCCTGTCGAGCGGATCGCGGAAATTTGCCGGTCGCGAGGTGTGCTGTACCACTGCGACGCAGTGCAAGCAGCGGGCAAGGTGGAGATTGATGTGCGAAAAGTCCCGGCGGACTACCTATCGCTCACGGGCCACAAGTTTCATGCGCCAAAAGGGATTGGCGCGCTGTACGTCCGGCGCAAATCGCCCTTCTCCCCACTGGTCTACGGCGGGCATCAAGAGCGTAATCGGCGAGGCGGCACGGAAAGCGTGCCGCTGATTGTGGCCATGGGGAAAGCCGCCCAACTGGCCCGCAAACATTTGCCTGTTTACGAGAAAAAGGTTCGCCCGCTGCGTGACGAACTGGAGGAAGGTATCTTAAGTTCGATTCCGAACACGGAGTTGAACGGCCACAAAACCCAGCGAATTGCCAATACGACAAACATCACGTTTCACGGCATCGAATCCGAAGCGCTACTGATTCTGCTCGATAAGGAAGGTGTTTGTGCCTCGTCCGGTTCAGCCTGCCTCGCTGATTCCGACGAGCCCTCGCACGTCATCAAGGCGATGAAGCCGAATACCGCTGCCTCCCGGCAGATGGTCAGGTTTTCGATTGATGGCGCCACAACGCAGTCTCAGATCAGATCGGTGGTCACCACCGTAGGGCGACAGACGGAAGCGTTACGTGTATGATGACCGTTTGTGATCGCTCATGAGAATCGACGACCTTGAATGGACGCTTGAACGTGTCGACCATATCGCTCAACATACCATCACGCCGGAAGAGGTCGAAGAAGTGTTCAGCTCTGCTCCGGTCTTCAAGCGGGGTCGAGGCGGAGTTTACGAAGCTTGGGGACAAACCGAATCCGGGCGGTACCTGCTGGTAGTTCACAGTTGACGGTCGACAGTTAACAGTCAAGGCTTTCTCGGTTTTTACTATGGACTGTAGACTGTGAACTGTTAACTTCGTACATTACGGCCCGCGACATGGATGAAAATGAAAAAAGGTTCTTCCGCAAAAGGTAACGACCACCGCACCCGCAAGAAACTGATCTATGTGAGATCCGCGGCGGAGATCCCGGATTTCAAGTCTGAGGATGAGGTTGCCACGTGGTACCAGACCCACAGCACGGTCCTGATCCAGGACCAGCTTGCAACGCTGCCCGCCCGGGTGGGCGGTAAGCTGCGCGCCCGCCTCGCCGCCCGTCGCCGGAAAGGCAACACCCCGCCCCGAACCCAGCGCCGCACCCGCTCTGCCCAGTCCACGTCCAAGCGCAGCCGCCCGTCCGGCCCTACCTCACCTTTAGTCTTCACGACCTGCATAGGACGCTCTACCCGCACGCGCCGAAGGACTCACGCCTGGATTGAGTGTACCACGAGCGCGCTCTCGTAGCGGCGGGTTTACCCCGCCATTGTCTGTTGCGTCCATGGCGCCAAATGGCGGGGTAAACCCGCTGCTACATGACCCGGCCTACCGCGTCACCTACCTGCCGGTTGACCGCGAGGGCTTACTAAATTTGGCTGACCTGGAAGCTGCCATCACGGATGAGACCGCCGTGGTGTCGCTGATGTGGGCGAATAACGAAACGGGTATGTTGTTCCCTTTAATTAGTTGGGACCATTTTCAAACGTCTGAACGGATCTGGACTGCGCATTCCTCTTGTTCTCCAATTGCCTGAATCGCCTCGATAATTCGCCCAGCCGTCAACCACGGCGCGTTTGTGGTGATCGAAATTGTCTTCTTCCCGTTGGGTGGATGGTGGTCCACGTCCATAAAATTGATGGTAAGTTCCAGACTCTTCATGCTCATATCCCCCCGTGTTCGAACCGCAATTACTATCGGCCAAGTTTCTTGAGCTTCAAGAGAGAATCTACCCGCTACTCCCTTATTTTCCTTGGTGGCGCGGTTCGAATGTCCGATTCTTCGCCATCAACTAACCAACTCCATTCCTCCGGGTTATAAGCCGTCAGCGTCACGTTATCAGCGCGTATCTTCTCCATCCAGTTTAGATACTGCGAGAGGACGAGGAGGACATCGCTGTTCGAGGGAAGAACCTCTTCCTCGAAACCCTGAAAGTACTTGAGCGGATGCCCGAGATCAGACAAGAATGCATCTGCATCCGCGATCACAATTTTTATCAACCCCAATTTGAATTTATTAAGGGCGTCGTTCGGGTTCTTTTTGGCGAGTGCCTGAATTTCGTCGTATAAGCCCTTCAGTTGGGCTTGCAATCCTTCGAACTCGTCGACGTCTTCCTTTTTCATGCCACTCCGTACCAAACGGCCCGAGCAATCACGCTACTCCTCACCTTTCTTAAACCTAGTTGGCGGGTCAGTCCTAATCGAGGTAGATCCATCTGTGTTCCATTTCCAATGGATCAAACCATCCCGAGTGGTATTGGCGGAACGAAAGCCTTCCAGGCAATCAATATACTGAGAAAGGATCAAGACGACGTCGCTATTAGTAGGCAAGTTCGAATCGTCAAAACCCTCAAAGTCCGCGAACGGTTTGTGGGGTCCCACCAGAAAGGAGTTCGATTCTCTCAACTTTTCATTGATAAATTTCAGCTTAAACTTGTTGATCGGACCGTCGGGGCTCTTCTTCGATAGAGAACTCATTTCATTGAACAGGTGCTGGACTTGAGATTTTAGCTTTTCGAAGAGTTCAACGTCGTTGACCTTCATTGTTTCATCACCTCTTAACTGTTTTTAGGATGGGCATTTGCGTATGAACTCGATATATGCCCGTTTCAAAACTTCAACTGGTAGTCGCTGCTTGCTCTCAAAGACGGTAACCATAAGTTCTAGGTCTTCATCCGTAAGCGCAATTATGCACCTTCTTTGACCACCCCACAAATCGATTGTGTTTTTGAACACAGCACTTGGCAGAGGATGCCGTGTGATGAGTACTCCAAAGCGTCCGAAATGATCGTTGAGGTAGCGGTTTAGTTGGTTTATATGGTCGCGGTCAACTTCCCCAACATTCTTTAGCTCGAATACAATTTGCCGACTCCCGTAGAGTCCGTGGATTTCGTCAAGGAAATCCATCGACCTGCTGTTATAAAAGATCAGATCACGGATCAGTACACCAGAATCGGTCCTGCTCTGTTCTCCAGCAAAATCCAATTGTGGATAGAAAAGCGAAGCGAGGAGCTGGCACACATAATCTTCGTAAGCCTTGTCAGCATTAGAGGTTTTGCCAGTCGGGAGCCTCTTTATTTCGGCCAGCTTGCGTTTGGCGGACAATACGGGAATGGGCTTGAATAGCGGATCGTTCTTGCAGTCGTCGCGAGTTCTTTCCTTCTGTTGGACGTACGACCGAACCATGTCATAGTTGTGCCTGTTGAAGTTGAGGACGGCGACCCTCTCCATTCCCTCGGTTTTCTCCGGGCTGATCTCTTTCAGGTAACTGTTCGCGAAGTAATCGTCGAAGTTGATCCATGGAATGTGCCGAAGCCAGCGCTTTGGTACGAGCAAAATCGGACGTCCGATTTGGGGGTTGACCGGAAGATTGAGTCTCTCCCCGGTGAAGCGCTTGGTTTTATAGTCAAAAACGTTCTCAATGCCGACCTGCTGTGTCGGTATTTTTAACCTGTTGCACTGGTCCATCGTGAAATCAATCAGGAATGATTTGATCAGGTTGCACGTAATGTCGCTGATCCGGTCCTTCGAAACCTGGTCAACATACAATTGAATTTCCTCGATGTGTTCGAAGCCCCCCTCATTGATCTGTGGAATCTGGTTGAATAGGGCGAGAATTTCAGTGGCTGAGTGTTCACCAATTCGATGGCCTTGTTTGTCTCTGGCCACTCCGAGGCCTACCTCCGCGCACTCAGACATCGTGCATAGAGCACTCACCGCTTCCTTCTCGCGGCCAGTTTCTGCTAAATGTCCAAGGTGATTGAATGAGCTCACAAGAGCCGTATGAAGAGAGTTATCTTGCAGCGATGGGGACTTCCACAGCAGAAAGGGGTCAACGTATAACGGAATGTCCTCGTCGAGAAAAGGAATTGCGAAGTCGACTTCTTCTTGTGCAAATGCGAGATTGTGGTGGTCATTAAGTCGAGGTCGGACTAGTGCCATGGAAAGGTTCCAAATCAATCTCCACCTAAGGATAGAAACCGATTCGACCGTCGGCGGTCAGTCAGATAATAACCCCGATGGCTGGTTCTTGCCAGCTACCGGTTGTAGGTAATTTCTAAGGAGCGCGGCGGAGGTGAATTTCACCAGAAATGGTGATTTCAGCATTTGTTGAAGATGACCCTTTCAGTAAAATACACTCTTGACAATTTTCACCGAAAGGACTAGTTTCAACGAATGTTGAAAATGCACGATACAATGAAAGAAAAAGAGTTCGAGGCGTATGCTGCCGATGCACTCAGGGACTTACTTGGACAAGTGTCGGTGATCAGGCTTAAGGACATTAAGCTGGAGGCGTTGGGCCCCGCCGGCGGAATGGACATCGTCGCGGAAATCAACGTATCCGGCAAACGTCATACGCTCATCTGTGAGGTTAAGAACAACGGCCAGCCACGCAACGTCCGGACTGCGCTGCTCCAGTTGCGCCATTATGTTTCCCATCTGGGGAAAGACGCGACGCCGGTTCTTATTGCTCCCTATCTGTCCCCAGAAGGGCAGGCATTGTGTCGGGAGGGCGAAACGGGGTTTCTGGACCTCGCAGGCAATGCCCGACTCGTATTCAACGGGGTGTTCATCGAACGCATCGTGGAGAATAAGCCACGTGCTGCCCGACGAGAACTCAAGTCATTATTCAAGCCGAAGTCGGCGCAAATCCTACGCGTCATGCTCCGCAGTCCACGGCGCGCTTGGCGCGTCACTGAACTAGCAGAGGCTGCTGACGTCAGCCTAGGGCACGTTAGCAATGTGCGGACCGCCTTGCTGGATCGTGAGTGGGCGCACGTGTCGCCCGTGGGCTTGTTCTTATCCGAGCCTGACAAACTGCTAGATGCCTGGCGTGACGCTTACCAACCGCCCGAAGGCAGGCGGGTTCGCTTTTATACGACGCTGCACGGCAGCACGTTCGAAGAAGCCTCGCTGGAAGCACTCCGCGCCACCGATAATGGGGGACAGGCTACATTGGCCTCGTTCTCCGCGGCTCGCTGGCTGGCGCCATATGCCCGAGTTAGCACACAGTATTTTTACGCTGATGACACTGGTCTCGACCGGCTGCAGGAGCTGCTAAAACTGTCTTCGGCTTCGAAAGGCGAGAATGTAATTATCACCGTTCCCAAAGATCATGGAATCTTTCGCGACGTCACCGAACCCGCGCCGGGAGTTTCTTGTACCAGCGTGGTACAAACTTATCTTGACCTCACAACCGCTGGCGAGCGCGGCCAGGAGGCTGCCGACCATTTGCGAAGGGAGAAAATGAAATGGAACTGACTCGTGGGGAGCCGCAGTCCGCCGCTGATTACGACGACCGCACGACCGCAGCGGTAAAGAGCGTGCTGATCGAGATTGGCCAGATCATCGGAAGCTTCAAAGGGAAGTTCGCAGTCATCGGCGGTGCCGTGCCTTGGCTTCTTTTGGACCAGGAGGAAATGCCACATGTCGGCACCCTTGACGTCGATCTCGGCCTTGACGCAGAAGCGCTCGGCGACGGCGAATATGCCACGCTCGTAGAAGCATTGCAACGGCATGGCTACCAACAAAGCAAGGACCTTAAGAAGTTCCAACTCTTCCGCCAGATAACTCCGCGCGACACCGGCGGGCCGATCAACGTCATCGTGGATTTCTTAATGCCGCGGGACGCTGAAATCGTGAGAAACACTCCACCATTGATCAGTGAATTCGCAGTGCAAAGGGCAGACGGGGCGGATCTAGCGATGCGGTTTTATCAGATGGTCGCCATCACCGGCCCAATGCCGGAGGGTGGCACGAATCAGGTGGAGATTGCAGTATGCTCCATTCCAGCATTACTTGCGATGAAGGGATATGCCCTGAACGGACGCTATAAGCGGAAAGACGCCTATGATATCTATTATTGCATCCTGAACTATCCGGGTGGTGCGGAGGCGCTCGCGGAAGTGAGTAGCCCCATTCTTAAACACGCCAGCGGCGCCAAAGGGTATCGGTATATCGCCGAGAAGTTTGACACGGTGGACGGCCATGGACCGACTTGTGTCCGGCAATTCGTAGAAAAGACCGATATCTTGGGCGACCGCACGCCTGACCAATGGCAGGTGGATGCATTTGGCCAAGTGGACGCTTGGTTACGTCTGATTGGGCTGAGGTCCTAAGCAGGTCATACTCCCAAATGCCCATCAGGCAGTTTCCAAAGATGATCACTGTCGCTCAAACCCATGACGTTGCCGATGCCATCTGAGTGATGCGCGGTCGGGCAGGTGATGCTGATCTTTGGGGCGAAGAATCTGCGTCCCCGCGCGTGGTTTGAGAAGATGTGCCGCCTCGCCCCGTTCATCAAATGGTTCATTCGTGACGAGCACCGTATAATCGTCGCTGATGGACCAGAATCCCTTATCAAAAAGCCAGTGGGCTGTCTTAGATAGCGCCTTGCCGTTAGTTGGGTGGTTACTGCCCCCCTTCTTAAACTGGTGGACGTGCGCTGCGTCCAGCGCGGTAGTTCCATCGGGTGTGATCATCCGGTAGCCGGTTAGAGCGCACGTGAAGTCGTAAGCCGGGAGAACGTGATGTTTGAACTTGGCATCGCGCTTGGCCGCCTCGTTATCTGACGCCAAAAAGCGTGTGGCATCTGCCGCCACCACATCCTCGGGTGGCACCTCCAGTCCGAGGAGGCTGTAGAGTTCAGCACGCTCGTGCGGTTCAAAGTATTTCGCAATCAGGGTACGGCGGGCGAGTATACGAAATTCCACACTCTTCAAGCTCACCAGGAACGTGACATCCAATTGGGCTAGGACCGCTCGCTTTCTGTCTTCTGCCGGCCGCCCGTCTGCTTCCAGCGGTTGCCACACCTTTTCAGTTCGCAAATGGAAGAAAGGGAGTCTGACATCCGGTTTTGTCCCCCGTCGGTCGGCAACAATCTTCCAGATAGAGCTAAACCGAAATGCGAGGTCACCATCACGATGAAGAAGTGCCCCATCCAGTTTTCCATCTTCAGCTAAGTCGCAGACCACGAGGAGGAGGAGAGGTTTGTGAGGTGCTATTCCAGAAGCGGGGTCGTAACGCAGATCGCTGAGTACGTTGAGCCAGCGCGTCCATTCGGGCGATCGTGACAGGAGAGCACCAGTCGCCATCTACATTTCCGTCGCAGTTAGTTTTTCGCGTTCCAGATCGTCCTTCAGGATATTCAGCAAATCTCCGGGGAGGCCGTGGGCGCGGTGGCTTTCGCTGTACTCTTCAACTTTGGCGACCATGCGCCGGAGGGTTTCAACGTTAATGCCTTTTTCGGCAGCAATCTCATCTTCCATTTCGCGCAGACGGCTGAGTTCGCTCAGGTCGGCGTTCATCATCACACCCTTCTGCCGGTTGACGATACGCGCCACTCCGCGGCCGTCGTCGGGGTCGCGGGCAGCCTTCCACATTTGCTGAATCAACAACAATTCCTCGTGGCTAATGAGCTTGAGGCCGACCTCCTCCTGCAAATCGAGCAGCTTGGAAAGGAGTTCGCGACGTGCTTTGATCAGGAGTGGTCCGGGGCCTTCATTGCCATTCATGCGGCGGGGGTCACGCTTGCCGTTGGCGGGGTCGCGGTAGAACAGAAGCGTCTCACGGAATTCAATCAGCTTTTCCATGCGCTCGTCGCCCGAGGCGAGCAACCCCTCACTGGCCTTGTCGCGATCGACCACGGTGCACGTCCAGCAGCCGAAGCGGCTATTGCCACAACTGGGAGTGCTGGTGTCAATCTGGATGGGGCACTCGCCGTTCGAGGCGCTGGCATAAAGCTTATAGAGGGGGCGATTGTCTCCGCCCCAGGGGTTGGGATTTTGGAGCAGGTAGGCCCAAACCTCTTCGGTCGAGAGGAATTCAATGGGGTTCGACACCCAGACGCGGGGCAAATCGGGATGCCGCCGCAATCCGTTGCGCGTTTCGCGGGCCGCCATGGTCTGGGCGCGGGTGGAGCTTTCGGCGCGGCGCGAGCCGAGGTGAAGGATGGCCTCTCCCCAATGGCCCACGCGCTGCTTCACCAGGGCATTGACCGGATCGATCTTCATCCGCTGCGTGCACCAGCGAAAAGTGCGGTTGGGGGGAGGGTAGCCGCGGCCTATAATATTGACCCAAAAGGATTCTTCCATGAGCGGCTTCAACAGGTTGGCGTCAATATTCAGGTTGTTCTGCTCGGAGAACTTGCGCATGCGGTCCAGCGTTCCTTCGATCATTTCGGCAATGGCGGGAATCTCCACGCGCGTGTCCGTGCAAAGGACCGAAATGGGCTTTTTCCGCTGTTCGGCGGGAATGGACAGGACAACGTCGAAAATCAGCGACGCCAGCATCGTGCTGTCCTTGCCGCCGCTAAATCCCACCAGCCAGGGCCGCTGGTCTTCCCGATAGAGTTGTTGGAGTGAAGCTTTGATCTCCTGAAACATCCTTGCTCCTGTCGCGGGGAGTATACACCCGCAGCTTATATTTTCAAGTAATGTCTTTAGGATATCATCAGTGGCAAGTGGCGGAATAGGGGGGACTCACCCGACTGGAAGGGCCGCGGGCGATTCGACGAGTCTAAAATCGAAAGCGCTAATGAATACACCTCCCAGATGAGGGAGGGGGCATTTCCTAAACAGCGGATCCGGAACGCGCCCCCCCCAAAACGGCGTGCTTCAGCTCGCTCCCCCCTTCCCGCCGCCGCGAGCCCCTTAAACCCTGCCCCCACGCTGCTCGCGCCCGCTTCGGCAGGCTGGCGCAGGGCGCAGCCCTGCGTTTGGAAAATAGATCAACGCGCCGGGGGCCCGAAATGAAGTCCGCCGATGGGCATAAAGAATGGGCCGCGCAGCGAGAAACATGAGTCGCAGGGATGGGCTCGCCCTGCGCCAGCCGGCGGCATTGTCACGTCCGCCCAAATCGCCCCCACTATCCGGCACTGCCGGCTTGGCGAGTGGTAGTATAATGGTGGTATGAAAACGAAAATAAAAACCTCACTGACGCTCTCCCGCGAGGTGGTCACAGGCATCGACCGCGTGGCGGGACGGAAGCGTTCCCGGTCGGCGGTGGTCGACGCTGTACTGCGCCGGTACCTGTCCCAGCGCGAACGCGCCGCGATTAACGCCCGCGACCGGGAGCTGCTTGACCAGTACGCCGACGAGTTGAACGCCGAGGCCGAAGAAGTTCTGGAGTTCCAGACCATCCCGGAGGAAGGATGAAGCGTGGTGACCTTTACCGCGTCCGCCACCCGTCCGGCGATCCCCGGCCCGCCCGCGTGTTTGTCGTCGTCAGCCGGCAAGCGCTTCTGGATTCGAAATTCTCGACGGCCATCTGCGCTCCCATCTACACCCACGGCCGGGACCTGGGCACGCAGGTTGCCGTCGGCCCCGACGAAGGGCTGAAACACTCGAGTTGGATTTTCTGTGATGACTTGGCCAGCGTGCGGAAGTCGCAGCTCACCGATTTTGTCGGCACCCTTTCGCCCGCCAAGCTCTCCGCCCTCTCGCGGGCGTTGCGAATAGCGCTGGACATTTCCTGAAATTCCGGCGTCGGCAGGCTGGCGCAGGGCGCAGCCCGGCGTTTCCAGAATAGATCAACGCACGGGAGCCCGAAATGAAGTCCGCCGATGGGCATAACGAATGGGCCGCGCAGCGAGAAACATGAGTCGCAGGGCTGGGCTCGCCCTGCGCCAGCCGGCCGCCCGCTTCTTACGCCCTCTTCCGCAAGATTCTGACAAAAAGCACCATTTCATGCTTGGAGAGACTCTGGCTCGGCCTGGGGGAATGCCGACAAAAAGACGTCAAGAACGAAGGTCCGATTTGATAAGTTATTGAAAACAAAGGTTAACAAGGCGCAATTGCAGTAAGTCCATGAAAATAATATGGTTATCCGATTTACGTTTGGACTGTAATGGTTATTCATGGTCATTCGTGGTTTGTCAACAATGCCGGCAGGTCTAGGTCGGACATTCTCGGGCAGCGACGACAAGTGACTTGGCGCGCTTAAGCAATCTGGCGGACGCCGTCCCAACCTACCCACTCTGCGCCCCCGCCGACGGAACGGCAATCGTAACCTGGCTGTCCCAAGCAGCCTTCACCTGTTCTTTTTCCGAAAGACGTTAGGGAGGTTGGTTGCCATGAGGGGCGCTCCCTTGTTTTGTTGGGGCTCGGCTGCCCATCTAGGGATGAGGGCGAAGGTCATCCAGGCTGGGCAACGTGTCCCCATCCTTGAAGCCACGGAACACTCCATTCAAGCGGTACTGTAAATGGGACCAGTAAGCGTATTCCAAATCCCACCGGCCGAGCTCGAAGGCCAGGCGGTAATGGGTGTACTCGTCCAGCCAGCCTGAGCGGTAAAGCTCGCGCGTCATGGTGAGCATATCCAGCATATCGGCGATGAGGCTGTGATCCTGCGAGGTGATTTGCCGCGCCAGGGCGCTGACGTCGGCGCGGCTGGGGTTCTTGCCCGCGCTCTCAAAAGCGGCGGCGATTTCCCCGGCATAAAGGTATTTCATTCCGATGTAATCCAGCATGCGCGCGGCCACCAGCAGGCTGGGAAGCGAGTAGGTATCCTGGGTAGAGGCCAGCGCGCGTTGCAGCCGCTCCTGTGCGTCCTCCGCCTGCAATCGCGCTTCGCGCAGTTCCGCCAGGCCGCTTTTGATGCGCGTAAGCGGCGCGGGAGCCAAGGGATCTGCCCAGAATTGCCCAATCGTGCCCCCTCCCAGGGTTTTCTTGAGCGTCGCTTCCGCCGCACTCAGCTTGTCGAGTGCGAAGGCAACGTCGGCCGCGGCGTTCGCGGGATACATCTGGGTGGAGTAGTCGGAGAAGAATTGCTTTTCGTTGACGGGCGCCGTTTGCCACGCCGCCACTGCTCCATAGGCCATGGCGGGCAGGCTCTGCCGGTAGAGCATTTGGCTCGAGTCGGTCCAGCCGGTATTCATCTCTCCCAGCGCGCCGTATTTGCGGCCGTCCCGGACTAAGCCATCGATGTTGGCGAAGGTATAGTAGAAATCGGGAGCAAATTCATTATAGCAATCGATGCCCGGCGCGACGACCTGCTGAATGTGCTCGCGCGCGAACGGTTCAACAAACGCGGTGTAATCCGCTTGGGGCCGATAGGTCCAGGGCACCGCGATCACGCTCTTGGGCAACTGCGAGAGAAGGGCAGGGTATTTCTCAAAGGTATGCGCGCCGCTATGGACATCCGCCCAGAACATGGGGCGCTTGCCCGCCTTTTCGACCCACTCGAAGGTCTGCTTCAACCGGTCGATCCACAAGCTCCCGGGGTCCACTCCCCCCAATAGGATCCCCGCGCGTTCCAATTCCCAGGGCTCATCGAACCCGATGTGCATCCAGGGGCTGGGGAACAAAGCCGCGATCTGCTGGACCCAGTCGGCCACGAAGGCCGCCGTGCGTTCATTGCGCGGATGGATCTCGCCGCTGTGGGGAGTAAGGGAAAGATCGGCGTAGCGCTCAATCCGAAAGACGTCGTGCAGATGGCCGTAGAGCTCGGCGGTGGGAACCACATCGATATGGCGGGCGCGCGCGTAGTCAATAATCCGCCGGACCTGCTCCTGGCTGTAACGCCCGTCGGGGTTCACCAATTCGTACCCGCGCAGCTCGATGCTCGCTTCCGAGTAAAAATAGTATTGGTTGTTCTTCCAGCGCGCCAGGAAGTCGATTTGACGCTTGACTTCATTCTCCGAGGGCAGCGGCCCGTGGCTCATGTCCATCATGAACCCGCGATAGGCCATCGCCGGCCAGTCGTGGATGGACACCTCCGGCAGGGACGCGTCCCCGCCGTCACCTTCCACCAACTGGCGCATCGTCTGTACGCCGTAATAGACACCCGCCGAGGATCGCGCGCGAATCTCCGCACCCCGCGGGTCGATCCGGATCACGTAGGCTTCGCGGGAGTCGGGGCCGGCGTGGTCATCCGGACCGGGCAGGGCCTCGACGGCGCCGGTGCGCACGAGCGTGATCACTGGCCCCGCGGGGTTACCCGTCGCCACAGGAATCGTCGTCCCGGCACGCCGCGACAAGATGGATGACAACTCCGCCGCCGCAAATTGGTCCTCGAGACTGGGGTCGGAACCCGCTTTGATGGATAACCCTCGCAGCGATAGCCGTCCTGCACCATATTGGATCTGCTGCGGCTGGGGTAGGAGGGGCGGGTGCTCAGCCTTCAGAGTTAAGGCGTTAACGCCCATGACCAATACCAGAAGAGCGGGGCGCATAATAGATTTTCTCCTCGGGATGCAATGTGTGGCAAAGGGACCATCCGACCGGCGGATTGTAATTGAGAATCTGCCCGTCAACAATATTAATGTTATTGCAGGCGGCGAATTGGTTTAAGGTAAATTATATTCGGAGCGACATAAGTGATTGTGCATTCGAGTTCGATCCTTGTCGCGCCGCCATCCTGGCGGCATTTTCCGGTGCCGGCAAGATGCCGGCGCTACTTCGAACTGAAATAAGGTGGTCTATGAATGAAGGACAGGTCTATTCCTCGAATATTGAAATCGTCTCCAAATCTTATCCAATGGATTTTGACCCGGATGGGAATCTTAATAAGAGCATGTGGGGAAACGCGACCCCCATTCGGTTTGACCATGATTGGTTGGGGCAGAAGCGGTTTCCAGAAGTGGAAACACGGGTCGCCAGCCTCTGGACTCCCGAGCACTTTTATTTTGCCTTTTGGTGCCGCTACATCGAATTGAACACCTTTGCGGGAGAGGACTCGATGCCGGAGAAGTATGGTCTGTGGGATCGCGATGTGGTCGAGGTTTTCCTGAACCCCCGGCCCGAGCAGCAGCGTCACTACTACGAATTCGAAGTTGCACCTGATAATAAGTGGATTGACCTCGATATCAACTTGGACACCGACCTGGTTTTCGACCACACCTGGGATTCTCACTTCCGGCATGGGACCCATCTTGATGAAGAGGCACGTCTTTGGACCTGTGAAATGCGGATCCCCGCTCAATCGGTGGGTGTTCCCTCAATCCATCCTGGTTGGGAGTGTCGCATCAATTTCTACCGCTGTGACGGTCTGGGCGATGATCCGGTGCGGCGATTTTTGGCGTGGAGCCCAACTCTGAGCGATAAGCCGACGGATTTTTTCCACGTTCCTTCCCGATTTGGGGTTATCCGGTTCGAGCGGTAGGGCGGTGTCCGTGCGAGGTCACTTTGGTGATTTGGCCGCTGGGTACTCACGGTATTTTTGCGCCAGGGCGCGAATTTCATAGCTGAACTTCCGGAATCTTTTCTCCCAGCGTCGGGCTTCCGCAGGCGTGTACTTGTAGAAGCCTCTGGCGTTAGCCACGCCTTGCGCACCGGACTCGACCACCTCGCGCATCAGCTTGGGAACTTCCTTGCTGCAATCGAGGTCTGGGAATAAGTCACGAATTACGGCTGCATATGCCGGGAT
>Ga0326728_10003231_pt1 | contig 51386 bp, 51 predicted proteins | sample MB3enrmetagenome_FD_207602 | JGI IMG/M metagenome (GOLD analysis project Ga0326728, IMG submission 207602) | Lab enriched peat soil microbial communities from McLean, Ithaca, NY, United States - MB31MN | ecosystem: Environmental > Terrestrial > Soil > Wetlands > Peat | place: USA: New York... | reverse complement strand
AAGGTAGGACGGAAAATGGGTACTTTCAATAGGCAGGAACAAACCTATCAAAAAGCGAAACATGATTAATCAATCTCAAAAACAACGATTTTTAAAGGCTTAAAAACCAATCCATTTTTGCCACCGATTAACACCGATTAACTCCGATAATAAACACATAATCTTTTCATAAATTAAAATCTGTGTTCATCTGTGTTCATCGGTGGTTACATTTTGTTTGGATTCATTCGAAACTGCGGGCCATTTTTTTGTTGGCATCGAAAACCCGGAAAGGCGGGTCTTTGGGAAGGGATTCCATATCGAACCCCTTGTCAGCGATGGCTTTTTGGTACCAATAGGCGCTCTTCTTGAATATCCGCTCCTGGGTCTTGAAGTCCACATAGATCAGCCCGAAACGGGGGTCGTAACCATAGCCCCACTCGAAGTTGTCCATCAGGGACCAGGCGAAATATCCCTTTACCGGCACCCCTTCCTTCATGGCCCGGTTCATCTGGGCCAGGTAGTGGCCCAAATAATAGACCCTGCCGTTATCCTCCATCATCTCTTCCCTGGTCCTGAGGGAATCCCTCATGGCCATACCGTTCTCGGTGATGAGGATCTTCTTATGTCCATATTCCTTGTGGAGGTGCGTGAGAAGTTCATAAAGGGCCGGAGCGTCGACTTTCCACCGCATATCGGTGATATAGGATCGATCGGGCATGGTGAAATCATTATCAAAAATGTTAAGACCAGGGGCGTAGCGGGCGTAGTTGGGGAAATAGTGGTTCACTCCCAGGAAGTCGATGGGTTGGGAAATGATCTTGAGGTCCTCCGCCACCGGGCCCTCAGGCGTTCCAGCGAATTCATTCAAGAAGGAGGGATAGCCCCGGCCCGCGACCGGATCCAGAAAAACCCGGTTATGGAGCGCGTCCATGTTCTTGGCGTATTGGATATCCACAGGGTCCTGGGTCGAAGGACGAATGGGAGCCAGGGCGAGTACCCAACCGATCTCGCCCTTCAAACCAGACTGGTGGAAAGCCCGGACAGCCAAGCCGTGGGAGAGATTTAAATGGTGAACGACGTTTGAGAAGGCTTTTTTATCCGACTTGCCAGGGGGGAAATAACCCCAGAGATATCCCAGTTGGGAGGTACAGACCGTCTCATTATGGGTGGCCCAGTAAGGGACTTCCCGTCCCAGTTTCTTGAAGACAGTTTCTGCGTACTCGCCGAAAGCGATGGCCGTTTCCCGATTCTCCCACTCGCCCTTGGCCCAGACCGGTACTTCCCAATGGAAGAGAGTGACGGATGGGGTAATACCGGCTTTTTGAAGCTCGTCCAGTACCCGGCGATAGAAATCCAGCCCTTTCTCGTTAACCCTGCCCCTTTCGGGGATGATCCTGGGCCAGGAAAAAGATAAACGATAGGCCTTCAACCCCATTCTTTTCATCATAGCGATATCATCTTTATAGAGGTGAAAGTGGTTGCAAGCGATATCAGCGTTTTGGTTCCCGGAGATCCGCCCCGGGGTATGGGTCCATTCGTACCAATTGCTGCTGGCGGCGCCGTCAGCGAGGGGAGAACCCTCGATCTGGAATGAGCTGGTTGCGGCTCCCCATAGGAAATCATCGGGAAATGAAATAAAATGACCGGACATGTGGGGTTCCTTTATGGGTTGATTGGCGGTTGTTAATTTGTAACCTCTAAAAAAGTCGGCTTACGCCGCCTTTTTCAGCAAGACATGAAAGTAACCCCACGATTTCCTGCGGAAATCTTTGGGGTCGAGACCTCTGATTGTCGCTTTATCCAAGTTTTTCAGAGGTCTCAGTCTATTGATTTAACAGGATAAAGAAACTAGAAAACAAAGAAAGCCTTTTCATGACCCAAAGAATCGTTAAGATCGGCAGTCCGGTCCTTCGTCAAAGGACCAAGACGGTTCCTTTGAGCCTTCTCAAGAAAAAAAGCTTCCAGAAGTTCCTGGGTGAAATGAAAGTCACCATGCGCCGGGAAAAAGGCGTGGGTCTTGCCGCCAACCAGGTTGGCTCACCCTGGCGGGTATTGGTGATGGAATGCAAAGGCAACCTTCGTTACCCGAAAGCCCCCTCCTTCCCCTTTCAAACCTTCATCAATATCCGGGTCCTTCGGTATTCGGGGAAGAAACGGAAAGATTGGGAAGGTTGCCTGAGCATCCCGGGGTACCGGGGCATGGTTCCCCGTTCCCCCAAGGTGACATTCCGGGCCCTGACCCCTGAGGGAAAGTCCGTGACCAAGACCGTCGAGGGTTTCCAAGCCAGGGTCATCCAGCACGAGGTGGATCATTTGGATGGTTTCTTCTATATCGACCGGATGGGCCGCATGGATAGCTTCACCCACCTGGACTCATTCTCCAGGGGAGATTGAATTGAACCTTTATTTGTTCCGCCATGGCCACGCCGCCTCACCGGGGGGAGACACCCCATCCCTTTTGACCCAAAGGGGAGAAAAAGAAGTTTCCCAGATGGCCTTGGAGATGAAACGTCGGGGTGTGATCATCGAAAAAATTTGGCACAGTCCCAAAGACAGGGCCAAACAGACAGCAGAGATCCTTCGAACTATCCTTATGATACCCCCCACGCAGGTTGAAGAAAAAGAAGAGCTGACCCCAGATGGAGACGCCCAGATCATTTTCCAGGAGGTTTCTAAGGAAAAATGCTCCGCCCTTTTGATCGTCAGTCATCTGCCCTTTTTACCTGAATTGACAGATATCCTTTTGGGTGATTCTTCCGACGAGCCTCTTTTTCCAACCGCCGGAGCCGCGGCTTTGGAAGGGTCTGGCGCCGATTGGAAACTTCTTTGGTCTATCTATCCCGATCTGCTTTAATTCTTGTCGAGAGATAGGTTTAACACTTAAAACAGGGAAGTTAGTCGGTTTCACGTTGTCCAGACATGGCTTATTTTTGTCCCGAATTTTCCATTGGTTACCTTTTCCCACCCTGGTTTCTTTTTGTCTGGAAGTTTTTAATCACGTCTGTCAAAAAAGATCATCCCTACTTCCCGCTGTGTTATAATGCCGACTCCGTACAGAACAACTTTTCCATTTTTGCCGTGGGAGGCTCCCTCTTATGCCGAACGTCACCGGTAATCATTTCGAAAAACTCATGGAAGGCGTGGACGAACCCACGAGGAAACAGTTCGAGGACTGCCTGGCCTTCTTCGCGGCCGACGCCGATACTTCCAGCGCCGCTGAAAAGACCCGTTCGGACAAATTGCGCACCGGTTACAACAACCTGGTGGACTTCCTGGTGATGAACCGCATGAACGAGCTGAACCCCCAGCAGATCACCTTTCTGTGCACAGGGGCTATGGGCGACACCATCACCCTGCAGAACCCCGCCCGCACCATGGAATTGCTCCCGACGGACTTTTACAACTCCTTGATAGCCTCCTTCAGCAAACCCAACCCGGACGCCCGATCACTTCCCGTATATTCGGTCATGGAAAAATTCATCCTCATCGCCAAGAACGAGTTCCTGGCCCTGACCATGGGTGACGAGCGGAAGAAAGCCCTGCGCAACGCCCCCCAGGACCAAAAGCGCCAGAAGGACGACTTGAAACGCCGCATGGACCAGGTGAAGAGCGAGATCAACAACTCGGTCAACCTGATAGACCAGCATTTCCCCCGGGTCCTGAACTCCATGAACGAGAACGCCATCAAGAACGCCAAAGTCAGCCTGGAAATGCTGAAGAAAGTCGGAGCCGCTTGGGGACGGGGCGACGCCGCCTCCGCCCAGGAAAAAGCCCTTTTAAACGCTTTTGAAAATAAGGTAGGGACCACCGGCAACAGCATGGCCAAGTGGGTGGACGAGATCATCCTGAACCTGGGCAAGGTCTCGGAGAACGCCAAGGTCATCGAGGAAAAGAACAGCTCCCTGAACCAACTGAAGATCGAATTCACCAAGGTCTCTGAGGCCTCGGGTGGACCGGTGGAGATCGTCGGCCCCCTCTATAACCCCGTGAGCATCTCCAATCTGCGCACCGATATCGACACCACCAATAGCGTGAGTGTTCGGGTGGCCGACTCATCCCCCATGAAGGTTTCCTTCAGCGCCTCTCGGGTCCTTCTTAATAAACACTTCGGGGATAACGGCAACTTTCAGGAGCGTTTATGCAGCCCTGAGAACGTTATCGCCTCCCTGGACAAGATCCTTTTGATGCACACCAACCTTTTCGCCAAAGACAATGACGGAAAGTTCATCATCCCGGCCATCCTGATCGAGCCCCTGAGGAATTTCGTCGATTTCTTCCAGGACCGGTTCATCATGAGCCTGGTCTCGGGCGAGGCCGAGCGCAAAGGACCCTTCGCGACCTTCACCCCGGTGGACGTGCAGGTGCTCCGGATGTGCGCCCTCTATCTGACCAAGGACCCCATCTATGACTACCGCGGGGACGTCAAGGTCGGCACCTTCATGGGAGATTATGTGGGCAAGATCGAGAAGCAGACCAAGGTCAAATGGACCGGACAGGACAAAAAGTTCACCCTGGCCGCCACCCAGAGCATGCAAGATACGGCCACCCGGGATGACGCTATCATCGATTACATCGACTTCATGAGCGCCATGACGAATGGTTCCGCCCCCAACCCCAAGCTCTCCAAACGCAAGATCAACATCCTGTTGAAGTACGTGCGTTTCGACAAGCTGGAAAAGAACATCGCGGGCATCTTGAGGCTGGTCGCCCAGCAGGACCCGGGCGAAGCCAAGGAATCCATCATGCATTTCGCCAAGGACAACCTGGACACGGCGAAAGACCTGATCCGCACCGCCATCGCCAGCGACCCCTTGACGGCCAAGGGTTACAGCAACAACCCGGATTTCGCCATCATGAGGGTCTTTGGCATGGAGCCTCGCAAAGCCGGATAAGACGCAAGCTTTTTACCAAGCCCCCAAAGAGCGAAAGATTTTGCTTTTTGGGGGCTTTTTGTTTTAATCTCTCCTGGTTTCGATCCCTCGATCAAGAAGGCCCCCCATGAAAACCCAAGCCGCCCTATCCGCCGTCGGCAAAGACCAACCTGGCATCGTCGCGGCCCTGGCGAAGATGTTCTTCGAACTGGGCTGTAACCTGGAGGAATCCAGCATGACCCGCCTGAAGGGTGACTTCGCCGTCCTATTGCTCATCTCCCTGCCAGACAACCTTAATTTGGAATCCTTGAAAACATCCATGGCCGCACTGGCGAAACAGTGGGAGCTGGCCTTTACCCTTCGGGAACTTCCTGTTGGCGGGGATAGATCCAGGGTTGAACCAAACGCCCAAAACCATACCCTGGTGGTCTACGGAATAGACCATCCTGGGATCGTCTATAAAGTGACCCAAGCCGCGGCCGACCTGAAGGTCAATATCACCGATCTGCGAACCAGGGTCACCGAGGGCAAAAGCGGGGCCATTTATTCCTTGATCATGGAGTTGGAGATCCCCGGCGGGAACGCGGCGGACGCTTTCCGGGAAAAACTGGAAATCTTGAAAAAAGACCTCAAGGTGGAAGTCACCCTGACCCCCGTGGAAGCGGAAGAGCTCTAGGATGGCCGTGAAGGAAGTCCTCACCTTTCCCCACCCACTTTTGAAACAAAAGATCGCCGGGGCCCCCTCGACCGGCCCCTTGGTCGAGCAAGCCTTGGCGGACCTGACGGACACCATGACGGCCCATCCTGGATGCGTGGGTATCGCGGCGCCCCAGATCGGGCTTCCCTTACGGGTACTGGTGGTGGATGTGTCCTGGTCCAAACGGCCCAGCGAGAACCACGGTTTGCTGAGGATGGTCGATCCGGTCATCCTGGAAGCCAGCCAATGGAAAATGAGCCGGGAAGGCTGCTTGAGCTTTCCCAACCTGCTGGCCAATGTGAAAAGGGCCCAGAAGATAGTGGTCGAATTCGGGAACGGCTCAGGCGGCAAGGACCGGATATCCGCCCTGGGGTTCGAGGCTGTCGCCATCCAACATGAGATCGACCATCTGGAAGGGATCCTGTTCCTGGACAAGATCCGCTCTTCCAAGGACCTATTTGAAAGACCCGCCCCGGCCACCCAGCCCCTATAATGTCGCCATTGGTTAGACCGAATTTGAGGGGGGAACATGGCTGAATCGAAGGAAATGAACCTGGTCTGGATGGACCTGGAAATGTCGGGGTTGGACCCCAAGACCTGCCAGATCTTGGAGATCGCGTCGCTGGTCACGGATAAGGACCTGAACCTGGTCGCCCAAGGCCCTTCCCTCGTCATCCATCAATCGCCCTCGGTCCTGGACGCCATGGACGACTGGAACAAGGAACACCATGGAAAATCCGGCTTGATCGATGCGGTGCAAAAGTCGACCATCTCCCTCACCGAAGCCGAAAGGTCCACCCTGGAGTTCATCTCCGCCCATTGCAAACCCAGGACCAGCCCTCTTTGCGGGAACACCATATACCAAGACCGCCGGTTCCTGACCGAATACATGCCCCAATTGGAGGCGTACCTTCACTATCGATTGGTGGATGTGAGTTCCATCAAGGAATTGGTCAAGCGTTGGTACGGGCCGGAATTCCAGGCGCCCAATAAGAAACAAAGTCATAAAGCGATGGAGGACATCCTGGAGACCATCGAGGAATTGAAGTTCTATCGAAAAACGGTTTTTAAATAAACTCTACTTTGCCGTTTTACGTTTCTTTCCCTGTTTCTTGACTGAATGCCAATGCTGGTGCCAGACCCACGCGGTTTTGAGGATATTCTCCAGGCTGGAATGGCATGGTTGCCACTTTAATATGGACTGGGCCTTTTGGGACTGAGCGACCAAAGCGGGCGGGTCCCCTTCCCGGCGGGTTCCCATTCGGATCGGCACTTTTTGACCCGTGACTTTTTCTGTTTCCCGGATGACTTCCTTCACTGAAAAACCATGGCCTGTTCCCAGGTTGAACTGGTCGCTTTTCCCCGTTTCCATCATCCTTTTCAAGGCAAGGAAGTGCGCACCCGCCAGATCGGTGACATGGATGTAATCCCTCACGCAGGTACCATCCGCAGTGGGGTAATCTTCCCCGAAGACCGTGATCTCTTTCCTTAACCCAGCCGCCGCGTCCAAGGCCAGGGGGATCAAGTGGGTCTCCGGATCATGTACTTCACCGATGGTCCCTGAGACATCCGCTCCCGCCGCGTTGAAATATCGTAAAAAGGTCGATCTCAAACCATATGCCTTATCATACCAGCCCAAAATCTTCTCGATCATGAGCTTGGAATCGCCATAAGGGTTGACCGGATCCTTCGGATGATCCTCCGGGATCGGCACCCGGACGGGATTTCCATAGACCGCGCAAGTGGATGAAAGGATGAAATACCCTACTTTTCGCTGGAGCATGGCCGAAAAAAGGCTCATAGCGTTGGTCAAATTATCCTGGTAATACTTTTGGGGATTGGTGACCGATTCCCCCACGTAAGTATGGGAAGCGAAATGCATCACCGCTTGGGGTTTGTATTTGGCCATGGTCCGGACCAATTTGGCCCGGTCAGCCAATTCTCCTTTGACCAGGACGCCTTCCTTCACCGCCCATTTGTGACCCATGGAAAGGTTGTCGTAGGTGATCGGGAAAAACCCGTGTTGGACCGCTTCTTTAACCGCGTGACTGCCGATGTACCCGGCGCCGCCCGTAATGAGGATGGGTATATTCTTTTTCACTGTTCAGATCCTTTTCTTGACCATTAAAACATCTTGAAAGACAGATTACCAAATGAGAGTCAATTAACGAAAAAGCGGTTTCTTAGGAAAACATTTTCCAAAAATAGCTCTATTTCTGTCTGTTCGGGCCGATTTTCATGGCTCATAATACGTCAAAACCCATCCAACACCAAAACCTGTTTTGAAATAACAGGACTAAAAAATTGAGTCTCCCAAAACAAAAATACGAACAGAGTGTGAACACTTTGCAAGAAAAGTCCGTTGGAACGACCTCCTCTCCTATCGAAGTCCTCAATCAAGGGTTGATGTCCCTTTATCACGCTACCGCCGAGTTACAGTTCTCCAAACCTTTGCCTTCACTCCTAAAATCGATTCTACGCGGACTGAAGAGCGGGACCGAGATCGGAAAAGCGATCATCTTTGTCAGCGATGAATCCACGGGCATATTAAAAGGCGCGGCTTCGGTCGGTTTCAACGACAAAAAAGTGAACGAACTTAGTTTATCCCTCTTGCCCAACGAGGATCAGGAACTGCTGACGATCAACGCTTCCTTGACCAAAGAACCTTCCAGTGAAAAGTCCGCGAGGATCATCGATTGGATCGAGGAAAAGTTGGAGATAAAATCCCCCGTTATATTGCCCCTGGAGATCCGCGACCAGTTGGTCGGTCTATTGGTCTATGAAAAACCCTCCCACCTCCTCCATCAGGAGATCCTGTTCATCTTCTCCCGGCAGGCCGCCCTGACCATCGAGAACGCCAAGCTCTTCGCCAAGGTCGAGGAGATGGCCATCCGGGATACCCTCACAGGCCTTTACAACCGCCGTTACTTCCAGCAGATCCTGGAGTACGAATTGAACCGGGCCAAACGCTACCGCCAGCCCCTGTCCCTGATCTTCATCGACCTGGACCATTTCAAGGAGATCAACGATACCTTTGGTCATTCCACCGGCGATATTTTCCTGAGACAGATCTCCCAAAAACTAAGTTCCTTGTTCAGGACCACCGACCTGGTCGCCCGTTACGCCGGGGATGAGTTCGTGGCCATCCTGCCCGCTACCGCCCAGGAAGGCGCGATGATCCTGGCCAACCGCATCCAGGACATACTTGGGAAGTACCAGATCATGGTGAGGGGCCGGACCCTGCAGATATCGGTGAGCATCGGGGTCGATACTTACGAGGGGAACGACGGGATCGGCGGGGTGACCTTCATCGATCGAGCCGACAAAGCCATGTACGAGGCCAAGACCAACGGCCGTAATTGCGTCAAGAGTTACCAGGAAGTTCCTAAAGCCCTCATCGGCTAAGCCACTCCCAAAACCTATCCGATAGTGTTCGTCCTATTCCAATTCCTTTTGGCTCTTCAACCTCTGCTTCACGAATTCGTCGATCCTCGTTTTGTTCAAACGCGACAGGGTCTGGAATTTGACCCGGATCTTGTAACGCTCTTCCGGGGATTGGGGCACCCTCCCGCAGGAAACCACTTCCCCCGCGACCGAGATCTCGATGGTGGCGTTGGGGATCTGGATACCCATCCTTAAGAAACTGCCGGGCGAGATCGGCTGAGGCGCGTTGAAGGAAAGACCGGACGAGCTTAGATTCAGCGCCAGGGTGTGGTTCGCCGTCGTCAGGCCCGGCCCCCCATGGACTTCATAAGAAAGAGGGACCAGGGAGTTCACCCTTTGGGACCGCCGGCGCTGGATACCCACCAGCTCGCTGTCGGAAGGACGCTGCAATACCAGTACGGGCAAGGGTTTGCGCTTGACCTCCAGCACGACGCTCAGGAAGGTGAAATACTCCTCGCCCACCGAGAATCCTATCTCGATCTTTTCTCCGGGCAGGATCGACCGAAGACGGCCCTGCAGGGTAGGATGGGCCGTGGTAATGTATTTTCCCATCACGGTCTCCACCCGACTTTTGAGCCATTCCTTCTCCCCGATTCTCCTCAGGAAGATCGCCCTGTTTTCCCGGAGTTTGGATAACGCATTGGGTGTGGTCGTCATGGGGCCCGCCTTTATTTGAAAGATGATCGACACTTGATAATCCACCGGTTTTCACCGGTATCCATCGTGGATAAAAATCTTGGTCTTTTTTGGGGTGAGATCTCAGCTGACAGCGAACAACTTCTTTTGACTGTTGCCATTCGACGCTGGGTTATCCTCCAGGACCTTGATGGTCTGAAGCCGTCCGTCCGACTGGCCGTTGATCCGCGCGCCCGAATCCAAAACATTCATCAGGTAGGTGTAGATCTCTTGGGTGATCACCTCGCCCGGGCAGAGCACCGGTATTCCCGGGGGATAAGGGCATACGATCTCGGCACAGACCTTCCCGACCGACCGTTTGAAGGGTATCTTGCGGGTCAACTTGGTCAGGGCTTCCCTCGGGTTGACCTCTTTGCGTGGTACGAAATGCGGAAAAACGACCCGCCGTTTCCGCTTCAGGTTCATGAACATGTCCTTGTAATCCACCACGATCTTCCTCAGGGCGGCGACGAACTTTTTGAGGTCCTTCGGGGTGTTGCCCAGGGACACAAAGAGCAGGACGTTCTGGAAATCTGACAGCTCGGTCTGGATCCCGTATTCGGAGTTCAATATCTTCGCCATATCGTAGCCGATACAGGGCAAGCCCTTGGTGGAGATGGTCAACTTTGTCACGTCCAGATCCAATCCGGGTATCTTCTGCACCTGTTCCCGGGTCAGACAGGATAGGCCGGGAATGGCGTTGACGTTCTTGCGGGTCGCCTCGCAAAGCTCGATGGCGTCATTGAGCAGTCGCTCTCCTTCTTGGACCATCTGGTGGCGGGAAATATCCAAGGAGCCCAGGATGATATAGGAAGGGCTGGTCGTCTGGAGCATTTGCAGGGTGGTCTTAAGCCTGAGGATGTCGATCCGGACGCCCTTCACATGCAGCATGGATCCTTGGCTCAGGGCCGCCAGGTGCTTGTGGGTGGATTGGACGCACATATCGGCCCCCGAGTCCATGGCCGACTTGGGAAGCTTGGGATGGAAATGGAAATGACCGCCGTGGGCCTCGTCCACCAATAGGATCTTGTCGTAATTGTGGACGACCTCGGCGATGGCTTCCAGGTCGGCCGTCAGGCCGAAATAGGTCGGGCTGGTGACCAGGACCGCCTTGGCGTCCGGGTGCTGCCGACAGGCCTCGTCCACCTGTTCCACGGTGAGGTTGAGGATGAGGTCGGATGTCTCGTCGATCTTGGGCATGACATAGACGGGTTCGGCGCCGGCCAGGATGACCGCCGAAATGACCGACTTATGCGCGTTGCGGGGGATGATGATCTTGTCGCCCGGGTCGCAAACCGAAAGGATCATGGCCTGGTTGCCGCCGGTGGTGCCGTTGACCAGGAAGAAGGAATAATCCGCGCCGTAGGCCTTGGCCGCTAGGATCTGGGCTTCCTTGATGACCGTGTTGGGTTCATGAAGGGAGTCGATCTCGCTCATGACCGACAGGTCTAGCTTGAAGACCTTCTCGCCGACGAAAGACCGGAATACCTTGGGTATCCCGTTCCCGTGTTTGTGACCAGGGGTATGGAAAGAGATCTTGTTCTCGTTGGCGTAACGAACGATGGCGTCGAAGAGGGGGGTTTTATCTTGGCCGTCGTAATTGGACATTTATTTAGAATTCTTCTCCTCTCCGATGAAACGATAGGTCAGCGGCTTATCATCCTTGATGACCTCTTTCAAGGACGCGAAGCCATCCCGGATGTATTTGGGGGTGTAAAAGATGCCCTCATGGGTTTCCCCGTCGTAATATTTCAGTTCTCCCACCTTGCGGTCTTTCAGGATCTTATCGACCTGGTCCCGTTTCAGGGCCTTGGGGTCGGTGGTCTTGGCCGCCATGGTGAAACTCCAGGGGATATCGAAGGATGGGACATTCGCCGGCCAGGAATAGACCAGGGGGAACACCTGTCTGAGGGTCCGATGGATCGCGGCCAGGCACCTTAGCTCTTTTTCGGCCGAACAGCCCGATTGCAGGGCGACCACGCCGTTCTCGGAAAGTTTTTCCGAGACCATCTTGTAGAACTCGACCGTATAAAGCAGGTAGGCGGGCCCTTCCTCCACCGGTTCGGGTATATCCACGATGATGACGTCGAACTTTTCCTTGCTCTTTTCCAGGAACTTGCGGCCATCCTCGAACTTCAGGACCGTCCGTTTGTCCTTGAAGGCGCCCCGGTGCCACTCGGGCAAGTACTCGTCACAAAGCTCCACGACCCTTTTATCGATGTCGATCATCCAGCACTTTTCGACCGTTTTATGGCGCAAGACCTCATAAAGAGTGGCCCCTTCCCCGCCGCCGATGATCACCACTTTTTTGGGTTCCGGGCAGGCCACCATGGCCGGGTGGACCAGGTTCTCGTGATAGATGAACTCGTCCAATTGGGCGGATTGCATATGGCCGTCCAGGATCAGGCATTTGCCGTAATGGGTGGATTGGATGACCTCGACCTGCTGGAAGGGCGTCTTTTCGGAAGCGTAGATCTTGGTGATGCCCCGCATATGGGCCTCATCCGGCGCGAAAAACTCGATGTGCCAATGAGGATTGATAAAATTGATCATGATTTCTCCAAGTAGGGCTTTTCAACCGGCAATCTCTGACAAAAAAAGCGACTTCCGTGTTCGTTCGGCAAGCCGCTGCTCTCCATCCTTCGCTTTTTGTTACGAATTTTCTCAAGTATAAATCCATACGCTATACTGTCAAGAAAAAACGCCCCTTTTCGAAGTCAAAAATAAAAATTTTTGATCGATGTAAAAAAAATTCATCTCATCGCGAATGATAAAATATTTTTTCCGTTCACACAGGAGAAATGTCTTGTTCAACCCGAGGGTCCTCTCACGAATTTCGGATATCACCTTGGTTTTGGCCGTTTTTTTCATGCCCCTTTTATTTTTCATCGACGCTCATGACCAATTCGAGCTTCCCAAGCTGACCTTCCTCGCGCTATTGGTCATTCCCCGCTTGCTACTGACCCTCTCGCGGAAGGACCAATCCTCCCCATTGCTCTTTCTTTTGCTTTTATTGGTCCTGGTCCAGGCCCTTGCCAGTTCCCCCTGGGTCAGTTCCAGTTGGAAAACCAGTCTGCTGGGGGATTACGACAATTTTTCGGGCCTGGCCACCCTGCTTCTCTACTTCTTTTGGTTCATCACATTGGACCTCAATGAAAGACTCGTGGAAAAAACGATGTTTTTTTCCCTGCTCTCCGGGTTTTTCCTTTCGGTCTACGCCGTTTTCCAGCACTTCGGGATCGATTTCATTCAATGGAATCCCGATACTATCAACTCCGCCCGGGAGTTCGGATCCCTGGGCAACCCCAACTTTTTGGCCGCTTATTTGGCCATGGTCATCCCTTTTGGCCTTTACCAAACCATAAAGAATCCGCCCCCAACCTTGGGTCCCCCAGCCTCCTCCCGTTTGTTTCCCTGGTTCTTTTTTCTGCTGGGCTTGGTGCTCTTGGTCCTTTCCTCAGCCTGGATCACCCATCGGTTCCAAGTCAGCGACGATTCTTTCTTCCCGCTCTTCCTGCGGGCGTTAGGATTGGCGCTTTTATCCATCGGTTTTGTGAAGATCAGCCTACGCCCATCCCTTTGGATCTCCTTCCTGACCCTTTTGACCCTTCTGTTCGGCCTATCCAGCACCGCCAGCCGGGGCGGTTTCCTGGCGGCGTTGGTTGGGGCCCTCCTGTTCCTTTGGCTCATCACCCGCGAGAAGGAAAGGATGTCCGAGCTGGCCGCGAAGTTCCGGAATATCCTGGATTGGAAATGGGGCACGGCCCTTCTGCTGGTATTGCTTTGTCTTGGCTACTTTTCGTTCCCTTTTCTGGTGCGTTTGGCCCACTCCACCGCTCACACAGGCGAGAGTCTGGCCACTTCCCGGCTCCACATCTGGCGTCCGGCTCTCAAGATGGTCGAAGCCAAGCCTTGGCTGGGCGTGGGATTGGACACCTTCAAGATCGCCTTCCCTTTTTATAGCGGAATCGAGTTCAACCATATCGACGGTATGTTCATGAGTTCCCGCACAGCGCACAACGAGCTCCTTCAAATGGCCGCCACGACCGGCCTGGTCGGATTGGCGGCCTATCTTTCGGTCATCGGGGGGTTCTTTACCCTATGGCTCCTGGTCTTTCGACGCTCCGGATCCAAGACCCGTCTTCTTTTGGCCGCCATCCTGGCCTCGGCCGCCGCTTATCACGTCCAGAACCTTTTCAGTTTCGATGTGGCGGCCATCTCCTTTCTCTGGTTCGTCCTGCTGGCCATGGTCGGATCCCTGGGGCTGAAGCCCTCGAGGTCTTCCCCATTCCTCCATTGGGTTCTGGCCCTCCTGATAGTCCTGTTCCTCGTTTACGCCCTCATATTTCCCCTCCAGCGGTTGGGCGCGGACATCGCTTTCGCCAAAGCCTCCTCCATCTCCGAGTTCCTGAAGAAACCCGATCCGGACGCGGCCCCGTCCGGCTTGATGTATTATTCGGAAGTGGGAATCGGCGAGATGGAGAAGGCCGTCCGTCTTTGTCCCTGGGATGTCAAATACCGTCTCTATGAAGGGTTGTCGTTCGAACAAAGGGCTCCCCTCGACAAGGAACACGCGAAAGAATGTTTGACCCGGGCGCTCCAGAGCTACCAAACCGCGGCCCAGATGAGCCCGGCCAACGCCTATTATTTCAACGACCAAGGGCGGGTCTGTCAGTCCTTGATGGCCTTCGACCCCAGCTACCTTCCCCTGGCCGAGCGTGCCTACCGAAACGCCGTCCTTTTAGCGCCGGCCAGTCCCTTCTTCATCGTCAACCACGCCCTGGTTTTGAGCGAGCTGGGGCGGACCGATGAGTCGAAAAAGGTCCTGGATATGGCCTTCGCCCTGGATCCGAACTTCACTTCCAATGTCCTGGACCAGATGGCCGTGGATCATTTTCAAAAAGGGGATAAAGAGAAGGCCTACGATTTTTTGTCCCAATCCATCCAGGGCAACACGGCCAATGCCGTATCCTATTATTACCGAGGTCTATTGCTGTTGTTGGATAAGAGGAAAAAAGCGGCGTTGGAGGACCTGTTGAATGCGCAGCGGTTAAGGACCGGCGAGCCGGCCCAGGACAGGATCATCCAGAACCTGGACGATTTCATCCATCAGGCTAAAAGCTGAGGATCAAAAGGACGATCCTCCCCTCCGCTAATCTTGGGTAACTCGCTTGGAGTGGGTCGCGTCGACGGCCTGCTTGATCTCCCGTAGGTCCTGCGCCAACCGTTTGACCAGATCCGGATCCGGCTCGGTTTTCCGCAATTCGTTCTCCAACTCCATCCATTTGTTGTGCAAAGGGTATGATTTCCGGACGATCTTGAAGAATTTATCCAGATCCGGATGGATCTGTCCATATTGCAGGGCCACGAAATTCAGTGCGATGGCGTAGGCCAGATCCACATGATCGGCTTTGATCCCCGGGTTCTTCTCCACGTACCGATTGAAATGCCGAACACCATTCAGATATACGGTCTGGGCCTTGAGATTATCCTTGGGATGGTAATACCGCCCCACCAGGTAATAGACCTGGGGGTCGAAGTGATCGGCGCCGGCCAGTTCCTCATAAAGGCCCAGGGCTTCCATAAGATGTTCGTCTGGAATGCCGTCCAGGGCGAAATGGTTCTCCAGGCAAAACTTGACCAGTTGGGCCCGCAAAGCCTCGTCTTCAGGGTTCCTTTTGATGGCCTTTTGGTAATTCCTGTATTGGGCTAAATAAGGGGTGTCTTTTTTTCCCTTCAGGGGCAGGAAAATTTCACTCAAGAAATCCATAGGATCGATACCTCGTTCACGTCAAAAAAGGTCGGTGAAAAACCCAACCTAGTCGGCCCAGCGAGCTTGCGTCAGAGCTCCTTGGAACCGCCCCAGGGTTCTCCCTGACTGCGGGTTACGAGAAAAATATACACTTGATGTCCGATATAGATCTTCTCATCTATGGTCACTTCACGGCGTAGATGAGCTCCGATGCTAAGCGCGCACAGTTCCAACATCCTGTTGAAGAACAGGACATTCAAACTGTCTTCGATACGATTCAGGTTCAGTTCTTTCTGAACGGTAAAAACTGCCCGATTCATGGCATCTTGGGTTAGGCATTTGGTTTCAAGGATATGGTCCATATCGTCTAGAATTCGCATGGTTGAGTGCCCCTAAAAACATTTTCCATCATTACTTTCAGGGACAATTCTCTAGAAAATCGGGGGTTTTGAATTATACGAAAGGTATATTTTCAAAAATTTTTCGTGGATGAAATGAAAAGACTATCACGGGTCAGGAAAACCAAAGGTGCGATTATTAAGACCCGGTTTAATTTGTCGATTTATTTTCCGATTCAGAATAAGAAAACTTGGATAGTCTTCAGTGTTTGGGCTCGGCTGGCCAAAGTTCCTCGGTATGTTCGCGGATATTTTTCAGAAGGTAGCGGCGCTTTTGCTTCATTTTTCCTTTTTCCTCGATCCCTCTCGTCGCTTCCGCCAGGATCTCCGGGTCCACCACTTCCACCTTGTCATAGACCGAGCGCCAGCGCTTCTTGACGGTAATGAGTGAAACGCCTAGGGCCTCCGCGATCTCCTCGTCAGTCTCCTCCGCCAGGGCTCGTTTGAGGATCTCCTGCTCCGCGCTGTTGAAACCGAAACGCGGGGGACCCATGAAAGCGATGGCGGCGGTGGTTGTGCCGGTCTTTTTCCGGGCCGCGTCCGAGGTCACCCCCACCAGGAAGGGATAGTTCTTTTCGTCGGTCTTGGGCAGGTACTTGGTCCCCACGAATTCCTTATAGTCGCGATAGATGTCGCACCCCATATTGAGGATCATGTCCCGTTCCTTCGCCTCGTAGATCTCCTCGGCGAAATCCTTGAGGCGGTAACTCCTCAACAAGGTGACGAAGGATTGGATATGGAATTGCCTGATCTTTCCGAAACCTTCCGGATTGTACCTTCGACCGTCCCATCCCACATGCAGGACCAACGCGTTCAAACCTCCCGCCTGTTGGGCCTTGAGAGCTTCTTCCTTTTTCAGGAATGGACGCGCGCCTTTCTTCCATTTATCCAGCACTTGCAGCGGAAGGAAAGGGGGAAGGACCGTCTTGGCCTGGTTCATGAATTGGTCGGTGACGAAGATGGTGATGCCGATGCCCACATGCCTTTGGCCGACCGGTTGGTCCCGGTCCTCGATCACATGGGAAATACAGCCTCCGTCCCCCACGATGGTTTCCCATAGCGCGAGGATATCCTTCTTCATGCTATCGTCGTAATGGTAGCGGTCGCTGATGAAGGGATAACTGGGTTCCAGGTCGGCGAGTTCGGTCAGACGAAAGTTCAGGTACATGGTGCCCTGTCCATTGATATGGTACCCGCCCGGATAATGAGGCTCGGCGGACTTAACAGGGTTATTTTACAGGGGTTTTCCCGATGAGTCTAAGGTGATTTTTGACAATGGGATCGTCAGGCATTTTCGGATCGCAATGAAGCGTGGTTGGTTCGAAGGGTCGCCATGATCTCCCCGGCCAACCGCCGGTCGGCCTCGCTCATGGCCTCGTCCAATTCGGTCAGGGAGTTTCCCATGCCCGATCTTTCCGATTTCGCGGCCAGGGTCCGGGCCCGGCCCAGTACCTCCCGGCTCCAGGGGCCGCAATATTTGGACGCGTTCTCCGCCCATTTCAGGAAGAACTTGGCCCATTCCCCCGGCTCATTGTCAGGATCTTGTTGGCTCATCTCAAAGTGCGTTCTCAGGACATAAAGACCTTGTTCCAGGTCCAGGTAAAAGCTGTTGCGGTCGTAGGACATCACCTATCTCCTTGAATTCAATTTTGCCAGGCTGGAAAAGGTATCGTGGTCGGAAGCTTCCAACAATTCCCTCATCGTGGCGGATATCTCCTCGGCCGAGGAAGGCTTCTGCAGAAGCCTCACCTTCCCGCATCCTTTAAGCTCTTCCCGAAGCTGGGGGGTGATGGTGGAGGACAGGACGATGACGGGCTTTTTCTTGAGGATGGGGTTATCCAACAGTTTTTTCAGGAAGGTTTGCCCGTCCATCCCCGGCATCTGAAGATCGGTTAGGATGAGATCGACTTTCTTGTTGGACATCTCGGTCATGGCCGATCGTCCGTCCTGCGCCTCCCGGATCACGCATCCCGGGAAATTGGCTTCCAGTATCCGGCGCAGCATGTGGCGGATCGTCGCCGAGTCCTCGATGACCAGGATATTCTTGTTCCCGGCCGTTTCCTTCGTCGCCTTGTCCCCTTCCCCATCCAACAGCTCATGGATCCGCTGGATCAGCTCTTGTTTTTGGTCCTTACGGTAGGACCCTTTCATCGGCGGGATGTTCCATCCGGCCGCGTCCGACCGTTCCGAATAGATCAGCAGGGGCGCCCTGAGGCCCTGGTACTTTTGGGCCAGCTCCTCCGCGGTCAGACCCGGCAGTTCGTTCTCCGACACCACCAGGTCGAAAACCCTCCCCGGAAGGGCCTCTTCCAGCTCCTCGGCGCAGCTCGCTTCCATCGTGCCGTATTCAAGGTATTGCAGTTTGACCGCCAGCAGTTTGCGGTAGGTGGCGTTGCCATCCACCAGCAGGATGGTCTTCCCCTCGTGATTCCCCATGGCAGCCCTCCCCTTCCTCGCCCGACTAGGCTTCTTGCTCAGCGGTCATTTCCAGCGTCCTCTCGATCACTTCCCTCAACAGGTTCTGCTCGAAGGGTTTTCGCACCACTTCCCTCACCCCCTGTTTGAACAGGGAATCCAGGACCGATTGGCTCCCTTCCGAACTGATCACGATCACCTGCAGTTTGGCCAGGAGCGGGTCCTTCCCCATTTGGTCGATCATTTCCTGACCCGACATGCCCGGCATGTTCAGGTCCGCCAGGACCAAGTCCACCCAGTTCTTGCGCATTTGCTCCAACCCTTCCAGGCCGTTGCCCGCTTCCCATATCTCCCCTAAAGGGAGTCTGGTGAGTTCCAGGGTCTTTCGGATGATCTTTCGGCTGGTGGATGAATCGTCCACGATCAAGATGTTCAACGCCATGACGCTCTCCCATTGAGTTCAGATTTCAAAGGTCCGCTCTTGGTCCTGGACCGTGACCTTACCGGTCGCCAACTCCAGTCCCAAGGTCCTCCCGGGCCCGCACCTTAAGTCCCGGCTGGCCACGATCAAGCCCTGCATCCAGAACAAGCGCTGGGCGATCATCAGGTTCCTTTCGCCCACTCCCATTTCCTGCCCTTCCTCGGAGGCACCGCTCCCGGAGAGCTTCACCCTCAGGTCGCCTTTTTGGGCTCCCAGCCGGTAAAGACCGTTCAGGAATGCCTCCAATCCCGTTTCCCCCAGAGGGACAGGATGGGTCAAGGCCAGGTCCTGGCCCGGTTCGGGAACGGGAATATTGAGGTCAAGTATCCCTCCCACCCCGGCCCGTCCGTCCCAGGCCGCCGCCCCGACCCGGAAACCCAGGGGGGTGGTGGAAAGCCGATCTTCGGCGCAAGAGCTGACACAATGCTCCCCTGGATCGATCACGGTGGTCCTACCTTCCATCTCATTCTTGCTCACGGTCCGCCTCCCCAAGGTTTTACGCGCGGGGCCTTTCGGACCCGCGGTCCTTCATTCTTCCGATTTGTAAAGTTTGGCGACCTGGAGCAGTTGGGAACTGATGGACAGCCCGGCCTTCTTGGCCGCGCCCGTGTTCAGGGTGATGGTGATCCTCTGGCCCACCTGATCGAACTGGATCGCCCCTCCCTTCAGGGGGAAATTCTCGATCTCCGAGACCGTGAGCGTCTTCGCCCCGGCCAGGCCTTTCATGATCTCCATCAACTGTTCCTTTTCCGAATAGGCGATGAAAAGGATCTGGCATTTGGCCATGGCGGCGACCCTCTGGGGATCGAAACTGCCGAAGTGTTTGACTGCGAGGGGATGGCCCAGGACCGTTTTCGTGTTCACCGCCTGGGTCAGGGTCTCCCCGAAAGGGTCCTCCCCGACGATGCCGATAATGAAGGGGGAATCATCGCTGGCGAAGCTGTTCTTGGGCCAACGGACGAACTGGCTGAAGTTGTAAAGATAGGCCGCTTTGACCCCGTACTCGGTGACTTCCCCCGCCGCTGGTCCCAGGCCTGCGGCTAGAAGCAGCAAACTAAATGAGAGAGAGAAGATCTTGACCGTTCGTTTTTTCATATTCCTGTCCTTTAATTCGAGGTGGACTCGGCCCGCTTAGCGGGTCCGTTGTCCTTGATCCATAGCCGAACCTCGATCGGGAGGTCCTCCGTGATGAAAGCGCAGGCGACGGAAGGGGCGACGTTCGGCCAGTCGGCCGGGGTGGTTGGGACCGGCAGGTAGGTCTGGAAAACCTTCCCTTCCGACCCCCAGAGATAGGTGACCAGGTGTCCGCAGAAGATATTGACGAACTCGTAGAAGGCGTCCTCCCCTTCCTCCGGACCGCAGGGGTCGCCCGTGGCGTATTGGCAAAGGAGGGAGCCCAGCTGGGGAACGGTGCGAATGGTCACGAAAGCCCTGGCGTCGCCTTCCAGGCTGACGGACCTTTCCAGGGATAACCGGGCCGGGCCATCCACCGGCCGGCCGATATGGCCGGAAGGCAGATAGACCCATGACTTCAGAACGTTCCTCATGGATTCCATGACGGCCTTCAACTCGGTCTTGGGAAATTCCTCTTGATGCGGTGTTCCAAGAAAAAAAGGGTCCATTACTCTCTCCCCAACGTTTTTTAACTTCGGGAAAAGGTTAACGCAAAGGTCGTGCCAGTCAGGTTGGGGATGGTTTGAAGGGAAATGAGGCAAAAGGTAACGGAACCTGGGTAAAGAAACGTCCAGGGATTGGACGGGTCGTCCAGAATCTGGACGACCCTTTTAGTTAAAGGGGAAGGTTAAGGTTGGTTGGATTTACATTATCGCCCGTGGGAGAACTATTCCAGATGGTATTTCTTGATCTTGGCCAACAGGGTGGTCCGGCTCACGCCCAGATGTTTGGCCGCCTTGGTCTTGTGGCCCTGGAATTCCTTCAGGACCCGCGCGATATTTTCCTTCTCCGATTCTTCCCGGCTCAGCGCCCCCGCCTGGGCCGTCTTGTCGGAAGCGCCTGGCTTGCGGATCAGTTCAGCCGGCAGGTCCCTCACGGTCAGGGTCTCGCCCGTGGCATAGAGAATGGCCCTTTCCATGACATTCTTCAGTTCCCGAACATTCCCCGGCCAGTCGTAGGTGGTCAAAAGGTCCAGGACCGGCTTGGTCAAGGGACCGAGTTTTTTGCCGAAATCCTTGGAAATATCGTTGAAAAAGAAGCGGGCCAATTCCCGGATGTCGTCCGGCCGGGAGCGCAGGGGCGGAAGGGTGATGGAGGCGACGTTCAGACGGTAAAAAAGATCGGCCCGGAACCGGCCTGCCTTGACCTCCTGGTTCAGGTCCCGGTTGGTGGCCGCCACGATCCTTACGTCGATCTTGGTCTCCCTGGTCCCCCCCAGCCTGCGAAGGCTTTTTTGTTCCAGCACCTTCAAGAGCTTGGTCTGGACCGTCAGGGGAAGTTCCCCGACTTCGTCGAGGAATATGGTGCCCTGGTTGGCCACCTCGAACAACCCGGGCTTGGACTTGCGGGCGTCCGTGAAAGCCCCCGGCTCATAGCCGAACAGTTCGGATTCCAGCAGATTCTCCGGCATGGCCCCGCAATGGAGTTCCATGAAGGGCGCGGAAGTGCGAGCGGAAAGCACATGGATCAGCTTGGCCGCGTGTTCCTTGCCCGTTCCCGTCTCGCCCAGGATCAGCACCGTCACCGAGGGCTGGAGGGCCGCCTGCTCGATCTGTTGGTAGACCTTCTGCATGGCCGGGTCGGAAAGGAAGAGATAGTCCTTTTGATAAAGGACCTTGTGATGGTTCTTCAGGGCCGCCACGTCCCGGCGCAGTCCCCTTTTCTCCTCGATGCGCTTCAATAACAGTTCCAGCTCCTCCAGGTTCAGGGGCTTGGCCAGGTAATCCTCCGCGCCCCGCTGGATGGCCTCCACCGCCACCTTCAGGTCCACGTTGGCCGTGATCATCACCACCGAAACGCCCGGCTGGGTGGTCATGACCACTTTCAACAGGTCCAGCCCCGTCCCGTCGGGCAGATGGACGTCCAGCAGGATCAGCTCGGGGGAGAGTGTCTCCGCCTTTTGCAGGCCCTCCGCCACCGTCGCGGCGGTCCCGACCTCGTGGCCCAGGTCGCCGAGGAAAGAGGACATCAGGTCCAGGATGGATTTCTCGTCGTCCACCAGAAGTATTTTCACGCCTTACCTCCTTCGCCCAAGGGAAGACGCAGGATGAAGACCGTCCCCTTGGGCTTCCCGCGCTCCACCGTGATCCGTCCCCCGTACTCCCCGGCGATCCTTTGGCTCAGGGCCAGGCCCAGTCCCGACCCCGTTTCCTTGGTGGTGAAAAAGGGCTCGAAAAGGCGGTTCATGTCCTTCTCCGGGACACCTGGTCCGGTGTCCGCCACCGAGATGAGCGCCCAATCCCCCTCTTTTTTGAGCCCGATGGTCAGGTTCCCACCATCCGGCATGATCTGGTGGGCGTTCAAGAAAAGGTTGACCAGTATCTGTTGGATCCTCTGGGGATGGGCCATGACCGTCAACCCTTGCGCCGGCAGGTCCCATTGGACCAGCACCCGGACATGGGACGGGCCGTATTGCACCTGGCTCAAACGGAGGGAGCTTTCTAGCAGGGGCTTGAGGGGGCAGGGTTCCTTATCCAGCGTCTTCTCGTTGCGGGAGAAACCCAGGGTGTCCTGGACCAGCCTTTCCAACCTTTCGGATTGTTCCATGATGGTGTCCGCGAAGCCCTTTTCCCCGCTCTTGGCTTCCCGTCGTTTCATCAGCTGGCCGATGGTATAGATCGCCGACAAGGGATTGCGGATCTCATGGGCCATACCGGCCGACATCTGCCCGATGGCGGAGAGCCGTTCGACCTTCATGAGGGCCTGTTCGGCGTCTTTGCGCTCGGTCACGTCCCGATAATTGAAGATGATCCCTTTTACCGAGGGATGGTCCAACAGGTTGCTCGCCAGCACTTCCAAATGGCGGTAAGAACCGTCCTTATGCATGCCCCGTACCTCCGCGGAGGCGGAAGCGCCGGGTTTGCCCATGAATTCCTGGAAGGCCTGGGTGACCCGAGCCCTATCCTCCGGATGGGCGATCTCCAGGAAACTTTGACCCATCCTCTCCTCCGGGGAGTAGCCCATGACCTTGCGGATGGAGGGGCTGACGTACTTGGTCTTGCCGTCCAAACCGACGATGGAGATGACATCGTTGGAATTCTCGATCAGGTTGCGGAATTTCTCCTCCGATTGGCGCAGGGCCTCCTCAGCGTTGACCTGGTCGGTCACATCCCGGGCCGTCCCGATGATCCCCTGGACCGCCGGATCCGCCATCAGGTTCAAACCCGTGTAATCCATGACCCGCCAGGACCCATCCTTGTGGCGCATCCTCATCCTGTCCCGAACGACCGTGTTGGCCGGTATCCCGGGGATATCTTTGTAGGTCATCCGTCCCGGCCGGTGAGCGTCCTCCGGATGCACCAGGTCGATGTTCCTGATCCCAAGAAGTTCCTTCGGCTCATAACCCAGGACCCTTTTGGCCGAAGGGCTGACGTAACGGAACCTGCCATCCTGATCGAGGACGACGAGGACATCGTAGGTATTTTCCGTCAGGGCCCGGTAATACCTTTCTTTTTGTTCGATCGCCTCCTCAGCTTTCCTCTTTTCCGTCACATCCCGCCCGTTGACGATGATCCCGCCGACGGCCGGGTCGTCCAGCAGGTTGGTCAGGACCATGTCGGCATCGATGGTATTCCCGTCTTTTTTCAGGACTTTCAATTGGGCCTGGATCGGCACGCCCGGATTGTCCAAGGCCTTTTGGAAGACCGCCCTGGCCTTTTCCCTATCCTCCGGAGGCTGGCCGTCAAAAGTGAGCCCGCCCCGCTCGCCGGGCTTGAACCCCAGGACCCGCTCCAGCGACGGGCTTTCGTAAAGCCTTTTTCCTTCCCGGTCCAGGACCGTGATAAGGTCGTAGGAATTCTCGATCAGGCTTCTGAATTTGGCTTCCGACCGTCGAAGGTCCTCTTCCGCTTTTTTCCTCTGGGCAATGTCGCGCACCGAGGCCAGTACCACCGGCTGATTGTCGATGCTCTCCACCCTCAAGGCGACCTCGGTCGGGAAAAGAGTCCCGTCGTCCAGGCGCCGGGAGACCCACTCGAAGACCTGGGGACCCTTGGTCCCGGCCTGCCGTATCTTCTCCGTCGCTTTCTCGAAGCTGTAATCCTCCGAGACGGCGCTGATACGCTTGAAGTCGGCTTCGATAAGTTCTTGCCGCGTGGCGCCGAACATCCGGGCCGCGGTCTCGTTCACGTCCAGCACCTTTCCCGTCCGGCCCTCATGGACGAAGATCCCGTCATTCAGGGCGTTGAAAAGGGTGCGGTAATTCCCCTGGGCCCTCATGCGTTTGCCGCTCATCCAGGCGCCCAGCAGGATGATGAAAAGATAGAGGGCGTAATCCTCCAGGTACATGCCGGGGATGGTGGCGGCGTCCACCTGGATGTCATTGGCGAAGGCGAAGAGACCGAACGAAAGGGAAAGGATCAGGGGCCAGGCCTTGTCCTTTTGCCCCCTCTGCAAGAGCTTCCGGATGGTCTGGACGCAATAGGCGATCAAGACCGCGTAGACCAGGTACAGCAGGTAGGTCAGCAGGTTCTCTCCGCAGTCCAGGGTGGTCAAATGCTCCCCCCAAGGGGCGATGGTGTATTTCAGGCCCGTTAAATGGGGATAAGCCAGGTTGGTCGGCAGAAGGGCCTTGCCCAACCCCAACAGCAAAGCCGAAATGGAGATGAAAGAGAGTAACTTTTTGGGAAGGTAATCGGCGTAAAAACCCACGAACCAGGGCAGGATCATCATGATCATTCGGGCGAAAAAGATCTCGAATCTAACGATCAGAAGACAGGATGCCAGATCGGTCGAATGGTATTTGAGGAAGATGGATAAGGCGTGGGCGGAAGCGGAAAGACAAAGGAAACTGTAAAGGATGGATTGGTATTCCTTCCGGAAGCTCCGCAGATTGATCAGGTAATTGAGCCCGGTATACAGGAAGGTGGAGGCGAAAAGTAGATAGATGACGGTCGAGATCGTGAGCATGATTCGTATTTTAGGGGAACTACCGCTTTTTCACTACCATCACATCCTTGGCATTAAATAAGGGGATTCCTGTCGATCGGCCAGCCCGTCTAACCTTTTTTCTCCTCCGGGAAAAAAAGGATGGTGAATAACAGCCAACTATAGAGGGGTATCTTATCCATCAAGGTCAAAACCCCCATCCCTATCAACCCCGCCGTGGATAGGGTGATGAACGCGAACTTGATCATTCCAGACAGTGGCGATGACCGATTCATGCGTGTCATGAAAAAGTCACGGGCGGAAAGTAATAGGAACGCCGCGAGGGAGACACCAAAAGAAATCCAAACCATCGGCCAGGTGAAATTCCCGCTTCCCGTACTGACCATCGCCCCTAGGGTGATGATGAACACCACCAGGACGATAAAAAGATTCCTTTTCATCCGCTCGCCTCGTTCATTTTAAAGTTGGTTGTTAAAACAGGAATAGGGCCCCGACGTTTACCGAACAATAATTCAGGGGTTCACCCAGTAAAGTCTCGACCGCCCTGAATTCCATCAAGGCCCTGCTATTCTCGTCCACTTTCACCGCCGCGCCGATCCCCTCATCTATGGAAGGGCCAGCCAGCAACTCGCCCGGGATGAGTCCTTGAGCCACAAAAGGAAGGCGCTTTGCGACGAACAAGCCTCCACCCCCCACCAGATAAACCTGGAAAGGACTGGTTGAGGAAAAAGGATAGACCTTCGTATTGGCCGCGATATTCCCCGCGATAAGCTCTGGTAATTGTCCATAAAGGGAATCTGGCGGGTTTCCCGGTGTCTGATTGGCCTGTGCTGACGGATCGGCCCCATTGGCTGTGAAATCGATCAGGTCCGTCTGTATCCCGCAGGCCCAATCAGGCGATGGCTGGATACCGAAATAAAAACTGGCTTGCCAGGGATTGGAAGTTGTACACCCCAGCGCGGAGGATTGGAAAAGAAAAACCTTGCCCCAGGTAAAGGAAAGGTCGATGCCCCTGGACGGTTCGGGACTTTCCTCCGGGTGGGGTATGGGTAGGTTGGGATCCACGCCCGTCTTGTTATGGGCGATGAAAAATTGTAGGGGAGGATTATCCGGGTGAAGCTTCAAGCTCTGGCGGTAATAATCGAGAGCGCTTTTGATATCCTTCAATCGCACACAGCAATCGCCCATGGATTGGAGGACCTGCCAGCGGGTACTGTCGTCCGTCAGGGCTTGTTCGAAATACTTCAACGCCTTTTTATAGTGCCCTTTGGCGTATTGAGCCAGACCCAGGTCATAAAGATAGGGCGATGGGGTGGGTTGGGCAAAGACCGGAAAAAGACCCATCGATCCTAAAATCATCAGAAGCAACATCATGCTTTTCATGTTGAACCACCCAGGCCATTTGATTTCCATGACAGATTTTACCATTTAGTTCGGACGGATGGTTCGAAGGAACCTTTCAATCCAGAGGCAGAAATAAGGTTTTTTTACCTTACACTCCCCGTCCTACCAGCGGTTCTTTTCCGCGCGGGCGTCGTTGGTCTTGCGTATCTTCTCGGCGATGGCGGGATTCTTCATGAGTATCTTCTCGAAATTGTATTTCTCCAGGATGAAAAGCTCCGTCACTCCCTCCGCCATGACCGTGGCGTTGCGGGGCTCGTTGGTGAGCAGGGACATTTCCCCGAAGAATTCATCCGCCCGAAGCTCGGCCACTTTGACCCGGTTGGTCCCTTTTTTCCTCCAGACCGATACCCGTCCCGTGGCGATCAGGTAGAAAGCGTCCCCCGGGTCGCCCTGGCGGATGATCTCAAAACCCTTGAAGACCCTCATGGCTCGAAGACCCAGGACAAGCTGGTCCAACTCGTGCATGTTGAGATATTGCAGGAAGTAGGCCCCATGAAGGACCCGGCGCAGATGGGCGAAAATGGCGGAAGTGTGGATCAAGGACTTACCTTTTTAGTTTTGATGGCATGATTAGAATGGCTTTTGAATTAAATTACCAGTCTTTTGCACGCCATTTTCCATCAACCCAGACCGTTTCTATCCTAATGGTCTTCTAACGGCCGAGCATGACGCCGAATTCGAGGGGCATGTAACCAACCGGGTTGTCGGTAGGGACGAAATCATTCAATCCGCTGGTCGTTGTGCTCCAAACCATCCTGTCCTGGAAGAATAGATAGATGACCTTATCCACCTGGATCTCCACCCCAACCCCGCCTTCCAACATGAAACCGTCGTCCGAATAGGACATGTTCTGCGTGTAATTATCCTTTTGCCAAATGTAATCGTAATGGATGGTACAGATTCCCGGCCCGGCGAAAAGATAGGGCCTCAGGCCTTTCGTGGCGAACCGAAGTTTGGCCAACAGGGCCAGCCCCCCCGCCGTGAAGTTGTAGCCGCCCGTGACCGAGTCCTCAGCCGATCCGCTCCTGACCGCTTCCCCGTCCAGTAATAGGGAGAAGGTGGGGGACAATTTGTAGCCATACCCGAACGTCGCGTCAAAACCAGGATAATACTCCTTCGCTAATTTCGGGCTCAGTCCGAAAGCCCCGCCCAGACCCAACATCAACTCGGAATTCTTCAAAAAGTCGTAAAGCCCATTGAGGTTGTCCTGCAGTTTTTTGGCGTCCTCGGGCTCGCATTGGACGGCCTCGGGCGACACAATGACTTTTCCCGGTTCAACGTCGGACGCCCCTTTTTTCTTCAAAATAAGGATGGATTCGTCCTTTTTGATGCCGAACAAACTATCGGGTTTGACCCTCGTGATGGCGTCTATCTGGAGATCCAGCATTTCATTCGCCAGGTTCAATTCGTCGTCGGTCGGCTGACGGACCGTTATCTTATCCTCCGCCGCCTGGGAAACGGCCGCTTGGGAGACCGGCGCCTGGTTCGAGTCTGGCATTTCGATGACAGAAGTTTTGAGCGATTCCGCCCCGACTGGGGAGATGAAAGGGAACAGGGCCAAAAGTAATAAGGGGCGCCAAAGAACCAGGTTCAACCATCCTTTTCCAAAATATTTTTTTAACATATGGCTACTCCTTATTAATGGTTGTAATTCCCTTTCAACCAATCATCAAGTCTTATCCATTCACCATTTTGATCAAGGGAGTCCCAGTAATACCGAGTAATCTTCTTGACCGGTTCAAAAGTGTTAAGGTCATAAACCTCGATTTCCCCAGGAAAGTATTCCGAGGATGGGCCACCGCCCTCCTCGAAATAGACGATTTTATTCTTTTTTAAAATAATCCAAGCATTAGTCTCACCACTAATATCTTCTCCAATACCAACCTCGGGGAAAATAAGGGTCTTCTTCATCAAAATTCCGTTTTTCAAAAAAAATTTTGTTAGGATAGCGTCAGTATCTTTATATTCTTCATAGCCAACGAAATTTTTTATTATGGCGTAGCCTTCCCCTTCGAAAAGAAGTTTCGCGAAATACGATTTTGAAGAGTCCGATTTAGGGTCAGCATTCAAATTTACTTTCGCCTTCGGAAGAATCATCTCAATCGTCTTCACAGGCAAATCGGGCCGAATTTTAAATTTCTCAGTGATCTTATAGGTGGATACTTTGCCAGCTTTGTCGAATATGGCATCGACTGAAATATTGACCAGGTCTTTCACGGCAACTGGCTTGATCGAAATGTTTTTGGTTGGGGAACAACTCAGTAATAAAAATTGGCATCCTACAAAGAGAACGAACAGTAAATCTGATCTTAAGGCATTATCTTTTTTCATTAAGAACCCAGCCCAATTCACTCATTCAGGACGTAATTCGAGAAGACCAGGGAGAAGGAAAGCTCGCCCTCGATCACGGGGGTATGCATCACCGAAGTGATCTGTTTCAAGAGCCAATATTTCCCGATGACCTGGTACTCATACTGGGAAGTCCCATCCACGCCCCCCACCTTCAGACGGGTACCGCTCAGAAGGTACCCTTTGGCCGTTTTCCAAAATTCCGGTACGGTCGTGACATTGACCAGGCCCGAACTGCCCGTCAAGTTCACCAATTTGGCCTGTTTGTCATAGGTCGAGGTCGTCATGCTTCCCTTTTCCGATTCGGTGACGATGAAGCCGTCCGCGGTATTCGTGACCTTGCAATCCCTGGCGTAGGTCTCCTGGTCCGAATCGGGCTTGAAAGTGATCTCGTTCCATATGGTGATCTGGCCGTTCACCTCATCCTTGGAGCTCAACTGGGCTTTTTGCACCTCGACGTCCAATTTCTCGTCCCCCGTGGAGGCGAACTGGCCCGGGGTGACCCTCACCTCGCCGACCGGGCTCACCGAAACGTTGTAATTCAAGGCGTGGGTGGCCGCCAGCCACTTCTCATCCATTCCTTTGGCCCGGAATTGTTCTGTCAATTTGTCCGACCGCACCAATTGGACATTGCAGGTGAAGCCGTGCAGGCCTTCCCGCATCAGGCAGTAATAATAGAGGTTCAATTGCTCCAGGAACTTCACCGTCTGGGCGTCCGTCGCGGCCTGGACCGGCGCGACCCAACCCGCCAGCAAGACCGCCAGAAGAATGGTTTTTTTCAGCATAACGGCTCCTTTCGATACGGCTGTTTGACCCCTCACCGTCCTAGTACTGCTCCACTTCATACCCTTTTCGCCTCAACCGCTCGGGCAGGCCGAATTCCCCCACCATGTGAGCGCTCCCGACCACGATGAAATAGGTCCCCCGGCCCTGGAAAATGCGGTCGAACTGCCCCATCCACTTCTCGTTGCGGTACTTGAGGATCTTGTCCATGACGGCCTTGTCCTCCGCCGAGATGTCCTGGTTGACCAAAGAATCCAGATCGGTCGTATTGCCTGTTTTCCAATCGGCCAGTATCTCGTCCATGAACCGGTATTTGTTGCTGGACCCCTGGCTCGACCCGAACAGGATGCTGGCCTGGTCCTTGTCCGATAGGGTATCCATATCCTGGAACGGTTCATACCAAAACTCCATCCCAAAAATGGGTTTTTTAGCGGCCTGGGCCTTGCGCATGAATATCTCGTCGATCCCGTATTCGTGCAGGTATCCGGTCTGGTCATCCCCCTTGCTGGGGATCACGTCGTCCAGCACATAGGGCTTGTAGATGATGATCTGGTCCATCGGGATGCCAGACTTCTTGGCGAACTTCTTGATCAACTTCCATTGGGAGGGTTTCAAGTGGTTCTTCAGGCTGTCCCCCGGCGGGTAAACGCAATGGGTCCTGAAATAATCCGGCATGTCCTTCTTGACCTGTTCCCATTGGGAAAGGTCGAACTCGAACCCGACATAATCGGAGGCCTGGAAACTCTTCTCCACGATCTCCGGTACCTGGAGGGGCTTGTTCCTCCGGATGTGGATGGAACCCAGCAGGTACACGGTCGCGGTGGCGGACCGGGCCCTCCAGAAAAAGTGCTTGGTCCCGGGATTCTCGGAGGAAGCGGGGACGATCTGGGTATCCCCGTTGTCCTGCTCCACCGCCACCTGGGCGGTGTTCTGAAGCTGGTAATCGGACATTTGGTAATGGATCTGGAAAAGCCGGCCCGTGGTGCGGACGTAAAGGTCGAGGGTATCGGGCAGAAGGTACCCTTGGACGCTCTTATAGGTGGGGACGAAATCCAGGGCGAGGGGGCCGTTCTTGGTGTCTGTCTGCGACCCCATCCGGCTGATGACCACGCCCCGGGGGGTCTGGACGCATTCCATGGTCACATCCTCGTCCATATTTGGGGCCTTCACGATGAACCTATTGGCCATGGCCTTGGCATCGAAACCGATGGAGTAAAAGGCGTTCTTGCTTTTCGCCTGGATGGTGAAGGTTTGGTCCTTCCCCCGAACGATCGAATTGGTCCAATCCTTGTCGTACCTACCGAACAGGTCGTTGGTCGAAAGGATGCCCCATATCTCCAGGAAAATGTTCGTCAGGTTGCTGATCAACCTCATCCTGGCCGGCGTGGCTTGCGGGTCCCCGCCGTTGGAGGAGAAAGAAAGAAAAGGCTGGACGCCCTCCCCCGGATAGGAAAAGTCGAAGACGCAACGGCTTGGTTGCCAGTTGAAACCCTCGAAGGCGTTCTCGATACCCAGAGGCGGCTGGCCCGTGAAAGTGGACGTCGCGTGACATTGGAAGCTTTTCAGTCCCTCGCGGGAGAGGGAGTAATAGGCCTGGTCCAAATTTTGAAGATAGTCGCCGATATCCGGATCGTCGCCCAGGGTAAGGGGCGTCGGAAAGCATAATAAGAGTAGAAATAGGATGGCTTTTTTCATAAGAAAGTCTTCTTTAGGTGAAATAGGTTCCAATCCTTCGACCATTGTATAAGAGGGGAATGGAGTTAACGCGGAAAACCAACAGCGTTGTTCCAATAGGGTTTGGCACGAATATTCCCCTGCCACTGGCCCTATCAACAAGATGGGAAAAAGGGGGATTTATTCCAGGTATTCGAGAAGACAATCAACCGAAGGCGTCTACTTCAGGCGCCCGCCTTCGGCATGAACTTCAGGGACCAAAAGAGGAACAGGATGATGATCGATAGGAGAGTGAGGAACCAAAAGATGGAAAATTCGTTCGTGAAGCTCTCAATGGTCAGGACTATCAACAGCGCGAGAGAAAGGTTGCTTAGCCCAACGTTCCACAACCGGTTCTGGCGATTCTTTGGGTTCTTTTTGCCCTTGGGCCGGAGCAACTCAAGCCATGAATAAAGCGCGTGGGGAGCGATGATCAAGTACCCTACAAAAATAAGCGCTATGGAGTTCATGTTTTACGACCTTTTTAAAAATTGTTTCTGTTCCCTATTTCTTCAAAAAATCGGCCGGGTGTTCCTTCAGGTATTTCAAATAAAGCTTATCCAAAGACTCATTCAATTTACGATAAAATATATTATCCAAGTCACCCAATCCCTCGTAAATGGGGCTGTAGTCAAACACTTGCCCGACTTTATGGGTTTCCCAAGCGGGTGGGCGTTTAGCCTCTGCGGCCTCGATCCGTTCCATGGCTGTTTCCAATAATTTAAGCGTTTCTTTCGCGCCAAGACGCTTTAGATCTTCAAGGCACATCGAGGAAAGAAGGTTTCGCGTATTCTCAAAATACTGAGAAAACCCGCCATTATTCACTTCCATGCTTAATTTTTCGACGTTGAAGATCATCCTTACCCCTGGGGTCATTTGAGTGACCGCTTGCGAGTAATGATCGGATGTCCGGGATTGCTGAAAGGCGTAAATCCTCAGGACCTCCAACATACAATCATCCGCGTCCAACTTTCTTTTCTTTTCACCCAGGGGGGTTACAAAAGCGGCTTCAGCAATGATTTTTTCGAAAGGATATTGGGAGAGATCCTCGCCAGCGGCGTAACGCTTGATCAATTCCTCAAAGATTTTCCTCGATATTGTTTTGTCACCCCAACGGTTCGAGACGCTCTTTTTTTGGAATATTTTGCTCCCGCCATAGATGGCATAAAAACCGAAAAGGAAACCCAATAGTATCTTTATCACGGTGTTCGATACGCCCATGTTGGGTTCCGGTTGACGGAAAAGAACATAGCCCTGATAAAAATTAATGAGGGACAAGATACCCGCTAAGAGTCTGATGGACTTTTTCATATCGATTTGGATGGCCACATTTTCAGCCCCTTAATTCGAGTAATTAACTCCGCCCTCGGATGACCGAACCTGATTGTTCCTGCTACCCCAATCCAAGAAGACGACTATAATCATATCATTCTAACCAGGAGGTCGAATATGCGTTGGTATCACCATGTTGCTTACTTTTTTGGCGGGGCTTTCCTCGTTAACGCCATTCCCCACTTCGTGAGTGGTATTACGGGCCATCCTTTTCAAAGCCCATTCGCCACCCCCCCGGGCCAAGGTTTGTCCACCGCGACGGTGAACGTGTTGTGGGGCTATTTCAACCTCATCATCGCTTATTTGCTCTTGTGCCGGGTCGGGAAATTCGACCTGCGCCGGACAATTCATGTCGTAGTGGCCGGGTTGGGCGGGTTGTTGATGGCGCTCATGCTGGCCTACGCTTTTGGCCGCTTCTACGGGGGCATGTAAGAGAGCCCTGATTAATTCTGCATCACGATGGCGTCGTAGAATTCCAGGGAAGGCACCTGAATGGTCGCCTTTTTGCCGTCGTAATCGAAGGTAAGTTCCTTTTCCCCCGTGCGATCCGGCGAGACCATGTAAACCCTCGAAGGTTTTTTGTCTGTTTCCACCCATACCTTGAACCCGCCTAATGGTTCGATCTTCCCGGCATAACGATGGTTGATCAAATGCAGGACCAGCCGATGGGACGCCTCCTGGCTCATCAGGTTGAAGGAGATGTTCTTTTCCCCGACCGTGACCGAATTGGCGGCGTATTCGTTGTGATGGTACAGGTCCGCGTGGTCCTGGTAGTACAAAGCGTAATCCTTGGTGAAATCCAACATGCCCAGGTCCTGGGCGCTGGGACCGTCGTCGATGGTTTCCAGGTGGAACGCGTAATAACAACCGGCCGCGTAGGCCTCGGCGGCGTAGATCCGCCAAAAATCCTTCTTTTGTTCCAGCGGCAAAGCGCAATAGTCGTTGATGGCCTGGTTGGTGAAATCCAGGAAGAACACCAAGGGCACCTGACCCGAGGTTTCCCGGCTCCTACGGTTCATTTTTTTGTAGGCTTCCATGAGAGACCGGTCGCCCCTCAGTTTGCCGTTCTCCACCGGCACATAGTCGTACCCCGTCCAGTCGCTCACATCGTCGCCCTGGTCGCAGTTCGGAAGGTAGATACCCAGGCTGTTGAAGTCCGTGTAAGGCATGATGCCGTTGCAGGTGATCAACAGCTTCTTGCCGTATTTTTCCAAAGCGTAACGCCGCAGGTCGTCGATGATCCCCTTGTAGTATTTAGGAAGGTACGTGCCGACAAAAGTATCGGAAAGGTACATCCGGTTGCCGATGGCGTGGCCCCACTCCTTGGCCAGGGGATTGGCGGCGCTGAGGACGCATTTTCCCGATGAATTGTTCTCGGTCCATCCGTTCTTTTGCAGATAGGTCCGGTAGTTGAAATTCCGTTTCAGGTCATCTGGCGGGACATTCCTCTTGAGGATATTGTCATCCGTCATCTGATATTCCCTTTTCCAGTCCGCCTTTTTGTAATGGGGATATTTGGCGAGGAGGTAACGGTTGAAATCGGCGATCGAGCAGTCGTCGAACCCCTCGTTATTGGTCCAATTCCTCTGGGGGCCTCCCAGGTAGGAGGAGTTGGGCTCATCGAAGTGGATGCCGTCGGCCCCGCCGTCGATCTGGATCTTGCAGATATCCGTGATGTATTTACGGTACCGGGGGTTGGCCAGCGCCCCCCGGTATTGGTCTGGCCCGATCCCCAAGGTTTGGTCGGCCCATGGCACCAATTCATTGCTCGCGTCCCGGGTGGCCATGTCCAGGAACTGCGCTTCATCCTTGAACTCCTGTTTCTGGATGACGGTGGTCATGCCCCCCATGACCAGGATGCCGGCGTGATGGCTTGCCTTGACCGCGTCGAAGTTGTAATCCTCCGGCCGGTTGCCCTTCGTCCCCCATTTGATGAAGGACCGGTCGTTGATGTCGGCCTTGACCGCGTAAACGGAAGGGTTGTTCTCCTTCAGCAACTGTTGGCCGTAAATATAAACGGTCATACGGTCCATATCCGTGTCCAGCTTGCGGTCCTCCAGGACCAAAGGCGCGGTTTCCAAGGGCTTTTGAGTGACATCCTTGAGGGTGACGCGGGCGATGGTGAACCGTCCGGTCGTGGTGAAGAGGAATTGGAACATAGCCTTCTCGTCGGTGGGAAAGGTCATCGTGAAGGTATAGGTGTAGCGGGTCAATTGGGAGGTGAGGGGAAAACTCCTCATCCGGGAATAGGCGGTCCAGGGTTCCTTGTTCAATTGCAACTGGGATATCAGGGTACTGGGCGGATCGGCTTTCGCCTCAAAGGACGCCTCGTAGGTTCGGCCATTCTCGATCTTGATGTCCGGGTGTAAGCACCCCACCGACCAGGGAGACCCAAGTTTGTCGACGCTGAACTCCGCGGCGCCGTTTTGTATGGTGAATGTACCCGTGGTGTCCGGATGGGTCCAGAAGACCCAGCCTTCGGTTCCCTGGCTGAAATCGCCGTTCGGGAGAAAGTTGTTTCCGTGGGCCGAAGGTTCGGCTGACAGGATGGTCGAGAAGGAATAAACCGCCAGCGCGCATAGAACGACCCTCATAAATCGGCTCATTGGTTGGCTCCCAATATCAATTTCAACGGGGCGTAAACCCCGTCAATATATACACGGATTGGACGATGGAAGGTTCCTGAAGTGTCGGTTCACTGAGGTTTTTTTGAAAAAGAGATCAAACCTGCAAGGTTCATTTAAATTCTAAATAGTGTCATTTAATATTGCCTTCTTGGTTTTTCGGTAAGAAAAAATAAGTCTTTCTTGGTGCCCTTAGTGAACTTGGTGGTTCAATTGCCGTTTTTTGATTCCTTCACCACCAAGACCGAATAGGCCACCAGGTCGGGAAGAACGACCGAAAGCTTCCCTTCCGAAAATCCGAATTTGAGAGCCTGATCACCTGCTAGGTCGGGCGAGGCCACCGTGACACTCTTGGGGCTCCAATCCAACGGGATTGTCACGGTTACATTATGCTGGGGTTTGAAGCCCTTGTCATATTCGTGGTTCACCAGGTGGACAAGAACCCGCCCCTTCCCTTCCGTGACCGCTACCATGGCGCTTGAAATCGAGCAAGTCGCGGTCCTGTCCGACGGTTCCACTTGGTGGTAAAGACTGGCATGGTTCCGGTAAAAAGCTGTGTAGCTTTTGAAAAAGGGCATCATGCCCTGTTGGTCGGCAGTGGGCTCTCCCGTGGCGGTCTTTAGGTGGAAGGCGTAAAAAAGCCCGTTGGCGTAGGCCTCGGCCGCGTAGAGGCGCCAGTAATCCTCCCTTTCGTTTTGAGGCAGGCCCGTATAGCGGTTCAAGGTGGGCGTGGGCCAGTCGATGAAAAGCACCACCGGCGCGCCTGGCGCCAGGACCTTGGACTGGGCCTTGAACCGACGAAAAACGCTTTGCAACGAGCGGGCGCCGTTCAAGTGTCCGTCCAGGACCGGCACGTAATCCGCCATGCTTCCACCGTCCCCATCGTGGTTGTAATCCCACAGGCCGATGCTTTCGAAATCCACATTGGGCAAAATGCCGTTGCCGGTGATCAGCAGGTCTTTTCCATACTTTTTCTTGGCGTAGTCCTTCAGTTCCCGAACGATGGGCCCGAAATAGCGGTAGGGCTCGGACGCGCTCACGAAGTTCTTGGCGCCAGGTTCGGGGTGGTCGTCATAGGTCTTTCCCCATTCCACGGCCAGGGGATTGTCATAAGCGAAGGGGTTGTTGGACCAGCCGTAATAATCCAGGTAGCGCAGGTAATTGAAGTTGCGGCGCAGGTCCCCAGCTGGCAGGTCCCGCCTGAGCATATTGCCGGGGGGCATCTTGAAAAGTTTGGCGAAATCCGTGCCCGGCGGGTACTTAGCCAGAAGATAAGAGTTGAAATCGGCCAGGTGGTAATCGTCGAAACCCTCGTTGTTGTCGTACTTTTCCCCCTGGTAATCCTGGTCCACCTCGTCGAAAAAGAGCCCGTCCACGCCCCCGTCGATCTGCACCTCGCCGATCTTCACCAGGTAATCCCTATATTCAGGGTCGGCGATGCTTCCCCGGTGGGCGCCTGGCACGATGTTGTTGTGGTTGACGATCTCGCCCTTGGCGTTTCGGCAGACGATGCGGTCGAAAGCCTGGGGGTTGAACTCGTCCGCGAAAAGGATGGTGGCGGTGGTTCCGCCGATGAAGCGGATGTGGTTGGTCTGGCAGTCGGTCACGTAGCTGAACTTGTAGTCTGAAAACTTGACGCCGTAAATGTCCCATTTGGCCCAGGCCCGGATGACGATATCAGGGGAAAGCTCCAGGACCTGGGGGTCGCTTTCGCCGTTACCGGTCTGGCTGAAGGCGTAAACCGTGATGTTGTCCATGGGGACCACCGGCATGGGGGTGGGGGAAAGGTTCCAAGGGCCGCAGCCCGTGTCCACCAGGCCGTCGGGGGGATGGGCGCTGGACTGGGCGTAAACGGAAGGTTGGCCCAGGAGCCCCATAACCGCCCAGAGAGCTACCCAGCGAAGAGAACTTTTATGGGATAAATTCATCCGCTCATTATAAGGGGCGGATAGAACCCCGTTGACCTATTTCGCCAGGTAACCCACCAGGTTGCCCAGGGTTTGGTTGAAACCTTCCCTCATACCCTGGAGATAGGGTTCGGACCCGGGATTGGCCTGAAGCACCTTTACATCCACATGGACTTCCGTGCCTTCCCCTTCCCTCTCGAATAGGAAGTTCTGGCGGATCTTGAAGAGGGGCTTTCCGTCCTTATCCGGGACCATGCTTTCCATGACCAGTTTTTTGGGCGGCTCCACCTCTATATAAACAGCGTTGCAGACATGCTCCCAGCCATTGGGGGCGCGGAATGTGTAATCCCATTTGCCTCCCGCTCGCAAGTCCACCTTGCACACCGGCATGGTGAAGCCGCCAGGGGCCCACCAATGCACCAGGTGTTCAGCCTGGGTAAAGGCTTCGAACACTTGTTTCGGGGTCGCCTGATATTTCCGGGTCAGTTGAAGGTCCAAAGGGTGGGAAGATCCTCCGTTTTCATAGTCGCTCATGGTTTGGCCGCCTTTTCGTTAATAGGGTTGGCCTATCCTAACCACAGGGTTCGACGAAAGTTAAGTGGTCGCCACAAGTAAAATTCGCGAATTATTAGGAGGTCGAGATCATCTAGGACACTTTTTGCCGTCATTCTCAAGATGTGGTCAAAGCCTTTTCAAATAGGCCTGGAGGGCCGTTTGATCCTCCTCGCTGATGATCAAAAAGTGAAGACCGCCGATATTGCCGTTCATCCAAACCACCTCGGCGCTGGCGACCAGGGGCTGGGCCCTTCCCGGAAGGGTGATCTCAAAGGCCAGGATATCGCCTTCTTTCAATGGGTGTTCGGTCGAGATCTGCATCCCGCCCAGACTGATGTCACGGACCAAGGCGAACAAGTCTTTTTTCCCGAATTCCCGGATAGCATCGGCCTCAGTCTTATCATTGACCAAACAGTATTTGACCGGAAGATCGACCCGGACCCGGGGATGGGCCCGCTTTTCGATGAATATTTTCCCGTCTTCCATTGATGCCTCCTCGGCTCCACTCATATTCGGATCATCGCTTCTGTGAGGCGGCCCATCCTTCGTTGTACTTGCTAAAGAAGACGTCGTAATCGCCTTTTTCCGCGTAACGCATGGGCTTGGCGCGTTCGCTGACGATCTCCGTGACCTCAGGGGAATTCTTCAGGACGGCCATCGTTTCGGAAATATAGTCGTTCAGGGGCATGGCCTTTGGGTTCATCCCCCGGTCCCCTTGCAATTCGGTCTGGACCCAGGGCGGCATGATCTCGATGACCTGGAGGTTTGATTGCCTCAGTTGGTAACGCAGGGATTGGGTATAGGAATGTATCGCCGCTTTGCTCGCGCAGTAGGACGGCAGCATGGCCGCCGGCACCATCGCGAGGGTCGAAGAGACATTCAGGATAGCTCCCTGGGACTGGCTCATGAGCTGACGAATCAGCGCCGCCGTGACACGGATAGGACCCAGCAGGTTGGTATTGATCGTCGCCTCCGCGTCGGCGATGTCCCCGGTGGTCATGTCTTCCACCCGCTGGATCCCGGCGTTATTGATCAACACGTTCAGTTTCGGGAACCGCTTTTGTACCGTAGCGGCGAAATCCCGCAATCCAGCCGGGTCATCCTGGTCCAATACCAGATATTCCATGCCAGACCATTCAGTGACAGTTTCCTTCAATTTGGCTTCTCGCCTGCCCGCGATGATGACTTTGTTCCCTAACGCGTGGAACGCTTCCGCCAAACCCCGGCCGATGCCGGTGCCTCCCCCCGTGATCAGCATGATATTTCCGGTGATATTCATTCCTTCTCCCTTTTACTTGGTATGTTTGTCTATCCAATCGCGAATCAAATCCAACACCTCAGGCGCGACCGTTTCGGGCAACCCCACAAATTCGGCTGGGGAACCTGTCTTACAATGCTGCATGGCGTGGTTCACGCCCGGGAATACTTTCAGGGTGTAATCGGCATTTTTACTTTTTTGAAAGATGGCTTCCAGGGCCGGACGATGCTCACTCGGAGGAACCTGCAGATCTTTATCCCCCCAAACCGCCAAGACCGGGCACTTCACTTTGCGAAGGTCATTTTGGGGGTCGTAACTGAAGACACAACGCCAATAGGGGGACTCCAAAGCCTTTCCCCATTGGTCGACCGTATCGAGCGTGCTTTTAAGCTCTTTTTGGTCCTCATCGGTCATCTTAGCCAGATAGGTTTCCACCGTTTTTTTGATCTTTTCTAATCCTTTTGCTTCATCTTTCTCGTACTTGATATCCTCCACACAATCCTTTTCCATATTGGCTTGGATGGAAACGGCTCGGTCGCTCAACCCATTCGCTTTCCAAACCAGGCTATGTTGCAGGAACATCGACCTTTCGCCGTCCAAGTAGGGCGTCCCCAACGTGACGATGAAAGCGATGTTCTTGGAACGGGCCGCCAGAATGTAGGCGGTGATCCCTCCCTCACTGGTCCCCATTAAGCCTATCTTTTGAGGATCGATATCCTTCCGGCTTTGAAGATAAGCCACCGCCGCCATCGCGTCTTGCGCGTCCTCATCGAAGGTGTAATCGCAATCATGCCCTGTGGAGCCTCCTACCCCACGTTTGTCATAACGCAAAGCGGCTATCCCTTTGCGGGTCAAGGTATCGGCATAGACCAATAAGGGGTGATGTTGGCCGAAGGTCTCGTCCCGGTCGGCAGGGCCGGACCCCGCCAGAAGAAGGACCACCGGGAAAGGGCCACCACCCTGTGGAAGGGTCAGGGTTCCCGCGAGCGTTATTCCCTGCCCAACGGCGATAGAAACTTGCTCTTCCCGATAGGGGTAAGGTTTTTGGGGTTCCTGAGCGATGTTGTTTGAGGAATTAGATAGGGCGATTTTTGGCCAACCACCTAAGGTCAGAAGTATCAACACGAAAAATGTTTTAATGAAATATCGCTCCATACAACCCCCGTTTTGGACTTACCTAACTTTTCTTCCGTTCCATCGTCCGGCTGCATTCCTTAAAACCCACCTTTTTCCAAAACTTGATGCCGGTTTTATTGCCCAGTAAAACATCAAGTCAGAGAAGACCGGTTCATTTCCTAAAGAATCCGGACACCAATAGGTTCGTATCGATAACTACCCGCATCATTTATTCTTGGAACGGACCGAGGCGATGGCGGCTTTGACGTCGGATTTACTAAGACCCGCTTTACGGGCTTGCACGCGGACCTTCGCCAAAAGCGAGTCGAATTGGCTCAAGGAAGGCGGGGCGATGGCTTTGAAGATCATCGAATCCCCCTGTCCGACCACGATGAATTGATCACCCACTTTGAGCTTCAGGCTCTTCCGGATGGATTCGGGTATGACGACTTGTCCCTTCGACGATAACTTGGTGGTAGCGTATGTCATGGTAACCTCCCGATAATCTTACCAGTAAGAATATACCAATAATCCAGGCATTTCAACCGCCCGATTGCCATTCAAAACCATTGGAATGTTTCCGATACAGGCAACCACATTTTCATATACTGGCGCAAGCCTCAGCCGCCAACCAGAAAACCTTCTCCCTGATCGTTACCCTTTCATGCCATTGACGATCGTCGTGTGTCGCGCCGCTTAAGTCATCCCCGCTATAAAGGATTTGACCGAACCTGACCTTCCGGAATTTCGCTACCGCGAAAAATGCCGCGCATTCCATTTCCACGCACAAACAGCCTTCTTTTTTCCGTAAAGCTATTTTGTCCTTCGTTTCCCTATAGAACCCGTCCGTTGTCCAGGTCTTCCCTTCAACAAAAGGATAACCATAGGTATTCAAGGTTTTTCGAATGGCTTTCAATCCTTGAGGATGAGGCTGTACTTCCCGACCCGGTGGGATGTAATGATAAGAAGCCCCCTCATCACGGATCGCGGATATTGGAATTATCAAATGGCCTACGGTTAAGTCCTTGCGTAGGACGCCCGCGCCCCCGCAGGCTATGAATTTCTTACCACCCATGGCGATGGCTTCATCCAGAAAGGCTGCCGCGGCAGGCGAACCAATTCCGGGATGCAAGACGCCGATTTTCTTATTTTGAACCGTGATCTCATACGCTGGATTAAAACCGCTTTCAGAACGGAACACAGCGATCTTTCGGGCCTTGTCCTTGCGGACAAGCTTTTCAATGACATCCTTGAAAAAGCAGATCACGACCCTTTCCGGGAACTTCCGACCTTTATAGGAATAGTGGTTGCCCGGATCAAAATATGCGTGAGGGGCCGGGTCAAACTCCAATATTGGATATTTGCTTTTTTTGATCATGACCACCACCTTATCCAGCGATTTCCATATTTTTACAGGAATTCCCCTTCGCGGGCAAACTACTCAAACCTTCACAAAACGGGCGAAACGGGAAGGTAACGCCAGGCTGAAACGGTCGCACAAGGCCTTAACGTCTAAATAGTCTGTTTTATCCAACTCGTAGCCATCATGGAACTTGATCATCCACTCCACCGCTATGCACCGAACGGGGCGGCCCATGATCGTTCCCTTTCCGGTCAAATGCTCCGGGAGATAGGCCACACCGTAAACGTTATGACCCGACTCATCGAATTCGTAAGAATGGATATCCACTTTGTGGCCCTGGGCATCGGCCATCACAAAGTTACATTCCCGCCGGTCTTTGCTTGGGATATCGACATAACCATTAGATTCCAGGAGTTTTCTTAACTTAGGCACATCTCGGTGCCGGAGCGCGATATCGAGATCCCCATGGGGCCGTGTCTGTTCCCCCAATAACGCGTCAACCGCCCAACCCCCATCCACCGTCACCTCGATCCCGTTGGAACGAAATCGTTCAAGGAGTTCGATAACCGTGGCGGCGTCCATTTGTACTGCCTCGTTCATTTCTGTACCCATGTATTGGAAAACACTAACTTTTCTTCCGTTCCATCGTCAGGCTGTATTCCTTAAAACCCACCTTTTTCCAGAACTTTATGCCGGTTTTATTGCCCAGTAAAACATCAAGCCGGAGAAAGCCGGTGCCCTTCCAAACATCCTTGAGAAGAAGTTTGAAGGCCTTACGGCCCTGACCTTTTTTCCGGTAAGCCCGCTCAATGAAAAAATGGCGGATGTAGGCAAAACCTTCATCATGGCGATAGAGGCAATAGCCGATGATCTTTCCTTGTTCCTGGAAAAGACAGGCGCGGTAATCGCCCATTAACCAACCCTTCATTCGGCGTGTCAATTGAGCCTGATTCATGGGATTCCGGTGGCCCTCATCCCGAATGAGCCTAAAGTTCATTTCAGCGATATTTTGGCTGTCCGCCAACTTGGCTTTTACAATTTTCATTGTGATCTTTCTCTATTCAATCGTCGGAACAAGCCTCAAAAATCGGCTGCCGCCATGTCCTACCCGCGCTTCTCCGGTGGTTTAGTGTTCCACGTCGCGGGCAACCCAGACAGACGGTCAATTTGCGTGGTAAAGTTTCTTTTTTTCCGCAAAACTCAATAAGGTTTCGTTGATGACGGTTTGGTATCCAACACCTTTTTGTCGGCCTATTCGCTTGGCCCATTCCAAGGCTTTCGGATTGAGGCGGATGGAAACCGGGAAATACAGCTCATGCGGTTCTTTAGGCGGTCTACCCCTCGAACGACGCGGTTTGCCGGTGTGATGTTCGATCGCCCGACGGTTTTTCTCCACTTCGCCAGGCGTCAACCTTCTGGCTTTGTGGAATGGAAATTCATTTAAGTTTTTCATATTATTAGTATATACTTTAAATAGGGAGCGTCAAGGCGGGGTTTTCACGTGGAGGGGTCAGGAAACTATTTCCCATTTCTTCGATCAATTCAATCGTAGGAATAACCCCCGAAAAAGATCTCATGGGGTTCCTCGTTTTTGTAGATGACGATGTAAACACACTTTCCCCGTTCCACATCCTCAAAAAACACCATATTCCCAAAGACCATTTCCCTGTTCGGTTTCTCTGTCCCGAACAATTCCAGCAATTTCTCTTTGGGGATCATCGCCGCGACGCCGTAATCCGGTTGCCAGGAAACCCTTTCGATATCCAGGATGGACCGGGTCCCATCGGCGTCAGACGCGTTTAAAGCGTCTTGGATGGTTTTGTGTTTAGCGCCGGGATGGAGGTTGAGGAAATCAGGGTCTTCAAAATTCAGGAACGGAACAACGGGGTTGTAGCGGCCAGCCTTGAATTCCCTTTCCCTCAGATCGTCCAAGGCTTTTTGCAGGCTCTCTTGATAAGGCACTGTGTACCAATAGGGATGACCACCCATTTATAACCTCCTAAGAACAAGTAAACCTGCTGATTCTTATGGCCCATCGAGCTGAAAATTCCAACCGAAATCGGAAAGTAAAAAATAGGCAACTAATAGAGAAAAGAATCCCAAAAAGCAAAACAATAGAATTGACTTTGTAAGGTTCAACTTTCGGGAAAGAAAAAAGTAAATAAGAAGAACAATTGACCAATGAATTAAAGACATGGAAAAGCCCGTTAAACCAAACGGATAGTTACTTTCATTCCCGGCGAGAATAAATGGATCACTCCGATGGAACCCAACATACAAAAAAACAAATTGTGGTAAGAAAAATAATAAATTACCCAGTTGCCACCCTACCCATCTGCCTAACATCAAAGCCAGATATGGACTAATCAATGGGATACCAAGAAAACCAAAAGGAAGAAGCAGTTTTAGGAATTTTTCTTTTTTAGCCAACTTTGCAACTCTCTTTCAAATCTTTACCTCGATACTATCCAGTCCCTACTTATCCCAAAAAGAACCGAACCCGTACCCGCTCACTTAGACACGTGAAATAAAGTATACCCTTTGAGGTATAAAATAATTTCGACCGTTGAATAAGTGTTATTCAATATATGAGACAGGATACAACTCCAAAGAGTGCCAGTTTTCATGCGGAGCCAACTCAAGAGCAACCCTTCCAAAAATATGATCGCGACTGTGTAAAAATCATACTGAAGGTGCAAGAAAGCCCAGATTGCGGATATCAACAATGCCGCCCAAATATTTCCTAGTTTTGAGTTCCTTAAACCTTCGAAAAGAAACCCTCGAAAAAAGAATTCCTCGAATAAGGGCCCCAAAAAGACGATCCCTAAGACCAATAAAAAAGGACTGTCGCAAGTCGAATAGGTTTTGATCATCCACTTTAGAACAATGTCCTTTCCCAAGAAATCATTCAAAAGATCGCTCCCTAGGAAGAAGGGGATGGATACCCCCAAGGTCAAAAGAATATCTTTCCATTTCAAAGGTTGGAGAGCCAAATATTGGGGGAGATTTGTTCCTTTTCTGATCCAGATAATTAGAAATACTAATCCAATACCAATTAGGCCTCCTAAGACAGCCGACGAGACCAAAACATTACCGTTCTCCGTCAAACTCTTGAGCAGGATCGAGGCATCCTTACCCCCGTTCTGACAAAGGTAAGAGATCCAGATGACCAAAATAGGGACAGCTTGGAACACGTTCCAGACGATAAAGATGAGAAAACCCCAACCTATCGTCGCCCAAGGGCCCCAAATGCCTTTTTTAATTGCGTTCAAACTTCCTCCTGACTGAAAAGGGATCAAATTTGACCCCAAAGCTTATCTAAATATGAAATCTATAACGACCAAACAACCTACAAAAAAAATAAATATGGCACCTAGGATCAAATATAAGGTCCACGTTCCTTTGTCTTTCGCCCACAAGTTTTCTTTGATCACAACTGGCACATGTTTTTTACTCTTTTTTGAAGTTCAGATGCGATTAGTTCCATTTCTTGAAAACCCACCAAAAAAATAAAGAAACGGTCATTACCCACCCTTTCCAACCCAGTTCCCGGAGGGGGAAGCTCCCCTTTGCACTTATCCCGTTCCGAATAAACATTGATCGAATCAATAAAACCCGTTTCCTTATCGTTGTATAGCATGATTTGATCGATGGAATCGTAGGGAATCTTGAAATCCCTTCCTCCCATGCGGACAGCCAAGGTGTCCGGCCGGAATTCCAATTGCTCTTCCGAATCCTTGCGGTTTGATTCTTTTAAGTTTTCAGGGGTCAAATGGAAGATCAATTTTTAAATCCTTTTTAAACAATTGAAAAAAATCACAGGATTAAATCCCTCGTCGGCATCCAAATGCAATCACTCGGATCGTAAACCATGTTAAATCCCGGATGTTTTGGATCGAACAAGACCACAATTTCATCACCCATTTCATGGCCCTTGCATAAAGGTGTAACCGGTGCTTTTACTGAATATTCCTTTTTATTAATTTCAAATTTAGCCTTCATGACTTTGGACCCAATATACGTCACTCGGCACTTCAAAGCTTTTCCATGTGAAATGAGATATCTTTTCTTGATCACCGCATAAGAACCATTACCGATGAATATAAAAACCACAATAAAGAAAAACCAAAACGCCACTTTCCCCGAAGATGAATCAAAATCCAGAGAAATCCGATCAGGAAAAACCGGAAGAAAATGAATCTGGATTTTTTGGCCAACATAAAGCCGGTTATAGATTTCTGGTGAAGTACCCGTTTCGGTTTCAATCATCGACTGGCCATCAGAATAATCAAAACGCAAATGATAAACAGTTCCCGATCTGCCGCCGGTAGAAATCCAAAGTTTTTGAATAGTGGCGGTCGCAGCTTGCCCATAACGTTCCGCTAAAATCGGGACCAAGCAGATATAAAATAACAATAGTATGAATAACATACACAATATCGAACTAATATGAATTCGTCTCCAAGCGAACTTGCATTCGTCAGAAGGACGTAATTGAATATCGCGCGGAGGTTCGATCTCTAATTCTTGTAAAGCTTGTTGATTCAATTCAGAACTGTCAGTCGACATATATCACCTTCTAAAACCGTCTTATATCTTTATCTCGATACTATCCTCTCCCAGTAGGCCATAGATCTCCCGCAGGAACCCTTTTACCCTATTGCCTCACATCAGACGCGTTTGTGTTCCACAATCCCGGTTGAGCGCGGTACCAATCAGCTTGGGCCAGCAGGGCCAGCTTTTGATCGAGCCAGGTCTGCAAGGTCACGATCGAACTGTAATAAGCCCCCACGAAATTGAGAGTCTCGAACATATCGATACGGCCCTTTTTGAACAGTAGCACGCCTTGGTCCCGTTTAATCTTGGAATGGTTGACCAAAGAAGTCGCGGTGGCGATCCGATAGGCCGCTTTGTTATACCGGATGGTCATATCCTCCCATTGCTGGCTGTCGCCATTTTCCGTTTCCCTCAAGTTGACTTCCCCTTGTTCCACGCTGATTTTTGTTTGTTTATAGCTAGCGTCCCAACGCGGGGTAAAGATGTCAAAAGGCACATTCAAGGTAAAGCCGACCGAGTAATTTTGAAGGTTCGGATAGGTCAGGGGCGGGGGAGCGGGATAACCGTTATCGTTCAATAGCAGGTTGCCATTGACGCTGGCCGCTAGTTCCAGGTCGAGCTTGGTCCCTTCCTCGCTGACGATGAGGTTGTTTTTCGCGCTTTCCAGCTGTAACCGGGCCGCCTTGAGGTCCTGCCGGTCGGGATCCTTTGGATCCCAGGGTTCGTTGACCACCGCGTTCAAATCCTCCAGGCTCATGAGGTCCTGTTCCACATGGGACCCTTGAACACCGCGCAGAAGATTGAAATTATCCCGATAACTCCTTTCGGTGTCTTCCAAACTCTCGATTGATAATTGCTCGCTTTCCAGCGCGGTTTGGGCTTGGACCACGTCCTGGGGCGAGTTCCGCGCCTCGGCCCAATCCAGTAGTTCTTGGTATTTTTGGAGGGCTTCGCGGGCATGAACCAATTCGGTCCGGATCAGGGCCAGGTTGAAATAAGCCAGTTTGGCGGAATAGAGGGCGGATTGGATCTGAAATTCGTCGCTAGCCGCGGCGGAATCATTGCTCAGGTAATCCCTTTGGTCCTGGGCGTGGATGGACCGGCCGAAAAAATTCTGCCAGAGCGGGACATCGAGGGTGAGATAAAAAGTATCGCTCGTATTGTTATAAATGTTTGTCCCATTGGGGTAGCTGTACATCGGCCAGGTGTTATATTCGTGGAAATTATCTTGGAACGAGGTGTACAACCCGAAATCCCAATTGTTGCTTAATACGATATTCCCGTTGTATCCAATTTGCTCCGTCAGGTCTTCCTTGAAATACTGGTAACTGCCGGGGTTGGTGTTGAGACCATCCTGGTAGATATAGTTGTAATCGTAATCGTTGTAGTTTCCGCTGCCGACCGGGTTCAAATAAACGTTGGCGTTCCAATGCTTCGCCAAAAGGTAACGGTTCAAGGTGTTGGATTTCCAGTTCGCGATGCCCTGAAGATAACTCGGCCCGGTCATCTTGACCTGGTTTACATACTCATTCAGGGTCAGGAGATTTTTCGATTCCGGAGTTGGCGTCGCGGCGTTCGATCCTGTGAGCCCTGGTCCGCCGTACGAAACAACCGAAATCCTTGGGGTCGGTGTTGCCTCGGGGAGCGCGGTGGAACCCGGGGTATTGTTTTGGGCCCAAGACGCCATCCCAAATAGGTATAGAATCATCGTTAATAATAATTTAGATATTTTCATACTCGTCCTCCTTCAATGACAAATAAACAGAATTACAAATCAGATACCCAGCTCGAACAACCATTTTTAAATTCAGATTTTGATCTCGATACTATCCTCTCCCAACAGATCGTATATCTCCCTCAAGAAACCCTTGGAAGGCCGCACCTTCAGCCCATCCCCCGCTTCCAGCACCATCAAACCGTGATGGGCGGTCTGCATATGGAAGAACACATGGGCCTTGCCCGGGAATTTCTCGCACAACTTCTTCACCTTGGGCATCAGGGTGTCATCCAGCCCCACCACGTTCACGTCGATATGCACTTCCTTGGCCCACTTGACGGCCATGTCGTTCATGTCGATGACCTCGTTGGCGATCACCTGTAGGCGGTTGCCCGAATTGTCCACCCGGCCCCGCAAGGCCACCAGCTTGTCCTTGCCCAGGATGTCCTGGTACTTGCGGTACACTTCCGGCCAGGCGATGACCTCCACATGGGTGTGCAGGTCCTCCAGCACGAAACGCCCGAAGGTCTCCTTGGTCTTTTTCGACTGGTTCTGGGAAAAACTGCGGATCAGCCCCCCCACCCTTACCTCCGCCCCGTCGTTCATCTCCTCCAGCTCATGCAGGGGGGTGACGTAATGTTCCAATTCCCACTCGTGTTCGGACAGGGGATGGCCTGATATATAGAAGCCCAGCACCTCTTTTTCGCTCATCAGGGCTTGGGCGGGTGAAAATTCCGCCACCTGGGGCAGTTCCTCGGACGACTGGGACGGCATCATCTCGAAAAGGGAGGTCTGACCCCTCTGGCTGTCGCTTTGGATACCTTGGGCCTGGTGGAATATCTTTTCCACCGCCGCCTTCAGCGTTGCCCTGCCGACCTTGGTAAAGTCAAAAGCCCCGGCCAAGATGAGGCATTCCACCATGCGGGGGGTGAAGGCTTTCAGGTCGATCCTCTTGCAGAAGTCGAAGATGGAGGTAAAGGGCCCGTCGGCCTTTCTCGATGCCACGATGGAGGTTACCGCCGGGGTGCCCACGTTCTTGATGGCCGACAGCGAGAACCGGATGGCCCCATCCTGGGTCACACGGAATTCCTCATCGCTCTCGTTCACATCCGGGGGCAGTACCTTCACCCCCATGCGCCTGCACTCGAAAATGTACTGGGAAACCTTGTCCTGGTTGCCGGTCTCACTGGTCAGAAGGGCCGCCATGAATTCCGGGGCGAAATGGGCCTTCAAATAGGCCGTTTGGTAGGCGACCAAAGCGTAAGCGGCGCTGTGGGACTTGTTGAAACCATAGCCCGCGAACTTGGCCATGTGGTTGAAGATGGCCTCCGCCACGTCCGGCGGCACGCCCTTGGCCCCATCGATGAACTTACCCCGCATCTGGTCCATCTTGTCCGGGTTCTTGCTACCCATGGCCTTGCGCAACAGGTCCGCCTGGCCCAGGGAGAAACCCGACAGGTCCTTGGCGATACGCATGACCTGTTCCTGATAGACGATGACCCCATAGGTGGTCTTGAGGATGGGCTCCAGCTTGGGATGCATGTATTCCACCTTCACCAGCTTCTTCTTGCGGTGGATGAAATCATCCACCATGTCCGACCCCAGGGGTCCGGGACGGTAAAGGGCGTTGAGGGCGATCAAGTCTTCGATATGCTCCGGCTCCAGCTTGCGCATGTAATCCCTCATGCCCCGGCTTTCCAGCTGGAACACGCCGAGTGTCTTGGCCTCTTTGAGCAGTTTGAAAGTTTCCGGGTCGTCCAGGGGGATGGTGGAAAGGTCGACCTTGGTATTACGGGTGTGTTCGACCCTTTTAAGGGTCTCGTCGATGACGGTGAGAGTTCGCAGACCCAAGATGTCCAGCTTCAGCAGGCCCACATCCTTCAAGGCGTTCATGTCGTACTGGGTCAGTACCTCATCACCCGTTCCCCGGCAAAGGGGGACGGAAAGCAACAGGGGCTCGTTGCCGATGATCACCCCCGCCGCGTGGGTGGAAATGTGCCGCACCAAACCTTCCAGCGCCCGGGAAACATCCCAGAGTTTGCGTAAAGGGCCTTCCTCGGTGGCGAGGGCTTTAAGTTCCGGCACCCTATCCTGCACATCCTGCAAGGTGATCTTGGGCTCGAAGGGTATCAGTTTGGCGATGCGGTCTATTTCCGGCAGGGGAATTTCCAGCACCCGTCCCACGTCCCTTATGACCGCCTTGGCCGCCATGGTCCCGAAGGTGACGATGGATGCCACCCGGTCCTTGCCGTAGGCTTGGGTGATGTACTTCAACACCTCGTCCCGGCGCGTGTCGCAGACGTCCACGTCGATATCGGGCGCGCTGACCCTTTCCGGGTTGATGAACCGCTCGAACAGAAGGTCGTACTTGATGGGGTCCACATCCGTGATGCCGATGAGGTAAGACACCAGGCTTCCCGCCGCCGATCCCCTTCCCGGCCCCACCGGGATGCCCATCTTGCGGGCGTTGGTGATGACATCCCACACGATGAGGAAGTAACCGCTGAAGCCGGTCTTTTGGATGATGCCAAGCTCGTCGATCATGCGCCCCTTGATCTGGGGGTCGTAGGCGTGGGTCCCGAACCTTTTTTCCAGGCCGTCCAGGCACAGCTTCTCGAGGTACGCGTGTTCGGTCATGGCCTTGTCCTTCATGGGGAAGGACGGCATGCGGGACTGCCCGAATTCCAGGGTCACGTTACAGCGGGAGGATATTTCCAGGGTCTGTTGCAGGGCCTGGGGCACCTCGCCGAAAAGCTTCAGCATTTCCGCCGCCGACTTCAGGTAGAACTCGTCCGAACCCATCACCGGCCTGGTGGGGCTGGAAATGACTTCCCCCTTGCCCAGGGCCAATAGCACCTCGTGGTTGGGGGCGTCCTCGGGGCGCAGGTAATGCACATCGTTGGTGGCTACCACCGGGATGCCGGTCTTTTCGGCGATATCCATGAGGGCTTTCAGCACCCTTTTTTGCTCCGGCTTGTGGTGGTCGGTCAGTTCGAGGAAGAAATGGTCCTTCCCGAATATCTCCTGGTACAGGTTGGCGGTCTTGAGGGCCACGGGGGCCTCTTCTTTCAGGAGGAACCGGTCTATCTCCCCCTCTTCCCCGCCCGAAAGGGCGATCAGACCCTTGGCATGGCGGGCCAGAACGTCCCGGTCCACCCGGGGGCCCTGGGTATAGCCCTGCAGGTACCCGGCGGAGGACAACTGCATCAGGTTCTTATAGCCGTCCTCGTTCTCGGCCAGGAGGATGAGGGGGTAGGCGTTGTCCGGCCTGCCGGAGGCCTGGGACCGGTCCAACCGGGACCCGGTGGTGACCCATACCTCACAGCCCAGGATGGGCTTTACCCCATGCAGGTGGCATTGCTGGTAGAAAGGGATAGCCCCGAAAAGGTTGTATTTGTCCGTCAGGGCCACCGCTGGCATTTGCAGTTCTTTTAGCCGTTTCATGAGGGAATCCACCCGGATGGTGCTTTCCAGGAGGCTGAACTGGCTATGGAGGTGGAGATGGACGAATTGGGTGTGATACATGGCGGCATTATAACGGGAATATAAGGGGCTAAGAAACCAAACCCATGATTTTGAGCTTTTTTAAGCTTATGGTGACGTCCGCCCGGCGGAATCACCACCCTCTCCGGCGGAAAGGCCCCGTCCGTCCGGCGGAATCACCACCCCCTCCGGCGGAAAGGCCCCGTCCGCCCGGCGGAATCACCACCCCTTCCGGCGGAAAGGCCCCGTCCGTCCGGCGGAATCACCAACCCCTCCGGCGGAAAGACCCCGTCCGCCCGGCGGAATGACCACCCCCTCCGGCGGTGTCCTGTCCAGTTCAAACTGCAACCTTCACCAGTTGAGATGTGTTGACAGTTTCTGCCTCGCTGGGTGAATCCAACCACTCCTGATACAAACCAAATTCCTGAAGCGCAGCACGAACAGCCTTTC
>Ga0326728_10003229_pt1 | contig 51410 bp, 34 predicted proteins | sample MB3enrmetagenome_FD_207602 | JGI IMG/M metagenome (GOLD analysis project Ga0326728, IMG submission 207602) | Lab enriched peat soil microbial communities from McLean, Ithaca, NY, United States - MB31MN | ecosystem: Environmental > Terrestrial > Soil > Wetlands > Peat | place: USA: New York... | reverse complement strand
CGGCTACAACCGGACGCGTTCCAAGGCGCAGTGGTTGATTGATAAGGGCATGAAGTTTGCCGACTCTCCTAAAGCCGTGGCGGCTGCATCGGACGTGACCTTCACCATGGTCACCAACGCTGCAGCTCTTGCGGCGGTAATGGACGGGCCGAACGGATTGCTGGCTGGCATGGGCGCTGGCAAGTTCCACATTGACATGAGCACGGTGAGTCCCGAGGTGAGCCGGGCGCTGGCTGCGAAAGTTCGAGAGAAGGGTGCCGACATGATCGACGCTCCGGTCTCCGGCAGCGTTATTACTTTGCAACAGGGCAAACTCTCGGTGATGGTCGGCGGGCGCAAGGAAACCTTCGAGCATCTGAAGCCGTTGCTCTTGGATATCGGTCCGAAAGTGACGTACGTCGGTGACAACGGTGTGGCACTGTCGATGAAGATCGCGGTGAATCTGCAATTAGCGGTGCAGATGATGGCCTTCTGCGAAGGCGTGCTGCTGGCGGAAAAAAGCGGAATCGCGCGCGAGGTTGCAGTGGACGTAATGATTCACAGCGCGATCGCTTCGCCCATGATCGTGTACCGTGGTCCTTTCGTTTTGCAGCAACCGGAAGAAGCGTGGTTCGACGTCAACATGATGCAGAAGGACATGCTCCTGGCGATGGAATTGGGCCACAAGTTGAATGTTCCTGTTCCCACCACTGCCATCAGCAACGAATTCCTTACGGCCGCGCGCGGCATGGGCTGGGAGAAGCTGGATTTTGCCGTCATCTTCGATGTTTTGGCACGCATGTCGGGAGTTCAAAAATGACAACTGTTGCCGCGCCGAGGGAAGCTTCAGAAAAAATCGATTTGTGGCTCCGGATGTACCGGCAGATGGTCGCCATCCGCCAGTTTGAAGTGCAGGTCAACGAGCTTTATACGCGGGCGTTGATGCCTGGCCTGGCGCATCTTTACATCGGCGAGGAGGCCATCGCCGTCGGCGTATGTGAAGCGCTCGAGCCGACCGACTACATCACCAGCACACACCGCGGTCATGGGCATTGTTTGGCGAAAGGCGCCTCCCCCGATCGAATGTTCGCCGAACTGCTGGGGAAAAGGGCCGGGTACTGCAAGGGCAAAGGCGGTTCCATGCACATTGCGGATCCGGCCACTGGCAATCTGGGAGCGAATGCGATCGTATGCGGCAGCGCCGGCATCGCCACGGGAGCCGCATTTTCAGCTCGCTGTCTCGGTACCGGCCAGGTGTCGGTATGTTTCTTCGGAGAAGGTGCGCTCGGCCAGGGAGTGCTGTACGAAGAAATGAACCTTGCCCAGCTTTTCGAGCTTCCGGTGATTTACGTCTGCGAGAACAACCTCTACACGGAATACACGCATTACACGGAAACCACCGCCGGAGACATTCTGATGCGAGCGACTGCATTCGGCTTGGAAGCGGCCAGCGTAGATGGTCAGGACGTGCGCGCGGTTTATGGCATCGCCCAGCGTTTAGTGGATCGCGCTCGCAGTGGTGGCGGTCCCGCGTTCCTGCTCTGCAATACCTATCGCTATCACGGACATCACGTGGGTGACATCAACCGCGAATATTACCGCTCTAAACAGGAAGAACAGACATGGAAGACGGAGCGGGATCCGATCGCGAATTTTGGCAAGTGGCTGATCGAGCAGAAGCTCGCCGACAAGGCAGCACTTGATCAGGTGCAATCTGAGCTTGAGGCAGAGATGAAGAAAGCCGTTGACTTCGCAGTCGCAGCGCCGTACCCGACTGTCGATGAAGTAGGCGAGGACGTGTATGCCTGAAAAGGGCGACCGTGAGCTGACCTTCGCGCAGGCCATTCGCGAGGCGCTGGCCGAAGAGATGAGGCGCGATCCGACCGTCTGCATCATGGGCGAGGACGTGGCCGAGGCGGGCACTCCGTTTAAAGTCCTCTCTGGCCTGTTGGAGGAGTTCGGCAAGGAGCGCGTGCTCGATACGCCAATTTCCGAGGCAGGCTTCACCGGACTCGCCGTGGGCGCGGCCATGACCGGAATGCGCCCTGTGGTTGACATCATGTTTGGCGACTTCGTTACGTTGACCATGGACCAGATGGTCAACCAGGCTGCGAAAGTCCATTACATGTCGGGTGGAAAATGGAAAGTCCCGATGGTGATGCGCACCACGATGGGAGCGACTCGCCGCTCCGCCGCCCAACATTCGCAGTCGCTGCATGCGTGGTTCTGCCACGTTCCGGGATTGAAAGTCGTTCTGCCTTCGACGCCCTACGACGCCAAGGGACTGCTGAAGGCAGCGATTCGCGACGAAAATCCCGTTGTTTTTTTCGAAGACAAGATGATGTACAAGCTCAAGGGCGCAGTTCCTGCGGAGGATTACACGGTACCGCTGGGCGTGGCTGATGTGAAACGAGTCGGGGAGGACATCACGCTGGTCGCCACCAGTAGCATGGTGCAAGTGGCGCTGGGCGCGGCAACGATGCTCGAAGAAATCGGCATCAGCGCCGAAGTCGTTGATCCGCGCACCATGTGGCCACTCGACGAAAAAACTCTGATTGAATCGGCAAAGAAAACTTCGCGGGCAATCATTCTCGACGAAGGTTACGAACGCTATGGCGTCACGGCTGAACTTGCGTCGGTGATCGCCACGGGCGCATTCTACGATCTGGACGCTCCGGTCAAACGCATGGGCGCGATGCATGTTCCAATTCCGTTCTCGCCGCCTTTGGAAGATGCGACCGTGCCGACCGAACAGACAGTGTTTGAAGCCGCTCGCGCACTCTGCGGACGGTAGAGGGAGGTCAGAGGTAAGAGATCAGATTGCAGAAGTAAAGAACCTATGACCTTCGGCGCTTCAGGTTCTTACCTCTGCAATCTGATCTCTTACCTCTGACCTGTTCTCTGAAGCACGTTGCAGCAAAGGAGATGTTTTATGGCTCTACCTACATATGGAACGATGGCGGTGGATTGGGAAAACCGGGTTGATTTCGATCGCCTGCGCCGCGAGCGACTGGCGCGCGCTAAGGATCTTCTACAGAAGTCGGAGATGGGCGCGCTGTTGTGCTTCGACATGAACAATGTCCGCTACCTGACCGCAACCCACATCGGCACCTGGGCACAGGACAAGGCGAATCGTTTCACGCTCCTTCCGCAAAATGACGAGCCGATCCTCTGGGATTTCGGATCGGCGGCGAAGCACCACCAGCTGCACTGTCCATGGCTTGGAGAGCGCTCGCGTGCCGGAATCTCCATGCTTCGCGGCGCCATGACGCCGGAGATGGGGCGTGCGGAAGATGTGGCCAAGAAGATTCGCATTGAGCTGGAAATGCGGGGCCTGCACAAAGAGCCCGTGGGCATCGATATCATCGAATTGCCGGTCCTCTTTGCTTTGCAGAAAGAAGGAATCAAAGTTGTCGATGGGCAGGCGCTAATGTCGGAAGCGCGCCTGATCAAGACGCGTGATGAGATCACGTTGCTGAACACATCCGCCATGATGGTTGACGCGGCTTATGACGAACTCTATCGCGCCATGAAGCCGGGCATGAGCGAAAACCAGGCGGTGGGCCTGGTGAGCAAGGTGCTCTACGATCTCGGTTCCGAGTATGTGGAGGCGGTGAACGCCATTTCCGGCGAGCGTTGCAATCCGCATCCGCACGTTTTCTCGGATCGCGTGCTTCGTCCTGGAGACCCAGTGTATTACGACATTCTCCACTCTTACATGGGATACCGCACTTGCTATTACCGCTGCTTCACGGTCGGATACGCCTCGCACGCCATGAACGACGCGTATAAGCGGTGCCGTGAATATCTCGATGCGGCGATTGAGTTGGTGCGCCCGGGGCGTACCACGGCCGAGATTGCCGCCGTGTGGCCGAAGGCGCAGGAATTCGGTTTCCCGAACGAGGAGGCCTGCTTTGCGCTTCAGTATGGACACGGCATCGGCCTCGCCATCTGGGAGAAACCGGTGATCAGCCGTCTGGTTTCGCTCGATCACCCCTGCGAAATCAAGCCGGGCATGGTGTTCGCGCTAGAGACTTTCTGGCCTTCGACCGATGGCTGGAATGCGGCGCGCATCGAGGAGGAAATCGTGGTCACCGAAACTGGGCACGAGGTCATCACGCGCTTTCCGGCCGAGGAACTTCTGGTGGCGGGCAGACATTATTTCACCGTGGATGGTCCGCTTCCCGCAATTCGAGAGACGGAGTCCACGCCGAGCAAGCGCGTGCGCGAGATGATCGAAGCGAGTTCCAGACAGGAGCGCGTTGGCGTAGGCGACTAGAAAATGTTCCCGTAGAGACGCGGCTCGCCGCGTCTAAGCGCAACCACGGCTTACAAAGTCTATCGCTGCACACGCGGTGGCAGCAGTCGGAGACGAGGCAAGCCTCGTCTCTACGAAATTTCTAAATGGCTATCTAACTATGGCGATTAGTGTGGTGATGCCTGCGCTCGAAATGGCTCAGGAAACTGGCAAGCTCATTTCGTGGCTGAAAAAAGAAGGCGAGTCGGTCGCCAAAGGCGAGCCGCTGCTGGAGGTTGAAACCGACAAAGCGGTGATGGAGATCGAATCCCCCGGCGATGGCGTACTCGCCGGCATCAAGGTCCAGGCCGGGACCGAGGTGCCGGTAGGTCGAACCATTGCCTGGATCGTCGCTCCCGGGGAAGTTCCTCCGGCGGATGCGGTGGCCATCGAATCGGGAAGAAAAATAACTGCTGCCGCGACTTCGCCGGCGATTCAAGCTGCGACGGCGATGTCTTCTGCGGCGCAATCCGCAGCTTCGCCAGTCAAGATTTCTCCGAAAGCGAGACGCCTGGCCAACGAGCGCGGCGTCAATCTTGCCGAGGTCCGAGGATCGGGCGCAGGAGGAGAAATCCTTGCCTCCGACATTCTCGCCGCCGCGGAATCCAAAGCGGTCGCTATGCCCGCCACGGTACACAGCGGGAGCTCTGTCTCCCGTCTGATGGCGGAACGTACCACGCAGAGCTGGACGACGGTCCCGCATTTTTTTGTCGTCCGCGAGGTCGACGCAACGGCACTGAACGAAGCACGGCAGAAGCTTGGGGCAGAGATCGAAAAATCGCGCGGAGTGAAGCTCACGCACACCGATCTGCTGGTAGCGCTGGTTGCTCGTGTTCTCCAGAAACACGCTCGCATGAATGCGAGCTGGGCCGGCAAAGGCGTTCGCTCCAATGCCGCGATTAACATCGGATTGGCGATGGCGGTAGAGGATGGAGTCGTCGCCCCGGTGATTCACAATGCTGACAAAGCCGCGCTCGCCGAGATCGCGGCGCAAAGACGCGACCTGGCGGAACGCGCACGCGGCGGCAAGCTGCGTCCGAGCGACATCGCGGGTGGAACATTCACAATCAGCAACCTGGGCATGTTCGGGGTGGACGCATTCACTGCGATCATCATTCCGCCGCAGGCGGCGATCCTCGCCGTAGGAACAATCGCGGACCGAGTCGTACCCGTCGGTGCTGGATCGGATGCTCGCCCCGGCGTTCGTCCCATGATGACCTTGACGCTTTCGTGCGACCATCGCGTGGTGGACGGCGCCCGGGGGGCGGAGTTTCTGCGCGATCTGGTGGAAACCATCGGCAATCCGCAGCTGATAACAGAGATTGATTCGATTTAAGATCGCCCGATGTCAAAAAGGAAATTCCGATTCTAGCCATTCTCCCGGCCCTGCTGCCCATAAAGGCTTCCCGCATTCTTGCCACCCCGCTGCTGCTCCTGGCGCTGCTAGCGTTCTCACTGCCGGCCGCGGCGCAGGGAGGGCCTCCCTTCATTGGCGATGATCCCGGCACTCCCGGCGATGGCAACTGGGAGATCAACGTCGCGGCCTACAATGAGCGCCATCCTGCCCAGCGCATCTACAACGCCCCAATCCTCGACATGAATTACGGCTGGGGTCCCCGCATTCAGCTCAAGTATCAGGTGCCGTATCTTGTGGATGGCACTGACGGCGGCCCGACCCGCAGCGGACTGGGTAAGTCGCTGGCGGGCGTGAAGTGGCGCTTCTACGACAGCGATGAAAAGGGCCTGCAGATTTCGACCTATCCTCAACTTGAGTTCAACAACCCTGACAACTCGGTGCATCGCGGCCTGACTGACTCCGGCGTCAGGTTCTATTTCCCTATCGAGCTGACCAAGAAGGTCGGGTCATTCGAGATCAACCCAGAAGTCGGCTACTGGTTTGCCGACAAAGCAGGCGCCGCCTGGGCCACAGGAATTGTGGTGGGTCGGGACGTCAGTAAGAAGCTGGAACTGGATGCCGAATTGTATGACACCGCCAACACTAACGGATCCAATCATTGGAACACGTTTGATGGCGGAGGCCGCTACAAGCTGGGAGAGCACTTTGTGCTGCTGTTCATGGCCGGCCGCAGCTTCCGCGGACCGGCGAGCAGCCAGCCGCTATTCTTCGGTTATTTAGGAATGCAGTTTCTGTTTTCCATGAAGCACAAGAAGGAAAGCCAGAGCCTGCTGCTGTCACCACCGCGTTAGCGGCAACCTCACTTCATCGCGGCCAGCAGGGCATCTGCCACGAGCTTCTTCGTCTGTTCATCCATCTCCGATGAGCCAGCTTTCAGCCTGGCCTCGTTGGCCAAACGCTTGGATTTGATCCCGATATAGACGGCGTTGTATGACGTCTCCCCGAGGTTTTCAACTTTATGCTTGAAGGGAGGGTACCACCGGGACTCGCCCGGCTTGGCAAATACCTCTTTTGTCGTGCCATTTTCGTCCGTAAAGCGGAGATGCCCGGCGGTGAGAACGACGACCACCCCTCCCATATGCGCGTGCAGACCCGACTTCTCGTGCGGTCCATAATGGACGTCCACCACCTGCACATACTCATTCTCAAAAGCCAGCTTGTAATGCGTTGGCTCGACCTTGGTGGGATCCTGCCCGAGCGCCACGGTGCAGAAACACAATAACAACGCGGCGCAGAACGCTCCGCTGTGCGAAGGTTTCATGAGAGACGACCTCTGGGATTTCTTGTATGTTGTCGTTAAGCTTATCTGGCCCTGAACAGCTGTCAATGATGAAAACGGAGGTTTGGACCAAACTGGTAAGAGGACGACAGCGCTCCGGAGCTTCCTGGAGTTTCTTGCTGGCCGTCTACCAATTCATCCCAAACGAGACAACAGCACACCCAAAATGATTTCCGACACCGGCCCCCACTTTCAGCGATCACATCGCACGGAGATTTCTCGCCTCGATTGCGATAGAGTAATGGACATGCGAATGCTTACAGTGATGCGAGCCTCTTGGATCTTGCTGGCAACCATGTTGACGTTGGCAGCAGTGGCGTATGGTGCGGACTACAAGGTGGTTAAAACGTGGAAACTGGGCGGCGATGGCGGATGGGATTACCTGACCGCGGACAGCGATGGCCACCGCTTGTTCATTGCGCGAGCCACGCGGGTCATGGTCATTGATACCGAGTCGGGCAAGCAGATCGGCGAGATTCCGGACACGGCAGGCGTGCATGGGATCGCGCTCGATCCGGAAATCGGCCGCGGATTTACCAGCAACGGCCGCGAAGATACGGTTAGCGTGTTCGATCTGAAGTCGCTGGCCGTGGAGAAAAAAATCAAGGTGGGCAGCGGGCCCGACGCCATTCTGTATGACCCGTTTTCGAAGCGGGTATTTACCTTTAACGCCAAGGGTCAAGACCGGAACACCACGGCCATTGATGCGTCCAAGGGCGAGGTTGTGGGCAAGATCGATCTGGCCGGCAAGCCGGAATTTGCCGCGACCGACGAGAAGGGCACGGTGTTCGTGAATATTGAGGACACATCGGAACTCGTGGCATTCGATCCACAGAAGCTGACCGTGAAGTCGCGGTGGAAGTTGGCGGACTGCGAAGAGCCGACGGGCCTCGCAATCGATCGAAAAAACCGGCGTCTGTTTGCCGGCTGCGGCGGTAATAAAAAGATGATGGTGGTGGATGCGGACAGCGGGAAGATCATAGCGAACCTGGCCATAGGAGAGGGATGCGATGCGACCGGGTTCGATGCCGACCTTGGTTTGGCATTTGCGTCGGCGGGAGATGGAACGATAACGGTGATTAAGGAAGATGGGCCCGACAGGTTCACCGTGGTCCAGACCGTGACCACGCAGAAGGGAGCGCGCACCATGGCAGTCGACGCGAAAACGCATCAGCTGTTCACCGTAACGGCAAACGTGACAGGCGGGCGGCAGGACAGAAAAATCGAGCCGGATTCGTTCGTGGTGCTGGTGGTGACCGCAGCGCACTAAGAAGCGGCGCCCGAACAAGATGTGGAGAAGCCCGGCTTCGTCGAGCTTCTTTTCACTGTCCGCGCAGCAGTCGTAGCGCAGGTCACTGGCTGAATCGAGCGATCACTTATGAAGCCAGGCGATTACACTCATCATGGGTCCATGTCCCGCAGTTAGTCCTCGGATATGCTACGAGGAAGTTCCCGTGCGTCCGAAGACCCTTGGCAATCTCAAGCGCTTGCCGCCGCTTCAAGCATGCGAGAAGAACGTCGCCTACCTTACTTCGGTGGGGACGCTCACGGTGCCGAGGAGTCCGCTGGAGTTGTCGCGGACGGCGAATTTCACTTCATATTTGCCGGGAGCGAGGTCGAACTTCTCAGGAATTCCGAGACCGGTTTGCAACGTCTTCTGCATCATTTCCGGTTTGAGTCCGGTGGAGATGGCCTGCGACGCGGTTGCGACGCTCTTGCGGTTGCTGTCGAACGCGAGCGCGATCACCTCCAGGTCAATCGCATTCCCCTTTTCGCGATCGATGGTTAGGGAATTGCCCATAACCCCAAGCATGAACTCCGCATGCCTCTTTCCGCTGCCGGAAGTTGCAGATTGGGGAGTCGAAGCTGGGTCGCTGGAGGACGGCAAGAGACGGGCTGTCAATCGCAAACCGGTGTATTGGATTGGCGATGCGAGCGCCTCGATGAGTTGTTTGCGCCGGAGTTCGGCAGAGTCCTGGATTTTCGGCGTCACGTAGAATCCTTCGCGATAGCGCACGTGGAGGCCGTCACCCGTGACTTTCACTTTGAGTTTGCGCCATCCGGGTTGCGTGTCCCCTGCAAGGTAGTAGCCAAGCAGATAGTAGGCCCGTGAATCATCGACCACCTCCGCGAAACACTTTTCCAACTCGTCGATCGTGACGCAGGCTCGGCCACCGGTGGCGTCAGCGAAGGCGTGCAGGGTCAATCGTTGCTGTGCAGCTTTGTCATAGGCCAGCCGCAGTGCCGACTTCGGGCCATTGATTCCCTTCATATTGTTGATTTGGGTAGAGGAGATTCCGGAGTTGGCGCTAGGCAGGTTTCGCGTGCTGAAATCCAGCGCATTCAAGTCGACGGGATAGACGGCGATGTTGGCGGAATTGAGGGCGCGCCACGCTTCCTCGTATTCGCTTTGCAGTTCATCGCCTTGGCGCGCGAAGGATTGTGGATCGTCGATGGTGAACGGAAAGCCGGCGCTCGCCCAGACGAGCGTCTTGCGGCCGGGAATCGCCTGGAACGCGTGCGCAAGTTGCGTCATGCTAAGCAGGGTTTCGCGGGTCGCGATGCGTTGGTAGTTAGCAGAAAGCGAGTCGGTGAAATCCTGCATGAAAGTGCCTATGAGTTGCTCCTCGTCCGAGCCTTGTTGTTCTTCGGATGGGTCGTCAGTGAAGACTTCCGGGGGCTGAGTTGCCTCCTCTGAACTCAACGACAGCTTCAGTTTTTGCAGGGCGTCGACCAATACTTTGGTGTCGCTGGTGAACGGATGCAGTTGATGAAGGCCGCTTCCGTTAAGGCCAAAGAGCGCCATGGGTTCGTCGTGCGATGCGCTGCGCAACAGGTAATCGATGAGCTGTTTCTTCGCTTCCAACTGTCTCATCCAGGGCGTATTGATCGTGTCCAGGACAACGGCGGTCAGTCGCCACAGGTGTTCTTCACCGGGAACGAAGTTGGAGTAGCCGTCCAATATTGCGTCCCTCCGGCGGGCAACCAGTTTTTCGGTTTCCGTTTCTTCGAAGACGGAGACACTGCGGACGTTGCCATTCTCTTCGACGCGGAACGCATTCTTCTGCAACCCGGAAACGTGCTTGCCGGATCTATCCGTCACGATGACAGGCAGCAAAACCAAATCCGTGCGGGCGGTCAGCTTTGCCAATTCTTGCGGCGGGAAGGCGGCACGATTCTCGGGAAGGGCTGGCGCGGTCTGGGAACCGGATTGCGACGGCTGCCGAGCAACGTCTTGTTGGCCGAAACCGGGAGAACAGATCAGCAGCAGTGCGGCGAGGAGGAACTCGGGACGGTGCATCGCATGATCCCCGGTCGGAACAGAAAGGCCGAACTTCAGACTCTAGCACAGCGAACCCTCTTTAGGGATCAGGAGAATCGAGTTTGTAGGACTTGGGAGGTAGCAGGAATTGAAGGCCGAAGTAACCGAGGAAATAGGATTGATTGGGTCGGGTGCGTTCGAGACTGCGTCCGGCCATGAAGAGGAGGATGATGGGGCGATGGATTTTGTAGCGAGCGCCCACATCGAGAGTGGGCTCGTAGTAGGAAGAATGAAAGGTGCCTTGGGAATAGAATTCCATGTCCCCTTCAAGTTTTGGAGTGAAGTCGTGGCCGACGACCAGGCCACTAATCCATCCGTCCGGCCCCTTGTGGACAAACTGATAGCCGAGTTCGTAATCCAGATGAACCGGGCCGATTTTCTTGGAGAATTCGAAAGGTAAAAGGAAAGCATCGCTAGCGGGCGTGATTCCACGGCGCACAGCGTCGTTGGGGTTGTTGAGGAAGAACTGGGGAAAAACTGAGACGGCGAGTCCCGATTCCCCTGCGTCGTAGAAACGCCACTTTAATCCGGGATTGGATTGACCGATGCCGAACTTAGTCCCAGGATTCTGAACTCGTAACCAGGTATTCTCGTAAGTGAGTTGAATGCGATCGCCAACCCCAAAATTAATGTCCAGGTCGGGGATGTGAGAGACGGATTGATCGCTGTAGAAAAAGGGCATATACCCGACATTGATTTCCCAATTCAGATTGCCAGGTGTGCCTGGATCGTTGGTGTAATAAGGAGGTCCTCCTTGCGCTGCGCTCAGCAGCGAGAGCGCGGCCAGGGTCCCGATCAGAAGCTGGGCTTTGAATATACGGGCTGAGACCCTTACGCGGAGCACCGCAACGAGGTCGACTATGGTCGAAGGTTCCTTTTTGACGTTCAAAACGATTACTTGCCTTGTGCTGCGGCCTTCGCTGCTGGCACCGCAATCGTGACCGAGTCGGGCTCGGTCCAGACGGCTGTGCCACTGGTTAAGTCAAGACGGTGCATGGTGATCTTGAGATTGCCGCGATCGACATCCACCATGATGTAGTGGTAATTCACTTCCTTACTCTGGAAAGGATCGTCCTTAGCGCGTTCAATCGGATAGGCGTGCGCTCCGGCGCCGCCAGTCACGAAATAGGTGACGCCGCCGTGCTCATGGCGTTCGTAGTTATGGACGTGTCCAGAGAAAACCACAATCCGAGCGCGCTGGTTTTGCTGCCGCGCTTCCAGCATCTTGGCTAGCTTCTGCTCCTGCGAGCGGGCCGAGTGTCCTCCGCCGAATAGCTTCATATCCGACGAACTGGTGTAAGGAGGATGGTGAAGAACAATGAACACGAAGTCCACGTCACCGGGAAGATGGTCTAGTTTTTCGGTCAGCCATTGCCCTTGTGCGCCGGAAGTCTCGTCGAGAGAGCTGTCCAATGTCAGTACCAGAGTGTTAGCGGCGCGGACCGAATAGTAGACGCTATTCTTCAGATCGGGGAAACGCTGGAAATAGTTGGCCAGCGCAACTTTCTCATCGCCGTGAAGATCGTGGTTGCCAAGCGCGGGATAAACCGGAATCTTTTTCTCTCGCCACACTGCGGTCTCGCTGTCCCACACCTTCCAGTCGTCCTTGTCGTAGCCGTTGTAGACGATGTCGCCGCCGAACGAAATGAAGGCGGGATTGGTTTCGGCGATCGCCTTGACCAGCGCCTGGCGCACGGCCGGATTCGCGGCTTCGGTGTCCTTGGGATCATGGAAGCGGGAATCTCCATAGGCGACGAAGTGGAAGGGTGTGCTCACTTGTAGTTGCAGTTCCACTGGTTCAGTTTGCGGCGCCGCCTGCGATTGCAAGCGGGAGCAGGCAACGCAGCCGAGAAAGAGAATGACGATCGGCAATTGTTCGAAAAATTTCATTAGTTACCCACTACGAGCACTTCAAACTGTCCCGCTTCCGCCGTGGACAGGAACAGACGATGCGTTTTGGGATCGAGCGCCATCGTTTTCGCCTTGGGCAAAGTCTTGACATTCTCGACAACCGAATATTTGTCCGGGCTGTCCTGGTGAATCACGGTGACGGTGCCTTCCCCGTTGGAATTGAAAACGAGCCGCGAGTCAGGATCGAAGGCGGTAGCATCCACGTGGTCGCCGATCGGAAGCGTAGTGACGACCTGCCCTGTATCGGCGTTCATGACCGCCATTACCTTGCTGCGGCAGCCGATGAACAAACGCCGATTGGGCCGGTCCATGGCTATGCTGGAAGGCGAGGCACAAGGCGCGGTCGGCCAACGCTGCTCGACTTTCAGGGTGCGGGAATTGATCTTCAGAACCAGGCTCGCATCTTCCACGTTATCGTAAACATACCCTGAACCGTCGGCGACCGCAAATTCGGGACCGCCACCGAGATCAACCGTTCCAGCAACTTTGCCCGTGGCCCCTTCGATGGCGGTAGCGCTGTTGCTGTCACCATTAAATGCGAATACTCGCGACGTGGCGGGATCGTAAATGATGGCGTCAGGCTTTTTGCCGACTGGGACTTCCGCGATCGTTTTCAGTGTCTTCAAATCGAAGATCGTGACCGTCGAGGACTGCCCGTTGCTCACGAATCCCCGTCCCAACGCTGGGGCGATGGCAATTCCGTGAACGCCGGGAGTGTTCTCGATCTTGCCGACGATTGCTCCGGAATCGACGTCGAGCACTTCGACCTGGGTTCCGTGGGAAACGTAGAGGCGGCGTCCGCCTTCATCGACGGTGAGGTAGTCCCAGCCGCCTTGACCGGCGACGGGGATCTTCCTGGTGACAGCAAATCCCTTGGCGGACGCGGCGGAGGCGGTGGCAAGAGAGAATCCCAACGCGAAGATGGCTATGAAAAGTGCAAGCTTTCTGCTGGCTCGGGTCAAGTGCGCATTCTTGTTCTTCATCTGGATGGGCTCCTTACTTCTTATTGATCTCTAAGATTCGTCCGAAGGCGCAGGGCTGCGCAACCATCCTGCGGTTCCCCTGAAACCAGGGGAACCTTCAGGAATGTCAGCGTCTTTCGTCAGTTACTCTCTGCGGGGCTCCCAGCGCAAGCCAAAGGAATATGTCCGGCCATAGAACTCGCGCTGGTTGACGTAGTCTGGGCTGCCGTTGTAGAAGCCGAACACTTCATTCGACAGGTTCAGACCCTGCACGAGGAAGGTGAGATTCTTCTTCACGCGGTAGCTGGCTTGCGCGTCCACCTGCAGGTGAGGGTAGAAATAAACATCGCCCGCGGGACCGGCAGTTCCGCCGACGCCGGCGCCCGTCTGCCATTGATACTGGAAGATGCTCGCTCCGTTGTAGGAGAGACCCAAGCGAGTCGAGAAGCGCCCCTTGTCGTAAGTTGGGCTGATGTTCCACGTACTCGGAGCCTGGCGCTGCAGCGCGGGAGTGTCTGTGCGCCCGGGCAGAGGGCCGGAGTTGGAAGTCGTCCAACTGTAATTGGCGGAGATGCCGAGTCCACTCAATCCGCCGGGCAGGAACCCAAGGTGCTGGATGTAAGCAGCTTCAAATCCTGCCAGCCACGCGTGGGTGCCATTGATTATCGTACTGGTGATGTATCCGTTATATGGACCGCTGTCCGCTGGCAACATTTGCGTGTAGTAGATAGGGGCGCTGAGTTGTTTGTAAAAGAAGCCGCCCTGGATTTCGCCGAAAGGCTTCAGGTAGTGTTCGTACAACACATCGTAGTTGTTGGCGTGCTCCGGCCCCAAATTGGGGTTGCCGAAGGTGTATGAGTAGGGACTGGTGCTCTGGTCTAATTCGACATAAGGGATCGTGTCATATGGATTAGGGCGAGAGATTCCTCGGCCATAGGAAACGCGGAGATCAGAGTCATCCGTCAGCCGATATCGCAGCTGTGCGCTGGGCAGAGGATTCCAGTACCAATTGTTCGCCGTAGCCGGAGCCGTCGAGATCCAGTTGCCGTTGATATCGTTGGTCACGATGTAACCCAACGTATTCAGCTGGGTCGCTTCGAGGCGGAACCCGAGCTGAAGACGGAAGCGGCCGAAATCGACCGTATTCATCGCATAGGCCGACGAAATGCGCTCGGTCAGTTCGAAGTTGCTCGCGTCCGAGGCTAGGTGGGTGGCGCCTGAGTCGAGCGAGAGAATGCCTTGACTGACGAGGCTATTCACGCTACCCGTGATAGTGGGCCACGAGACGACCGGCCCGAGACGATAATCATTGAAATAGTAGTTGGGGTTGGTAAACCCGCTGAGGTACGCGGTCATCAGCGGCGTCGGTAGCGGATTTGCAAAACTGTTCTGGTCATACGTCGGCGAATAGGCGTTTTGACCCTTGTGATCGTTTCGCACCTTGAATCCGAACTCGAAGGTCGAGTTGTGCTTGCCGAGATGGTAGTTCTGCGCATACGAAATCGCCCCCGCTATGTTGACCTGCGAGGTGTTTCCTGAGGTGAGGTTAATATCCGACAGGCTCCAGTTTGCCGGATCGTAATAGGGGGTTCCGGGCGCGGTGCAGGCTGCGCTCCACTGTGGAAGGTACGGATTGGTGGCCGGAAGGTTGTTACAGGTAGGAGTCGGCGCACCATCATTGTACCCGAAATCGAACCCCGGATTGCCTGCTGCTGCTGTTTGCAGTGACGCGGAGGTCGACACGGTCCAGGCTAACCACGAGTTGGTAAAAATGTGCTTGCCGCCAATGGCCACGTTACCAATCCGATAGTCCGGTGCTCGTTCGGAGCCGGAGAACTTCGGTACGTCCCCGTCCCTCAATTTGTACGTCCACTTGTCACCGTAGTCTCTGAAGTCGGAGTAGAAATAGTGCAGATAAAGCCCGGCTCCATCGCCAAGTTTGTAATCGAGCGAACCGCCGAAACCATAGCGTTTACGTCGATATCGGTATTCACGGAGATCCATGCTGTCGTACAAAGCAGGAGTCAGTTGGCCTGTATCCACGCCAGGTTCGATGTCGTCGATGCCGCGACCGTTATAGTCAAAGCTGCCGGAGAACAGCGCCCCAAACTTCTTAGTGGCTCCAAAGCGCTGACCAATGGTACCGCTGACCTGGGCGATGGCGCGAGTATTCAGAATGGGCGTAAATCCGCCAATTACGCCAAGGGTCAGGGTCGGCAACTCGCCCGCAGTCTTCGTCACCAGATTCACCGATCCGCCAATAGCTTCAGCATCCTGATTCGCAGATAGCGTTTTGTTGACTTCGACCGACTCGACGATGTCCGCGGGAATGGTATCGAGTTTCACCTGGCGCACGCTGCTTTCAGGCGCAGGGATGGTAATCCCGTCGATGGTCACGTTATTCAGCCGTGGCTCGGTTCCGCGGATCTGGACGTACTTGCCTTCGCCCTCGTCGCGCTCCAAAGTTACGCTGGGTAGGCGGCCGACGGCATCGGCGATGTTCGCATTCGGCAGAGAAGTGATCACGTCCGACGGCAAGACTTGAAGAATGTTGTCGGAAGTGCGCTGCCGGTTGATGGCCTCAGCCTCGCCGTGCGGGCGGTCCGCAACCACGGTGACTTCTTCACTCTTGGCGGAGACCTCCATCTTGGCTTCGACGTGGCTTGCTTCCCCGGCAGTGATCGTGATCTGCTTCGTAAAGTCCGAGAAGCCAACGTAAGAGATGGTGAGGGTATAGTTGCCGGGCGCAAGCCCAATGAAATTGAACTCCCCTTGGCCATCGGTGGCGGTCACAATATCACCCGGCTCCAACCTCACTCGGGCGCCGTCGAGCACGGCGCCTGCCCTGTCTACGGCGCGTCCGCTGATGGTTCCGTGTCCGCCTTGGGCGAGCGCCATTGATCCGAGGAGTACGCAAATGACCAACAGGGCCAGCATCTTGAAGATAAGAAAGAGAGAGTAGCATGAGTGCTTTGGCTTCATAAACATCAGCTCCTTATAGATCCAGCACCTCGAAGCGAGCGTGACCACGGTCCCTGGCGTAATGGACTTGGCTCAGGAGGAAACTTCCGCCGCGTCGAGATCACCAGCGATCATAGGTAGGCGCTGTGAAGCCGTTATTAAAGGAAGGTTAATACTTTTTCAGACTCTATTCTTTCAGCACCTTTACGGTCTACCCTAGTGTTTAGCTCTTTCGACAATCGGAGCCCGACAGGTTGTCCCATGAAACTGCTGGTGGTAGAAGACGAACGGCGGATGCTGGAGTTACTGCGCCAGGGTCTGAGTGAAGAAGGCCACACGGTTTCATGCGCAGTGGATGGCAGCGCTGGATTGCAGATGGTTCGGGAGCACGACTTCGATGTTGTGATTCTCGATGTGATGATGCCCAAGATGGATGGATTTGAACTGGCGAAGCGCATGCGGACCGAAAGCAATTTCACTCCCGTGTTGATGCTCACCGCAAAAGACTCTGTTCCAGACATTGTTTATGGTCTTGACCTGGGCGCTGACGACTACATGACCAAGCCGTTCTCATTTGACGAGCTCCTGTTGCGACTGCGCGCGGTACATAGAGCTGCGGGTGGTGGGCGGACCACGCTGCTTAACGTCGGGGACTTGTTCCTGGATCTCTCCACGCGGGATGTTTACCGCGATGGGGCGCGCATCAGCCTGACGCGCACTGAATATGGTTTATTGGAGCGGCTCATGCGCGACGCTGGGGAAGTTGTTACGCGCGAAATACTGATTGAGGCTTCGGGGCGCGCGATGGGGAGCAATACTCTGGAAGCTTTCGTACGGCTGCTGCGAAACAAGATCGACGGCATGGATAATGGACGGCAAAAGCTGATTCACACTGTGCGCAGCGTCGGGTATGTGATCAGTTCGGACTGGGAATCATGAAGAGACTCTCCATCGGCTTTCGGCTAACCCTGTGGTATCTGGCAATCTTTGCGGCTGCCCAGCTTTGTTTTGGCATCGGCATGTGGCTTGTTCTTCGGCACGACCTGTACAGCGTGGCCGACGACGCGTTGACCGCCCAGATTGAGGACGTGACTCACTTCCTGAAGTCGCAGAAGAAAAAAAATATGACGTTGGTCAAACTTCGGGAAGAGGCCTCTGAAGAATATGTCTTGGAGCACTCTGGCGACTTTTTGCAAATCTACGATCAGGACGGAAACTGGATCTTCCGCGCCCCTTCGCTGGAACAAAACCGATTTGCGCCGTTAACGCCAGCTGCTGCCAAAGGCCCTTCGTTTCAAAACTCTCAGCTCGGAAGCAAGCCATTTCGTTTCATTACGCAAAGAGTTGACGTGAATGGCCGCTCTTACATCGTGCAGACAGGCGTTCCCACCGATCAGATCATCGCTACGCTGTCGCTGTTTCGTAGTTATCTCCTGATGCTTGCTCCGTTATTGCTGCTGGCCGCTGCTTCCGGAGGGCACTGGCTTAGCGGCAAAGCCTTGAGTCCGGTGGATGCAATCACCCGGACTGCCAGAAGCATCGGCGGCGGCAACTTAGGCGACCGCCTGGAGAAACTCAGCACGGGCGATGAACTCCAACGGCTGTCGGACACGCTGAATGAAATGCTGACGCGCATCGAAGGCGCCTTTCTCCGTGTCACCCAGTTCACCGCGGATGCTTCGCACGAGTTGCGAACGCCGATCTCGCTGATTCGCACGGAAGCAGAAATCGCGCTCCGGAAGTCGAGAGGCAACGAGGAATATCGCGAAGCTTTGCGCCATGTTCTGCTGGAGGCGGAAAAGACCTCGACGCTAGTGGAAGAGTTGCTGATGCTTGCCCGTGCCGATTCCGGGCGCGAGAACTTGCACCTGACGCTTCTCGACCTGCGTTCGACGATTGGTGAAACCGCGAACGAATGGCGTCAGCTTGTGGAGTCCCGCAATCTGCAATTCACACAAGCGATCCCGGATTGCGACCTGCCGGTGTTGGCGGACCGCATGTCCCTTCAACGACTGCTAGCCATCCTCCTCGACAACGCCGTTAAGTACACACCGCCGCCCGGAGTCGTCGAGTTGCGATTGGAAAAGCGGGATGACAAGGCCGTCATTACTGTGCGTGATTCAGGAATCGGAATTGCGGAGCAAGATCAGGCCAGAATCTTCGAAAGGTTTTACCGTGCAGACAAGGCGAGAAGCCGCGCGCCTGGCGGAGCCGGCATCGGCCTCGCCATTGCCGATTGGATTGTGCAGCAGCACCGCGGATCGATCACCGTTCAAAGCTCGATTGGCAGCGGATCTTCCTTTGTCGTCGAGCTTCCTCTGCAGTCCGCCCCAGCAGTTTTGGATCTAGCGCAGGCAAATACGTTGCTGGACTGCGCCGTCAGCGCGCCAGAAAAGCCTTGAATCTGATCAGCCAACTCGACGACACAGATTGGCCCACTGCTCAAGATTCATTCTTTCAATGGCTCACATCTCACCGTGGACACAACGGAAATCGGCTCAGCCCATGTTGCGCCAGTCCAGAATGACCTTACCCGCGTTGCCGGTGCGCATAACGGCGAAGGCCTGCTCGTGTTCGCGCCACGAGAAGTGATGCGTAATGACGGGCTCGATGTTGAGGCCGCTCTCCAGCATCACGGTCATCTTGTACCAGGTTTCATACATCTCGCGGCCATAGATGCCCTTGATGGTCAGCATGTTGAAGATGACTTGGTTCCAGTTGATCGAAATCTCTCCCGCAGGGATGCCCAGCAACGCGATCTTGCCCCCGTGGCTCATATTCGCCAGCATGTCTCGGAAGGCAGATGCATTCCCTGACATTTCGAGGCCTACATCGAATCCCTCGCGCATGCCGAGCTTTTGTTGCACTTCCCCTAGGCTCGTCTTTCGTGGGTCAATGGCCATAGTGACGCCAACCTTCGCAGCCAGTTCCAGCCGGTACGGGTTCACGTCGGTAATTACCACATAGCGGGCACCCGCGTGCTTCACAACCGCAGCTGCCATGATTCCGATGGGCCCCGCCCCGGTGACCAGCACGTCTTCCCCAAGCACGGGAAAAGAAAGAGCGGTATGAACGGCGTTGCCGAACGGATCGAAGATGGCGGCAATGTCAGGTTTGATGTGCTCGCTGTGCTTCCAGATGTTCGACATGGGGAGCACGATGAATTCCGCAAACGCACCCGGGCGGTTCACGCCGACCCCTTGGGTGTGAGCACAAAGGTGGCGCCGTCCGGCCAGGCAGTTGCGGCAGCGGCCGCACACCACATGACCCTCGCCGCTCACCAGTTCTCCAACGTGGAAGTCGGCCACGTTCGAGCCCACCGCGACGATCTCGCCCACGAATTCGTGCCCGATGACCAGCGGAACGTGAATGGTCGATTGCGCCCACTCATTCCACTCGTAAATATGAAGATCGGTGCCGCAGATCCCGGTCAGAAGAACGCGGACTTTGACGTCATTGATGCCAATCTCCGGCTCGGGAACTTCTTCGAGCCAAAGGCCAACGCTTCGCTTGCTTTTTACGAGAGCTTTCATTTTTTTGCCTTATGCGATTCGTATGAAGTAGAGAACTAACGGATTCTACTCCGCAGCGCGACAACTGAGCAGTGCAGCCGACGATCCCACCCAAGCCATATTCTTGTTGTGGTCCACGCCCATCATCAGACCGCGGCCCATGCGCACGATGGTCAGCACCGGCACTAGCTGATCCAACCAGACATACATGATCCGCAGTTCAACCTTGGTGGCCCCATGCGGCGTTTCCACCAACGGCGTGAAATTCATCCGCTCCTGCAAAATGTATGCGCTGCGCTTCCCCGTCGGAATCGCGTCAATGTCGCCGCGCGAAGGCGCAATCACTACGCCCAACCCAGCAAACGAATACAGCGGCTTGAGCACAAAGCTCTCCAGATCGGCGGGCACTTCCGCGAGTTGATCCAGAAACCAGGTCCGCGGCACCGACGGATGCTTCAAATAAGGAATGGAGTATTTGCTGATCCGGAAATACCAGTTCGGATGCCCCGCCCACTCGACATCCAGCTCATCGCGAAAATCAAATGGCGGAGTCACGCCCTTGCGCTCCAGTTCGTCCACAATAGTGCGGTTATAAATCCGCTCTATCGGAATCCGCTTGCCCCGCTCCTCATAAAACAGCCGCCGCCCCTCTCTGACGATCTTGGTAATGCACACAGTGTGAATCCCGAGCAGCTTTTCGGTCAGCAGAAAATCGGGACGCGTCTTCTGCTCTTCCGGATGCACTTCCATCAACACCACATTCGCCGGATCGTGCCCCGCCACAATTGCGTCCCGCAGAAGCCGCTGGTAAGAAGTCGAATCCAGCCCACTCAAGAAGTAGCGAAGCTTAGCGTCAAGGCCGAATACATCGATGTAAGCCTGCGCCAGCACCGGCTGATAGGCATAGAGAGAAGGAAAGGCCTGCAACTCCACCAGCTTCGGCTGCAACTCGCCCGCCGCATCGCGCACCAGTCCAAAGTCCACCTGAATGAACATGGGATGCGGCACTTCATTCGGAACGCGAAACTCCGCAGGAATCGAAGCTTCCGAGCGCGCCCGATACTCGGGATTGTCCACCAGTTGACGGATCAGCGCTTTTCCATCCTCCCCCATGCGCTCGACCAGCGCGTCCGTAAAAAAGCAAGGCGTCTCGCAAAGCGCGAATGGAACCTCCATGCCGCAACGAGAAGTCATCTCGCGCCGCAACCGCTCATATTTTTCGGGAGTGAATCGCGAGTTGAAGTCGTGCCGGTAGGAGGGAATCATAGAGGTTAGTGGAGAGACGGGCGCCCTCGCCCGTCCAAGCAATGCTAGCCAAAGCTTTTCTCGGCGCTCTCCGCGTCTCGGCGGTGAAAAGTCTTACGCCTCAATCAAGAACTGCCCGCTCCGCATAATCTGCTCGCCGTCCACCCAGATATCGAAGTTGCGCCCCACCACATCAATGTGGGTTGATGAATCCCACTCCGCCCCCGTGTGCGCCCCATACGGGTTCCCAAAGGCAATGTGCACACCGGGAAATTTCTCATCCTGCAGGATTTCCCCGATCACATCTTTCAATTCGATGTTTGTCCCGATCGCGAACTCGCCCACGCGGTTGCTGTTTTCATCGGTATGCGTGTACGCCCAGAAATCGTCTTTCAACTCCTTGTTCCTGGAGTGCGCCTCGATCACGCGATTCCCCTTTATGTTGATAGTCAGCGGGTTGGCCTTCAAATCGCCGAACTTCGCACACAGGTAATCGCCTACCACGCCATCAATTACAAATGTCCCGTTCACCTCGCCGGGCGCGGTGAACACTTCCCCGCCCGGAAGGTTCCCCCACTTTTCTGTGCTGATCAGGCCACTCGTCTTCACCCAGCGGTAATTCGGATTCAAATCCGCCACCAGATCCGTCCCCGAAGGCGTCTTCGCCCGGATTTGCTTCGCCCTGCGCACCGTCTCCAATACCTTTGCGCTCAGCCGATCCACTTTTTGGAAGTCCGCGCGCATGCCTTCCACCATGATGCGCTTCTTGATGTTGACCATGTGCGCGTGCCGGATCTTCCGTCGGTTCACTACCTCCGTCATCTGCATGCGCGATTTCAGTTCGTTGGCCTGCGCCTGGACCGCAAAAATACTAACCCGGCTAGTCTCCAGATCCTCGGCAATCGGCAACGGAAAATCCGTCAGCGGCCGCGCCGCCACATCCTCCAGCACCCAAGTTTGGTAGCGGCAGCCCAGTTCTTCCAGTTCGTGCACGATGGCCGCCGCGATTTCCAGGCTCACTTCATCGGTGATGACGGTAACTTTTTCCGAAGGCAGTACGCGCAGGCACACCCGCACCGCATTCCGCGCCCCCTGGGTGAGTTGCGGATCAAAAGGCAGCTTATTCAGTTGTCGGTTGGATGGTTCAGCAGTGTTCGTCAAAGTCTTCATCAAACTCATCAGACGGCTCGCGCTGTGGGCAAACTGTCCGCCTCGTCCACACCCGTCTCTGTCTCCTCAATGATGTAGTCCACTACGGCTTTCATGTCGCCCGTTTTGCGATAAACTTCCAGTTGCCGGTCCGCGCCCGTACCCATCTTCATGATCTCGCGGATGTACTCCACTTCCGCCCGGCAATCCAGCTCGTCGAGCACGTCGTCGACGAACTCCAGGTACTCTTCGATCAATTCGCGCTCCGGAACTTCCATCTGCTTCCCGAAGTCGATCAGTTTTCCGTCGATGCCATAGCGCGCTGCGCGCCACTTGTTCTCCATCAGCAGCGACCTGCGATAGAGCCGGAATCCCTGGTTCTGCGAGTACAGCTTGTAGAGCTTGGCCACGGTCGCCTGAATCAGCGCGGCCAGTGCAATGGTCTCTTCCACCCGCATCGGAAGGTCGCACACCCGGAATTCCAGCGTGTTAAAGAATGGATGCGGCCGGATGTCCCACCAGATTTTTTTTGCGTTATCGATGGAGTTCGTTTTCACCAGCAACTTGACGTAATTTTCGTATTCGCCCCAGCTCGGAAAATAATCCGGCAGGTTCGTCCGCGGAAACTTGTCGAACACCTTGCAGCGATACGATTTCAGCCCGGTATCCATCCCCAGCCAGAAGGGCGAATTCGAGGACAGCGCCAGCAGGTGAGGCACAAAATACCGCGCATGATTCATCAACTGGATCGTAGTTTCGCGATCCTCAATGCCTACGTGGACGTGCAGCCCGAAAATCAGGTTGGCGCGGGCCACCAGCTGCATATCCTGCACAATGTTCTTGTAGCGCTCGCCCGGCGTCACTTCCTGCACCCGCCAGTCGGCAAACGGATGGGTGGCCGCCGCCGCCAACCGTAGCCCGTTCTCCCGCGACAGCCGGATCATGTGGCGCCGCAGACTCTTCAGTTCTTCCCGGGCTTCCTTGATATTGGCGCAAACCGAGGTTCCAACTTCCACCACCGATTGGTGCATCTCCGTCTTGACCCGTTCCTGCAGGATCAATTTGCCCTTCTCGATGATCTCGGCGTGAATATGCGAGCGCAGATCCCGAGTCTCAGGATCGACGGTCTGATATTCCTCTTCGATTCCAAGCGTGAAAGTAGGCTTCATCGCAGCACCCAGAGCTGCCAGGCGGGAGGACACTCTGACAGAAGTCCAACTAGTATACCAATGAGATGCCCGTGTGGGGACGGGGCAGAGCCCCGCCGCCACACTGCCTATGCCTTCTTCCGCACCTTCGGCGTTCTGATATCCACCCATTTCGGTCCATTCAGAAGCGCCGCCCAGCGCAACTCCTCGACCGGATTCTCCCCGCTAAGCGCTTTCTTCACCGCCATCTCCGCCACCGCGTCCACGATCCACTCAAAATTCTGCTGCCCCACCGACGTGACCTCCGCATCCGGGGCCGGATTCATGAAGTCAATCGCATACGGAACGCCGCCCTCCACGGCGAATTCCACCGTGTTCAAGTCATATCCCAGCGCACGGCACAGTGCCAGAGCATCTTTCTCGATGCGCTGCTTCAACGCCGTTCCCGGCTGCGGATTTCCCTTCACATAGCGCTCATGATGCGGAGCCTTCGGATCGTACTTCATGATGTGCACTTTCTCCTGCCCCACCACATAACAGCGGTAATAGTCCTCAAACTCGACACCATGCTGCAGCGTCATGCAGAGGTCGCCCGTCTGGTTGTAGTTCTGGAAGAACTCCTCCGGAGAATGCACCTTATAAACATGTTTCCAGCCGCCGCCAGAATAAGGCTTCAGAAACGCCGGGAACCCAACATAGGCAAACACCTCTTCCCAATTCAGCGGGTACATGAGATTCCGCATGGATTTGTCGGTGGTATCCGGCGGATGGGTATGATGAGGTAAAAGCACCGTAGGCGGGATCGCCACGCCCATCCTGTGGGCCAGCGCGTAATTGAAAAATTTGTCGTCCGCCGTCCACCAGAACGAATTGTTAATCACAATCGTCCCGTGCAGCATGGCGTTCTTCAAATAGGCCCGGTAAAAGGGAATATCCTGCGAAATCCGGTCAATGATGACGTCGTACTTCTTAGGCTCGTCCATGCGGATGCCGCCAATTTTCACAAACTCAGCGGTAATGCCTGGAACTTTCATGTCGTTGATCTTTTCCACTAAAGCGGGAGGAAATGTGTTTTCCATCCCAAAAAGAATTCCGATTTTCTTGTCAGCCATAATTCAGTCCTCTTTTCAATCTTGCCGGTGGAGTGCCGGGCGCCCTCGCCCGGCCAACCCCGGCTTGACGGGCGAGGCGCCCGTCTCTCCACTAAAAGTACTTCTTCGCCATCCTCTGCCACAGCGGCCAATCATGTTTGCTGTTGTCCCCGTAGACATCAAGCCAGTGAGGAATCCCCTTGCCCTGCAGAATCGCCGCCATCTTCACGTTGGCGTCCAGACACATATCCCAATCCGACGATCCCAGCACAATTCTCATCTGCCGGATGCGGCTCAGGAACCATTCATCGCTCATGTTCGGCAAGTAGTCCGGCGGATTGTTGAAGTAGGCGTTGTCGTCGTAGTAGCCGTCGAGGAAGCTCTTGATGTCGAATGATCCGCTCATGGTTACGCACGACGAAACCACATCCGGATGGCGCATGGAGAAATTCAGCGCGTGATAACCGCCAAAACTGCATCCGGTAACGGCAATCTGCGGAGCCAAGTTCTTCCACTTCAAGTACGGCAGAAACTCGTTGACGACGTAGCGCTCGTACTGCACATGTCGCCAGATCCGAGTTCCCGGATGCGCGCTCTTGTTGTACCAACTCTCGCCGTCGACGCTGTCCACGCAAAACACCTGAATCGCGCCCGCTTCCAGTTTCCCGGCCAGCGCGCGAATCATTCCTGAGTCTTCATACTCGAAAAAACGCCCCATGGAGGTGGGAAAAACGAGCACCGGTTGCCCGGCGTGCCCGAACACCAGCGACTCCATGTCGCGTCCCAATTCGTGGCTGTATTGCTTGTGATATTCACGGTTCATGTGCCCGAGGATTGTAACTGAACTGCCCGGGTTCCGACATCTACCCGGGCTGCGGTAGCTATTAAATTTATCAACCACAAAAGGACGCGAAGTCCAATCTAGGTGCAAGAGCGCTCTGCGTTGCCGGCAATAAAGCGTTACCATCAATCTTTAATCGGAGAGTGCGATGGAACCGTTCCGCTTTCATTTGTTCGTCTGTACGCAGCAAAAGCCAGAAGGGGTCACCTCCTGCCCGGCCAGCGGGTCGTTCGCTGTGCTCGGCGCGCTTGATCGCGAGATACAGGGGCGCGGCCTTAACCACGATGTTCAACTCACCACCTGCGGATGCATGGGACTGTGTGATGAAGGTCCAGTGATGGTCACCTATCCGGCAGGGGTATGGTACCGGCGTGTGCAACCGTCGGATGTGTCCGAAATCGTCGATACGCATCTGCGCGGAGGTAAGTCCATCGATCGTCTGGTTTGGACCGATGCCGCTGCCATGAAGGCCATGGCGGTCGAGCATGGCGAAAAGTTTCGCGAGGCGATGGCTGCCCGCGAAAAAGCAGGAGTGCTGCCCGATCGCCTCGATCAGATGATCCGCGGCTACATGCCGAGCCGCTGCCTGCTGACGGCGCTTGAACTCGACATCTTTACCGCCGTAGCGGACGGCGCCACTGCCGAACAGATCGGGGCCAAGGTTCACGCGAATGCGCGCGCCGTGGGTATGCTGCTCAACGCGCTGGTCGCGCTCGGATTGCTCGCGAAGAGTGGTGACGATTACAAGAACACGCCCGAGTCAGCGCGCTTCTTTGTTCAAGGTTCCAAGGACAACCAGCGCAATGGTCTGCTGCACATAGCCAACATCTGGCATCGCTGGAGCACGCTGACCGACGCCGTGCGCAGCGGCACACGCATCCGAATCGGCCGCGACGACACCCCGGACTGGACGCGCAGCTTCATTGCCGGGATGCAACGCAACGCCAAAGATCGCGCCCCGCTGGTGGTGAAGGCGCTGGGCACAACCGGTGTTCGCCGCATCCTCGATCTTGGCGGCGGCTCCGGTGCATACTCCATCGCGTTCGCAAAGGCTAGTCCCGATGTGCAGTGCGAGATCCTTGACGTCCCAGAGGTGGTACCGCTCACCGCCGAATATGTCAGCCAGGCCGGCATCTCAACGCAAATCAAGCTTCGCCCCGGAGACATGCTTCAGGATGAGTTTGGCTCCGGCTACGACATCATCACGCTGAACGCCATCTGCCACATGTTTTCCGAGGAGCAGAATCGGGACATCTTCCGCCGCGCATACCGGGCACTCGCGCCCATGGGCCGCCTCGTTGTGCAAGACTTCATCCTCAATCCCGACAAAACCGGGCCGCAACACGCAGCGCTGTTCTCACTGAATATGCTGGTCTCAACCGACTCCGGCGCGAGTTACAGCGAGGCCGAATACACCCGCTGGATGAAAGATGCGGGCTTCAACGAGGTATCCCGGGTCAACCTGCCTGGACCTAGTGGCCTGATTATAGGAACCGTGAAATAGGGACGCCCACAATTTCGTGATCAAAGATCATCTTCACTGCGGGATCGCCGTCGGCCCTACTGCCCGTTCTTTGCCAGCACCATTTTCGCGCTGCGCAATTCCGGGCGGTCAGAATGCTTTCCGTCGTCGCAGTTTTTCAACAGTTGTGCGTAATAAGAATTCGCCTTTTCTGGTTGGTGCGCCAACTCGGCGGCCCGTGCGGCGCCGGCGAGACCGTTGAAGCGGTTGGGATCAATCTTCATGGACTTTTCATATTCTGCCAAGGCTTGCTCCGGCTGGTTGAGTTCGAGCAGCATATCGGCCAGCATCTCGCGCGCCGGAATATCGACTTCCGCTTTTCCCACTTTGTCCTGGGTGTCCGCGACCTGGCGCATCTGCTGCAGCGCTTCGTCGTTCTTCTTTTCAGCGAAAGCCAGCCAGGCTTGCACTTCCCCACGCCCTAGATTCGGCCCATCAAGCATATAGGCATACTTCGACTTGCGAACAGCCTCTCGCGCTTCGTCGTATTTCTGCGCGCTGCGGCGGGTCGCTTCCACATCGCCCATATGCGCGGAGGCGATCGTCTCCGCCCAATAGGTGATCATCTGAAAATGCGGCGGTGCGTTCGCCGTGGGCTGGAGCGCTGCGGCATCGGTCCAGTGCCGCATTTCCAAGTCATAGAGCGCGGGGAAATGCGCTGCGGCATAGCCGTAGTATTCCAGCATTCCTGAATCGTCGCCATTCGTCGGCGCCGTCGCCAGGATCTGCTTCGAGTGCTCCAGCACCTGCTTGGCCGCTTCGTCCTGGCCGGTTTGCAGGTAGGCATAAAGCAGGAAGTGCATGGCATGCAATGCATGTCCGTGCATGTACATCGCACCAGACTGCTCGGTCAGAGCCACCGACTTCAGGTTCGCCTGAATGTCCTCCTGCCACAGCCCCAGCCGGGCAAAAATGTGAGATGGCATGTGGACGGCATGGGCTGACGACGCGGCGATTCCCGCATAGCGGCGGGCGGCGTCGAGTCCCAGGGGCGCCATTTCAGGCGAATCGCAGGAATGAATGATGTAGTGCGCCAGCCCCGGATGATCGGGCTGCTGCTCGAACAGCGGGTTGAGCACGGCGACCGCCTTCTTTTCTGCAGCGAGTGACGTGTCGTCCGGACGCTCGGCCGCCAGCAACGACAATGCGTAGAATGCGCCCGCTTCCAAATCCGTCGGGTATTGCTGGTAGAGCTTTGCCATCGCGTCCGAGTAGGCGGCCGCACGCTTCAAGTAGTCATTCGTGGCAGGATCACGGTAGAACACCGCGAGGGCAGAAATATAGCCGCGCTCGCGCTCAGTCTTAGCGCCGATCTTCTGCGCCTTCTCAATTTCCTCCTGGCCGCGCTTCAACGCCGACTCCTGTGGCCGCTCCCAGATCTGGTGGAACAAGCTCATGGCAATGCCCCAGTGAGCCATGGCGCATGCCGTGTCCTGCTTGGAGATCTCGACAAACTGCTCCTCCGCTTCTTCATACCCGAAGGAATGGAGCAGAGCGATGCCACGCTCGAAAGCTTTCTGCGAAGCAGGCGCGCACGAGACCGGAAACGAAACCTTGCCGAGCTGTTCGCCAGCTTCGTGATGATGAGCATGCATTTCATCATCGAGAGCCAGCGCAGGCACGGCGCATAGAACGCACACGCACACCAGTAGACACGTAAGCAACTTTGCGCAGAACATTTTTCACCCCCCAACGCGGGACATTACTTTACTGAAGTTTCGTCAATTTAACCACTACCACTCCCGGATGGTCAGCAGACGAGAAGTAATTCCGAAGCGAAAACTATGGATACAACCGCGGCCGTTCACCCTACGGCCTACGGCCCGACCCGGCCACAGGAGAGAAGTTCAGCGGCGGCACGCTGGCCGCTGGCGATCGCGCCATGCACCGTCCCGTTTTGTCCGCTGGAATCCGTCGCTTCTCCGGCAAAGAACAGGGTACTCCCAACCGGCGCAGCTAATCGGTGGGCGGCATCCTTACTATCGACGAGAGGGTAACTGTAGGCGCCCCGGCAATAGGGATCGGACTGCCAGTCGTGGACAAAAGAGTCTTGCAGCAATTCCCGCAAAGTTTCCAGGGGTACCCCAAAGATGCGGTGCAAGGTCCTTAATCCATGCTCCATGATAGTTAAGTTTCCGTGACCGGAGAGCTGCTCGGCACGGACTCCACCAGACCAACCCGTCAGCATGGCGGTCCCCGCAGACACAGCCGACCACCACGCCGGAAACAATTCTTCTGGGGATGACAGGAAACTCATGTCCGGCATAGGCGATGGCACGAGCTTCGGGTCGGTCCAGAAGCAATGGCGGAAATATAGGACGAGGCGGATCGCGGCGCCCATCTTCAATTGTTTGAGTGCATCGGCCTTTTCGGTCAGCTCAGGCCGAAAACGCACGGCGCCGCCAGTTCCAGATGGCGACTGCAGAACGCCCAGAGGCAACGTGATAACCACAGCATCCGCGCGAATATTGGCAGGTTGCATTTGGCCGAGCGATTGGGTCGTCACCTCCACGGCGCCTGGATGCCAAGCGATCTCAGTAACCACGGTGATCAGCCGCACCGTGAGGAGATCGGGTTTGCTGGCGGCCATCAGCGCTGCCACCAGACCCTCGTATCCATTGGGGAAACGGAAGCCGCGGTGTCCCTGGATTTCCTGGTCGCTGCGATGCCAGCGAGCGAGTGCATGAGCGCTGATGCGGCTGGCGTCACAGGCGTGGAAACTCTCGACATAGGCGGCAGCCTCGATCCTGGTGTGCTGCGGCAGGTCGCTACAAGCGTGTTCCAGGAACTCCTGGAACGATTGATCGGGTCGAGACTCATCAATCCGGCGAAAAATACTGTCGATCAGATCCCAGGAGCCACTCATGGGCGCCAGCCTTGCTTGCTCCAGGCGCCATCGGTTTCCAGTCAGTTCGAGGGTCGGCAGGTCAGCACGCTTCACGATCTGCCACACCTCTTGAGGCAGGCCATGGATGAATTCCGCTCCCAGTTCGACGGGCGCATCGGTCAGGGACGAATGCATGGTCCAGATGCGCCCACCGATACGGTTCCGCGCTTCGAGAATCGTGACCCGGAGACCTGCCTCGCACAGCGCCTTGGCGCATGCGAGTCCAGCAACTCCAGCTCCGATCACCACAACCTCAGTAATCCGGTTTGACATGTGTTCCCCGCGACCCGAGAAATGCGTTCTGAATAGGGTACCTGCAAAGAGAACCGGTGAACAGGTACTTTAACGAGATTGCGAAGAGGAACTCCTTCTGGCACCCGAGCGATCACTCCTGCAACTTCGCGACGACCTCGACAACGCCTCATCTTCCTGCCAAGATGGTCGGTCTATGTTTATGCGAACCCTGCAATTCTTGCTGAGCGTGCTCTTCTTTTCACTTTTTGCGATGGCTCAGATTCCCTCCTCACTTAACCTCATGCCCGTGCCCGCGAAGGTTCAGGTTGGAACCGGTCAGCTGGTCATCGATCAATCGTTTACCGCAGTGGGCACCGGCCAGAGTACTGGCCAACGAGACACTCGTCTTGACGGCGGTATCGTCAGATTCCTCGACCAGGTCAGCCGCCAGACGGGCATGCAGTTAAATGGGCAACCGGCCGATGCCTCTAACGCGACTCTGCTCATCCGCGCCGAAAACGCCGGCCGCAAGGTTCAGGAGCTTGGCGAGGATGAATCCTACACCCTCGAAATCACCCCATCGCGCGCGACCTTGACTGCGCCGAACGCCCTCGGAGCGCTGCACGGATTACAGACATTCCTGCAACTGATCGAGCCTACTCCCGCCGGCTTTGCCGTTCCGGTGATCACCATCCAGGACCAGCCTCGCTTTGCCTGGCGTGGTCTGCTGATTGACGTCAGCCGCCATTTCATTCCGATCGAAGCATTGAAGCGGAACCTGGACGGAATGGCGGCGGTGAAAATGAACGTCTTGCACTGGCATCTTTCCGACGACGAAGGATTCCGGGTCGAGAGCAAGCGCTTTCCCAAGTTGCAGGAGTTGAGTTCCCAAGGGCAGTACTACACGCAGGCTGAAATCCGCGACTTCGTGGCCTACGCGCGCGATCGCGGCATCCGCGTCGTTCCGGAATTCGACATGCCTGGTCACAGCCGCTCGTGGATGGCCGCTTATCCGGAACTTGCCAGTGTGCCCGGCCCTTACCAGGCCGGCAGGATGGCGGACGCAGATACGGTCATGGATCCCACGCGGGACTGGACCTACAAGTTCCTCGACAAGTTCATCGGGGAAATGGCGGGCTTGTTCCCCGACGCTTACTTTCACATCGGCGGCGATGAAGTGGTCAACAAGCCATGGGACTCGAATCCGAAAATCCAGGAGTTCATTCGGGCTCACGGCCTGAAAAACAATCGTGATTTGCAGGCCTACTTCAATCAACGTCTGCAAAAGATAGTGAGTAAACACGGGAAGATCATGATGGGTTGGGATGAGGTGTTGCATCCCGACTTGCCGAAAACGGTGGTGGTCGAGTCGTGGCGTGGGCAGGACTCCCTGGCCGAGGCCGCGAAACTGGGCTATCGCGGCCTGCTCGCCTACGGATACTACCTCGACCTGATCTGGCCAGCGTCGCGCCATTACGCCGTGGACCCAATGACAATAACAACGACAAAGCCGGATGCGGCCGCGGCGCTCACCGCCGAGGAACAAAAGCGCATTCTGGGCGGCGAGGCTTGCATGTGGGCGGAGTTCATCACTCCGGAAACGATCGATTCGCGGCTGTGGCCAAGATTGGCTGCGATTGCCGAGCGCTTCTGGTCTCCGCGGGAGATCCGCGACGACCAATCCATGTACCGGCGACTGGAGGAAGTAAACTGGCGTCTCGGCTGGTTTGGGGTAAACGGAGTGTCGAACTATGAGTCGAACTACGAGTTGCTGCTGCACCGCCTCGCGGGCAGTCATGATATTGCCGCTCTGCGCATCCTGGCTGATGTGGTGGAACCCACGAAAGACTACACGCGCAGCGAAATTTATCCCCAACCTCCGGTGAAGTCCACGCCGCTGAACCGACTGGTGGACGCTGCCCGGCCGGAAAGTACGGTTGCCCGGCAATTCGCGGAGTTGGTCGAAACCTACATCCAGAGCGGATATAAGGATACCGCCGCCGAGGCGAAGATCAGGGCGTTACTGGTCAAGTGGCGTGAGAACGACGCGAACCTTCAACCTGTTCTGGACCGCTCATTCCTTCTGGCGGAAGACAAGCCGTTGTCCGAGGATCTGGCTGCTCTGGCCGCAGCTGGGCTGCAGGCGATCGACAGCATCGGCAAGAATCAGCCATTGCCGGACGCGTGGCGCACCGAGCAATTGGCGATAGTGGACCGGTCAATGAAGCCAAGGGCCAACCTGCTCGTGATAGTGGCGCCGCCAATTCAGAAGTTGATCGAGGCCGCCACTTCTTCACGATAAAATACAAGACGAGGCATCCATGACTAGCAAGTACTGGTACAAGCTCTTTTCAATACTATGCACGATTGCGGTCTGCATCTTTTCCGGCCCCGTTTGGGCCCAAAAGCACGCAAGAGTTCACCCGGAGGCCACGGTGGAGACGAGTTCGTTCGGAAGTCTGACTGACGGTAGTGCGGTCGAAATGCTTACCTTGAAGAACGCCAAGGGCGCTACCGCCAAGGTGATCACTTACGGCGCTACCTTGACCGAGTTGTGGGTCCCCGACCGTAGCGGCAAGCTTGGTGATGTTGTCCTGGGGTTTGACCAACTGCAGGGCTATCTCGGTAATGATCCCTGGTTCGGAGCTACGGTGGGTAGAGTCGCGAACCGGATCGCGAAGGGCAAGTTCACTCTGGACGGGAAAGAGTACTCCCTCGAGATCAATAATCCGCCCAACAATCTGCACAGCGGGTCAAAAGGTCTGAGCCGCGCCATCTGGAAGGCGGAGCCACTGCACGAACCTCACGCAGCCGCGGTGCGCTTTACCGCCGTAAGCCCTGATGGCGACGGAGGGTTCCCAGGAAACCTCTCGGTCACCCTGGTGTACCGGCTGACAGACGATAACGAATTGCAACTGGAATACACCGCCAAAACTGACAAGGCCACTCCGGTCAACCTGACCAACCACAGCTACTTCAATTTGAGCGGGGGTAAGGACGTCCTGGACGATGTCCTCTATCTGCCGGCGGAGCACTACACTCCGGTAGACGCCACGCTGATTCCTACGGGTGAAATCCAGCCCGTGAAGGGAACTCCCTTCGACTTCACAACTCCCGCAGCCATCGGTTCCCGCATCGGGGAAATGAAAGGAGATCCGGGCGGGTACGACCACAACTACGTGCTGAGCAAGGAGGCGGGGAAACTGAAATTGGCGGCCCGAGTTCTGGATCCCGCCTCCGGCCGTCAGATGGAGGTTTGGACCACCGAGCCGGGAGTCCAGTTCTATTCTGGCAACTTTCTGGATGGAACCATTACGGGCAAGCGAGGCGTGGTGTATGGGAAGCACTCCGCATTTTGCCTGGAGACCCAGCATTTTCCGGATTCGGTCAATCACCCCAACTTTCCTTCGGTGATCCTGCGGCCGGGTGGCGTGTACCGGACGGAAACGATTTACAAGTTCTCAACCAAGTGACCCTGTCGCTTCTGTTCCATTTTGCCGGGCGCGCCATCCGACGGGGACGGATCCGATACAGACGCAGTTGTGCCTAAACAATGGGAGGGATTCTTATGTTCCGCACTGGAGCGATAGGAGGTCGTTTCGCTTTGAAAACAATCCCTCGCCCCCAATGCCAGAAGGCGAAAATTCAGGGGGCGAGGGTCTTCGGCTCGGCTACGGCAAGTAGTAGCGGAAAGACGTCATGAACATGTTGTCGATTCCATGTGGCCCAACATAAGTTGCTGGTGTTGTCCCCGCCGCCAGAGCGAACGTTCCCGCCCAGGCATTTCGTACCAGGTAGGAATACTGCGGACCGAATTGCAGTCTTCCCTTGGGACCGCTGTGTAGTTTTATCCAGAACCCGAACGTGCCCTCGATCGTGCTTTGGGTCTGGCCACTGCAGTTGCCAACCGCTCCAAAACCGTAACCGCTGCCTGCTGAGGGCAGGGTTTCGGCGTAGCATCCCGAGTCAACAAAGGTCGGCGATCCGTAGCCCACCTCTTTGTTAGAGACGGGATCAAGTTGATAGCGTCGTTTGACATACTCCTCGCCGCCGTTGAGGTAAACATCAATCCTGGGTGCGTGGTATTCCAATGTAACCAAGCCCTGGTAGCTGCGCAGCGGCGCCAGCGTACCATCGGGGTTGACGGTGGCGTCGGGCAGGCCTGACGCGCCATACCGGCCTACACCGTTCCCGTAGAGCGCGTGCAGGCCGAAGTCCACATGTTTGGCAATGGTGAAGCGGGCATTCCCTCCCAGTCCACCGCCATTCTTCGATGCGTTATAGGCTCCGAGCGTAGACACTGTGGGTGTGGTACCGCACCCGGTTGTGGTGGCAGACACTTCTTCGCAGGGATAGACGCGGTCGCGGAAACGGCTGAAGATGCCGAAAACTTCATAGTGGCCGAAACCGGGTTCAAAGGCCGCCTTGACAATGATGTCGGGCATCGCGTTGAAGGAATAGTTGGCGTTCAGGTTATACAGCCCGCCGCCCACGCCGGCACTGCCAAACGCGAAGTTCGAGGCATTGCCGCTGGCGGCGAAGATCGTCTGGGGATTTTCCAGCGAGGCGGCCAGCCAGAAGCGATTGTTGAAGTTCTTGGCCAAGCGGAGACCGTACTGCCGCGCCCAACTGAAGCCGACGGTATACGCCGGGTCTATGGTCATGGGCAGAGCTTCGCTCCGGTTGTCGACGCCCTTCTTGGTTTCGGTCACTAAGCTCCACATTTGACCGCCCGTAAAGGTCCATCCACTGTTGAAGGCAGCCTGCCCCCAAACCTGGCGTTGGCGCAGGGTGTAACTGTTGCTCTGGTTATTGTTGGAAGTTACGCCGGCCGAAAGAAAGTCGGCTTCGTAATATCCGCTCATTTTGATGTCGCTGAGCTTACCCTCAGCCAGCATCGAGATTCGCGACTGGCGGCCAGAGCCAAAAAATTCAGAAATCGCGTTCTGGCCGCTTCCGGGCATCGAAACGCTGTTGAAGGGAGTGTTGATGTCCGAACCCAATGCGCGATTGCGGTAGACCGATTCTGCCGCCAGGAATCCACCGGGAGTAATCGTAATTCCCTTGTAGTGAATGGCCAGCGGGCTCTCCATTGCATCCTTGACGCTCTTCTGTGTCTCTTGCAGAGTCAGCGCGGCGTTGGTGGCGCTCGTCTTCAAATCTGTAACATCGCTCTTGAGCGCCGTAACCGTCTGCGCTTGCTCCGCCGTTTGAGCGGCCGCAGTATCCGCACTGGTCCGCGCCTGCACAGCTACAGCCTGGCTCTGATCCAGCCGCTGTTCCAATTGCTGAATCTTCTGATCGCGGCTTTGCACCAGGTCGGTCAACTGCTTAATCTGCTGTTGCTGGGCATCGATCGCCTGCTTCATCTCACTGAGCTGTTCTGAAATAGCCGGCCCAGTTGGCTTGGCGACCTTTTTTTTCTGCGCGCTCTTTGTCGTCGTTGCGGTGGCCGTGCCCTGCTGGGCCTGCGCCGCGATCACGCTCCCCGCTAGCACCATCGAAAGCACCATAGCCATGATTCGTTTCATTGTTTTGATCTCCTGAGAAGTAAACGTTTTAAATAGCAGACAAAGTTCTGACGGGAACACTTTCAGTGTGTAGTCCATGGTTGGCGAATTGTCAGCCTAGACCGCCGTTTGTTAATAATTGATGACAATTTGTTGAATATTCGGTGAATCGAGCCTGTATGCCGCAGCCTGGCTTCTATGGTCAAGAATTGAAGGGGGTTAAACGGGAAGCATCGGGACGGATGGAAAAGACGACATCTCAGGAAAACGTGGTTCGGACTTCAGGCAGATGAAGACCCGCGCTGCGGGCGGTCAAAGCACCAGCAGCGCGGCTCTACCAGTTAGCGAAGAACTTCTTTGCGGCTAAGCCTGATCTTAGATCTTAGCCTCGACGATCACTCAAAACCGGCCAATCGTTGCCGGCCGTCAGAAATAGAACTTCAGCGCGAACTGAATCTGCCGCGGCGCCCGCGACGCCAGGGGGAAGCCGAAGCCGCTCGAAGGGCTAGCCAGATTAAGTTCCAGGGGCGTTGGTTCAGCGCTGATCGCGCCAAAATTTCCAAACAGATAATTCACATGGTTGAGCACGTTGAAGAATTCCGCGCGGAATTCTAAATGCTTTTGTTCGGAAATCGGAAACTGTTTGACCAGCGAGGTGTCCCACTCGGTGTATCCGGGGCCCGTGATGATGTTGCGTGAGGGGCTGCCGAACGATCCCTGGGGGATAATTCCGGGAGTCATAAGGTTGTCGGAAAAGGCGCAGGTGTTGAATAGCGTCCCCGCGACGCACGGCCTGCCGTTGGGATTGCCAACAATGGCGGGGCGTGAGCAATAGTAGCCGACATAACCACCGCAATCGGAATTGGAAACGGAAACTACGTCAGTGGCAGTGTAGTAATTGCCGGTGGCGGCGGAGAAGACGCCACTCATTTGCCAGTCGCCAAGAATTTGGTTTACGACGCCGGACGCATCTTTCGCAAACATTTTTCCGCGGCCGAAAGGCAAGTCATAGACATAGCTGAAAACGAAGCGGTGACGCACGTCGAAGTCGGCATTGCCGTAGTTCTGATTGGGGTAACGCTGGTCCTGGAAGTCTCCGTTGTTCACCGATCCCAGGCTGGCGCTGGAGGCGTTGTCCAGGGCGTGCGCGAAGGTATAAGCCACTTCGTACTGGAGTCCGTGAGTGTAGCGTTTCTCCAGGCGAACCTGGAGCGAGTTGTAATTCGATTGCGTATTCGACCGGAAGGTGGCGATGCCGGTATCGAGCGCGCCATTGCAGTCGTACGCCGATGGGTTGTTGTAGTACGCATCCAACGAACAAGAACCGGTGGTGTCTCCGGGCGTTACTTCGTGGGCAGGGCGCCGCGGCGCAGTGGGATCGCTTGCCACCGCGCTGGGAACAGCCTGGTTGCCGTTGAAGAAAGCGTATAGCTTCAATCCCCGAGAGCCGGCATAGGAAACTTCGAGAACTGTGTCGGCCGGCAATTGGTACTGCAGGCCCAGATGCCACTGCTGCGTGTAGGGGGTAACCAGGTGTGGGTCAATGGAGTACAGGCTCGGCGTGTTTGGATTGGCCAACGAGTTAGCGGGAAATCCCTGCGATAGGACGTTCAATGGCAAGCCGGGGGAGTTCGCGGGCGAGAGCGAGCAATCGACGGGCAGACTGGGATTTACGGTGAAATTCGGACTCGTATTTGCGACTGCGGCGGTGCAGGGCGGGGTCCACGCCTGCGAGGCGGCGAATGGAGGATTGAAACCGGGGCTTGGGTTGGAGAATGGCCCATTTTCCTGCCCACCGTAGAAGACGCCGTAGCCGCTGCGGAGGACCAGCTTGTCGGACAATTGGTAGGAGAGGCCGATGCGAGGCGCAAAATTGTTGGTGTCGGGACTGATGAGTCCGGGCGTACCGTTGCGCTGAATAGCGAGCACGGAGGCGAGGGTGGGCGTCAGTGCCGTGTTGGTTCCGCTGGGAACGATCAGCGAGAGCGAGTTGAAATCGAACGTGGCCGCCAGGTTGTCCGCCTCCTTGATGGTGCTGAAGAATTCATAGCGGAGACCTAGGTTCAGGGTGAGTCGTGGAGTTACCTTGAAGTCGTCGAGAGCGTAGGCCGCGTAAATCTGCCGGTTGTAGATGATGTTGTTCAGGCCGTTAATCCCCCCGCCGTCAGGAATGCCGAGCAGGAAAGTGGCGATGGCCTCCCCGCCGGAACCGGGCGATGCGGGGTTGTCGGTGAAGTCGTTGCCGAACGACATATAGCCGCGAGCGGCCGCCGGCTCTAGTATCGTGAACTGTTCGAAGCGAAGTTCGGTGCCGAACTTCATGGCATGGCGTCCGCGAACCCAGCTCAGATTCTCGTTAAAAACGTAGCTATGCTGGTGTTCGAGCGCTGGCTGGTATTCCGAGCTGCCAATGCCCGTCGTGCCATCGCTGAAGCTGATGGAAGGCAGGCCGCCGAGGTTCGGTCCGAACGGAACTCCCGGAAATGGGGGGTTGAGGCCCTGCGCGACGTTGACGTTGTAGTTCAGATTGTAACGGTGGGAAGTGAGGTGATTGAAACCGAAGCGAACTTCGTTGATCAGGTTGTTGCTAAAACTGTGGACCTCGCTGGCCGCCAGTCCCTCGGCAAGGTTTTGGCTGTAGCCATCCTGAAAGCTGCCGCCGTCGAGCACGTTGCTGAAAGGTGAGGGAAGGAAAGTACTGTCGTTGCCGTAACTGAAGCGGGTAAAAAAATTATCTTTGGCGCTGATGGTGTAGTCGTAGCGAACGTCGAACTTGTTCTCCGTTTCAGTTTTCTTGGGATCGCTGAGAAAATTGTTGCCGCCCCCCTCGGTAGTGTTGGAGGCGGGAAACAGCCCAGCCAATTCCGCGCCGAGCGGATCGATGGTGCCGTTGGTGCCATTGAATTTGTTGGCCGGCGTGACCGTGCTGGGCAAATAACCGCCGATCGGGACGCCGCAGTACCCGTTGGGATTGTTTGCGTTGTATCCTGCCAGCTGCGAATTGAAGATTTCGCCCTGGTAGGTTGGGTTGCCGTTGCAATCGAGCGCGATCTGATTGGTAGGATTGCCATTCATGTCGACGGCCTTGGCTGGCATGCTGGTGTTGAGAAACGCGGAGAAATCTCCGCCAATCTCATCTTGTGTGGGAACCGCCGACAATTGCGGCAGTCCCTGGCGAATGCGCAGGCCTTCGTAGTCGCCGAATAGAAACATCTTGTTCTTGACGATAGGCCCGCCCAGCGTAAAACCGAACTGGTTCTGCTTGTAGGGCTGCTGACCGAATTGGTCGAAGGCGTTGGTAGCGTCAAATTTTTCGTTGCGCAGAAACTCCCACACGTCGCCGTGGATCTGGTTGGTGCCGGATTTGATGACGGCGTTCATGATGGCGCCGTTGCCGCGGCCGAATTCAGCGCTGTAGGCGTTGGTCTCGACCTTGAATTCGGAAATGGCGTCCACCGCGGGCTGCACCACATAAGCGGCGCCGTTGAGCACGTCGCCCAGATTCGCATTGTTGTCGATGCCGTCGAGCAGGAAGTTATTTTGCAGCGAGCGGGCGCCGTTGGCACTGAAGCCGTAAGTGGTTTCGACGCGCGAGCCGGGCTCGGAGAGAGCGACGCCGGTGCCGAGCAGCGCGAGCTGCGCGTAGTTGCGTCCATTCAAGGGAAGCGAGTTGATGCGTTTGCTGTCCACCACCTGGCCAAGGTCAGACGTTTCGGTTTCGAGCTGTGCCCGTTCGCCGGTGACCGTGATCACTTCCGTAGCCGCGCCCGCCTGAAGCTTCAGATCCACGCCGACGCGATCCTGGATGTTCACTTGCACCGGGCCAGCAACCTCCTTCTTGAATCCCTGCTTCTCGACGGTGACCGTGTAGCGGCCGACCCGCAGCGGGCTGGCGACATACTCCCCCGCCTCATTCGTAGTGAAAGTCAACTGAATGCCACGCTCCACGTCGGTCACGGTGACCTTGGCGCCGGTGACGACGGCACCGCTCGTATCGCGCACCAAGCCGACAATGGCTCCGGCATCTTTTTGCGCCCACAGTGGCGTGACGGCGATAAGGGTCATAAGAAGAAAGAAAGCTGAGAGAACTTGCAGGCGATGGAAACGGATGGGCATGGCGAGGCTCCTGGACGCTAAACCCGAAGTTTCGCAAGCAGCATCGTTAAGCCAGGCGAAAATCCGGGTGCTGGAACTGCGAGCTTTCAGTGTAAGATTACGAACCATTACTTATACTTTCGTTTTATAGCTTTTGTCAACTGCCATATTCCGGCGGTCTCGGCTTTGCATGTGTCAGCGCAACACCCGGATTGTTATCGCGAAGGTGTTGCATCCCGAACTCCAAATCGATCAGACACGAGCACGATAATCTACAAACGAGCATACTATTACTACCGTCAAATTCCAGCCATCTGCGTAAGAATCACAGCTATTCTCTCGGTTCCTGGTAGCGCTGAGGAGCTGGAAGGATGACGGATCCACTGACGGCAATGGGAAATGTCTTCTCTGCCGATTTACCATCGAGGCCCTCAGCCCTGAAGCGCACGACATAGTTTCCGGCAGCAGTGTATGTGTGAGTGAGCGCGGCTCCCTCTGCAACCACTCCATCGCCAAAATCCCAACGATAGGCGAGTGCCGGAACGCCATCGTGCGCCGCGACGCTCGAGAACTTGATATCTTCTCCGGTCTTCGCCTCCGACGGTACCTGCAAGTCAACCGAAGGCGCCGCTGCCGGGATTGAGCTGTCGATAATTTTGATTAGCCTGACGGAGCGTGCGGGTTGATTCTCCAACCGGATTGTTTCGTGGTCCATCGCTACGGGCCGGTTGTGCGCGAGCGCATCGTATAACTCATACGAGTGCCCCGAAGAAAGTGTCAGATCAGAAAACGTGAATGCGTGGGAACTCGGTTGCTCCGTCCAATTAAAGACGGCCAGCATGGTTTGGCGCGGATCTTCGCGAAGCAGAAAAATACTCGGTTGTTCATCTTTCTCCGCATAAGTCAGGAGATCGAGAGGTAGAGCAGCCCGTCCGATTTTCGCCATGGCGAGCAAGTCAGGATTCGTGACCAGCGCGACCCGTTCGGGATCGCTCCCGAGGGTCGGAAGATCATCGCCAATTTCGTACATTCCTCCAGATACGGCAGACAAAACGATGGAAACCCGCGCCTCGTTCAAGGTAAGCGGAGCTTGAATGGTTCGCTCTTCCAGAAGCTGCCGGGAAACCGTGAATGCGTCTGGATCAGCGATGAAAAAGTTGCGATGCATGTAATAACGCGCCGCGATGCCGGGTTCGGCTTCCTTGCTGCGGAGAAATGCATGACCTGTATCCTGCGATGTACGGCCTTCATCCACCAGGCCAACCGGGTTCAACATCGGGCTACCATCTTTATCTAGGAGCACATCTTCGCCGACTGTCTTGCGAATAATTTCGAGTCCAATTCGCTGCGCTTCGAGCGCGGTGGTGTTCGGGCGATGGTAGTACCCCTCGATGGCCGTATTGTCCATGAAGTCGAGCTTAATGTAGTGCACACCCCATTCCCGGACCAGTGTGCGATAGGTTTGCCGAAGATATTCCTGGGCGTCGGGGTGGGTGGCGTCTAAGACGAACAGGCGTTCGCCCTTCACCTCTTCGGCGTCTCCAATTGGAATCGGATCGCCATGCGCGTTGTGCACCAGCCATTCTTTGTGGTGCTCGTAAATCCAGGCCCGCTCGGCCACCTCAAAGGGAGCCGTCCAAATTCCTATCTTCAATCCCAATCGACCAACGCGGTGCGTCAGATCCCACATGCCATGGGGAAACTGGGAAGCATTGGGAGTTGCATATTCACCGCGCGCGTATCCGTAACCCATGTCGAAATGAAAATAGTCGAAACCCAGCGTCTCCAGGTGCTCGGCCAGCCATTGCGCGTTCGTGAGCGTAGCCCCTTCGGTGATTTTGAAGTAAAAGGCCGTCCAACTCCACCATCCCAGCAGGTTGTCTGCGCTGACCCGGCTGTGATGCAGCTCTCGAACCGCGGCGCCGTAGTTCTCAAGCTGCGAGTAATAATTCTTTCCAGCGCCAAACATCAGGCGTTCTGAAGTCATGGACTCGCCAGAGGCGAGGGGAACGCTCAATTCGATGAGGTTTTCCGCAGGTCCTTCTCGCATCCCCGACTCGGGGTCGGTTGCCTGGATCTCAGTAGTTCCGGTTGAATCGACCGTGTAGGACGCGATGCCAAGACCCCGCGGTGATGAAGCTTGCGTTTGCAAGTGAATAATGGTCAGGAAACGGTCGGAGGTGAGAGCTCCGAAAAAGAAGCTCTCCTTGCTTTCCCGGTTATAGATGAGTTGGCTGCCTACGGCGCGATGCATTCCTTGAGGCGCTTTTCCCAGATCGTAAATCTGCAATGGCGGCCAGTCCTCGCTATAACTGTCCGAGAGGACCCGGTCAGCGGCCTGTGTGCCCCCAAGATCGATAATCGGGCTTCCAACGGCCTCGAAGCTTCGCATACTTTGGACAGTCACAGGATTCCCGGTGTGATTCTGTACGCTCTCCTCGATGACCCCAAAGTGTCTTCCCTCATAAATTTGTAACGTATACGCGAGATCAGGGAGGTTCGCGAGTCCGGAGGAAATTACCGTAAGTTTCTGTCCGTGTCCCAGGGTATCCTCAAAACTTGCCTGAGAAATCTGATGTTTGGGATAGTCGGTGGACTTTACCCACTTGTGGTCGATCTCCGCTGCCACTCTGGCATGAATGACTCTGCGGCCACCCTTTCCTGTTTGAATCTCGTAGCTGCCGTCGCTCGGCTGAATAAGTACAGATAAGCCCTCGACGTTGGCAATTGTCGGAGAAAGTCCGACTGGGCTGGAAGAGCCGAGGCAACCTACAACCAGCACGAGCACGACTAGGAGGCTGGCGAACTGGACTGGACGGACTTGTGCGATGAATTCTTTAGGGAGCCGGGAACACTGAAAATTGCGAGCGATCATGGATTCCTCTTGGAGACGCGCTGGCAGGCTCGACAAGAATCTGAGCCTCGCATTTGCGGACAGGGACGATCAAATATGTGCACGATCGATCACAAATGTATTAATATGGTTCCCGTTTGTCAATGAATTTGTTAGCAGGTGCGAAAAAGGGGGAAATCAATGCAAAAAGTGGCCGTCCTGCTATTGGCAGCTCTGTGGACAGTTGGTTGTGCGCGGCAAAACGCCGACATTTCCCGTCCAGCTTCAAACCCAAGTGCGGTTTCGCAACCATCAACTCGATTCACCGAAGCTGAACTGAAGGCCTTCAGCGCTTTTGAGCCGGTCGATACCCACACCCATGTCTTTCGCGAGGACCCAAGCTTCCAGGCTTTGCTCAACAGACTTCACCTTCATATTGTGGACATTCTGTTGGTCAATGATCACGATGACTATCTCAAGGATCTGCACCCGGCACTGGATGACATCTTGACGATCGTGCACGCGAATGAGGGCCGCGTACACTTGTGCACGACATTTGACCCGTACAAGTTCAATGACCCGCATTTCAGTGAAAACGCGATTCGTCAGCTCAATGAAAACTTTTTGCAAGGCGCAGTAGCGGTAAAGATCTGGAAAACGCTCGGGATGGAAGTCAAGAATTCCAAAGGGCAATACGTACTACCCGACGACCCTGCGCTCCAACCGATCTACCGGGATATCGCCGCCCACAATAAAACTCTGATTGCCCACCTCGCCGAGCCCGACAGCTGTTGGCAGCCCCCGAATCCCGCGGATGTGGATTATTCCTATTACCAGGAGCATCCCGAATGGTACATGTATCGCCACCCTGAGGTACCCTCGAAGAAACAGATTCTCGAAGCGCGTGATCACCTGCTAGAGCAGAATCCAAAGCTCCGTGTAGTTGGAGCACACTTGGGAAGCATGGAGGACAATCTTGATGACATTGCGGCACACTTTGATCGCTACCAGAACTTTGCGGTTGACACTGCCGCTCGCGTTCCCCACCTGATGATTCAACCCAGCGACAAAGTGCGTGCTTTCGTTCTGAAATACCAGGACCGCATCTTGTACGCAACCGATCTGGAATACCTGCCCAATGCGAATGCTAAAGACGTTGAGGCAGAGTGGGAAGATCAGTACGCACTAGACTGGCGGTACTTTGCGACCAACGCCACGTTTGATTACCAAGGACACCGAGTACAAGGTCTCGATCTGCCGCAATCTGTTCTTCGCAAGCTGTATCATGACAATGCCGTACGTTGGATTCCAGGTGTGTTAGACAAGTAACTGGGGCTGCGACCGCCGCTCCCAACACTGCTCCCCCATAACCAGAAGCATCTTGTAAATGGCCCTTCTATCGTATAATCAGGCGCTGTTCCCGACCTCCTATGGGTTTCCAAGCTGCCAGCGACCGTAGTTTCCCCGTCGCCGAGCGCTATTCCGTCGCTATCGTGACCCTGGACGAGGAGATGTTTCGTGGCATGCGCCGGGCGCTGGCGCCCAACTTCCGCGCTACCCTGGCCAGCACGGAATCACAAATCAAGACGCTCATTGATGACCCTGACGTCCATGGCATTGTGCTGGATCTGGAAAGCATCGGAGATGGCGCATCCGACGGCATCGAGGTTCTGCAGGAGATGCGACGGCTGCGGGACGACCTGATCATGGTGGCGATCACCGCTTCGACCGGCAGCGAGCTTCCCCTTCAGTCCAGTCAAGCCGGGGCAGACCATTTCTTCCTCAAGCCGGTAGACGGTGAACAGTTGCGAACCGTGCTGCTGCAAACCATGGAGAATCGCGCCTTGCAGTCCGAAGGCCGATGGTTGCTGGATCAGGTTGAAAACCGCTCTGCCTTCTGCGGCATGATCGGTGGCAGCGAGGCCATACGCAAAGTGTACCGCGCCATCGAGGCGGTCGCGGGCAGCAACGCCAGCGTCGTGATCCGCGGCGAGAGTGGGGTCGGGAAAGAGTTGGTGGCCCAGGCGATCGTCCAGTGCGGGGAACGCCACGACAAACCTTATGTATGCCTGAACTGTTCGGCCCTCCCGGAGACCCTGATTGAATCGGAGCTTTTCGGATATGAAAAGGGCGCCTTCACCGGCGCCGACAGCGCCAAGCCAGGTCTGATTGAACTGGCTCACACCGGCACACTTTTTCTGGACGAGATTACGACCCTCAACCTCGGGTTGCAGAGCAAATTGCTGCGCGCCCTCCAGGAGCGGTCGGTGCAGCGCTTGGGGGGAAGAGCTGCCAAGAAGATCGATTTTCGCCTCATAACGGCAACCAACGACGATCTGGAAGCCGAGGTGAAAAAAGGCCGGTTTCGCGAGGACCTCTTTTATCGGATCAATGTTGTCCCCATCGTGGTTCCTCCCCTGCGCGAGCGCCGCGGCGACATTCCCCGGCTGGCCGAGCACTTCCTCAGGCTGTATTGCACCGCCAACCGGAAACCAGTCAAACAGTTGCAACCTGAAATCATGGAGATTCTTGAGGACTATCCCTGGCCGGGCAATGTGCGTGAGCTGGAAAACGTGATCCAGCGCATGGTCATCATGAGCGATGGCCCGGCGATCGTGGCCCATCATCTGCCGCAGCATGTGCTCTCTTCGAGCACAGCCAGTCACGAGGCCATTCTGATCCCGGACGGAGGGGTGGACTTCGATGCCGAGATGGAAAAGATCGAGATTGCATATCTCAACGCCGCCCTCCGCCGGACGGACGGAAAGAAGTCCGCGGCCGCCGCTCTGCTGCACATTGACCCGCAACGCATGAAGTACCTATGCCGGAAGCTGAAGCTGTAGTTATTGGACACAAGAGATGGTTAAAACTTAACCCATATACGGTTAATAATTAACCAATAACAAATTTTTCACCCGTCGACAGCGATTGCGAAAATTCCGGGGAACAACTATTTAGATATTTTAGATTGTTGCGCTTAGCAGTTTTCGGCAGGAGCCTTTCGGGTTTGGCATGGCCCGTGCTCTGGTTAAGACGTGCAACAGAAGGAATAAAAATCTAAGACATTGAGGAGCGCGCCATGACCATCGAGAAGAAATCGCTGATCAGTTCGTTGACCACCACCAAGAAGGCCCTTATCGCCACCACCCCTGCCAGCCCGGTCATCGCCAACAAAACGGCCAACAGGCTCAACCCGGTGATCGGCAACAAGAAAGCCCAGAAGCTCAGCCCGGTGATTGGCAACAAGCAGGCCCACAAGCTCAGCCCCGTGATCGGTAACAAGCAGGCCCACAAGCTCAGCCCCGTGATCGGTAACAAGCAAGCCCACAAGCTCAGCCCCGTGATCGGTAACAAGCAAGCCCACAAGGTCTGGCAGTAGTTCGACGGTTAAACTGTGTGCCTACGCTAAAAGGCCGTGCGATGTTGATCGTGCGGCCTTAATCTCTTTCTCTTTTTCTGTTGAGCCTTTACCAAAGTTTCCGTCTTACGAAATCAGTGCCGGTCCGCCAAGCCAAACCGGCGACGCTGCGGGGTACCGTATAGATCTTGGCCGTGCCGGTCATTCCATCCATCAATTTCCCTTCCCAGTTCGGTTCCTGAACCGTGACCGCATAGTAGCGTGGCGGGACCAGCCCTTTAAATGCGGATTTCGGTACCAGTCCCGGTTCGATCTCCGAGGAAGCCACAGCGATCTCTCCGACCACACCCGAAATCGCCTTGAAAAAAGAATCCGGACGAAGGCTGACGGCCTGCCCAGGCCGCACTTCGCGCATTTCAGACTCGGGAACGTAGAGGCGTGCGCGCAGCGAAGAAATGTCCGCGATCTCGACTGCAGTGGCGCCGGCGTTGAGATGCGAGCCAAGCAAATCTTCAGGTCGCGGGCTTACTACGTTTCCGCGGATCGGACTGAGCAGTTGCAACTGTTTGACCTCCTGAGCCAGAAGTTCACTTTTCTGGCGGTCCTGCTGAAACTCCTGTTCCCTTCCACCCACACCTGCGTACTGCATGTGGGCCGCGGTGTTGCGAGAGCGAGCCAGTTGGAGGTCGGCCTCCAGCAGCGCCTGTTGCGACTCCAGATCAAGATTGCGCAGGCGCAGGAGCGGATTGCCTGGCTCGACCAACTGTCCCTCCTGCACCAGCACTTCGACCACAGTTCCCGGCACTTCGGCGCGGACCACGGCACGCTGAACCGGTTCGAGAATGAATCGCGCGCGTACCGTGCCTCGTAAATAGGGAATACCGAGCAGCGCAACAAGAACAGTACCAAGGACCGCCATACGCAGGGGTGTCATGGATCGGACCAGCGCATCGCGTTTGTCGGTGTATACGGTTTGCATAAATTTTCCCAGCTTAATTAGTCTTGACTTGAAGATCAAAAACGCCACCAAAATCGTGGGGAGGAACGCCCATTCCGGACTATAGTGGCGGAATACGTTTCCCGCGAATCTGGCTACCGCGTACAAAAGCAGATAGCTGTAGAGGCCTGAGAGGATTGCGTAGGTCACAAAGAACCAGCGCCGGCGCGGACGGACATAGGGAACCTCTACGGGCAGCCCGAAGATGTGATTCTGGACCCAGCCCGACAGCAGCGCGGTCGAGCGCTCCTTGATTTCGTCGATGCCGAGAATCTCCGACAAAATATAATAGCCGTCGAGTTTGATCAGCGGATTGAGATTCATGAGTACGACGGCAACTCCCGTGATCAAGACCACCTTGTAGGCGAGATCGTGGATGGCGCCGCCCGGAGGTGTCCCCCACCAGACTACAGTGGCCATGGAGCAGATGATCAGTTCCGTCCAGATCCCGGCTAGCATTGTGACTACGCGCTGGAAGCGATTGGTGTAGACCCAGGATTCGGTGACGTCGACGAAGAAACATGGCGATAGGTAGATCAGATGAAAGCCCGCGCTGTGGACGCCGCCTCCATAGTGTTTGCAGGTGATGGCATGCGCCGACTCGTGAAAGAATGCCATGATAAAAAACAGGAGCCAGAATTCCGCGAAATCGGCGGCCGACTTGTCGGTGAATGTATAGTATTCGAGCGTGTCTGTGCCGATCTGCGACCAATGCGTGAAAAATATGTACACCATGAAGGCGAAAAAAAACAACGTCACGGCCGTAAACCACGGCGTATAGATGAACTGCAGATTCCGGTGGCCGATCTCGACCACGACGTCGACATCCCAATGAGCAACCGCAATGCGCGCCATGTCACCGGTCTTGGCCTTCTTCTGCTTCTTGCGGCGCTCGCGTAGCTTCTGCATGAGCGCGATGTTTTTTTCCTGCGGAGACTGGTACCAGAAGTCAGCATCCTGCATCATCTCCGCAAAACTGCGGACCTCTTCTTCGCCGAGAGGAATCGCATTTTCCGCCACAAATAACTCTGCGATTTCGGCGTAAGAACGGTGACCATCGAAGTAGTGAGCGAGTTTCCATTGATCGGGAGTTAGCCGGAATATGTTCGTCGATCCAGGTACATGCGCAAGGAACACCAGTCCGCTTTCCTCGATGTGCTCGCGGCCTACCAGCTTCGGATCCATCTTGAAGATCCGCTTGCTCCCGGTGGGAGTGGTTATCTCGGGAAGAACGTCAAGCGCTTCTGCGAGGTTCATAGCAGGTCGGGAATGCGGATGCTGGTGGTCATGCCGGGCCGCAAGCCTCTTGTGGGTCCGACGAGTTGGGCGAGAACTTCAATGGTGCCGCTGGAGGGATCTATGACCGGACTGATTTCCATCACTTTGGCGCTGAATTTCGCGTCTCCGCTGTCGGCCGAGGTCAGCTCGAGGGTCTGCCCGCGCTGGATTCTGCCGACGAAGCGCTCGGGCAGAGTGAATTTCACCCGCAGCGGGGAAGTTTCCGTGACCCAGAACATGCGGTCGCCACGGTTAACCTCTTGCCCGGCGCGAACATAGCGGCGCGCGACAATTCCGGAAAACGGGGCACGGATGCGAGTCTTCTCCAATTCCAGTTCCAGCGAGCGCTCGGTCTGTTGCGCGTTGACCAGCATCTCCTGCACGCGCTGGACGTCCCACTGATCGGATTCGGCTTTGAAGCGGGCGTGATCGTATTGCTCCTGGGTGATGAGTTGGGCTTCCCACATCTTTCGCGCGCGTTCAGCGTCGGCTTCGAGCACTTTGGCTTCCGCTTCCCAGTTCTTAAGGTCGGCTGCGATACTGCGGGTGTGCGCACGCGCCGCATCGAGATCGGCCGTCCCTTGGCGGTCATCGAGTTGCGCCAGGATCCGGCCAGCGCGAACCATGAGGCCAGATTCGGCATGGATCTCGGTGACTACTCCGTCGCGCTGCGCAGCAACATCGACTTGGTGCTCGACGATAAGCGGGCCGGAAGCGATAAAGAACGGCTGACGGCCAGAGGGAGCAACCGAAGCAGAGGATGCGTTCACAACGGGAAGAGGCGCCGCCTTGATTTCGCCGGGCCCCGAATCGCTACAGCCTGATTCCAGAAGCGCTAGTGCGAGAGTTGGTGTCAGTAAAATCTTCGCCACGCTTTTCGAATTCATCATCGCTTGCCCCTGATTTCTTGCTTTGTTGTTGCAGGACTCACCACCCGAACCACCACCACAGCTTGGAATAGAGCCACATAAACGCGCTTCGGAAAAGTACGAAACCAATGGGACGCCACCCCACAGAAATTTTCCCACGTCCCTGCATACCCGGACGCAGGCGGCCGTCGGGATTCGTGACGTCGACGCGCGCATAGAAGAATCGTGCATCGCCGTCAGCCTGGCTCTTGGGACTGACGACCGCGACGGGGCCGCGAAAAACCTGCATCGGGAATCCTTCGACTTTGATGGCAGCGGTAGCCCCCGGATGAAGCAAAGAGATCTCGGACTCATCGATAGCAACGTCGACCCGGGCTTCCGAACTATCCGCAACTTCGGCGAACGTATCTCCAGCGGCCAAGTGGCGGCCGGTCAAGTCTTCGACGTGAGGGGTGGTGACCCAGCCATCCAGCAACGCCCGCAGGTGCGTTTTTTCCAAACGCTCCCGGGCGCGTTCGACCTCAGACGCCCAATAGCGCGCTTGCACGCCCTGGATACCAGCCTGGGCGCCGTCATTGGTGGCGAGCGCGCGGTTCATCTCCATGGTCGCGGTTTGGTATTTGGCTTGCGCACCAGCAAGCGCTGCACGGTAGTCCCAATCTTCGAGGTCAGCCAGCACCTGACCACGCTGCACGTGATCGCCTTCGCGCACGTAGACCTGTCGCACCACACCGTCCACTTCCGGCTGCACCTGGACCGAGCGGGCGGAACCTACGGTGGAAGTTCCATCTATGCGCATTGGCATGGGAAAAACCCCGAGGAACAATGCGACGGCGGCCGTGCCTGCCACCAACAGCACCCGGCGCCGTTTTTCAAGCGCTAGGAATTTGGTCTTCTTTTGCAGAATCGGCCCAAGAACCCCGATGAACGGGACTTCCTTATAGAGCGAAGCATTGCGCACGGCGACCGTCGCCTGATCAGCAAGAACCCGGATCATCTCCAGATGGGCCGCACTGAGAAAGTCGGGGTCACTGCTTTCGAATGATAAGAGGCCGAGCCGTCCTTCATCATCGGCGAGGGGGAGCGCATAAAAGGCGCGCATCCCGGTCGCGGCAAAATAATTGCCGAACGGCGTTTTCAACGCTTCTTCCGGAGCCTCGATCCGAGCTTGGCTTCCATCGCCGCGCTGGGTAATAAAAATCGCGTCGCTGAGGCCAGAGACGACAGGTATCACCGCTTCGAGCTGGGTAATCTCGCGGGCTCCGGGATTGATCTGTTCCATGCCCGAGATGGCCTTCAGCCGCAACTTGCCGCGCTCATCGAGTGCAACCGAGGCCCGTTCATACGGAATCACAGCGCTGGGCGTATTGACAATGGTCTGCAGCACGCGCTCCAGATTTAGCGTGGAGGTGATTTCGTGGCTGACCTTGACCAGCGTTTCCAGGATCTCCACCTTGCGCTCGGCCAGCAGAAGGCTGGCATTGTGGAGAGCGAGGGTTGCCGTCTCATTCAAGCTGGTGAGCACGAACAGGTCGTCGTCATCAAAAGGCTTATCGTCGAGCGGGTTAATTGCTTCGGCCACTCCCACCAGGGAGCCCTTGTCGATTAAGGGCGCGACGATGATGGATTTGACCTTCCCCCCCTCCAGACCCTGGTTCCGGCGAACCAGTCGCTCGTCTTCCGGTTCCGCAATCAGTACCGCTTCGCCGTTTTCCGAGACGTCGCCCGCAATCCCTTCGCCCTCTTTCTGAGCCATGCCCTGCTTGGTCGTCGGGTCAACTCCGGCTTGATGCATCAGCGCAAGGCTGCCATCGGCTTGAACCATCCAGAGGTTCAGTGCGTGGCACTCCAAACTTTCCCGGATCTTGTTGCTGATAATCGGAAGCAACTCATCCAACTCGAGAGTGGAACTGAACGCTTTCTCGATGTCGTAGAACTGGGTGAGCCGCGTGATCGAGGTCAGGGAGCTGTCGCGTTCTTCTTCATAGGCCTGTGATGAAACCAGCGCATAAGCGGCGATCTCTGCCAGAGATTCCAGAGTCTCCAGCGATGTCCGATCCAAAATGGCGCCAAAGCTGACGATCTCGATCGCACCGATAAGCGCTCCCTTCTGGAGCAGCGGGATACAGGCAAGGTACTTCAGCGTGCGGCGAACATTGAGATGTGCGTAATCTTCACGAGCCAGCGCTCTGCCCTCGAAGACAAGCATTCGCTGGTCGCGGAACAGTGATCCTAAGGTTCCGGCTTCCGCTGGTGTGACTGCATCCGGTTTGGCGCCATCTCCTGCGGTGCCGCGGGCGGACCAGAACGGACCCTCTTCCCCTTCCCGAAGAAGATAAACGGTAACGGTGTCGCCCGGAAACCGCTCCGCGACGGTCTGGGCGGTGATCCGGGCACGGTCGGCGGTCTCGCGCAATTCCAGAAGTCGCGAGGCAAAGCCGACGATATCGATGTCCAGCTTGGATTCCTGTGGCGTCATAGACGTGGCGCGAAAAATACCAGGCGGGAAAAACTTCCAGCTTGCAAAAACGCCGGGCTTCCTCTAATTTGAGCACGCACTCTAGCAGACGCTTGGGTGGGAGTCAACCCGATCTCGCGAAGCGTGTCGTTAGCACATGATATGTCCGGTTGAGATAGCAAGTGAAGTGTCCGCTTGGCAGGCGGCGAGGGTAGGAGAGCATGGAAGGCATGTTCTCTTACACGCAGGCCGCGA
>Ga0326728_10003228_pt1 | contig 51417 bp, 31 predicted proteins | sample MB3enrmetagenome_FD_207602 | JGI IMG/M metagenome (GOLD analysis project Ga0326728, IMG submission 207602) | Lab enriched peat soil microbial communities from McLean, Ithaca, NY, United States - MB31MN | ecosystem: Environmental > Terrestrial > Soil > Wetlands > Peat | place: USA: New York... | reverse complement strand
TGGAAAATTATCTCTCCGGCAGCCGCCGCCACGTCAGCTCCGCGTATCTGACGTTCGTGGCCATCGACCGCTATGGCCGCCACTTGCCCGTGCCGCAGGTGATTCCGGAGACGCCGGAGGAGAAGCGCCGCTTCGAAGAGGCTGGCCGCCGGCGCGAAGCGCGGCAGGCCGAAGGGGAGCGAAGAAGGGCCCGGCAACATTGACGGGAGAGTAGGTATTTCAATGGACAGCGCACTTCTGATTCACCGCCTGCATTTTGCCTTTACGGTAACTTTCCACTACTTGTTTCCCCAACTGACCATGGGGCTGGCGCCGCTGATCGTGGCGCTGAAAACCTGGGCCCTGCGCCGCAACGACGAAACCTGGAATCAGGCGGCCCGCTTCTGGGCGAGGATCTTCGGCATCAACTTCGTCCTGGGCGTGGTGACCGGCATTCCCATGGAGTTCCAGTTCGGCACCAACTGGGCGCACTTCTCGCGCTTTGCCGGCGGCGTCATCGGACAAACCCTGGCCATGGAGGGAATGTTCGCCTTTTTCCTGGAATCGGCTTTTCTGGGACTCTTCCTGTACGGCGAGAAGCGGCTGAGCCGGTGGGGACATTGGTCCGCCGGCGTGCTGGTATTCGTGGGCTCATGGCTTTCGGGCTACTTCATTATTGCCACCGACGCCTGGATGCAGCATCCGGTGGGATACATGCCCGGTCCGCAAGATGTGCAACTGCAAAGTTTCCGGCGGCTGGTGTTGAATCCCTGGGCGCTCTGGCAGTACGCCCATAACATGAGCGGCGCGGTGATCACCGGCGCGTTTGTGATGACCGCCGTGGGCGCGTTCTATCTGCTCAGTCAACAGCATCGGGAACACGGCCGCATTTACGTGAAGGTGGGCGTAGTGGCGGGCCTCATCTGCTCCTGCGTCCAGCTTTTTCCCACCGGCGACCGCCAGGGCAGGCTGGTGGCCCGTTACCAGCCGGTAACGCTGGCCGCTATGGAGGCACTGTACACGACGCAGCACGGAGCGCCGCTGCACATGATCGGTCAACCCGATGTCGAGAACCGCAAGATCGATAATCCGGTCAGCATTCCCAAGATGCTGAGCTTCCTGACCTACAAGCGCTGGAATGCCGAGGTACAGGGTCTGGACGCTTTTCCGCAGCAGGATTGGCCGCAGAACATTCCTCTGCTCTATTACAGCTACCACATGATGGTGGGATTGGGGACCATCTTCATCGCGGTTATGGCTCTGGCCGCGTTGTGGTTGTGGCGCGGCTGCCTCTATGAATCCAAGCCCATGCTGTGGGTGCTGCTGCTGATGTTTCCCTTTCCCTACATCGCGAACACCGCCGGGTGGCTGACCGCCGAAATCGGCCGCCAGCCCTGGCTGGTGTACGGTCTGCTGCGCACCAGCGAAGGCTATTCGCGCAATGTCTCCGCGGGCAACGGCATGTTTACGCTCCTGGGTTTCCTGGGCATGTACACGTTGCTCGCGATCCTGTTCCTGTTCCTGATCCGCCGCGAAATCGAACATGGACCGGAGAGCTAAGGAGGTTCTATGCCAACCCTGTGGTTTTTGATTGTGGCTTTGATGATGGTGGCCTATGTCGTACTGGACGGCTTCGACCTCGGCGCCGGCGTCTGCCATTTCTGCGTGGCGCACACCGGCGAAGAACGCCGCCAGGTGCTGCGCGCGATCGGGCCGGTATGGGACGGCAATGAAGTCTGGCTCCTGGCCGCCGGCGGCACGCTCTACTTCGCTTTTCCCCTGCTCTATGCCTCCAGCTTCAGCGGATTTTACCTGCCGCTGATGATGGTGCTCTGGATGTTGATGGGGCGCGGCCTGGCGGTGGAGCTGCGCAGCCACCTGGGAAGTCCGGTTTGGCGGTCGTTTTTCGATGGCATCTTTGTCCTGGCCAGCTCGCTGCTGACCATCTTTTACGGGGCAGCGCTGGCCAACGTGATTCGCGGTGTTCCGCTGGACCAGACCGGCTACTTTTTCGAGCCGCTCTGGACCAACTGGCGGGTCGGCGCCCAGACGGGCATTCTCGATTGGTACACCGTCCTGGCCGGAGTCGTGGCCTTTGCCGCCCTCGCCCAGCATGGCGCTTTGTACCTTGTCACCAAAACGCAAGCTGAAATCAACCTGCGCGCCCGCCATTTCGCCAGCGTCATTTGGCCGCTGGTGCTGTTGCTGACGTTGGCAAGTCTGGCGGCTACCATCCATGTGCAACCGGCGGTACTCGGGAATTTTCAGGCGCATCCGGTGTGGTACTTCATTCCCGTGGCCGTGTTTGGCAGCTTGATTGTGATGGCATACCAGTTGCGGTGCGTTGCCGCCGATGCCGCCGGCGCGGCGAAGCACGAGAAGGCGGCGTTCGCGTGTTCTTGCGTGTATCTGGCGGGAATGCTGGGCGGCGCGGCGGTGGGAGCTTATCCGGAGGTATTGCCGGCGCGCGATCCGCAATATTCGCTAACCATTTACAACACCGCCACCGGCGCGCACGGCATGAGAGTGGGCCTGGTGTGGTGGTGTATTGGAATCGTGCTGGCCGCCGGCTACTTCGTGTTTATCTATCGCAAGTTTCGCGGCAAGGTAGGAGCGGAAGCGGAAGGACCGTATTAAAGGCTGCGAGGGCCAAGCTCGAAAAGTGCGAATGGCGATTGGCTCAAAGGCCAGAGTTGTTTCGCGTTTCACGGCCAGTCTCGCTTTGGGCGTTGAATGCAGACCGGATATTCACCGCGCCGCCTGCCGGGGCGCGGCACGAATCGCATACCCGTCCGGGGGTTCCAGCCGGAAAGCGGCTTTCAACCCCGGGTAGGATTCTCGCCGCCCGCTGCGCGGGCTTCGGCTTGGCCGCGTCTTTTTTCCTGCGCCCCGCTGAGCGGGACCGGTGCTTCCACCGCGATGCGGAACCGGCTTCTTCCACCCTCAAATCGGACACTACTTGTATAGCAACCAATAATTGCCAATCGGTGGTTTACCGGGCCGCGGGTTCTTCGCGGCGGCCGAGGCGCACCACCCGGTCCACCGCATAGGGCGCGTGCGAAGGCTCGTGATAATGGCGCACCTGCATCTCACCCAGCAAGCCCAAGCCCAGCAACTGCACGCCGCCGAGGATGAGCAGCACGGAGAAGATCATGAGCGGGCCGTGCGCGGCCATCACGTCCGTTCCCCGAAACAGCTTGAGCACGGCGAGCCAGAAGCCGATGGCGCCGCCGGCGGCGATGCCCAACATGCCCGCGGTGCCGAAGAAGTGCAGCGGACGCGAGAGGTAGCGCAGCAGGAAGCGGATAGTAATGAGGTCGAAGAAGACGCGGAAGGTGCGCGAAATGCCATAGTGCGAATTGCCCGCCACGCGCGCGCCGCAAGTTATGGGAATCTCGCAGATGCTGGCGCCTTGCTGCGAGGCCAGCGCGGGAATAAAGCGGTGCAGTTGCCCATAGAGCGGCACTTCCCGCAAGATTTCACCCCGGTAGGCCTTGAAGGTGGTCCCGAAGTCGTGAATGGGCACGCCGCTAAGTTTGGCCATCAGCCAATTGGCGACGCGGGAGGGAACGCGCCGCAAAAACAGGCTTTCGGGACGCGCCTGCCGCCATCCGCTCACGATGTCGTAGCCTTCGTTGAGCTGGGCGACAAAGTTGGGGATGTCCTCCGGCGCGTGCTGCAAATCTCCGTCCATGGCCATGACATACTCGCCCTGGGCATGGTCGAAGCCGGCCGCCAGCGCCGCCGTCTGCCCGAAATTGCGCCGCAGCCTGATCACCGCCACGCGGCTATCGACGGAGGAAATGTCCTGCAACAAGGGGAAGGTCCGGTCGGAGCTGCCGTCATCGACAAAGACCAATTCAAAAGGCTCGCCGATGTTTTCCATGACCGCTTTCAGCCGGTCATAAAGCTCCGTGACGTTTTCCGCTTCGTTGTGAAAAGGAACGACGATGGAATATTTCGGCCCCACGCCCTAATTATAGCGTCTGCTTTGGCGGCGCACGAAACCCTAGCCGGCGGCCATGGCGCCCACCAGCGACTCGAATATCTTGATGCCGTCCCGGGAGCCTAAGAGAGATTCGCTGGCGCGTTCCGGGTGCGGCATCATGCCTAAAATATTGTGCCCGGCATTCGAGATTCCGGCGATGCTTTCCAGCGAGCCGTTGGGGTTGGCTTCATCGGTGACATCGCCCTGCGGGGTCACATAACGGAAGATGATTTGCCGGTTGCGCTTCAGTTCTTCCAGCGTCTCTGCGCCGCAGAAGTAATTGCCCTCCATGTGGGCGATGGGAAGCTGGAGCACCTCGCCTTCGCGGCAGGCGTTGGTGAAGGGCGTAGCGGCGTTTTCCACCCGCAGCCATACCGGCTTACAAACGAATTTCAACCCCCGGTTGCGGATGAGGGCGCCCGGCAGCAGTCCCGCTTCCGTCAGGATCTGGAAGCCATTGCAAATGCCGAGCACCAGGCCCCCACCCGCCGCAAACTTCTTTACCGACGCCATGACCGGCGAGAACTTGGCGATGGCGCCGGTGCGCAGGTAATCGCCATAGGCGAAGCCGCCGGGGACAATGATGACGTCGCAATTTTCCAGATCTTGCGATTCGTGCCAGAGCATGGTGGCGGTCTGGCCGGCATCTTCTTTGGCTGCCCAGTAGGCATCGTGGTCGCAGTTGGAACCGGGAAACATGATTACGCCGAATTTCATAACTCGAGTCTACCCCAACGCAAAATCTCCTGGCCACGCATTTTCCATCATTCGAAGCTCAGAAGCTTGGAAGTGCGAAGCGGCGCATGGCTGGCGCCGCCGGTGGCGGCCGGCGCAGGATCCAAGGCGTGCTATAATTTGCCATACCGTCGCGTCCGTAAGTGTCGTTCCTCACGTCCGGCGAGGCGAACTCTCGTGAAGTGAAGGGGTTGCATCATGTCTGGCCATTCCAAATGGGCCACCATCAAGCATAAGAAGGGCGCGCTGGATGCCAAGCGCGGCAAGATTTTTACCCGCCTCATCAAGGAAATTACCATCGCCGCGAAGAGCGGCGGCGATCCGGAAAAGAACCCGCGGCTGCGCACCGCCGTGGCGGCAGCCAAGGCGGAAAACATGCCGGCCGACAACATCAAGCGCGCCATCCAGCGCGGCACCGGGGAATTGCCCGGCGTCAGCTACGAAGAATTTACGTTGGAGGGTTACGGTCCGGGCGGCGTGGCCGTGCTGATCGAGATTTCCAGCGACAACCGCAACCGCACGATCAGCGAGATTCGCCATGTGTTGGGGAAGAACGGCGGCAACATGGCCGAGGCCGGCTCGGTGTCGTGGATGTTCCACAAGAAGGGATCGGTCGTCGTTCCGAAGCCGGCGGCCCAGGAAGACGCGCTGATGGACATCGTTCTGGAGGCCGGCGGCGAGGATCTGCGCGACGACGGCGACAACTGGGAAGTGGTTACGGATACCGCCGCCTACGAGGCCGTGCTCGAGGCGTTGAAGAAAGCCAAAATCACGCCCACCTTGGCCGAGGTGGCCATGATCCCGCAGAATTACATCAAGCTCGAAGGCACGGCCGCCAATACCATGATCCGCTTGATGGATGCCCTGGAAGATAACGACGACGTCCAGCACGTTTACGCCAATTTCGATATCGACGAGAAGGAACTGGCGGAAGCCGCCCAATAGCGGCAGACTGAGGGTTGCGAAGGGCACAGCCTTGCGGCTGTGCCTTTTTCGATTTATTTATTAATAATCAAAGTCATAAACATATGACCTAAAGTATTACTGGAGGTATCAATGAGGGCATGGCGCGTGAGTTGTGTGCTGCTGATCGGCCTTGGCTGCGTAGCGCCTTGCGGGGCGCAGGATCTGCCCATGCACAAAGGGGCATGGGGAATTGGCGGGTGGGCCGGCGGCGGAACCGGAATTGGCCATAGCACAGACTTTCAATTTGCCAACGCCGCCCTGCGCCTGAGCCGGGTGATGACAGCAGAGCATGGCCCCGGTTTGCTCCGGGGCAACTTCGAATGCGCTGTCGACATTGCGCCCGTTTACGTGGTTTTTCAGAACGGCGCTGCCGCCGGAAGCGCCACATCGCGCCAGGCGGTTTATGGAGGCGCTCTCAGCCCCGTGATCTGGAAGTGGAATTTCACCCGCGGCAGGAGGCTGGCGCCGTTTGCCGCGGCCGAAGGAACGGCGATCCTCAGCGGCCGGGAGGTGCCGGCGGGCAATACCTCTCTGGTCAACTTCGGTTCCGGAATTGCTTCCGGGGTGCAGATCGTGCGCGGCAATCGCCGGACGGTGACGTTCAGCGGACACTTGCTGCACATTTCCAACGCCAGCATCGGCGACCGTAATCCGAGCATCAACATCGGCCTCCATTTCCGGCTGGGATACGAATGGTGGAGATAAGCATGACCGCGCTGATGGAATGCGTTCCGAATTTCTCCGAGGGCCGCGATCCCGCCAAAGTGGACGCCATCGTGGAGGCCATGAGAATTTCGGGAGTCTATGTGCTCGACCGCGAGATGGATGCCGACCACAACCGCTCGGTCATCACGCTGGCCGGCGAGCCGGGGCCGCTGCTGGAAGGCGTGGTCCGCGGCGTGGGCAAGGCGGCCGAGCTGATTGACCTTACCCGGCATCGCGGGGTCCATCCGCGTCTGGGGGCCACCGACGTGGTGCCGTTCGTTCCCATCGCCGCGGCCACGCTTGAAGATTGCGTGCAGTTGGCGCGGCAGGCGGGCGCGGACATCTGGCGGCGCCACCGGATTCCCGTGTATCTCTATGAAGCCGCCGCCACCGTGCCCCAGCGCCGGCATTTGGAGAATATCCGCCGGGGCCAGTTCGAGAGATTGCGCGGCGAAATCGCGGTGAATCCCGCGCTCCGCCCGGACTACGGCGAAGCCTGCCTCCACCCCACCGCCGGCGCCACCGTAGTTGGCGCGCGCAAGTTCCTCATCGCATATAACATCTGCCTGGATACATCCGACGTGGAAATTGCCAGGAAGATTGCCAAGGCGGTGCGCTTCTCCGGCGGCGGCCTGCCTTGCTTGAAGGCCATGGGAGTCCTGGTGCGCGGCCGGGCGCAGGTTTCCATGAATTTGACGGACTTCGAGCAAACGCCGATGGCGCGGGTCTTCGAGGCCGTGCGCCGCGAGGCGGCGCGTCACGGAGCCAAGCCGGCGGCGGGCGAAATCGTTGGCCTCATTCCTCAAAAAGCCGTGGCAGATGCCGCCGAATGGTTGCCGCAAGTAGAGAACTTTAACCCCTCTATGATTCTGGAGAACCGTTTGGCTGCGGTCATGAGCGAAGCTGCGGGCAAGGGCGGCGTCTGCAGCCCGGCAAGCCGGTGAGGAAGCGGGGCGCTGCCAAGAAGACCATGCCGTGCCCGGAGTGGGCCGCATTTCTTTTTTGCCAATTGCGATTCCGGCAAGGCCTCGCGGTGACGTTACCTAAGCTGTGTATCCGGCGGGAACTAACCTTTTTTCCGGCGCCACGTCTTTATCCCCGGTTCAGGGTTGGTTACAATTAAAGAGCTGTTGCCGGTAACGGTTTACAGTAGAAAGTTCATGTTTGCCGCCCGGGCGGCTTTTGCTGCCGGGAGCGGGCAAACTGCAAACCGCAAATGAGGTCCCATGAAGCATTTTGGATCGATCGTAATGATATTGTTCGTTCTGGGCAGCTTGGCGTTCGCCGCTCCCTTGCCGACATCCGCGCGTAGCGCGATTCCCAAGGAAACGCAACAGATCATTTGCGTGGACTATCGCACCATGAAAGGTTCTTCCATCGCCATGGCGCTGAAGGACCGCGTGCTTCCGCCCAATCTGAAGGATTTTGAAGACGCCCTGAAGGGCGTGGGGATTAATCCGGACAAGGATGTGGATACGCTGGTCTTTGTCACGTTTCGCAGCGAAAAGAGCGGGTTGCGCATGATCGGCATTGCCCAGGGGCAGTTTTCAGCGAAGAAAATCATCGCGCGGTTTAAGGTGAAGAAGGTTACGCCCGTCAAGTACCGTCTGGCGCAGCTCTATCCCGCCGGAACCGGCATGGAGATGAGTTTCCTGGACGATTTCACGATGTTGTTCGGCGACGATGCCGCCATTCGGAATGCGCTCGACGCGCACAATGGCGACGCGGAAAGCGTGGCCAGCAATTCCGAGCTTACGGATTTGATCAACGCCGCCGATAACGGCCCGGTGTGGAGCGTCCTCGACCAGCAAGGCACGCAAAACATGATGCATTCGGCGCTGGGTGATGCTTCCGCGGTCGCGGATTTCGATACCGTGAAGAAACGCCTGTTGGGCTCCCGCTATGCTTTGGATTTCAGCAACGGCGTGAAATTCGACCTGGACGTGATTACCGCCGATGCCATGACGGCGACCGCGCTTTCCGCCCTGGTGAAAGCCGGCATGGCGTACCGCCGGCTGACCGCGACCGGGGGCGATAAACTGGCGATGGACAACCTGACGGCCGACTCCGACAACAACCGGCTGCGCGTGCATTTCAAGGCCAACGACAATCAATTCCAGTCGCTGTTGCAGTCGGACTTCTTCACTGCCATATCGCGTTAAAGGCGGTTTCAGGTTTTACCGCTTCACGATCGGCGTGTACCCATCGGAGACGAGGCGAGTGCGCAGAGCTTCCGCGTCCTTGGCATCGCCGAAGGGACCGATTTGGACGTGAAAAAGATTGTCCCCGGCGGAGGTGGCCAGGAACACCTCGTACTGCCGCTTCCGTAATGCGGCCACCAAAGCCTCGGCGTCCTGCCGGTTGCTGACCGCCGCCACCTGCACGATATAGCCGTTGACAGCGTCGTTTTTCGGCGTCTCCGGCACCGGCGGGTTGGGTGAAGGGAGGGCCGGGAGTTGCGTCATGTCGCCGGGCGTGGCGCCAACGGCTGCCGCCTCCGGCGGCGCGGTCTCCGGACTGGAGGCGCCGCAGCCTTCCGGCGTACCGGCGCAATTGGGTTTCACCACCAACGCGCCCTCCGTGGCGGCCGGTTTGACCACCGGGGAACCGGGAACGGCGGGAACGCTCATCAGCGGCGTGGTGGCCCCAGACCTTTTGCCCATGCGATATCCGGCGGCGAAAAAGATGGCGCACAGTACCGCCAAGCCGAAAAAGAAACCCAGCAGCAGTCCCGACCCTAAGGTAATTTCCGTCTCTCGATCCGGCATAAGAGTCTAGGGCTGCCGGCTCATGCCCGGCGGCTCAGGGTTGGGGCCATCCTTGGCGCCTGCCACAGCCGATTGAAGGAGCAGCTTCTGCATTCCCGAAAGGATATCCAGGGGCAGCGGGAACACGATGGTGGTGTTCTTTTCCACGCCGATCTCCGTCAAGGTTTGCAGGTAGCGCAGTTGAATGGTGACCGGTTCGGTGGCCAGCAGGTGGGCGGCATCCACCAGGCGTTGCGCCGCCGAAAATTCGCCCTCGGCATGAATGATCTTCGAGCGCTTTTCGCGCTCCGCTTCGGCCTGCTTGGCCATGGCGCGCAGCATCTGCTCGGGCATATCGACCTGCTTGACCTCCACATTCGATACCTTTACCCCCCAAGGATCGGTGTGCTGGTCAAGGATGGCTTGCAGGCGCAGGTTGATCTTTTCCCGGTGAGCCAGCAATTCGTCGAGTTCCACTTCGCCCAGGACCGAGCGCAGCGTGGTTTGCGCGAATTGCGAGGTCTGGTAGAGGTAATTGGAGACCTCAATCACGGCCCGGTTGGGATCGACTACGCGCAGGAATATGACCGCGTTTACCTTCAAGGTAACGTTATCCCGGGTGATGATGTCTTGCGGAGGGACTTCCAGGGCCTCCTGCCGCAGTGACACGCGCACCATGTTGTCCAGCGGTGCGAATACCACGATAATCCCCGGGCCCTTCGCGCGGGACAGCACCCGGCCCAGGCGGAAGATAACCCCGCGTTCGTACTCTTTGAGAATCTTGATGGAATTCAAGATGTACAGTGCGATGATGACCAGAGGCACAACTATGATTAAATCGCCCATAACCACAACCTCCAAAAGCCGGGGCCGCCTTTTTTGGCCAGCGCGTTTCCGGCCGGCTGACACCTGACTCCGCTGGATTGTAACAGCGGTTTTGGCCAGGCGCCAGTCCGCATCCGGATTCGCTTGCCGGGCGTCTGCGGAAAAGAAGCTTTCACCGCCGGCCCGGTAGATGATAAAAACAGAATGGCTTGCCAAACAGCGGGCCGGCACGGGGAAAGGGCAACCAGGGCAAAGGCATGGCGAAATATCTGATTACGGGCATTGCGGGTTTCGTGGGCTCGGCGCTGGCGCGCGCGCTGGTGGAGCGGGGCGACGCGGTTCGCGGCATAGATAACCTGGCTACGGGGCACATGGAGAACATCGCGGAGATCGCCGACCGCATCGACTTCCGCCAAGCCGACCTGCTGGACCGCGACGCGGCCGGGGCGGCCTGCGAAGGCATGGATTTCGTGCTCCACGAAGCCGCCCTGCCCTCGGTTCCCAAAAGCGTGGCCGACCCCTGGGGCAGCAACCAGGCGAACGTAAGCGCCACCGTGAGCCTGCTGATCGCCGCCCGCGACGCCAAGGTGAAGCGCGTGGTCTATGCCGGGTCGTCCTCGGCGTACGGAGATCAGCCCACCATGCCCAAACAGGAGGACATGATGCCATTGCCGATCTCACCGTACGCGGTCGGCAAGCATGCGGGCGAGTTGTATATGACAAGCTTCTGGCGCTGTTACGGCTTGGAGACGGTCTCGCTGCGGTACTTCAACGTGTTTGGCCCGCGGCAGGACCCGTCGTCCCCGTATTCCGGCGTGCTGGCCAAATTCATCAATTTTATGCTGGCCGGCCGGCAGCCCACGATGTTTGGCGATGGCGAACAGAGCCGCGACTTTGCCTATGTGGACAATGCGGTGCAAGCCAATCTGAAAGCTTGCGTGGCGCCGGCGGCGGCATGCGCGGGCCGGGTATTCAACATCGCCTGTGGCCGGCGCATCACGCTGAACTCCGCTTATAAGGTGTTGCAGGAATTGACCGGTTATGCCGGCCCGCCCGCGTATGCCGGGGAGCGCACCGGCGACATCAAGCATTCTTTGGCCGATATCAGTGCCGCCCGAGCCGCTCTCGGTTATGAGCCGGAAGTTTACTTCGAGGATGGATTGCGGCGGACGGTGGAGTGGTACAAGCAAACCAAGCCGGCCGGCGCCTCCGGGCACGCTTCCGGATGACGGGCACGAATCCTCTGCGATACGGGTTCAGGGCGGGCCCGGCACCCGGTACAATGACAGGTTGACTTACGGGAGTTCGAAAATGGGAATGAAACCAGTATTGACCAGCTTGGCGGACGCGCTGAAGCAAAGAATCGAGACTCGGCAAGCCCGGGTAGGCATTATCGGCATGGGCTACGTGGGATTGCCCCTGGCGCTGTTGTTCAGTGAACAACGATTTTCCATCACCGGCTTTGATATTGATTCCCGCAAGGTCGAAACCCTGTCTCAAGGCGGTTCGTACATCGTGCGCATCGAGGCGGCGGAGATCAAGCAGGCGCAGGAGCGCGGCTTCAGCGCCACTTCCGATTACCGCCGCATCTCCGATATGGATGTCGTCATAATCTGCGTTCCTACGCCCTTGAACGAGTACCGGGAGCCGGACTTAAGCTTTATCACCTGCACCGCCGAGTCGATCACGCCCTATCTGAAGGCGGGCCAGCTCATCATTTTGGAAAGCACGACGTACCCGGGCACCACCGAAGAAGTAGTGCTGCCGATTCTGGAGAAAGCGAATCGCGCCGGCTTGAAGGTGGCGCGGCATGGGAGCGCCGACGCCAACGTGATTTATCTGTCCTTTTCCCCCGAACGCGAGGACCCGGGCCGCACCGACATTCCCCGCCAGGATGTTCCCAAGGTGGTCGGCGGCGTCGATGCCCAGGCCGGCGAACTGGGGGCGGCGCTCTACGGCACGATCTTCCGCCGCACGGTGCGCGTTTCGACGCCGGCGGTGGCGGAAATGACCAAGCTGCTGGAGAACATCTATCGCTGCGTCAACATTGCGCTGGTGAACGAGTTGAAACAGTTGTGCCTGCGCATGGGCATCGATATTTGGGAGGTCATCGAGGCGGCCCGCACCAAACCGTTCGGCTTCCAGGCTTTCTATCCCGGTCCCGGGCTGGGGGGACACTGCATTCCCGTCGATCCTTTCTACCTTTCCTGGAAAGCCAAAGAATTCGATTTTCATACCCGCTTCATCGAGCTGGCCGGCGAAGTGAATACGGCCATGCCCTATCATGTGGTGGCGTCGGTGGTGGGCGCGCTCAACGGGCACAAGAAGGCGATCAACGGGTCCAAGGTGCTGGTATTGGGCGTGGCCTATAAGAAAGATATAGACGATCTGCGCGAATCCCCCGCGCTCACTATCATCGAGTTGCTGCAAAAGCAAGGGGCCGAGGTCAGCTACCACGACCCGTATTTCGCCTTTGTCGGACAGGGACGCCATTACAAGCTGAACATGCGCTGCGCGCCGCTGGACAATCTGGGGCAGTATGACTGCGCCGTCATAGTGACCGACCATTCCGATTACGACTATGCCCGGATCGTGGCCGAGTCCAAGATTGTGGTGGATTCGCGCAACGCCACCCGCGGCATCCAAGCGGACAACATCGTCCACTGCTAGGGCTACTTCTCCGGCGACCGGGTATCCAGAACGGCGCGCACTTTTTCCACCAGGTCTTCGGGGGTGAAGGGCTTTTGCAGCAAGGCGGCGCCGGCGGGAACGATGCCGTGGTTGACGATCGTGTCCTCGGCATAGCCGGACATATAGAGGACGCGCATCTGGGGGCGAAAAGCCAGCAAACGGGCGGCGACTTCCGGGCCGCTGGCCTGCGCCAGCACCACATCGGCGAGCAAGAGATGAACCGGTCCGCGGTGGCGGGTGCAGATGTTTAATGCCTCGGCGCCATGCGGAGTTGCCAGCACGGCATAGCCATAGCGCTCGAGCACTTGCGCGATCACGGTGCGCACGCCTTCTTCATCTTCGACCAGGAGCACCGTTTCCGTGCCGCGGAAGGCGGATTCCTCGGGGACGTTTGCCTGGTGAGCGTCGGGCACTTCATCCACCCGCGGCAGGTACACCTTAAAGGTGGCCCCCTTGCCGGCTTCGCTGTACACGCGGACGTATCCGCCGCTCTGTTTTATGATGCCGTAGACCGTAGAAAGTCCCAGGCCGGTGCCGCGGGCCTTGGTGGTGAAAAACGGCTCGAAGACGCGGGAGCGCACCTCGTCGCTCATGCCCTCGCCGCTGTCGGTGACGGCCAGCATGATGTATTGCCCGGGCAGCACGGAAGCGTCATAACTCTGGTCCAAAGTGGCGTTGGCGGTTTCGATAATCAGTTGACCGCCCTTGGGCATGGCATCGCGCGCGTTGACGGCCAGGTTCATGATCACCTGTTCCAGTTGACCGGGGTCGGCTTTGAGGCAGTGCAGGGCGGGGTCAAGCGCGGTCAGCAGCTCGATGTCCTCACCGAGCAGGCGGCGCAGCCATTTCTCCATATTGCCGACAAGGTAATTGAGGTCGAGCACCTTGGGAGCCACCACCTGGCGGCGGCTGAAGGTAAGCAATTGGCGGGTAAGAGCGGCGGCGCGGTCAGCCGCGTTGAGAATCTCTTCCATCTGAGCGCGCGCGGTTTCTCCCTCCGAGGTTTGGAAAAACACCAGTTCGCCATAGCCCTTAATGACGGTCAACAGATTATTGAAATCGTGCGCCACCCCGCCCGCCAGGCGGCCTACCGCCTCCATTTTCTGCGACTGCCGGAATTGTTCTTCCAAAGCCCTCCGCTCGGTGATGTCCTCGACGATAACTTCCATGGCATCCGCGGCCCCGGCGGGATTGTGCGAAACAACGGCGTTCAGGCGCACGGTAATGAGTTTGCCATCCTGGCGGCGCCAGCAAGTCTCGCCTACCAGGCGCTCCTGCGCGCGGAACTGGTTCAGCAGGCGCTGGCGTTCGGCGGCGTCTTCCCACAGGGCGGCGGCCAAGTCGAGGTTTGCCAGCTCGGCGGGCGACTGGTATCCAAGCATGCGCGCCAGCGCCGGGTTCGCGTCAAGAATCCGGCCATCCAGCGTGGCGCGGCAGATGCCGTAGTCGGCGCGGTCAAACAACGAGCGGTAACGCTCCTCCAGAGCGCGAATCTGGGCTTCGCTCTCGGCCAGCGCTTGTTCCGCCGCCTTCCACGGGGTTATATCGCGATACACCACATAGCCGGCGGCCGGGCTGTCCGGCTCCTGCGCCGGGATACCCATCATGCTGACGTTGAGCAGGCTGCCATCTTTGCGGCGGCGCACGCTCTCGACCCCGAATTTGCCGCCGCTGGCCAGATAGCGCCGCAAGGCTACGGCTTCGTCGTAGCGGTCGGGCGGCGCGATGAGCGACTCCACTTCGTGGCCGGCCAGGTCCTCCGGCGCAAAGCCGAACATGCGGGTAAATTCGCCGTTGGCCTGGAGGGCATGTCCTTGCCGGTCGAGCGCGACAATGCCCGCCGGTGTGTTCTCGAACAGTTGCTCGAGGTGCGAAAACGGCGGCAACAAAGTTGCCTCCACCGGGCTGCCGCCGAGGCTGCCGGCAGCCGTTCCCGCGGCGGTGGCCAGCACCGCAAACCGGCCCTGATAGGGAATCACGGTGGCGGCAAAACGCACCGGCCGCGGTTCGCCGGTTTTGGTGCGCAGCTTGAGATCGTAAGGGACCGGCAGCTTGTCCAGGCCTTGGCGGGCGAGGCCGCGGCGGACCAGTTCCCGATCGCCGGGATGAACCAAATCCTGAAAATCCCTCTCCAGGAGTTCCGCGCGGGAAAATCCGGTAAGCGCTTCGCCGGCCCGGTTCACGTGCAGAATCCTGTTGTCCTGACAGAGAAAGACGGCCCTGCCCGCCAGTTCCGCCAGCGCCAGAAAACGGCTCTCCGCCTCGCGGAGGTTCTTTTGCGCCTCCCTGAAGCCGGTAACGTCGCGGGCAATTCCTCGAAAGCCAGTCGGTTGGTGGTTGTGGTAAACCAGTTGCGTGGTCACCTGGAGGGCCACGCGGCGGCCGTCCCGGGCCACGATCTCCAAGGGGAAAGACCATTGTCCCAGCTTGCCCTCGAATTCCCCGCGAACGATCCTGCGGGCCGCTTCCCGGTACTCGGGGGCGGCGAGATCGGCCAAGCTCAGACGCATCAGGGCTTGCCGGGTGTGGCCCGTGAGACGAAGGCCGGCCGGGTTCACGAACGAAAAGTTTCCGTTCAGACCGTGCGTGAACAGAATGTCATAGATGTGCTCGAGTAACTCGAGGCCGGAGCCCTCCGGCGCAGGTTCGGGCGCAAAAACCGAGCCTTGGGACTCGGATGACTCGCTCCTGGCCGGGGCGCCAAGCCGTTCCCCCGCGCGCATCTTGGGTTCGCTAGAAATGAATTTCTTCCTCCCGGGGCCCGTGAACGACTTATATCTCAAAGTACTTGCGGTTGGGAATCGGCTACTTTGATTCCCCCCAGGGAGGCTAGGGTTTACGCCTTGCGGTTTGCCGCCGGGACAGGACTGAACGGCAAGCTCCGGATTTCATTCCGGACGATAAGGAAGTTCCTCATCGCGCAGAATGGCAGCCGGATTGTCCTCGACGAGCGCCCGGGCCACGTCTTCGTTCCGCCATCGGCGCAACACGCGGCGGGCTTCCGAGAGCAAAGGGGGCCGATGGCGGGTGTCATGGGCATCGCTGGCCACCACGTGTACGGCCTGGTGGTCCAGCAGCCACCGCGCCGCCAGTTGGGCCGTGCGTCCCCAGTAGCCGGTCAAGGCGTTGGCCGTCACCTGCACGATTAAACCTTCCCGTACCCATTCGAGCACCTGATCCGGATGACGGAGCAGCAGCGGGTTGCGCTCCGGGTGGGTAAGAACCAGGCGCAGTCCCGCATCCATGAGCGCGCGGAAGTTCTGCAGCAAGGTCGAGGGAATGCTGAAGTCGCTCAGCTCCACCAGTTGATAGTGCGTGCCGGCAATAGCAAAAGCGGAAGGATCGTTTAACGCCGCCTGGAAGTTTTCGGCGGAGAAATGCATGTCGCATCCCAAACGAATTTCCGGCGCGCCGCCCAGCCGCTCCTGCAGTTGCCGCACCGCGCCGGCGTGGCGCCGGCGGTCATAGGCATACTCGAAGTTGGCATGGGGCGTCGCCACCACGTGGGTAATGCCGTCGGCGGCCGCCATGCGGCCCATGGCCGCTGCCTCTTCCCAGGATTCCGGGCCATCGTCGGCATCGGGCAGAATATGGCAGTGAACGTCAATCATGAGGCACGATGAACATGTTTAACGCACAGGGCACGGGGTGCGCAAGCGGCACAAAGGAGATTTCGAACAGCGAACCAGCGCTACAATCTTTTCCGATGGTTTCTGTGCTCCCTGGCCTGCCCGGCCGCCTTCGCGTTCGCCGTTTCAGTTATATTTTTCGCGCAGAAACTCCGAAATAGCGGCGTAGGCGATGGTAAGGGTCGGCTCGTCCGGCAGATAGACGATGCGGAAATGGCGGGTCCCAGGGTCCTCTCCAAAACCGCTGCCATGCACCACCAGCACGCCCTTTTCCTGTAGTAATTGCTTGACGAAATCTTCGTCGTTGTCCGGAATGTCCAGCCGGGGAAACGCGTAAAAGCCGCCGTCGGGCCGCACCAGGCTGACGCGCGGGGTGGAGCTGGCCCACTGCGTGGTGAGGTCGCGGCGGCGCCGCAGCTTGGCGCAGGCATCGGCCAGGTGGTCTTGCGGGCCTTCCAGGGCCGGCTTGATGGCAAACATCATGGGATGGTTGGCGCACAGGCGGGCCCGCAACAGTTTGTTGACGCCTTCCAGATAAGGACGCAACATGGCGTCGGGACCGCTGGCCACGCCCCATCCGATTCGCCAACCCGGCGCCATATAGTTTTTGGAGAGCCCGCCCAGAGTGATTACCGCGACGTCCGGCGCCAGCGATGCGAACGGAATGTGTTCTCCGTCGAGCACCAGCTTGGAGTAACTCTCATCGGCGAAGACGACCAGGTTGTGCTCGCGGGCGACCTCGGCGATCCCTTCCAAAGTGCGGCGCGAATAGACCACGCCGGTGGGATTGTTGGGATTGATCAGAACCATTCCGCGCGTGCCTGCATTGACCTTGCGGCGTATGTCGTCGAGGTCGGGCGCCCAGCCCTGGGATTCATCCAGCCGGTAGGAATTCGTGGTAAGGCCGGCCTTGGCCACTACCGCCGTGTACAAGGGATATTCGGGAAGGGGGCAGAGGACATTCTGTCCGACGTCGAGCAGCACGGTGAAACAAATGTCCACCGCCTCGCTGACTCCGCTGGTGACGAACACGTTCATTACGTTGTTGATTCCATTGCGCTCAGCTTCGTTGCGAATGGCCTCGAGCGCCTCCGGGAGCCCCGACGACTGAGCATATCCATTTCTGCCGCCGCGCATCGCCTTCTCCACGGCGGCAATCATGTGGGGAGGAGTGGGAAAATCAAACCGGGCGGGGTCGCCAATGTTCAAACGCAGGACCTTCTTTCCCTGCGCTACCACCTGGTCGGCAAGGACGGAAAGGTCGCGGATGGCGTAGCGGACGCCCTCCAGACGCGAAGACGGAAGTATTACCGCGGGCACTTTGTCTATAGTTGTCATCATTTTCAGGTTGTACGAAGTCAAACTTTTATTCTACCGTTGGCGGCGGGCGGATGGGAACAGGGAAGTTGCGGCCCGTCCGCCGGCACGGCGCCTTCTCGCTCCGCACCGGCGGTTGGCGCGGCGGGACAAATCAATTTCGGGAAGCGATGGCGGTGTTCGATTCGGAGCGCCCGCAGCCCTCATCCCGGCGTGCCCGCGGATGCCGGTAGGGGATAAGGACGGGCCGGCAGCGCAGTCCGCAGTTTACGGTTCACGATTTGCCGCCCGGCCGGCGGAGGCTATGGTCTCCAACGAGCATGCGTGCAGGTCGAAGCCGTGCCGCTACGAGCAGCCGACAACCGGTGAGCGGTGGGGTACAGTCGCCGCAGGCGTGAAAGGCTGCAAAGAAACAAGGAATATTGGCAGAGAACGACGTTTGCGATACCGAAGGCCCATTCATTCGAAACGCCAATTCCTGCAGATGCTATTCAATCCTGGCCTGGCGCGCTCTGGTCCTGTGTCCGTTTTGCCTTACCCGTCACTCGGGGCATCCACCTCGGCTGCAACCCTTGTGGATCACATTCCGGGGCAGCCGGACAGCGCCGCGCCGCCGACATTGTTTCCAGGTGACTCGAAGAAACGGAATGTGGCGCTGAAGCCGGAAAGGGCTGCTGCAAATTTCCAGGGACTGGAAGCGAGCTCAAATCGGCGAACGACACCCCTGTAGCCGTGATTATGCCTACGGAATTGCTGGATGAATCAACCACTATCAGATCGTACACGTCTGCTACTGTTAAGGGGAGCTGCACGCGATAAAGCAGCCGCCCGGTGTTCCGAGCGATCACGTCGATGCCATCGGTAAGTGGCTGAAACATGATACTTCCGTCATGGTTCAGTTTCTGTCCCACGATGAAGGTCGCAAACCAGGTTTCTCGGTCCACGTAAGCCGGTGTGCTTTCGACGTTCAGGCTTGGGTCAGCGAAGGAACCGGCTGCATCCACCGTGTTTCCGTCCCCCGAAACCGCGAGATCCGAACTTCCAGAGGTTGTGAAATAGACCGCATCATTCGTGGGATCCAGCCAACCAGGCGTGGTTTCGAAATTGAAGTAAATGCGGCTGCCGTCCGGACTCCACTGCAGGCGATCCAGCATATCGCTTTCGGCGCTATAAAAACCTGCAAAATCACTGAAGGCGCCGGTCGCCGTATTGAACTTGTGAAAGGCCGGAGCTCCGGTCCCTGAAATGTCCTGTGTCGTGACATATACGATTCCCGCGTTAGTGATTGCCACCCCAACCGGAGCGTAAAAGGCCGCCGGAGCAGACCGTTGCGGAAGCGGATACCGAATGACATAACCTGCCGAGGCAAGATGCACAACATAGATTGCCAGGTCGCCAAAATCTGAGGCGACAAGCAGGGATCCATCCGGCGACTCTGAAATCTGCAGCAGTTGCGTGTAGCTGGTTGTGCCAGGCAACTGGATCGGCGCGAGCCAACTGCCCGTGCTCCGTGACAAGACCTGAATTTGTGCCCGATCGGCGAAGTAGTACAGATCGCGATTTTGGTCGTAGATGCCCCCCTGCAAAGTGGCCGTAACCGGATAGGATTCCAGTGCGGCTGTATAATGAAACGCCCCGTTTGCGGTCGCCGTGCCCGATGCCGAGGTAAGGGCTACATCGACCATCGAACCGGCAGTCCCCGGGGGGATGGTGAACTGCAAGGCCTGGACCGGCAACGGATAGGGAATTATAGCGGGAGTAGGATAAACCGCAGTCACGGGAGCATCCTGTCCGCCTATGGCTACTTGGACGGCGCTTGCCGAATTGTCGGACTCCGGGTCCAACTCTTCTTGCTTAATTCCGTAACCCATAATCGTCCCTTGCTGACCGCCTTCGGCCGTCGCCGCATTCGGAAGTAGATTAAGGAAGGATGGACCGTAGCTAAAGCCTTCCGGCCCGACCGCGAGGCTGCCATCTCCGAGGACGAGAGTCAAATCAACCGGACCGGCAACTGCGCTGGGCGGAACTTGCCCATTTGCCGTATTAACCGTATCGAACTGATCTTGAGTAACAGCGAGCCCGCCTACAGGCTGATTGCCCACATAGAACTGAGACACCGGCGGGGGGGCCGGGTTAGTGGCCCATGAGAAATAGGAAATTGAGGTTCCACCCCCCATTGGTCCGGTAGCGGGATCGGCGAAGTCTGAACCCATCAGCCATGTTCCCGGCGAATATCCGCCGCGTACATACGTCATCGGAACTGCCGCCGACTGGCTTGAATCCAAAAAGGCTACTCCATGCCCTATTGGGCCGACAATTAAACCCGTTTCGTCTATGGCGGAAATAATTGGAACCGTCTGGTCATCGGTGACCTCGAAAGTCGGCACCCAAGTGACCCGTGCCAACGACCCTGTGTCGAAGCCGCCGACATCCCCGGTATCCTGGTTCACGAGGTACAGAGTTTTGCCGTCAAGGCTCATCACTGCGCCAGCAGCCCCGCCGGGGAGAGTATCGTAGCGGCCATTCGACCCTGCTTGACCCAGCAATTGCGCCGTCTTCGCGTCGAAGACACCGATCCCTGAGGAGTTGGTGGTCAAGAAACAGCGAGTTCCATCGGGGGTGGGGATTATTTGGCGGATGAAGTCACGCGCATACGCGCCCCAGGTGGCTACACGGGCTACTGGATCGTAGGAGCAAAACATTCCGTCGTCAGACACATCGGCCAGCAAGATTCTGGTCCGGTCGCCGCTAACTGCAAAAGCGCCGATGTTGGACATCGAGCATAGGCTCGAGCCGCCAATCGCGAGTGCGGTACCGGCATCCAGGCTATTCGTCACCGGGTCCCAAACCGCTGCCCCGGAGGTCCCATCAACGCCAATAATCCCTTGCTGGGAGCCTAGCAAAGCTAGCCGGCCATCCGACAGTACAAGTGCCTCAGTCGCCGCAAATCCTGATGGGCCGATCGAGGAAGCGGGGATTCGCTGTTGCACCTGCAGCGTTACAGTGTCGATCTCGTAAATATCACCGGAACCCGTGCCCGCATAGAGCATGTTGCCGAACGGAGAAACATCGATTCCCCAAGGCATCGGAACGGGAATTTGTGCGACCTCGATCTCCTGCACGGCATCGAAAATGTCGATCTCGTTCAGCGACGGGTTGCTCACAAAGAACTGGCGGTGCGCGGCGTCATATGCCGTTATGTGCGGAACGAACTGGCCCAGGTAGTATTCTCCGTCATTGCGGAGAAACCGCGTGCGTATTGGCGGATGCGGGCTGGAAACCGGGGTTTCCGGCGCCGTAGCGGTTCCCGGCGTGGGGGTCGGCACGGGTGTGGAAGGCGGCAGCGGCACCAGGGATGTCCCGGCGGCTGACGGCAACCCGCCGGAGCCGGCGCACCCGGCCAGCGCAAGGGCAATCAGCAAAACCAGGAAACACACCATCCCCCCCGACACCTTGAAGGGACGATGAGTTTGCATTTCGCAGATTCTAAGCTGCCATTTCCGTCGACACAAGTAACTAATAGGTAACTAAGCGGGCCGGAGCTCTGCCGAGCTCCGGCGCCCCTTCAATAGCGGACAGGGTCAGGCGCGCGAAGCTGCTAGAAGGGAAACGTGGAATGTCCTCCCCGCAGGGCCCGAAATTTGGCGCTTGCGGCCGGCCCTACCCTCCGTGACCAAGGTCCAAGGACTTTTGCCCGCGCGCCTCGTTGATCCCTCCAGCGGCGGAGGGCCGCCATTCGCGCTATGATAATGTCGCGTTCAGCAGTTTCGGGAAGACGGGACGAGTGTTAACCAGGCGCAATCCAGGAATCCAGATTTCGTGGATGATGGTCAGCTACCGCAGCTTGTTCATGGTGCTGCTGCTGATAGCTATCGCCGCTTACGCGACCACCTATATGTTCTTTCCCAGCTTGGGGGTCCGCGCCTACACCCAGAAAGCGCTGATCAAACTCGGCGTGGCGGCGGTGCAAAAGACCGAAGCGCTGATCGGTCCGCAGGAGGCGCATTTCACCGCGTTGGACGGCACGGTGCGGGTGAAGAAATCCAACAGCAACAACTGGGTGGCGGCTGATTTTGGCGTTCCGCTGGAGAAGGGCGATGTCGTCCAAACCAGCTCCCAAGGCATGGCCAAGGTATTTTTTCCCGAGGGCACCAACTACACCATCAAGCCGGACTCGCTCATTGTGATCGAGGAGAACTCGGCCAACGAGCAGCAGCAAACGCAGGTGGCCGTCCAGGTGACCACCGGCACGGTGGACCTGAACACCGCCACTTATACCCAAGGGTCGATTTCGCAGGTGATTGTTGCCGGCGCCACCGCGGCCCTGGCGCCGGAAAGCTCGGCGATGGTGCACAACGATCCGCGCGCCGACACCCACGAAATTCTGGTGAAAAAGGGCAGCGGGCGGGTGACGCGCAACAACCAAACCATCGTGCTCTCGGATTACGAGAAGGTGAGCTTCCGCGCGGCCGCCCCGCAAATGAGCCGCACCAAGGAAACCGGTCCGCCCACGCTCATCCAACCCGCAAACATGCAGGTGACGTATGTATCGGCGGCATGGAAGCCGGTGCATTTTTCCTGGACGCCCACCGGCAGCAGCGGCAATTACCGGTTGCGGGTGTCGCTGAACCCTTATTTTTCCTCGATGGTTTTCGATAAAGTGATAAGCGGGACGGAGTTCGACGCACCGCTGGCGGAAGGATCCTATTACTGGGTGGTTACGGCTCAGGATGCGAATGGGCACGAGTCGGCGGAAAGCGAGCGCAACCAGTTTACCCTGGTGGTGCGGGCGCCCGACGCGGCTTCCGTGCCCCTGGAGTTGGAGCCGTTTACCCAACACGGCCACGTAATCGAAGTCAAGGGCAAGACGGATCCCACGGCGCGAGTCATGGTGAACGGACGGGAAGTGCCCCTGATCCGCGCGGACGGTCAGTTCAGCTTCTTTACCCCGCCGCTGCCCAACGGCGAGAACGTGATTACGGTAACGGCGCAGAACGCACGCGGCGGGGTGAAGACCCAGCAGAAGAAAGTGGTGATCGAATAAAGGCGAATCCCGGCCCGGCCGCCGGCCGGGAAAAAACCGGCACGGGAGGCCTTGTACTTCGGGTGAGCTTAAGGCCGCGAAGTTGGAATAGAATCAGGGTAAATGGCTTCGGCAGCACGCCATTCCGGGCAGGCGTAAACTGAGAAGAGGCGTGGGTAAGAGGCCGGGGCGGGCACGGGATATAGGGAAGCGGAGTTATGTCGTCCAACGGTTTTCATAGCGCATCGCGTTTCGCCAATCTGCGGTCGCTATTCAGCGTTTTCAGCAGCGATCTGGCCATCGACCTGGGCACGGCCAACACTTTGGTGTTCGCCAAAGGCAAAGGCATTGTCGTCAACGAGCCTTCGATTGTGGCCATCAACAAGAACACCGGGGAAGTGGAAGCGGTGGGCAAAGAAGCCAAGGAGATGCTGGGCCGCACGCCGGGAAACATCGTCGCCATCAAGCCCATGAAAGACGGCGTGATCGCCGATTTCAAGGTGACGGAGAAGATGCTGAATTACTTCATCCAGAAGGCGCATAACCGCAAGATGCTGGTGCATCCGCGCATTGTCATCGGCGTGCCCTCGGAAATCACGCAGGTGGAAAAGCGGGCCGTCATGGACTCGGCCTACCGCGCCAAGGCCAGCGAAGTGCATCTGGTGGAGCAGGCCATGGTGGCGGCCATCGGCGCCGGCCTGCCGATCACCGAACCCAGCGGCAACATGATCGTGGATATCGGCGGCGGCACCACCGACATCGCGGTAATTTCGCTGAGCGGCATCGTCTACTCGCGGTCCGTGCGCATGGCCGGCAACCAGATGGACGAAGCCATCATGAATTACCTGAAGCGGAAATATAATCTGCTGGTGGGCGAGCGCACCGCCGAGCAGATCAAGATCGAGATTGGCTCCGCCTACCCGCTGGACAAGCCGCTTACCATGGAGGTCAAAGGCCGCAACCTGATCGAGGGCGTGCCCAAGACCATCACCGTGGACGACAGCGAAATTCGCGAGGCGCTTACGGAATGCGTGAGCACGATCATGAATGCTATCCGCGTCGCCCTGGAGCGCACGCCGCCGGAATTGTCGGCTGACATCAGCGACCGCGGGATCGTGCTTACCGGCGGCGGGGCCATGCTGAAGAATTTGGACAAGCGCATTCGGGAAGAGACCGGATTGCCGGTCTCGATTGCCGACGATCCGCTGGCTTCGGTGGTGCTGGGCACCGGCAAAATGCTGAGCGATTTCAAACTGCTGAGAAAGATTTCGATTGAATAGCGCCGGCCCTTTGCCCCGGAAGACGCAAAAGACACAGCGAGCGAAGGCAGAGGAGTCGAGCCGATTGGGTAATTGGGAAACCGGTTCTGCCCTGTGCCCGGTCCTTCAACCAGCCGAGTGCCCGGTTGCCGGATTGCCCGGCGGAGGGAACAAACAGTTGTCCCGGTGCTTCCGCGGGGGCTCTCCTGTCCGCGCGGATGAATTTCTATAAATCGCGGTTCCATGGACTTTTTTACCCGCCACCGCAACCCAGCCGTTCTGGTGCTGGCGCTATTTCTGCAAGTGGTGGGGCTGGCGGTGCAGGTGAAGCAGCCTACGGACCGCGGCCCGGTGCGGCTGGTCCGGCTTTGGGGAATCAGCCTGATGGTTCCACTCGAGCGGGCGGTGGTGCAGGCCGAGAGTTGGGTGCACCAGGGGTGGAGCGATTATTTCTATTTGCGTAATGTGCGCCGCGAAAACCGGCGCCTGCAAGAGCAGAACTTGCGCTTGCGCCTGGAGCTGGTGCGTTTGACGCAAGACGCGGGACAGGCGCAGCGCCTGCAGGCGTTGTTCCGGTTCAAGGAACAATTCATCTCCGACACGGTGGCGGCGCAAGTAATCGGCACCAGCGGATCGGAGAACTCCCGCCTCCTTTACATCGACAAGGGTTCCAGCGATGGCCTCAAGCCGGACATGGCGGTGATCACGCCGGAAGGCATTGTGGGAAAAGTCATCCGCGTGTTTCCCGCCAGCTCCCAGGTGCTGGAGATTAACGACCAGGCCAGCGGAGTTGGCGCCCTGCTGGAGAAGGCGCGTTTGCAAGGCATCCTGAAGGGGGCTCCCGGCGGCGGGATCATGGTGCACTACATCATGTCGGACGAAAGAGTCGAGCGCGGCGAGCCGGTAGTGACCAGCGGAGGCGACCGCATTTTCCCCAAGGGGCTGCTGATCGGCTGGGTCCAGCGGGTGGACCCCGGGCCGGAAATGTTCCTGAATATCCGGGTGAAGCCGGCGGCCTCGCTCGACCGAGTGGAAGAAGTGCTGGTGATTACCCGGATCGACGAGCGCCAACCGGAAATGATTCCGGAGATGCCGTTGCGCGCCGCCGATATTCTGGCGGAGCGGCTGCCTAGCGTGCCGGTGAAGCCTCCGGCGCCCGCGACGAGTCCCGCGGGCAAGCCGGCGGCCGCTCCCGGCGGGGCCGCAACTTCGGCCGCCGCCGGGGTTTCGGGATCACCGGTTTCAGGTACACCCGAGCCCACGCCGGGAAACCGGCCGGCAGGGCCGCCGGTCCCGAAGAAAGCGGGCACACCCTAGTGCAGTTATCGGTCACATCCAGCGAAGAGATTCAAGTCTATCGGCTCGGGCTGGTAGTGACGATTGGCGTGCCGCTGCTGGCGATTTTCCTGCAGGCTTACGTGCCGGTCTATTTGCCTTTCTTCGCCATTCTGGATCTGCCCCTGCTGGTGACGATTTTCTTCGCGGTGGCGCGCCGGGGACCGGTTAGCGGATTGTTGACCGGCGGCATCATCGGCATCGTGCAAGACAGTCTCACGCGTCAGCCCCTCGGCCTCTATGGCATTGCTAAAACGGTTGTGGGCTATTTGGCGTCTTCGCTGGGCGTGAAGCTCGATGTGGAGAATCCCGGTTCGCGCGTGCTGATGACGTTCCTCTTTTACCTGCTGCACCAACTGCTCTATCAGTTGGTGGCCCGGGGTCTGGCCCAGGAAGTTTTGGCGTGGCGCTGGGGACACATGTTGATCGGCGGGGTGGTGAACGCCGTGGTCGCGGTTCCGCTTTACGCCCTGCTCGACCGGGCGAAGCGGCGGGGATGAAAACTGCCATGAACGGACATGAACCATCGAGTGCCAAAGCTGCTAGACTGAAGGGTTAGAATTGTCTTGTCCAACCTCGTTTTGAGCGGCTGCGGATCACCTGGGGAAGGCTTAAAACCGGGGGCTGGGAACCGTTTTTATGGCGTTTGGTCGCGACGATAAGGTTCCTCAATTCAAACTCACCGTCATACAGTATGCCGTGCTCGTGATCTTTCTGTTCCTGGGCTATGGTCTGTGGCGCCTGCAGGTTACCGGGAGCGATTACTACGCCAAGCTGGCGGAGCAGAATCGCATCCGCAATATCCCGGTGCTGGCGCCGCGCGGCCGCATCCTCGACCGGGAAGGCCGCATCATCGTCGATAACTATCCTTCCTTTTCCGCGCTGCTGTTGCGGGACCAGCCGCGGAACCTGATGGCCGATGCCGAGCGCATTGCCGCCGGCTTGCACATGGACCCCGATGAAGTCCGCGGGCGGGTGAAAAGATTTGCCAATGCGCCGCAGTACCAGCCCATCATCCTGAAAGACGATATTACCCCGGACGAACTGGCGTTTATTGAGTCCCACAAGCTGGAGCTTCCCGAGCTGGACACCATCATGTCGCACCGGCGTCTCTATCCCCGGAACGGCTTCCTGGCGCACCTGGTGGGATATGTAGGGGAAGTCAGCGAGGAAATGCTCAAGAGCGATGAGTGGGCGGCGTACAACGCGGGCGACATCGTGGGCCGCTCGGGCGTCGAGCTGCAATACAACGATCTGCTGATGGGCCAGAACGGATCGCGGCGCGCCCTCGTCAACAGCCGCGGCAAAGAAGTGGGGCGGCTCGAGGAAACTCCCGCCGTACCCGGCAAGCCGCTGAAACTCACCGTTGATCTCGATCTCCAGATCGCCGCCGAGCAGGCGATCGAAGGCAAAAACGGAGCGATTGTAGCCATAGACCCGCGCAGCGGGGAAATCCTGGCTATGGTAAGCCGGCCCGCCTTCGATCCCAACGCCTTTGCCGTGCGCATTTCCCGCCGGGAATGGAACGATCTGATTACCGACGAGGCCCACCCCTTGCTCAACAAGGCCATTCAAGCGCAACTGGCGCCCGGTTCGGTTTTCAAGATCATCATGGCCACCGCCGGCTTGCAGGAGGGAATCGCGCAGACCTTGCAGGTGAACTGCGGCGGCGGCGCTTCGTTTTATGGGCGGTACTTCAAATGTTGGGTCACGGCGGAGCACCGCGTCCACGGTCACGTGGAGATTTCCAAGGCTATTTACCAGTCTTGCGACGTGTTCTTCTATACCCTTGCCGAACGTCTGGGCATCGGACGCATTGCCAAGTGGGCGGCCCTGCTGGGGCTGGGACAACGCACGCACATCGATCTCCCCCAGGAAGTTTCCGGGGTAATGCCGTCGGAAGAGTGGAAGGTCAAGAACTTCAAACAGAAGTGGTACGCCGGGGAGACAATCTCGGTGGGCATCGGACAGGGCGCGGTGGCGGTGACGCCCATACAACTGGTGCGCGCGCTTTCCGGGGTTATGTCCGGAGGAGTGCTGTACCGGCCGCACGTCGTTTTCCAGGACCAGTTGCCCGGCAATCTGAAGCAGCGGGACGACGAATTCCCGCGGCAAACCAGTATTCCTCTCGATCCGAAAAATTGGGAAACCATCACCAACGCCATGGCCGAGGTAGTGGATCCGATAGGCACGGCGCCCAGCGCGCACCTGGTGGGCATCGATTTTGCCGGCAAGACCGGCAGCTCCCAGACCATCAGTAACTTCGCCAAAGCGCGCATCGCCGGCGGCAAGCAGAAATTCAAAGACAATGGCTGGTTTGTGGGCGGCACCCCGCGGCGCAATCCTGAAATCGTCGTCGGGGTGCTGATCGAAGAAGGGGAACACGGATACCTGGCGGCGCGCCTGGCGGCGCAGGTGGTCCGGGCCTACGTGGAAAAGCAGCGGAAGCGCGCCGTGCTGCTGGCCCAGGGACACACGCCGGAAGAGGTGCTCCGGGCGGACTTGGCCAAGGTGGACCTGCCCAAGAATATTGTGGACCAGTTCAGCCCGCCGGCCAGCGGGTCTTCCGTGACGCCGCCCAGGGAAAAACCGGCGGCAGCCGTGACCGAATTGCGCGCTCCAGAAGAAAATTCTGCGGGGGTAACCAATTTGGTAAACGGCGGCAGATTGGGGATGGCGGCAAAGAAAGAAGAGCCGGCAGGAGGAAGCCATTAGGAAAGGAGGAAATTTCCAATTGCAGGTTTGCAGTGGCAAATCACCCCGCGAGCTTGGCGGACGCCGGGGGTGATTTTCCGACGGCAAATTTCAGTTGATCAGTCCGGTGCGGCGGTTTGTTTCATTTCGGGATTTTGATTGGTTGCTGCTGGGCTATGTCCTGGTGATTTGCGGGCTGGGCGTGATGGAGATTTACAGCGCCACCATCAACACCAAATTTGCCGGCGCGCACATCAAGCAGATCTACTGGATTGCGGCGGGCGCCGGCCTGATGCTGCTCCTCAGCCTCCTCAACTACCAGGCGCTACTGGAGGCGGCGCCCTGGCTGTACGCCGTTTCGGTCGTGTCGCTGTTCTCGGTGCTGGTCTTCGGGCAGAAATATCTGGGTGCGCGCCGCTGGATCAGGCTGGGCGCCATGCATTTTCAGCCTTCCGAGTGGGTCAAGCTGATCTTGATTGTCACCATGGCGAAATACTTCAGCGAGGGCCGGCCCTATGAACAGGAGGGCCAGCTCTCGGACATTCTCAAGGCGGGCTTGATGGTGGGCGTCCCGATGCTGCTGGTGCTGGCGCAGCCGGATTTGGGCACCGCGCTTACGTATGTTCCCATAGCCGTCATGGGTCTGTTCCTGGGAGGTTTGAAGCTTAAACATGCGGTCGCTTTAATGCTGCTGGCGGCGGTTTTGGCGGCGCCCGTCTGGCGCTGGGGTCTGAAGCCCTACCAAAAGGACCGGCTAACCAGCTTCCTGGAGCCGGAGGCCGACCCGCAAAGGAAAGGCTACCAGGTGATTCAGTCGCTGATAGCCGTCGGCTCGGGCGGCATCACCGGGAAGGGAATTGCCAAAGGAACGCAAACCCAGGGGAACTTTCTGCCGGTCCCGCATACCGACTTTATTTTTGCCGCCTGGGCGGAAGAACACGGATTAATAGGCGCGCTCCTGCTTTTGCTGCTATACTTTATGGTGCTGATGCGCTTGATCCACAATGCGCAGACCGCGCCTGACCGCGCGGGCGCATTCGTGGTGATGGGTGTGGTGGCGGTATTAACCTTCCACATCCTGATCAACGTCGGCATGGTGGTCGGATTTATGCCGGTCACGGGGATACCGTTGCCGCTGATGAGTTACGGCGGCTCTTCGGTTTTGTTCACGTTTTTGGCGCTAGGTATAGTTATGAATATCCGAATGCGCCGGTTTGTGAATTAACTCAATGGCATGCTGCCGCAGGCCAGCGACTGCCTGCAAAACAAGAGTTTGTGGCCCTTGCCGGTGGCGAAACCTGGGTCCCTGAGCGGGACGGAGAGCACGGTGAAGGGCTGAGAGGAAGATTTCGAAGGCCCTCGCGAAAAGAGGGCAGTTTCCGGCCGCACGGAAGGTGCAGGCCGGGCAAGTTTGGAGCGGACGGCGCCTGGGGGGCGGGTAACGGCCCCTGCGGAGGGAAGTCAAGACGCGTAATTAGGCGCGCCCTTCCGCCGCGAGAGCGGTCACACCCCAAGAGGCCCGTTGCAGTAAGTGCAAGCGATTCCGAAGTTCTTAGAACGGATGTTCGCCGTGGTACATCTGCGTGGACCACAGAGCACTCATTTTTGCCGCGATCTGCCTGCGCACGCGCCGGGGAAAAACGCCGGGCGCGGCGGAGGGGGATACGCTGCGCCCGCGTACTTGCCCGCCTTGTTTTCCGTGTAGCCGGTGAATCCTGCGACCGCGCTGCGGCCCCAGGCACCGGAGATAAAATGATAAGAGAAATGTATGTTTCATCTGCGCCCCACGAAACCAAGGTGGCGCTGGTGGAAGACGATCAACTCGCCGAGCTTTTTTTCGAACGTGAAAACGAATACACCCTGGGCGGCTCCATTTATAAGGGCCGTGTGACCCGGGTATTGCCGGGTATGCAATCGGCTTTTGTGGATATCGGCTTGGAGCGTGATGCTTTCCTTTATGTCTCTGACTTTCTGGAAGTACCGGAAGGTGAAGAGGACGATTTTGGGGAGATCGCCATCAACCGGCCCGAAACCTTTGTAAGCAACCGGCCCTCCCCTGAACCCCGGATTGAAGTCAAAGCGGAACCCGTAGTGCCGCCTGGAGAAGCGATGGCGGCGGATGCGGAAGAAGATATGGGCACTGCCGGTGAAGAGTCCAGCGAGAACGTCTCCCCGGCGCGCGCCGAAGGAGCGCGGGAGGAGGATCAGCAGAATGATTCCCGGGAATTCCGGCGGCGGCGGCGCCCCCGCCGTGGCCGTGGCTTTCCGGATTCTAAATTTGCCCGGCCAGCCGGGCGGGAAGAGCCGGAGGCATCCGAAGCGCCGCCAAGTGATTCGGCGGCCCCGGCCGACGCGCACCAGGCGCGTGCGCGAATTGTGTTGCCGGGCGAATCGATTGCCAAATATCAACCCCGCCCGGAAGCAAGCTCGGCCGGCGGCGGCAGTGCGGAACCGTTGCCGGGTCCGCCGTCCAACCCGACCGCGGCCGGCGCAAACGTGGAGCCAATGACAGGCGAGCCGTTGCCGCCGCCTGCTCCCGCACGGGTGGTGTTGCCGGGCGAATCGATTGCCAAATATCAACCCCGCCCGGAAGCAAGCTCGGCCGCCGGCGGCAGTGGGGAACCGTTGCCGGGCCCGGCGTCCGACCTGACCGCGGCTGGCGCAACGATGGAGCCAATGGCAAGCGATCCCTTGCCGCCGCCGGCTCCCGCACGGGTGGTACTGCCGGGCGAGTCGATCGCGAAATATCAATCGCGGCCGGAGACCGGCGTTACGGCGGCTGCCGGAGCGGATTTACCGCCAACCCCGCCGCCCGGCGTAGCCGCACCGGACGCGGCCACAGAGCGGGAAGGATTGAGCGAAGAGGCCCCGGTAGCTGCGCCGGAAACCGGTGCCGCCAATGGCCGGCGGGGCAGCCGGGCATCTTATGGCGAGCGCGATTATCACGCGCCCTACCTGCGCTCCGGCCGGTTTGCCGTGCTCCCGGGAGAAAATATTTCCAAGTACCAGACCCGCACGGAAGAAGTATCGCTGGAGCAGGCGAAACCCGCCGCCGAAGGCGAGGAGCCGCCGATCCCACGGGCCGCGGCCTTCGTGATCGAGAGTGAGCCCTGGAGCGATACGTTCGAGAAGGCGTCTCAAGCGGCCCCCGCCGCCAGCAGACTGCCGGTGGAAGAGATTCCCGACCACCAGGACATCATCGCCTGGACGGAACGCCCCACGCCCGTGAGCGCCGGGCGGGAGGAAGGAGCCGCCGCCGAAGCCGCCGAAAGCCGCGAAGAAGCAGAGATCACGGAAGAGAGCGCGGCGCCCTTCGCGCAGGCGTCGCGGATGGAAGCGGAAGCCGATGCGCTGACCGCGGCCAGGCGAACCAGCGACCAGGAGGTTTATGGCCGCGGCACGCTGGAGCACGAAGAGATTGAAGGCGACGAAACCGAGCTGCACCCGGCTATCGATGAGGAACGCGATTCCGATTTTATTGAATTGGAAGAGCAGTCCTTCGAGCTCCACGGGGCCGGCTTTTCGGCCCGGACCGGGGAAGAATTGCCTCGCGGTCTCGCGGCGCGGGAGAGCGCGGACGCGGAGACGCAACCGTGGAGAGCGGCGGGCGATGGCGCGGAACCGGCTAACGGCGAGGAACTAAGCGAAGCGCTGGAAGAATCCGAAGCGGGCGGCGAGCACGCCCTCCTGTCCGGAGGCTATGGCGCCGGGGAAAGCGATGATTTCGACGAAGACCTTGCTTTCGAGGAGGAAGAGCTGACGGGAGAGGAAAGTGCGGAGCCGGCGGAGGAAGCGCAAGCGGAACCCGGCGGGGGCGCCCAGGTGGAGGTTCGCAGCTCCGGCGCGGCGGCCGGATATCCGCGGCCCGCGCGCCCCTTCGACCGCCGCCGCGGCCACCGCGGCGGCCCGCACAAAATCGTTCCCCGCCGCCGCGAGCAATTGCGGCAGAATGTTCCGATCACCGATCTGCTCAAAGAGGGCCAGGAAATTCTGGTGCAAATCGCCAAAGAGCCGATTGGGAAAAAGGGCGCGCGGATTACCAGCCACATTGCTCTGCCCGGGCGCTTCCTGGTCTATATGCCGACCGTGAATCACATTGGCGTGTCGCGCAAGATCAGCAATGACGATGAGCGGCAACGGCTGAAAGGCATCATGATCAGCGAGCGCGAGGGGGGGCATGGCGGCTTCATCGTGCGCACCGCCGCCGCCGGCGTCGGGGAAAATGAACTGCGCGCCGACATCCGCTTCCTCAAGAATTTGTGGGCGCAGATCAAGCAGCGGGCCGATTCCAACAAGGCGCCGGCCCTGATTTACCACGATCTGAACCTGGTCGAACGTACGTTGCGGGACTTGGTTACCAGCGATTTTTCCCAGGTCTGGGTCGATAACGAGCTGGAATACGAGCGCGTGCTGAACTTTGCCAATCGTTTTCAGCCCGGACTGGTGCGGCGGGTGAAGTTGTACACCAAGGACACGCCGCTGTTCGAGCAGTTCGGCATTCAGGAGGAGATGAATAAGGCGCTCAAGCCCAAGGTCTGGCTGAAGAGCGGCGGCTACATCGTCATCAACCAGACCGAAGCGCTGGTGGCCATCGACGTGAATACCGGCAAGTACGTGGGCAAGACCGCGCGCCTGGAAGATACCATCGTCAAGACCAATGTCGATGCCATCAAGGAAATCGTGCGCCAGGTGCGCTTGCGCGACTTGGGCGGCATTATCGTGGTGGATTTCATCGACATGGATGAGCGCCGGAACCGGCAGAAGGTGATGCAGGCGCTGGACGAAGCCTTGCGCTACGACCGGGCGCCATCGAAGGTGCTGGCCTTCAACGATTTTGGCCTGGTGGCCATTACCCGCAAGCGCGTGAAACAGTCGCTGGAGCGTACCTTGAGCGCCCCCTGCCCCTATTGTGGCGGCGGCGGCTACGTAAAATCCGTGATCACCGTGTGCAACGAAATCTTTGCCGAGTTGCGCAAGATGCGGCGGCATCTGGAAGATTCCGAGACCGTGAGCCTGCGGGTAAACACCGAGGTGGCCAAAGCCCTCAAGCTGAGCGGCGGCCGCCGCTTACAGGAGTTCGAGGAATTGACCGGCCGCACGGTTCTGGTTCAGGCCGACCCGTTGCTGCACCAGGAGCAGTTCGATATCAACTGAACCATCCTGCCGGGGCGCTGTTATCCCAAACAGCGCCCCCATTCTTCCGGGAAAACATGAGCGCCGCAGGCACGAGCGGAGAGCAGAGTTGCAATAGCAGGCAAGGCTTGCAGGGACGGCAGAATTTGCGCGGGACGCGAGTCCCGCCGCGATGAATCATCCATGCGACAGGCAGGCCCGCACTTCCCCCCTTCGTCTCTTCGGCCGGTTCCTTCAGAACCTTGAGGCCGCCGCACCGGACAACTCCCGGCTCAACGCCGTGCGCGCTGCACAATAAAGCCGCTCCTAAGCCATGCCGATGAACATGTTAGCCGGACTGTGGTCTTCGCCGGAGTGTCGAAGCGCGTCTGGGCCGGCCGTTGAGGGCCGAAGACCGGGAACTCGTGAATTTCGCCTACTTCATCTGCGGCATAGTCTTCGCGTTAGGAGCCTTGGCGGCTTCGGCCAAGGACTTTCAACGGCCTGCCAACCTGTCCAGGGGCCGGATCGACTGGCATCATCTGCTGCTGCTTTGGGGAATTCTTGCCATCCTGCTGGGCGCCGGATGGCGCCTTGGGAGTTGGCGGGAGCGTGTAGGCGACACCGCATTCCGCTCCCGGCTGGTGGCGCAGGCCAAAGCTGTGGCCCGTACCATCGATCCCCAGGAAGTGAAGGCGCTGTCGTTCAGTCCGGAAGACAAGGAAAAACCTGAATACCGGCGTTTGCATACCCAGATGATGGTTTTTGCCGATGCGATGGGGCAAACGAGCCTCTACAGCATGGCCGCGCGCAATGGGCAAATCGTATTCGGACCGGAACATGCCGCGGAAACCGATCCGCTGGCATCGGCGCCGGGAGAAGTTTATGAGCATCCGGCACCCGGCAGTTGGGAGGCTTTCCGCACCGCCAAACCAGTCACGGAGGGCCCTTACCAGGACGAGTACGGAAGCTTCATCAGCGCTTATGCGCCGGTTACGGATCCGGCAACCGGAGAGGTGCTGTTGCTGGTGGGCACCGATGTGCAAACCGTGAAGTGGCGGGCGGCCATTGCCGGCGAACGGCAGTGCGTCTTGGTGCTGACGCTGGTGACCGGTGGAATTCTGCTGGCGGGAAGCGGCGTTTTGCGCTGGCGGCAGAGCCTTCCGCCGCAACGCTGGGCGTGGCTGCGGCACACGGAAGTAGCGCTGGTCGCGGTTCTGGGCGTAGTTGTCACGTTGGAGGCGGCCTACCTGGTTCATGTGGAGGAAGTTCGGTCCGACCAGATGTTGTTTACCCAGCTTGCCGCGGCCCGCGCGGAGGCCGTAGTGCAAGCCGTGCAGGCGGTGGGCCACGAGCAGTTGTCCTCGCTGGCGCGTTTTGTCGAGGGCTGCCCCAAATTGACTCGCCAGCAGTTCCAGTCCTTCGCCTTGCCCCTGGGCAATACGGTGGGCGTAAAGGCCTGGGCGTGGGTTCCCATGGTGACGGCCGAGGACAAATCCGGTTTCGAAGCGCAAGTGCGCAGCCAGGATTTGCCTGGGTTTTCCATTTATCAAATGGATGCGCAGGGCCGCCGGGCGGCGCCGGCAGAACGGCGGGCCTATTTTCCGGTTCTTTATGCGGAACCGCTGCTGGGCAACCAAGCCGCGCTGGGCTTTGATCTTGGCTCGGAGCCAGTCCTGCGCAGCGCCCTGGAGGAAGCCCAGAGCACCGGAGCGCCCACACTCACCGCGCCCGTCACCCTGATGCAGGCGACGGGCCGGCCGCAGGTCGAGCTGATTCTCTATCCCACTCTGGGACGGGAAACGCAGCTACCGGCCGCTGCCCGCGCGGCCTATGGCGGAGACGCGGAAGCCGCAGGCGCGAAGAACTTTGGCTTCGTGCTGGCGGCGCTCCGCATGGAACCCCTATTGAAGCAGGCGCTGGTGCGGCCGGGATACGGGGATTCCTTCATCCGCGTGAACCTGTATCAGTTGGAGCCGGAACGGGCGCCCATCGGGTTGGCGTCTTCTGCGGGCAGCGAGGAATTGCCGGACCGCACCGGACTCTTCCAGGCGGGACAGGCCGGCTTCTCGGCCGTGTATCCGCTGTTTCTATTCAATGGAACCTACGCCATATCCATTTCTCCCGGGACCTCATATCCTCAAGCCAATCCTCTTATGGCCAGCCGGGTGACCGCTTTTGCCGGGGTCTTGCTTTCCGGCCTGCTGGCGATTTTTGTAGGCTTTCTCAACCATCGCCGGGCGGCGCTGGAAATTGAGGTGGAGAAGAGAGCGGCCGAGCTCTTTGCCAGCGAAGAATCCTACCGGCGGCAATTCTCGGACAACTCGGCTGCCATGCTGTTGGTCGATTCCGAGGATGGACGCATCCTCGATGCCAACCAGGCGGCCTTGGATTTCTATGGTCACGCCTACGACCATATGCTGACCTTGTGCCTCGCCGACATCAGCGCCGCCCCCGAGAACGCGGAGTTGATACGCGCTATGCAGCGCGGAACCGGACAGCAGATGGAAGCGCGGCACGTTCTGGCCGATGGGTCCGCGCGCGAAATCGAAGCCTTCAGCAGCGTGATTCGCCGGGGTGAGCGCTACGTCGTGCATCTGATCATTCATGACGTCACCCAGCGTAACCGGGCGGAAGCCGCCTTGTCGCGGGAGCGCGACTACTTCTGGCAAATCATGAATGCCACTGCCAATGGCATAGCCGTCACCGACGTGGCGGGGCGTTTCCGCTATGTCAATCCCGCCTTTGCCAAGATGGTAGGTTGTCCGGCGGAAGAAATTCTCGGCCAGACCCCGGCCGACGTGGCGCCCGTCGATTTTCATATTCCGCCGGAAGACACGCCCACCCAGCCCAACGACGAGAGGGGCCGGAGCTACGCCACCGACTTGCTGAGCTTGGGGGGGCGGATAACGCCGGTGCTCATTCGCGCCGTGCCGCATGTGCAGGAAGGCAAGGACGCCGGCACGATCGCCGCGGTGGTTGACCTCACCGACTTGCGGGCCGCCGAGCGGGAACTGCAGGAGATCAATCGCCAGTTGGAGGAGTCGAGCCGGGAGGCCCAGCGGTTGGCGGAAGAGGCGAAGAGCGCCAATCAAGCCAAGAGCCAGTTCCTCGCCAATATGAGCCACGAAATTCGCACTCCCATGAACGGGGTCATCGGCATGACCGAATTGCTGTTGCACACTCCGTTAAGCCCGGAGCAACGGCGCTTTGCGGAGATTGTCCGCAGCAGCGGCCAGGCATTGCTCAGTTTGCTGAACGATATCCTGGACTTCTCCAAGATCGAGGCGCGAAAAGTGGCGCTGGAAGCGCTGGATTTCGACCTCCGGTCCACTTTGCAGGGCGCGTTGGAGGTGCTCGCCGGCAAGGCCCAGGAGAAAGGATTGGAGCTGACCTGCCAGATCGCGCCTCAAGTGCCCTGCCGGTTGCGGGGCGATCCCGGCCGCGTGCGGCAGATTCTCGCCAACCTGGTGGGTAATGCCACCAAGTTCACCCATCAGGGAGAGATCATGGTTCGCGTCGTCCTGGAGCGTGAGGAAGAAGGCGTGGCGGTCCTGCGCTTTGCGGTGGCGGATACGGGGATCGGCATTCGGGCGGAACAGGCCAAGTTGCTCTTCTCGCCCTTCGTGCAGGCCGATGGAACCACCACCCGCAAGTATGGCGGGACCGGATTGGGCCTGGCTATATGCAAGGAACTGGTCTCCCTGATGGGTGGGGAGATCGGCCTGGAGAGCGAGCCGGGCAAAGGCTCGACCTTCTGGTTTACCGCGGTATTCCAGAAACAAGCGGCGCCCGCGGCGGCGGGAACTTACGCGCCCCTGCGCTTGAACGGGACCAAGGTCCTGGTGGTGGATGACAACGGGACGAATCGCGCGCTGGTCAGCGGATTTTTGCGCGCCTGGGAGTGCCGTTGCGAGACCGCCGAAAACGCGGATGAGGCCCTCGCCGCTCTCCAGCAGGCGGCTGAGGCGGGCGAGCCGTTCGCGGTGGCCCTCATCGATTTGAGTATGCCCGGCATAAGCGGAGAGGAACTGGGGCGGCGAATTGCCTTCGACCCGCGGTTGCAGCGCCCACGCTTGCTGCTGATGACCAGCCTGGGCCAGGGCTACGATGCCGCCCGGCTGCGGGAGTTTGGTTTCGCGGGACACATATCCAAACCCCTCTGGGAGAGCAGCCTGAGCGAAGCGCTGGTCCTGGCATTGAGACAAGGGGAAGACCATTCCGCCGGCGCGGTGGTAAGCGCCGCCGCCGGGGAGGCCATTTGCCGCAGGCAATCGCAGCCGCGAGTTCTCGTTGCCGAAGACAACCAGACCAACCAGGAAGTCGCCCTGGCCATGCTGAGTCAGCTCGGCTGCCAGGTCGATTTGGTGAGCAACGGCGCGGAAGCGCTTCAGGCCCTGCGCGGTGCGGACTATGACGTTGTCCTGATGGATTGCGAAATGCCCGAAATGGACGGCTATGAGGCCACGCGCCTGATCCGTGCGCCCGAGAGCGGGGTGCGCAACCCGGAAATCCCGGTGATTGCAGTAACCGCCGATGCCATGACCGGAGACCGGAACCGCTGCATCGCCGCCGGGATGAGCGACTATCTCACTAAACCTATCGAGCCGGCGCAACTGGCCGCCTCTTTGACCAAGTGGGCCGCCAGCGTGGCGGATACAGATGCCGCGTCCACGGTTGACCCTTCAGCGCAAGCCGCGCCGCTGCTCGGCGAACCGCTGGAGTCCACCTGGAAGCAAGCCGGATTGAGCGATTGATAGCCGCGAGGTAAAGGCTTGTAAAGAAAACGTTAAATCGTAGTATCCGCCTGCCTGCCGGCGCAACTCCACTGCCCGGTATGGGTTTCTGGAATATATAGAGATACGAGCGGGCGTGGCTGTGCAGGTCCGGAGACGGCAGGAGAGTAACGCGGGGCTTGGTTCGACCCGTCGTATAATGAACGCAATGGGCCAGGAAAGGGAGTCTGGAGGAACGGTTATGAAGCGGCGCAGTTTGAGCCTGGGGACGGTATTGCTGGTTTGCCTGGCATGGCCGTTGTGGGCGCAGGATTCGGCGGGTAAGACGGCCGGCACTGCGGCTCCGCCTGCGGCACAGAACCAGGCGAGCGCGAGCAGCCAGAGTCAGCCGGCGCAGTCGGGTTCGAGCCAGCAGAACCAGACGAACACGGGCAGCCAGAATCAGCCGGCGCAATCGGGTTCGAGCCAGCAAAACCAGACGAACACGAGCAGCCAGAGCCAGCCGGCGCAATCGGATTCCAGCCAGAGTGGGGCGGCGGAGAAGTCCCCCGAGTACGTGCCGCAGAGCCAGAATCCCGACAAAGAAACGCACAACGGCGACAAGAACGATATTGATGCCATTGGTAACCGGAAGGTCGGCGGGCGGGGCGTGGGGGACTGGTACTCCCTGGAGACCGAGATCCGCATGGGCAAGCAGTACTCCCAGCAGGTTGAAGCTACCGTGAAGCTGGTGCAGGACCCGGTGATCAATGAGTACGTAAACCGGATTGGCCAGAATCTGGTGCGCAATTCGGACGCAAAAGTGCCGTTTACCATCAAAGTGATCGATTCCGACGAGATCAATGCCTTTACGCTGCCCGGAGGATTTTTCTATGTCAACAGCGGCTTGATTTTGGCGGCGGACGAGGAAGCCGAGCTGGCGGGGGTGATGGCGCACGAAATCGCGCACGTAGCGGCGCGGCATGCCATGCGCGGCATGACCCGCGCGAACTTGGCGAATATCGCATCCGTCCCGCTGATTTTCGTGGGCGGGGGGCTGGGCTACGGCATTTACGAGGCGGCGGGCATCGGGATTCCCATGACCTTCATGAAGTTTTCCCGCAATTTCGAAGCCGAGGCCGACTATCTGGGCCTGCAGTACATGTACAAGACCGGCTACGATCCGCAAGCCTTTATCGCCTTCTTTGAAAAACTCGAGGCCAAGGAAAAGAGCAAGCCGGGCACCATCGGTAAGGCCTTTGCCAGCCATCCGCAGACGCCCGACCGCATCGAGAAGAGCCAGGAAGAAATCGCCCACGTGCTGCCGGCGCGCGATCAGTACATCGTAAACACCTCGGAGTTCGACGACGTGAAGGCCCGCTTGGCCGCTATCGAAAACCGGCGGAAGCTGGTGGACCAAAAGGACAACGCTCCCAGCTTGCGGCGCACTTCCAATAGCAGCGGCAATAGCGGCAGCAATGGCAGCGGCAATAACAGCGGCAATAACAGCGGCGACGACACCCCTACCTTGAAGCGCCGCAGCGACTGACCCCGCAATAAGCAGCAATCAGCGATCAGCCGTCAGCCAGAAAGGAATTTCGACGCTGCGCGGGGCGAAAGAGCAGCAAGCAGCGATCAGCCGTCAGCCAGAGTAAAGAGCGGCAATCAGCGGTCAGCGATCGGCAATCAGCCAGAAGAGACGGCAGGAGTAAGTAGTTAGGAGTCAGGAGACGGCGGGCGGCTGGGGCTGGGCGTTCTCGCCCACGTCGCACAAGTCCAAATTTTTAGTCTCGGGCGAGAAGCTGAGGCTCAGGATGGTCAGCACCGAGCCAAGGGTTAAGATTACCGCCGGAGAAAGCCATAGGTCCTGCTTTTCGAGAGCGGCGATGAAAGGAATTTTGTGCGCCCACCACACATAGACGCTAAACCATGCGCCCAGGAGCGCGCCGGAAGAGTAGCCGAAGCCTACGCCAGCGGCGCGGCGCTGCGTGGGGAAACGCTCGCAAAGATACGCGGGCACGATGCCCCAGGCCAGCTTCAGCATGGCGGCCAAGGTGGCGCCCAGCACCGCCAGCCACAAGTCGCGGCGCACGGCGGCGTGATAGAGCACGGAATAGACGGGAATTCCGAACCCTATGAGAAATAGACAGTACCACTGAGTCAGTGCCTTTCTCCCCGTATAATCGGAGATCCAGCCGTAGAAGTTGTAGCCCAGGAAAGCCATGAATAAGGCAAATCCATATATCAGGCTGTAGGCCGTGAGGTTGAACCCTCTTCCGTTCAGAGTGAGTATGTTGGGCAGGAAGCCATAGACGGAGTAGTCAGTTAGAAACAAACCCGTCATGAACGCGAAGACCTGGAGGAAGGTCCACAGGGCCGGCGGCTTGAAGAGGCTGAAGAACGGCGCCGGCTCGACCGCTCCGCGGATCCGGGCGCGCTCGAATTCCGGAGATTCCTGCAGCTTTCGCCGCAGATAGAGTGCCAGGAAGACGGGAATGACGCCGGTCATGAAAGCCACACGCCAGCCGAATTGCGCCATGGCGGCTTTGCTGCACAGGGCGGAGAGCGCCGCCAAGGCCAGCGACGCAAGCACATAGCCCATGGGAAACCCGGACTGCACGAAGCCGCCGATGGCGCCGCGCCGGGCGCGAGGCGCATGTTCCATGGCGAAGGTGTGTCCTACCGCATACTCGCCGCCGAAGAAGCAGCCCATGAAGAAACGCAGGAGGCAAAAAAGGACGTACGACATGGCCCCGACTTGGGCATGGGTGGGCAAAAATCCGGCCAGCAGCGACATGACGCCCACCCCGCCGATGGTCAACACCAGCAAGAAGCGGCGGCCGGCTTTGTCGGCATAGTGCCCAAAAATGGCCGCGCCCACCGGCCGCGCCGCCATGGTGATGGAATAGGTGAAAACAATGGTTATGTACTGCCACGCCGCGCTTCCCTTGGGCGAGGCGAACACCCTTACCAGGATGGGGGCCATGATCAGCACCAGGGCCATGTCGTAGGCGTCGAGCATGAAACCCAGGAACTGCGACATCATGGCCATCCGGGTGTCGCGCGAGAGCGCTTCTGCGCTTCTTGCCGTGCTGTTGGTCTTTGCCATGAGAGACCTCCGGGGGATGCGGCCGGGCCTATAAGGGAGATTGTACATATTGCTCTGACCGCCGGTCGCGATGAGCGGGGCCAGCGCTGCGCCGCAATCAGCGATCAGCCGGAAGAGGAGGAATGAGTGAGTTAGGAGTTAAAAGGCGGCCGGAAGAGAATTTCGCCGCTGCGCGGGCGGCAAAAGGCGTCCACGGCGCCCCTGAATTCCCATTGTGGGAACAGCCAGTAGAGATTTGCGGAGTTTTCCATGGCCGAAAGATTGCCCTTCCAGGGAGCCGGCGCTATACTGCCCGCAGTTTGTCGCGCAGCATTTAGCGAAAAGCAAGTGCCAGGGGCGGTATGTCCCCGGCCTTAGGCGGAAGATTCCGCGGGGCGTCCGTTTGCGGGCGAAGCCGTTTTCCTGGTGGGCCTTGTCTTGCTGCAGTCCAGGTTTCCGAATTTGCAAGTGAGCCGCGCGCCGTGGCGCGAGGAGGAAAACGATGCCCCCCAAAATACTTTGCCCCCATGCCCCTTTGTCCCCTCTCAAGACCAAAGCTTTCCAAACCGTGCTGCATATAGCTGCCCTATGCTGCGTATGCCTGGGGCTGACACCCATATCCGCGCCGGCGCAAACCGTGACGGCGACCGTGCCCGCCGGCCTTGGCGCGCTGAGCGTGGCGGTGAACCCGGTAACCAATCAGACGTACGTGGTCAATCAGAACGGCAATAGCGTGAGCGTGATCGACGGGGCCAGCAATGCCACCACCACCATAGCTGTGGGCAGTGGCCCCACGTACGTGGCGGTGAATCCGGTCACCAACAAAATCTACGTTTCGAACACACAGGGCAGCAGCGTGACCGTGATCGACGGGGCCAGCAATGCCACCACCACCATAGCTGTCGGCAGCGGTCCCGCCAACATAGCGGTCAACCCGGTGACCAACCAGATTTATGTTTCGGACACCGGGGGCAACGCCGTGACCGTAATTGACGGCGCCGGCAACACCGCCATCAGCATCCCCGCCGGCGTTTCGCCCGCGGCGTTGGCGGTGAACCCGGATACCAACAAGATCTATGTAGTCAACAGCGGGGGCGGGGTGACGGTAATTGATGGGGCGAGCAATTCCACTACCACCGTCGCGACGGACCGAGGTCCCCAAGCCGTGGCGGTGAACCCGGTTACCGGCAAAATTTACGTGGCCAACGCCGCCGGCGACATTACGGTAATCGACGGAGCCAGCAATACGACTACGTCCGTCCCGGTCAGCGGCATCCCAACGGCTTTAGCGGTGAACCCGGTCACTAACCAAATCTATGTGGCCGGCGTCGCTAACGCGGGGAGCGGCGCCGTGGCCGGCTCAGTGACAGTAATTGACGGGGCCAGCAATACCACCACGACGGTTGCCGTTGGCTATAGCCCTTCGGCCGTGACGGTGGATACAGCGACCAACCAAGTGTATGTAGTCGATACCTGGGGCACCAGCGGCAGCAGCGGCGCGGTTACGGTGCTCGATGGCGCCACCCTAGCCACCACCGCCGTTCCCACCGGCAGTCAATCCCAGGCGGTGGCGGTGAATCCGGTAACCAATAAGATCTATGTTTCGAATTCGGGCGACGGCACGGTGAGCGTGCTCGACGGCGCCACCAATGCCACCACCAACGTCGGAACTTGCTGCGTGCCTTCGGCAGTGGCGGTGAATCCGGTTACGAATCAAATCTACGTCGCCAACTTCTACGGCTGGGCGACGATTATCGACGGCGCTACCAATGCCACCACCACGGTCTACACCGATCAAAACAGCTATGCGGTGGCGGTGAATCCGGTCACCAATCAAATTTATGTCGGCAACTTCTATGCCGACGATGTCACGGTCATCGACGGAGCCACGCTGAACACCACCACCGTGCCGATCGGCTCCGGCTGGTACGGCGCCATAGCGGTCAACCCAATAACCAACCAGATTTACGCCACCAATTCCTGGGATAACACCGTGACCGTAATTGACGGGGCCAGCAATGGCACCACCACCCTTTCGGTAGGCGCCGATCCTATATCCCTGGATGTCAATCTGGTCACCAACAAGATTTATACCGCCAACTTCACGGACGGCACCGTGACCGTGATCGACGGGGCCAGCAACGCCACGACCACCGTTCCGGTGGACAGCTACCCGTTTGCCGTTGCCGTCAACCCGGTTACGAACAAGATTTATACCGCCAACAACGGCGCGAACGATGTCACCGTGATCGATGGCGCCAGCAATGCCACCACGAACATCCCGCTGCCGTACGGTTCGAGGGGGCCGGTCAATATAGCGGTCAACCCGGTTACGAATAAGATCTATGTCGTCAACCAGGAAACGAACAACGTGAATGTGATTGACGGCGTCACCAACACCGTCATTGCCACGGCCGCAGCCCCGGGGGACTCGAATTCGTGGGGCATAGCCATCAATCCGGCCACCAACAAAATTTACGTCGCCAATTGGGACAGCGATACCATGACCGTGATCGATGGCGACACAAATGCCGTCATCAGCAACATTACGGCCGGGCATCTGGTGATTCCCTATGCCGTGGCGGTGAACCCGGTTACCAACCGCGCGTATCTCGCCAATCAGAACGGCGGGTACGTGACGGTGCTGACGGAGGAGGCGGCGGCGCCGGTTCCGCTGGTGACCACCATAACGCCCTTGCCGGGCAACGTGACCACGGAGCCTACGCCGGTGTTTAGTTTTACCGCCGAAAGTTCGTTTGCGCCGTTTGCGCCGGCGGTGGAGGGCGTCTATTACCAGGTGGATACTTTGCAGGGACCATGGCTGCCGGCAAGCGGAACGGCGCCCGACTTCTCCGGCCAACTGCCGATCCTCACGCGCGGCAGCCATGTGCTGTACGCCTGGGCCGGCGATGGCACGGATGCCACCGATCTGGCTCCCGGCGCCTCGGCTGCGGGCGCAATTGCGGCTTATCCGTTTACGGTAGTAACGCCGTACGCGACGCAAGTGCCGCCGGTGCTCACTTTGACTTGTCCGGCAATTGTCTATGACGGGTATCCGCACACTTGCACGGGCACGGCGGCCGGGGCAGAAGGCGTCCCGGTAAGCGGCTCGTGGAGCTTCAGTCCGGCGAATGTAAGCGCCGCCGGCAGCCATACGGTGACAGGAACCTTTACCAGCAGCGACCCAACCTATGGCAGCGGCATAGCCACGGGCACGCTGACCATCGCGCAGGCGACGCAGAGCCCGGCGGTTAGTTGCTATAACGGGCAGTACACGGGAACCGGCGAAGGCTGCGCGGTGACGCCGCAGGCCGGCGACATCAACTGCAGTTCGGGCACGGTAACCACGGTTTCGGGTGGCTCGGTAGCGCTGAGCTGCGGGTCCGATAACGACTACCTAGCCTGGTCGGGCTCGGGCAATGTCCAGATCAGCCAAGCCACCACGGCGGTGACCGTAGTCTGCAATCCGAGTTCGGCCACCTACAATGGCGAACAGCCGATCCAGACCTCGAATTACTGCAAAGCCAAGGTCACCGGCGCAGGCGGGTTGAACGCTTCTCTTCCGGTGAGTCCGGCGCAAGTGGACGTCACCGGCCCCGTGAGCGTGAGCGCGAGCTATGGCGGGAGCCAGAATTACGCGTCCGCCAGCGGCTCGGCCACGTTGACCGTGACCCAGGCCGCGATCGATTGCTCGGTAAAGGATTCCCATGGGACTCTACTTTCCACGGGAGTTCAGGAGCAGTACGGCACGGTGCTCACCGTAACCTGTACGCAGCCGGCGCTCAGCTCCTTGAAAGACAAAGTGACCGGGCCGGGCAGTTATACCGTGACCGGAACTGATTCGGCCACGCTAACCATGACGAATGGCAACGGGCCGGTAAACCTGACGCTTTCGGAAACGGTGAGCCATGTGACCTCGACTTGGTCGTTCACGGTTAATGCGGTGCCGGTACCGCTGACCTGTACCATGCCGAACCTTCCCGTTTCCGCGGGCATGCCGTACTACCAGTACACTTATGGCGTCTCGGCCAGCAACCAAACCTACCCGCTGCCCACTCTGGCGAACGGTGGAATCAAGCTATCCTCCGGCGCCCTGTTGTCCCCGGATACGCTGAACGTGAAGGTGGAGATGTACAATCCGAACACCTCTGCTGCGTTAAGCCTGAGCGGAGATCCGTTGACGGAAGCGATTCCTGCCGGGGACCAGCAGTATGAGTTGGCGCCGGTGCTTCCGAAGACGACGAAGTACGCCATCACGTTCGCTCCGGCGCCGATGTACTTTGTGGCGGACTTTACGGCGGCTACGATAGTGGAGGCGAATCCGGCGAAAAACGTCTGGGGGCCGGTACAGAACGTTGCAGCCGGCATCAGAGCGCTGAGTCAGTATTCCTTCAAGGTGACGAACAAGAGCGGCGCGGACGTAGGGTGGACGATCACGGGGTCGGACACGACGAACTTCACCATCAGCCAGTCGTCCTGCACCACCTATCGTCTGGCCAGCCCGGCGGCCACGACGTGCACGATCACCGTAACCTTCGCTCCGAGCAACCCGCTGGTGGTGGGGTCGTACACCGACCGAATCACCATCACAGGGGTCGATCAGAGCACGGGAGCGGCGGTGTTCAACACTTTGGTTTTGCCGGCGGTGACCGACACCTTGAACGCCTATGTGTATAACGAGAACGGCCTCACGGTGGCCCCCAATCCGGGCAGCTTCACGGTAACGGGCGAGTCAGTGCAATTCACCGTGACCAACAACAGCGGGTATCCTGTGACCCTGGCGGCAACGAAATTCTCGAAGGCGACGCAGTTCGCGGTTGTTGCGAACAATAGCACTTGCTTAACGACAACGCCGCTGCCGGCGGGGGCGGGGAACATTTGCACGCTGACGGTGAAGTACACGGCGCCGGCGAGGAACGCGCCGGCGGCCACTGCCGACTATGCCAACATGACCGTTGACGGTACGATCGCTCCCGTTGGCGGTACGATCACTCTGGCCAAGCAAGTGGTGGAGTTTAACCTTGATTAACAGCAGTAGCTAGTAGCTAGTAGCTGGTAGCTAGGAGGGCCGGGGGAGGCGGTGGGGTGCACCCCAAGGAGGTTTCGGAAGTTTCGGAAGTTGGGGAAGTTTCGGAGGTTTCGGAGGTTTCAATAACGCCAGCGGCATTCACAACCTCCCGAACTTCCGAAACCTACGAAACCTCCGGAGCCTCCCAGCCGGCCGTCACGGCCTGCAGATTGGCGCGGGCCGCATCGCCGGAAAATCTCTGCTTGACGGCTTTCTCCAGGCTTTCCCGCGCTACCACGCCCGTGCGCCGGACGATCAGGCCCAAGGCCGCCAGGTTGGCGGCGGCAGGATTGATTTTGGCCACCAACTCGGCGAACGGAACGGGGTAAAGCCATTCCTTTTCGGGCAGGCGCATGCTGCTGCTGTCATACAGCAGCGGGACCCCGGCCGCCGCCTGCGCATACTTGGCGATGGCGCGCTCGCTGAGCACCAAAATAAGATCGGGTTGCTGGACCTGTTGAAAGACGATCTCTTCGGTGTCGATGATTACTTCGGAGACGCTGAGGCCGCCGCGCCGCGAATCGCCGAGCGCCGACTGGGTCTGCACCACGTTCCTGCCTTCAAGAATCGCGGCCTCGCCCAGCACGCGGCCGGCGAGCACCAGGCCCTGTCCGCCCGAGCCCGCAAGTATGAATTCGTAGCGCTGCTTCATTGGTTATAAATTTACACCGTTTTACGCAGAGGGCGCAGAGGTCGCAGAAGACGCAGAGGGCGCCGAGCAATCATGTTTGCGCAAGCCTTCGCTGTGCCCGCAACTGGACTTCGGCGTAACGGGCGCTGAAGTCGGGGGCGTCCTTATCCACCAGTTTGCCGGTAGGGAAGTAGCCTTGTCCGGCGGCGTTGGGAATCTCGCGGTATTTGCGCGCGGGTATCCACTTTTCTTTCAGCCAGGCGAGCATGGCGGCCGGATTGTTCATTTTGTTGGCCGGCCCGTAAAGGGCGGTGCAGGGACTCACCGCCTCGACCAACGAGAAGCCGTGCCGCGACAAGGCTTCCCGGATGCGGTTCTGCAGAAGCCCCGGATGGCAGACGGTTTCGCGGGCAACGTAATTCGCTCCGGCCGCTTCCACCAGGGCGCACAAGTCGAAGGGCGGTTCGGGATTGCCGTAGGCCGTGGTGCTGGTAATGGCCGCGGCGGGAGTCAGCGCGGACTGCTGGCCGCCCGTCATGCCATAGGTGAAATTGTTCACGACGATAGCGGTAACCCCAATGTTGCGCCGGGCGGAGTGGATCAAGTGATTGCCGCCGATGGTGGCGCCATCGCCGTCTCCCATGAGCGCGACCACGTGCAGATCGAGATTGCCGGCCTTCACGCCGGTGGCAAAAGCCAAAGCCCGGCCATGGGTTGCATGCAGGGCGTTGGTTCGGATGTAATTATCCGCCTTGCCCCAACAGCCAAGACCGGTGACCACCACGACCTCGCGGTTCGTGAGATTCAATTGCTCGAAGGCGCGCAGCATGGCTCCCAGAACGATGCCGTTGCCGCAGCCGGGACACCATTGGTGGGGCAGAGCCTCCGTCCGCAAGTACCTCTGGCCGGTGATTTGCGCCATGCAACCGTACTCCTATCGCATTGCCTGCATAATTTGCCGAGGCGTAATGATTTCTCCGTTATAGCTGTTCACGCCGCGAACTTCGAGGGCGCCGCCCACGGCCCGGCGAACCTCCCCGGCCAGTTGCCCGCTGAAATTCATCTCCGCCACGACGATCATTTTGGCACGGCGCGCGGCCGCCGCGATTTCCTCGCCGGGAAACGGCCAGATCGTGACCAACTGGAGAGCGCCGGCGGCAATTCCCGATTGGCGGGCCTGGCGCACCGCAGCGCGCGCCGCCCTCGCCACCGCGCCGGCCGCCACCACCAGGATTTCGCAATCCTCGACGCCCTCAGCGTTGGTCATGACGATCTGGCCGCGGTTGGCCTCCAGTTTGCGATGCAACTGGCTGATGCGCCGGGCGGCGTTGGCGGGGTCATGGCAGGAAGCGCCAGCCTCGTCATGCATGGAACTGGTGACATGGAAAACGTATTTGCCGCCGTAAGCGGCGAGAGGCGGCGGCTGATCGGCGGCGAAATCGAACGGCAGGTATTGGTCCGGCGGGGCGGAGGGCTGGGCGCGGCCGATGACGGCAAGCTCGCCCGGAGCCGGGAGCGTGAAGTTCTCGCGCATATGGCCGACGATTTCGTCGGCCAGCAGGACCACCGGCGTGCGGAATTTCTCCGCCAGGTTGAAGGCGGCGGCCGTGAGGGTGAAACACTCGCGCACAGAGGCGGGCGAGAGGGCCACGATGGTCTGATCGCCGTGGCGGCCCCAGCGGACTTGCATGAAATCCGATTGCCCGGGCCGGTTGGCCAGACCCGTGCTGGGACCGACGCGCTGCACGTCCACGACGACGCAGGGAACCTCGCCAACAATAGCCACGCCGAGGTTCTCCTGCATCAGCGAGAAGCCCGGGCCGCTGGTGGCGGTGAACGCTTTCCTGCCCGCCAGGGAAGCGCCGATTACCGCAGCGAGACTGGCGATTTCGTCTTCCATCTGCATATAGACTCCGCCGAGTTGCGGCAAGCGGCGGGAGCAGATTTCGCCAATTTCCGAGGAGGGGCCGATGGGGTATCCCGCGTAGAAACGCGCGCCGGCATAGAAGGCCCCTTCGGCGATGGCCTGGTTGCCCTGGACGAGTCTGGACCGGGCCGGCATTTTAGGCAGCCTCCGGCGCCAGCCAGGAAACCAAATTCCCGGCGGCGTTAAATTCGAGATCGCAGGCAGGACCAAGAATTTCCCGCAGCAGTATGCGCGAAAATGCGAGTTTGGTCTTGGCCGTTTCCATGCCTGGCATCACACCATTATCGCCCGCGCCGTCAATATCGCCCGCGCCGTCCGCCCAATGGTTCCACTTTTACCACGACCGCGTAGAGCAGCGCTCCCAGCGCGCTAACCGCGCCCGAAACCGCCAGGGGGAGGGCAAAGGAGCCGTGATTGAAGGCAAGCAACGCCCCGATGACGATGGGGCTGACGACTCCGCCCAACTGCGATCCGAAATTCTGAATTCCTGAGATAGAAGCCACCGACTCGGAGGAGGGCGCGACATCCGCGGGCAGGGAAAGGGCCGCGCCCGATCCCAGGGCCAGGCTGCAATTGGAGAGGACCATGCAAAGAATCGCGAGCGTCAGGCTGTGCGACACTCCCGCGATGGCGATGGTGGAGGCGAGAAGCAGCCCGCCGGCCAAAGGAATCTTGCGCGCCAGTCCCATGCCCAGGCCGCGCGCCACCAGATGATCGGAGAGCAATCCGCCGCCCCAGCTTGCGCCCACGGAAAACAGCGCCGGCAACGCGCCGAAAATCCCCAGCCTGGCCTTGGTGAGATGATGCGCGTCGTACAAGTAGGTGGGGAACCAGGTGATAAAGAAATAGAGGACAAAGGAGCGGCAGATGTAAGCGAAGAACAGTCCCCAGACCGTCCGATAGCGGAACAGGTCTTTCCACTTCAAAGCGGCCGTGCTGGTGGGGCGGGGGGCGCCGGCGCGTTCGTCCAGATGCGCGCCGTGGGTCTCGATGTACTCCAGTTCCCTTGCAGAAATCCAGCGGTACAGGCGGGGCGAGCGATATACGAACAACCACAAGCCGGTCCAAAGAATGCCGATGGCAGCCAGGATGAGGAACGCCGCCCGCCAGCCAAACGAATAGCAGAGCGCCACGACCAGCGGAAACGCCAAAGCCGTTCCTGCGAACTGGCCCGTGTCCACTAGGGCAAAAGCGAAGGCGCGTTCATGGCGGGGGAACCAATGGCTGATGACCTTGGTATCGGCGGGAACGCTGGGCGCTTCTCCCAGTCCGAAGGCGAGCCGCGCGCCCAGCAGCGCGTTTGCCGTGCGCACCAGGCCGGTGGCCGCGGTCCCCAGCGACCACCAGACGAGCGCCAGGGGATAGATCAATCGCACGCCCAGCCGGTCGATGAGCCAGCCCGAGGGCACTTGCGCCAATCCGTAGCTCCAGAAGAAAGCGGCAAGCACCACCCCCTTCATGGCGTCGCTGAAGTGAAAATAGCCCTGCATGAAGGGCAGGGCGACGCCCAGGGCGGACCGGTCGAGGTAGGAAATGGCTTTGCCCCCGGCGGTGAGCGCCGCCATGAGATAGCGCTGGCAGCCGATGCCGATGTCGAGGCGATTCTGAGCCGCCGCCGGGGTGGACGCCATTCGGGAGTCCATTTTCACAGCTTCGCCGCCTTGCCTCCGGCGCGCGCTGTAAGGTGCGTTTTCCGGAACCAAGAATGCAGCAAAGCAACCTGTAACCCGGCAGTTCCGGCTTGTCAATACATATTTGGAGAACGCCAAGGCCCATTGTGACGCGAGTCACGGCATTGCCTGCCGGCTATGCCCTAGAGTGCTATTATCCTGAGGGTAAGAATCTCTCAAGAGCACTCATCCGGCAGAGCAACGTATTTTTTCCTTCCGCAGGATGCAGGTGGAATATGCCGAGTGGCGATGGGATGCAGCGCAGCCATGTGAAGGTAGAGCTGGGTCCGCCGGCGCCGCTCGCGCTTCCCGCGCCCGACACGCCTTTGCCGGCTTCCGCATTGCGCCCAGGCGCCGTTCGCTATGGCCTTCCGATAGCGGCTACGACCGCTATCATCATCGGCGGGTTTTGGCTGGCCGCATGGTTATCGGGATTTGCCTCGAATTGGTCCCGAGGCAAAGCCATGCTTCCCACCACCAACATCGCGATAGCGCTGATGTTGGCGGGAGCGGCCTTGCTGCTTTTAGGAGCTAAAGAACCGGGCGCCGGGCGCCGTTGGCCGGGGCTCGCAGCCGCAATGATGGTGCTGCTTGTAGGAGCACTGACCCTCAGCGAGCACGTGTTTCATTACAACCTGGGCATTGACCAACTGCTGGCTGCTGAACCCGCGGGGGCAATTGGTGTTACCAGTCCGAACCGCATGGGTCTGCCTGCGGCCGTCTGCCTGACGCTGTTGGGCGCGGGGCTGCTGGCCCTCTACGGACGGCGAAGGACGATTGCTCCCTTTCTCGGGGCCGCCGTCTGTCTGATTACGCTCGTGTCCCTGGTGGGTTATTTTTACGGCCTGCGCGCTTTCTACAGACTGCCGTCGTTCACCGCCATCGCCTGGCCCACGGCCGCGGGGCTGATGGCGCTTGGCTTGGGGCTGGTGCTGGCGCATGCCGACAGCGAGCCGCTGGCCATGCTGTTGCGGAAGGATGTGGGCGGGACGCTTCTGTGCCGGCTGGCGCCCTTGGTTATCGTGGTCCCGCTGGTTATGGGGTTCTTGTGCGTGCTAGGGGAGCGCCATGGCCTGTATAGCAGCACATTCGGCTGCGGCGTGCTGGTGATTGTCCTGGTGGTGCTCATTTTGGCCGGCTTGTGGCTAACGGCGATGCGTTTGAGCCGCTCGGCCGCGCAACAGGCGAGAGGGCAGCAACACTTGGCCCATGTCGCGAGCTTCCCGGAGTTGAACCCCAATCCTATCTTCGAGACCGACCTGGAAGGAAATATTACTTACGCCAATCCCTCTGCCCAAAAACTGTTTCCGAAC
>Ga0326728_10003227_pt1 | contig 51450 bp, 41 predicted proteins | sample MB3enrmetagenome_FD_207602 | JGI IMG/M metagenome (GOLD analysis project Ga0326728, IMG submission 207602) | Lab enriched peat soil microbial communities from McLean, Ithaca, NY, United States - MB31MN | ecosystem: Environmental > Terrestrial > Soil > Wetlands > Peat | place: USA: New York... | reverse complement strand
TTAAGTATTTTTTATTGTGGTATTGTTTATTGGAGTGTTTCTTACCTTTGTGTTGCTCACCGGAGTGTTTGCCGTCGTTTTGTTGCTCATCGGAGTGTTTTGAACCGGATGTTGCGGGTGCAGCAACTCCATATGTGGGATCGGTTATTAAACCTGGTGTTGCGGGTGTTACTAACCCGGTTCCTATGGCGGGTCTTGCTCCCACTGGTCTTGCTCCCACTGGTCTTGTTATAATTGGGAATTGTTTAATTTGGTTTTGTCCACCTTGGTTTTGTCCACCGGAAAATTTTCCGCCTAGGTGTTTACCTGGGTATAGTTCTATATCTGAGAATTGTCCGTCTAGATATTGTTCACCTGGGAATAGTCCACCTGGTAATATTTCATCGGTGAATTTGTCGCCTAGGTATTGTTCGCCTAGGAATAGTTTACTGGGTAATTGTCCACCTTGGTTTTGTCTGCCTTGGTTTTGTTCTCCTTGGTTTTGTTCTCCTTGGTTTTGTCTGTTTTGGTATAGTTCATCGGAGTGTTTTTCGAGTTTGTGTTGCCCAGTTAGCATGGGTTTATTTGTACCCTGTTGAATAAGAGCATGATCTATAATTTTTTCAAACCTGTTTTTATTCCCAGCGTTTAATCCAACAACCCTGGCTTGAGATCGATCTAGAGTACTAGTTCCATCGTCATTTATGTAAACGTATTTTCCGTTTTTTGTACCAACAATCACAAAAGCATCCGGAAGGTCGTATCCGCCAAAATATTTTGCAACTTCAGGACTTTGATATATATCAATAGACGCGATTGTCGCTTTTCCTTTGTATTCTGCCGCAAGTTTTTCAAGAATAGGTATCGTTTGTTGGCATGGTTTACAGGACTGAGCTTTCATTTCCACAAAAACCGGTCCTTTATGTAGAAATGTATTTATCTGCTCAAGCTGGGTTACTTGCACAACATTATCGTGGTCATACATACCATTGTCGGCATTTACTGCCAGTGATGTTACTGATGTTACTAAAAAGATTATCAGCAAAATGCCTAGTGTTTTTTTGGCTCTGTTAAATATTCGGTTATCCATATTTACACTTTAAAGTTTTTAGCTTGTATACTTTATTATTTTTTATATTAAGTATGTGGTCTTTCAGATATGATCTATAGATTGAGCAGAAATGGAACTATCCAGGCACCTTATAGTTATTTGAAATAAAAAATATCAAAAATCTAGATACATATGATAAGTCGCTATACACACCGACGGGTGATGTTATAAATGGTGGCGATATTGAATCAAAAATAGTATATCTGGTAAAAGGACATCCAACCAATTTTCAATTGCAATATGATGGAATATGTTGTATGAGCCCAAGCTTTAAACAAATTGACCATTATACATTATCATAAAAATATAAAAACTTTTAGATTTTTAGGAAGTTTCAAGAAGTGGGAACATATATTTATTTAAATATTCATCACATAAAGTCTCAAAACTCATGTATTCACGTTTAGTATCGTCGTCAAAGTAATCATCAATTTCAGATTTGATGTCTTTTGCATATGAGTTGTTTAAGTTCAGGGCAATGTTTTCAGTTTTTTGTTCCAAATATTTTTTTCTTTTCACAAAGTCTTTTTCTACGGGAGAAACAATATTATTTAAGATGTCGTTTCCAAAGCAGTAGTCAAAAATAATAAAGGGACTCTTGTAAAGAATTTTTTGTTGATAATTTTTTATTTTCACTATTTTGTGGTGTAATTCCTGGGAATATTCTTCCATTATTTTATTAAGTATGTCATCCGAAATATCATCTAATAATTTTTCCTTATTTTTCTGGAATTCCACTGGGATGTCTTTTAAAAAAATTTTAAATATTTCTCCCGATATTTCCAGAGACGCTTTTTTCATAAGTTTCCAACCACTTATTTCTTCATTAATTCCTTTAGATTGAAATCCAATGCTTTCTAATATTTTTTTAAATATTTCGTTTGATATTTTAACAATCTTATAATATTCAAATGAATCTGAGTTAAAACCAGTTTTGAATAAATTCGGAATGTGGTTTTCCCAAACGTTTCTTATCAATGTTGGGTTTGTGAAAATTTTATCTATCAACTTAGAATAAAGAGAATCCATCTCGTTTTGTAACAATTGATCATCTTCAAAGCCTTCTCCAAATCTGTAAATATCATAAGCCCTATCATAAAGTATATCAATATCTATTTTTAAGACTATGTCAAAAAATGAAGCAGATAGTAATAGCTGCACATGGAATATTTTGTTGCGTACAGGGCTTACGTGAAGAAGGCGATATCTACTTACGATGTTCAAAGATTTTTCGTATCGATTTAATTCTATATCTGAAAAGTGCTGTCTAATATTCACTAATTGTTTGGGTTTTGTCACGTCCCATCTATTTGCTCGGGTTGTTTTTTTACTAGGTTGGATCCATTCAAGACACTCCATCTCTTCTAGATGATGTAAATGTTTATGGATAGTGCTTCGGTCTGTTGTTCCATATTTTTCCTGTAAGAAATTTATAATTTTCGGTTCTTGAATAGGGTTACGGTTGCGAAGAATGAAGTCGATTATATCGGACTTTATTAAATTTTGTTTGAAACGATATCTTCGTTCTTTTGTTTGATCTGATTCGGTCTGTGACATATATTATATAGATATATGTAATGTATTTAAATGTGTGGGCTAATATTTTCAAAAAATTAATGTCAAGCTACTATTTTAAGTTGCACAATAGATCATTGATAGAATGAAAAATTATATTTTATGCTATAAAATTTAGAGTTGATGTTGGTCTATTTACTAAACTTATATATACCACCTGTTCACAATATAATATTTGTTCAAATATCCATTCTCTGTAAAAGAAATTGGAGAATTTAAATGGTAGAAAATATGAACATACATGGGAAAAATTGGTCTAAGCTTTCTGTTACAAAAGAACTTCAGATCACAGTAAATAGAATAGCAGCCGATCAAAACAAATTTGTTTATGATCTCACAGAAGAAGTTTTCAAAGAAATATATCCAAATTACTTTAAAAGTTAAGTAGAGAACCTTAAACCCAGGACAGGGGCAAACCTGTCCTAGGCCATTAGGACTGTTATTAAAAATAGTTCCAAATTAGCTATTGATTTTCATGGTTTATAACTATATCGCAGTTTGATAACAGTTCTGGTGTCTAAGGATTTTGCTGTTCTCCATATTAGTCACAAAGGTGATTACAAATGTTAAAAGATAGCAAAACTAAAACTAGATCTTTTCATGCATTGCCAGAAGACAGTACAATTGAACTCACTGACAAATGTTTTACGCACACAGAGAATTCAGCTTTTTCTCTATGGGAACTGTTAGAAACTCAACTGTCGAAAGTCGATCCACAAAAGGAACCTGAAATTTATGAAACACTAAGTTCGGTAGCAGACAACATGTTTGAGTTATGGATCTCGATTAGGGCAAGCGCAAGAGATTATGACAACATAGAGACCTTAATGTTTTTGGAAAGGGAGACATGAAAAAGATGTCTTCAATTCAAGATTTAGAAGCTATTTATTCCAAATGTCATGGGATGAGAATTCAGTATCTGCAGGATTTATATGTGCAGGAAAGGAAGCATGAAGATAGATCATGCAAGACAAGGGGGGAATATTAATTATTGCTCTCTATTTTTTGGAAAGTAATTATGTTGGAATCAGAGCCCCAAGATTTCAGCATCCGTATGATCTACGCAGCGTGTATAATAGAGTAAAGGATGTGCAGCTGGGGTCTAGGTGTTCACTATGAGCATCGTAATTGATCCGAATGATTATAATGCAGTAATCAACGCTCAGCACGAATGGCTAAAAACTCTCCAAAGCGAGCAACCAAAAACACAAATATTGATTAAAGCGATTGAAGGTAAAACACCTGAAAAAACAGACAGTGATCTATACAAATGGCTTCCCTACCCAAGCGTTTGGCACAAAATAAAGGAGCCTATCTATACGCATGGAATCCTACATAATGAGATTTTAATCGATCCTGATATTCCAGATTGAAATGTAATGAAGGATGGAATTGAAAAACTAACCAACTATTGCACCGGAAATAATATTCCTTTTATTATGGGGTTCTCAGGTGGAAAGGGAATTCATGTCAGTATATTTTTGGAGAACTTTCCATTAGATAAAGAATTGATAGACGATATTTATCAAACCGATATCGCTGTTTCCAAAACGGTCAGAAGAGCATTAATAATAGATCTGGCAAAAAAAGCAGGAATAAACCTTGATGACATTGGCATGGATTGGGGAAAGATAAATTTCAATAATGAAAACAAGGGCTCTCAGGTACGGGTCTTAGGGACTACAAGAGCACCAGGTTTGTATAAAACCCTGATAGAGAAGATCCCAGACCACAAACCAGAACCATATGAGTTACCACTTATATTTCCAGAGAAAGTTGAATTGTGGAAGATCAGTGGGACTGAATTCGAAAATACAGCTATTGATGCACTAAAAATAGAAGTTGAACGAGCTAAAAAAGCAAACGAACACACGTTTAAGAATATAGATTTTTCAGGCATTGATATATTAAAATTTCCGTGTATTAAAATGCTGTTTGAAGCGGGGATCAGAAAAGGGAGATATTATACTGGGCTATCCGTGCTTCTTATGTGTGAAAAATGCGGAATCACAAAAGATAAAACCGAAGCATATTTAAAAAGATTGTTTGCGACATTTCCGGAAACTACATCTTCGGAAACTGATTTGAGAATAAATAACGCTTTGACGATGTATGGGAAAGGGTACAGATTTTCATGTAGAAGGATCAAGGAAACATTTGGAGAACAGTTTTGTAATTTTTCTAATTGCCCAATTAAGGAAAAAGTAGATGAAAATAAAAAAGAGATTGCAGAGCAAGATCAGCAGATAGATGAAAAGTATACTGGCATGTACACAAAACGGTCTATGAACAAATCTAGTACCCAAATCAGAATTGATCCACACCCTGATAAAATCGCTGATTGGATACTAAAAGATAATAATATAATCACATACAAGGACACTATTTTTGTATACAGAGATGGATTTTATAGATCTGAAACTGAAACCGTAGTGGATAAAGTGACTCGGACATTGAATGATATATGCAAAGGGATTAACTCTAACAATATAGATCGGAAAATACGAGATGTCATGGCACAGATTCGTACTAAGAGCCGTGTCAATGCCTATCCCTTCAACGACTACAAAAATGCGTTGCCATTCCAAAATGGAATTGTGATATTTGACTTCGAAAATCTCTCCTGCAAACGCATAGATCACAATCCGACAAAATATAAGTTCAACTACAAAATTCCAATCAAATTTGATCGTGGACTTACGAACACTATAATACATGAATACATGATATATTGAAGGGTTATACCGACACGTCTGATAAACTGATCCAGATATTGGCACAATGTTTTATGCAAGCAATGGGTCATGGACCATACAAGCGAGCATATCTGATTTATGGAAAAAAGAATTCTGGAAAAACAACATTCGTTGAATTAATGGAATGCATGGTAGGGCACGACGGATTTTGTGATGTTAGTCTGGACAAAATCAGCCAAAGATTCCAAATTGCATCACTTGAAGGAAAATTGCTAAACCTACACGACGACATGGGATACTTCACACTAAACGATACCGGGACTTTTAAGACACTTACAGGTAGAAGACAACATGACATAGAGAGAAAAGGTGTTCAACCATACAATGCAACCTTAAACGCAGTACATGTATTTACCACTAACACACCAGCAAAATTTGATTCAAGAATCAAGACGGATGAAGCATACTGGGAACGATTGGAGTTTATTACATTTGAAAATGAGTATGGAATTAAAGGAGATTTTAAGGAAGGAATATTCACTCCAGAAAATTTGACCGCGTTCTTGAACGTTGTAATCGCTGAGATGCTGATAATAGGTAGAAATGGAAAACTATCTTCAGATACAAACTGGTTTGAAACTAGAGAGAAATGGATGCTAGCTGGCAATCCCCTATATGCTATGGTGAACGAATTAATGGAGCCTGAAGTACTTGATGTAAAAACAAGTGGATCAAAAGGTTCAATGGGAACGGCTATTATCAAAGAAGAACTATTGAAAAGGCTACAGATTTGGTGTTTAGATGCGAATATGGATCCAAGAGCAATCCCAGATTCAGTAAAAGATCTCACCGGTCTAGTGGAAGCTTGTGGATGGGATACCGGTGCTCGGCGGATGTTTGGTGACAAAGAATGTGAGACTAGGTGCTACAGAATACCCTATAAATGGAAACAAACTCCGAAGGCACTGAAATACAATGTTATGGTCACTGAAGTAAAAACTGAACAAATGTTAATTCGTTAATTCTGATTAACATTTTTTACTTTTTTTAGTTTTTTATCATAAATCCCCAGGTTTTCCAGGTTTTTTTCAATTCCTTTTTTATAGATTATTTTTTTAACCACTATTTAGAAAGTTAAATATCTATATTTTATTCTTATGAACAGAATTGAAAAAAACCTGGAAAACCTGGGGTGTTTAGACAGTTGCCAGCATAGATAGGGAAAAAGCAGAAAAATTAGATAGAGAATAGAGAGAAAACGGGGGACAATGTCCCCTACTATCTGAAGACATCAGAAGACACCAAAAGACAAACAATAATGACTTCTGTATAAACGATTGCAGTATAACTGATAATAATATAGTATATATAAATAAATATATCAGAAGACAAGAGATTGAAGAGAAGATAGGAGAACGAAATTATACTCAAATTTTAGAATACCCCCCTGCAATTGTAAATAATGAACAAAAAAACGATGGAAAAAATATTTTCTTACATGAAAATGGAAAAAGTCTGTCTTCTGATGAAATTCAAGTAAAAAAGTGCCAACTGATGATTAAAAGCAGAAGACAAACGGATTGTTTTTTGGTGTCTTCTGATGTCTTCAGTACCCCGGATTTGTCTTCTGAAGCAATTGTGAACAGTGATGACCAAAATCATGCCGATAATCCCGGTTTAGCTTCGCTACTCAGGAGAGCATTAAAATAAGATTGCTAATTCTGCGGAATATAATAGCATAGTAGAAGACTTACATGCGTTTGTAAATGTATTCAACGAAAGGACCCCAGAATACAAATTACGATTAGGACAGCAGGCAGTTGTATACAATGCTGAGAAACAGAAGGCTAGGGGATGGAAGTAATTGTTTTAGATATTTAAGAGTTGATCTTGTGATCTGCAGGTGACGAAATACATGCATATCAATCGTAGGTTTGCTCGAAAGCACTGGAAAGAACGTTGGATTGTAACTAGATTTAATTAGTTATATATTTTTTGTATTAATTCTAAATATTACTAACTAAAACTAATTAGTATTTAAATTACATATCTCTGATCTTTGGTCTGCCTAACATTCTTGTATCAGTACCCCTGTGAACTTTTATAGGGTAATATAATTGAAAAGATTAAATTTTGATCGATTATATGCTCAAATTCCAAAATGAGTTATGTTACTTAATTCGTTCAGGTGATCCGTCTGATTTTTTTGTGTAGAAAAGTTGATCTTGTGAACTGCAGGTGGTGGAATACCCGCAGCCAGATCTAGTATCGACTTTTGATATCGGAGATCTATGATAGATATAATCATATTTATTTAGATATATACGATTGAGAATCTGTTATCCTAAGTTAAACTATTTAGTAGTAATATTACTTGGTCCGATTTTGAGAATCATAACATCGGAAGCCGTTCCATACCAGTCCAAAAACTGTTTAATCTCAGCCCCTACAACTGGCTACTGATACACCCTAGGTGTATAACACCCTAATCTACTATAGAAAATATGTCAGGTCGTTTCACAACAGTTCATTTTTTGCTATGTGTTTATCATGACAACAAGTCTATCATGGCTTCGCCTATTTCTTTATTATATAATACATTTCACTACTTTAAAATTGGAAGTTAAAATATGCCAACTTCTATCTAAAGGTAAGGAACCACTTACTAACTTAATATATATTATTTTAAAGTGATAAAAGTGTATGGGAAATATCTCGAAGCTACCCCCGGTATACAGAATTGTATTTTATGGGGAATTAAATTGATCAAAAAACGACTTATTATGGGGCTACTAGTGAGACTTTTAGTATAAGTCTACAGAACTATTACCCTGCTCAAAACAATGGCATACGGAGCCAGAGAATGGCTCACATGCTCTAGAGAATGTTGGGCTAACCCTTCCGTATGCCTTGTATCATCATCACTAGCAAGCTTTTGCGGGCATATAAGCGTGAATATTTTGGATATCCAGGTAAAACCCCTTGACAACAGCACTTCCAATATTGTAATGAGATGCCTACCACAGTAAAAAGTAAAGTGCAGTCACTTTTAACAATTCCACATATATGGTCCTGAACAGTGTTACATCACCACTGATTTTTGGATCAGGGGAAAACAGGACCAAACTCTCCCATTGCTGTCATTAGTTATATTTAATGGAAATGAAAATCCAATTATTTTTTATCTAAGTTATACTGTTAATTTCTTTTCTGCTTAGGGTTTTTAGTCTGGTTTTGTTGTTTATGTTTACTCAAATGAGCTTTATGTTTTGAACCTTTCAATTTAGTCTTGGAACCTTTAGACGAAGAAATCTTAGCCGTGTGGTTCTGATAGCTCAAATTTGGCACGTTTATTATGCTAGCAGGGGCACTACTATACAAAGAAGGTACATCGCTATACATAGGACTGTTATATATTGGTATAGGAACTATACCATCACCGTACCAGTTATTGTTAAGTCCACCTTCATTGGTAGGTTCAGAGCTATTAGTTTGGTGTTCATAGATAACCGTTGCAGTAGCATTGGATGAAATTACTGGTTGGTTTTTGAATGAACCTGTTGCATACGCTAAATTGGTTACAGAACCAGCATCAATATCTGCCCGTGTTATTGTGTGGATACTTATTCCCGTAAGGATGCTACCTGCTTCAATACCATCAGTGCTTAGAGTGGTTGTTCCAGTTAAATTATCTGTAATATTGATATCTCCTGTGAGACTCACGTCTCCGGAGTTAGTTACCATGTAAAAGTATGTGATATTTTGTTCTACACCAGTATACCTTGTAGGAAATGCTAACTCTACTATTTTCAAAGCTGGACCCGCACGACCAGCGACTGCTATCGAACTTAAAACTAAAAACAAAGCAAGAAGTCCAGTAAAAACTAATATTCTTGTTTTCATATTAACCTTGGCTTTTACACCATGAACTTTATTCATAATTACCTCCATATTTTATAAAGTTATTATTCTACAACTGAAAAATTACCTCTCGAATTTTAGTTGCTGATCGATTACCATAATAGCTTTATATGGTTTATTTTGTTGAAAATATTCATTTTATATATAGATTTTTTTTACTTCAATAAAAACCTAATAGAGTGTACCTTGTATAAACTTTTCTATTTTATTCATCTATATTTCTAGCCTTTTGGTATTTTATTAATATTAGAACTTTCACAATCGAACCGAAAATTATGTGAATTCTATCTAAAAATCTAGTATTTTTTTCCAATACAAATAATATATTCTTAAATAAATAAAACTATATGAAAAAAATAGCTTAAAGGTACTTACCATGCTATGTGAGCGTAATCATGGGAAATTAAATTGGTCGAAAAAACGACTTAACCTGAGCTCACTAGTGCGACTTTTGTTAGAAGTCCTAGGATTATTATCAACACCATAGTCAAAAAAACGTCTTAAAACAATTGAGAATGGCACAGATTTGATTTGATAGATATAAACCCCGCTTGCATGACTAAACAAACTAAAGAAACATTTAATACAAGATTTACTAATATTAATTCTAAAAAATAAAAAACTGTGTCAACATGGCCAGACCTACAAAATTAAATCCTGAAATTCAAAAAAGAATCGGTGATGGTGTATCGCTTGGATTGACTTATGCGCTTGCAGCTGAATCGACAGGAATCACATACCAGACTTTCAATCAATGGATGCAGCGGGGAAGAAATTCAACATCTGGGAAATACTATCAGTTTGCACAGCATATCAAAAAATGCAATGCGGACGGTGCTAAACAACTATTAGAACGCCTAGACTTAGCAGCAAAAGCAGGAAACTGCACGGTGTGTATGTGGATTTTGTCCAGAAGGTTTTCGGAAGACTTTGGAAGGCGACTATATAGGAAAACAAATGTTGTCTCAGAAAACCTGAATAAAAATGTGAATGTTGAGATAATAGTTCAGGACACAGATAAAGTTAGAAAAGAAATTCTAGAGAAGTTATCTATTTGATATTTTTAATTAACCGTGATATATTTTTATACAATGTTCATTCCTGCTTATTCCATTAAATGGTATAATTTCAGTAGGACTACCAAAATCGCCACCATGGTTTCTTTGCTCCCGGTGCTTCTATAGACTTTTGATTAAGCAGTGTTTGAATGTGTATAGCCTGGGCTTTTAATTGCTCATCTTTTTCTTTTAATTGATCTTGATTTGTTCTTATTTGATCTTGTAAATCCTTGATCCTGGCTTCATGTAATTGCAAGACATTCTCATTCTCTGGTTCTTTTCTTTTAAGGTCTTCCAGTTCTCTTATCAAAGTCTCATTATGAGTTTGTAAATCATTAATCCTAGATTCCTGTAAGTTTAATATATCATGGTTAATTTCATTTTCATTATTTTTTGATGAACCGGACAAAAGCAATATAAGACCTTCTGTGATTGCTTCTGTTAAAGTATATTTTGATTGAGCGATTTGCTGGTATAGATTCATCGGGATGTTGATGTTAATTCGTTTACGATCAGTCATTATCTATAAGTATACAGATAATGGTATGTATACTTTTTTAATTTGTCTGTAGCTTATACAGATTGATACAGATCAAACTGGAAATCACCACACATATTTATATAAGTAGATTCAGAATAAACTGAAAATTGCTATACAGATTAATACAGATTGATACAGATCAAATTGAATATTAACATACAGGTTAATACAGATTGATACAGATAAAACCGGAAAAATCATCATCTATATTGAGATAGATTGATACAGATTGATGCAAAGTTTTGTTTCAAAACCACGTTCTATTCGCTTTTTTAACTAATTCCCTATTATATTAGATTATTTCCATCAACGCTGAGAATAGAATGCTACTTGCTAATATAGTCACTAGCATTAAAACAAAAAGTCCAATTAACATGCACAAAAACACTATCAATTTAAATATAATAAAATATTATAATTATTCTGGGATATATAACTCAATGGAGATTCATATTCCTGTGACAGTTTTGGATATATCATCTTTGTATGAAGACTTCCGCATCAGCAAAACGATAAATCTTATTTCTGTGGTGAAAGAAAAAGGACACCGGGTCAATAAGATTTGGTAGAATTTTAGGTACAATGCTGCAGAAAATATCTATCTAATTTGGTAATTCCATACTATTTAGTTGATACAGAACTAAATTTACATGATAAAGGAAAGATAGCATGTAAAGGAAAGATAGCATGGAATCAAATGAAGGTAGTGGTGAATATGAAGGGCTTAATGGAAGGGCAAAAGGTCCAAAATATTGGATAAGTATTGTGATAGGTATTGTTATTATATTCGCAGTAATTTCACTATGGGTGCTTCCCCCATATCAGGTATCTCGGTATGATGTAAATGATTCTCAGAAAGCTACGTTAGAAAATCAGTACAGAGCGACTTTGGCTCAAATATTCGGTGGCGTAGCTATTGGGATTGGACTTTACTATACATGGCGGCGAATTACCATTGCAGAAGAAGATCTAAAAGTCACCAAAGAGAATTTAGAAGTTACTAAGGAAATTGCTCAAGATAATCTAGAAGTTGCTCGACAAAGCCAGATTACCCAACGTTTTATCCAGGCTGTTGATCAATTGGGTGCCATCGATAAAGACGGGAATCCAGCAATCGAGATTCGATTAGGTGGAATATATGCCCTTGAAAAAATTGCAAATGAATCAGAAAAAGACTACTGGCCAATTATGGAAATTTTGACTGCTTACATCAGGAAAAACTCGTCCAGAGAAGATGCAAATATAAAAGTTGAAGATGTTAAAAACCAAAACAAAGTACTTTTGGATATTCAAGCAATCCTTACTGTAATTGGAAGGCGCAGATATTTTTTAAATAAAGGAGAATCTAACAATTTAAATTTACAAATGGCTTGTCTCCAAGGGGCGAACTTTATAAATACTCATTTCGAAAAAGCTAATCTTAAGAACGCTAATCTTGAAAGAGCTAACCTTGAATGGGCTCACTTTGAAGGAGCTAATCTTCAAATGGCTCATCTGGAAGGAGCTAACCTTAATTGGGCTCACTTTGAAGAAGCTAATTTTTGTGGTGCTCATCTTGAAGGAGCTAATCTTGGTAACGCTAATCTTGAAGAAGCTAATTTTTGGGATTCTCACCTTAAAGGAGCTAACCTCGTATGTGCTTATCTTGAAAAAGCTCACTTTAATAGTACTAATCTTGTAGGAGCTAAACTTTCAGGTGCTCATCTTAAGGGAGCTGATCTTTCTAATGCTCATCTTGAAGGAGCTCATCTTGATAGCGCTAATCTTGAATGGGCTAACCTTTCTGATGCTCATCTTGAAGGAGCTAATCTTGTGAATGCTCACCTTAAAGGAGCTAATCTTGAGAATGCACATCTTAAAGGAACTCATCTTGTAAATGCTTCTCTTGAAGGAGCTTACATTACGGATGCTCATCTTGAAAGAGCTGATCTTAAAAATGCTCATCTTGAAAAAGCTAAACTTCGGAGTGTTCATCTTAAAGAAGCTTTTCTTTGTTACGCTAATCTTGAAGAAGCTTACATTGTAGATGCTCATCTTGAAAAAGCTAAACTTAAGGGTGCCCATCTTAAAGGATCGAACCTTAGGGGTGCTCATCTTGAAGGAGCTTATCTGGAAGGAGCTTATTTGAAAGGAGCAAAGAACTTATCAATCGAACAGCTTTCTATGGTACAAACACTTTATAATGCAAAATTAGACAAAAATTTATACTCATCATTAAAAGAAAAGCATCCTACTCTTTTTGAAGAACCTAAATAGATTGTTTTATGACCCTACAGTTGGTCTAATTATAATTAATGCACCGCTTTTGTGGTAAAATCTCTGAATTTCCTAGTTCCACACGAAATAAGAAAAGGTTACTGATCCATTACTCATGGAGCTTATGAAACTCATAGAACATCTGGAGCTCCTGGAACATTTGGAACTATTGTAGCTCAAAAAACCATCGTAAAATGTACCAAAAGTTCTGTGATTTCTAATTGACTCTGTAATCTTTTTCTTCCCAATGCAAACCAGAAATTGCTCAGTCTGTTAGTAGAATTAGTTAAGCTGTTAGGGAAAAATAAGTTTTAAAGAATCGGCCTTATTGTCTCACTAACTACACAAACAATATTTTATTGATGTTAACTTCATGTTGATAGTTGGGATATCCATGTATAATTTAAAAAGGTTGGTCACCTAATTCCCCGGGCAATAATGACATTCCTTCTGTTAATTAACATTGCCCTATTTATTTTTTAAGTCTCCTGCAGTACTTATTATTTTATCGTTCATTATAGCAAAAGGAAAGCAAATGGTTTTACTGACAAATATTCTGTTTCTTATTTTCCCATTGATGTAGAAGTTCTAATGTAGAGCTTAAGTAAATTTGAGATGTTTGCATGATTTCTAACCAAACGCAATTTATCTATGTGTAATCTACTTTTGTTATCTTAATTAGGTATCAGCTTGGTATCGAACACATAGACAACTTATTTTTCTGTTTATAATTTCAATACTAAATCTTGTCTCATTTTCATGATTATATATTTTATAAATAATAAAAAAAATCAAGTCCAAAAGACATTTTTATAATATAAATAGAATGTAATATAAATTAAATTTAAATATAATGAATGTTCATTATAAATTAATTAAAACATTATGTAGTTAGACTGGAAATTACATTCGAATGTCCTAATCAGATAAGGGAACGAAAGATAAACTAAATTTGGAAGGACAATCATAACTTTCTATATAGTTATGCCTATTCAATTCAGCTACGTTGACAGTCTGTTGCCTAAAAATTCTACATATCTAAATCATTATCCTGATTGTATCATTATTGTGGAATTGTCGATGAATTCTGATGAAACTAAACAGAATATATGGACAGAAGATGACTTTAGTACACAGATAACATTACTTGAAAATAACATTTCTCTATTATTTCGTTTCAGCAAAAAAGTACCAGACGATGATCTACAAAAGTTAGCAGATAGTTATGATGAGTTGTATAAATGTTTTAAAAGCAAGAATTATGATGCTGTAGAAAAAAATCTAATGTACTTGAAGAAAGAATTATGTAAAATACATAATAAACTAGGGTTTAGAGACAATGCTAAATACTTTATTTTATCACATGGCCTTTGGCCAATCATATATGCAATTATTACAATGTTAGTTTCGTTTTCCGTAATGCCTAATCATTTTACTATTCATGGAATTGCTACTATTCTAAGCGTCCCGATTTGGGCTTCTTTCCTAGCTGTTATTGGAGCTTCTGTTCAAATTCTTATAGGAGCTGTAAATGATTACAAAGATGGATATGTGCTAACTGTATATAAGGGATCATGGTACACTGTCCTTCCTTTTGTGAGCTTTGCTTTTGGTTTTATGGCATTCGTTTTGATGAGAGCACAATTAACTAGTTTAGGTCCTGTTAATCAAAATGCGCATAATTCTACAGTTCTTCCTAATGGTACCTTTGTTTTTCCTAATGATATCATTGAATCATCTCATGGTCATCAGGCGTTTTTCATAATAATATGTTTCTTGGCAGGATACTCATCTAATTGGTTTATTGGATTATTACAAAAATATACTTCTGAGACTTAAAACACGGCTTTATTCAAAAATTTTAAAATAAACATATAATTTTCATCGATTTTATTAAAAAATATGTATCTTCCAAATGATCAACTAAAAACCAGTTCTAATTTTGAGCTAAAAATTGTGAAAATACACAGTTTTTGTTGCAAAACATTCGCATTTTAGCAGTTTCAGCCTACATTAAAGGTTATTTTTAACCAAAAATCGGGAATAATACATATATTTTCTAAAAATCACTGCATCAATTAACTGGCATTTACAGCTACTTTTTAGTTACGAGATTTGCTTTTTTACGACAGATATAACTATATATAGTCTTATTTTTATTATATATACATAGATTTCTTATTAAAAAACCCATTGTTTTTATATATATCTATTTATTATTAAATATGCATAAAGCTTAACTTATTTTTATGTAGGTGAAATCTATGATCAATAAACAAAAGTTGTATTCGATAGCTTTACTTTCAACAGCTATGATTTTAATGCTGATTGGTGTTGCAGGAGCGGTGCCATTTGCATATATCACAAACCAAGTCGACAACACTGTTTCTATAATTGACACAGCAACAAACACTGTTACCGCCACAGTATCTGTAGGAAGCAATCCTGTTGGAGTTGCAGTCACCCCAGATGGGACTAGGGTATATGTGACAAACCGGAACGGCAATAGCGTTTCAGTAATTAACACAGCAACAAACACTGTTATAGCCACAGTATCTGTAGGATCCGGCCCTGAAGGAGTTGCAGTTACCCCAGATGGATCAACGGTATATGTGACGAATCCTAACTACGCAACTGTTTCTGTAATTAACACAACAACCAACACTGTTATAGCCACTGTGAGTGGATTAGCATTGTATCCTGAAGGGCTTGCAGTCAGCTCGGATGGAACAAAAGTCTATGTAGCGAGCGAGATCGGCGGCCATGTTTATGTAATTGACACTGCCACAAATGCTCTGAACGCTACAACCTCAACCATAAATGTAGGTAGCCAGCCTTTTGGAGTTGCAGCAGCCTCGGATGGGAAGGTATATGTGACTAATAATAATGGTAACAGCGTCTCTGTAATTGACACAGCAACAAACACTGTTACAGCTACGGTGCCGGTAGGCGCGGGTCCTTGGGGAGTTGCAGTCAACAAAGCAGGAACAAAGGTGTATGTGACAAACCAACAAGATCAGACGGTATCTGTAATCGACACAGCAACAAACACTGTTATAGCCACAGTTAATGGAATACTCAGTCCTTATGGAGTTTCAGTTACACCTGATGGATCAAAGGCATATGCGGCTAACAGCGCCCAGGCTAAGGTTTACGTCATTGACACAGCAACAAACACTGTTACAACCACTGTGCAGGTAGGAACCAGTCCTGTTGCTTTCGGGCAGTTTATAGGTCCGCTTCCATTCGATATTCATAAAACACAAATTAGCATAAGTGGAACTCCATCTTCAGTTCAATCTTCAGTTAAAATTTCAACATTTAAGCCACATAATGACGCTATTGGAGTAACTAATAGCCCTGATCATAGAGCTGTTACTGCACCAAATACACTTGATGTCACTGTTCAAGTAATTAACGCCCCTGCAAGTGGATCTGTTACTTTGAGTATTGCAGGCAATCCAGTACAAACGCTAGCCATACCACCTGGTCCAATCGGACAAACTGTAAATCTAACTTTCACAGGTGTAGCAAGCCAAAATCCGACTACAGACACTATAACTGTGAATATTTATGACGTGTATGGCAAGAACTTAATAGAAGGAACTATGCCAGTAAATTCACTCACAAACACGCTGGCACCGATATCTATAACATATAGAGATCCATGAAAATGACACTAGAATATTAAATAAGTAGGGGATGGGTTTAATCCCTATACTATCTTTTTAATACAATGCAAAATAAGTGTTAAAAATAAAACAAACTTGTCACTTTTCAGACATATCTGGTCAACTCTATACAATTATAAAAAATATACAATTATTTAGATATATATATTTATATAATAATTCTTCGTTCGGGGGTATATATAGTCTTACTTTTTTATTTAATATAGAATGTATCTCATTTTAAGAGAACTAACGTTTTTAAAAAGGGGGAAATAAATGGTAACTAAAAAAATGTATTCGATAGCCTTAGCTTTAGCAGCTATTATTTTGATTTGTGTGAACATCGTAGAAGCGCAACCATATGCATATGTAGCGAACGGCAACGGTGTTTATGTAATTGATACAGCAACTAACACTGTTGTTGGTAGCCCGATTACGGTAGGATCTGGTCCTTGGGCCATTGCAATCAATCCGAATGGGGCATATGCATATGTAGTGAACAATGCCGACCACACTGTATCTGTAATTGATACATCATCAAATACTGTTGTTGGTAGCCCGATTACGGTAGGATCAGGTCCTTGGGCCATTGCAATCACCCCTAATGGGGCATATGCATATGTGGCAAACGGCGGCAGCAGCAATGTCTCTGTAATTAACACAGCAACAAACACTGTTACAGCCACGGTACCTGTAGGAAACATGCCTTGGGGCTATCCTGAAGGAGTTGCAATCAATCCGAATGGGGCATATGCATATGTAACGAACAGTGGCAGCAACAATGTATCTGTAATTGATACCACCACAAATACTGTTACAGCCACAGTACCTGTAGGAAACATGCCTTGGGGAGTTGCCGTCACCCCAGATGGAACAAAAGTATATGTGACAAATCGGTTCGATGACACAGTATCTGTAATTGACACAGCAACCAACACCGTTGTTGGATCCCCGATACCTGTAGGAAGCGCTCCTTTGGGAATTGCAGTCACACCGGATGGAAAAAAGGTATATGTAACGAACTTGTGGAGCAGCGATGTCTCAGTAATTGATACATCATCAAATACTGTTGTTGGTAGCCCGATTACAGTAGGAGCTAATCCTAATGCCATTGCAATAACTCCTAATGGAGCATATGCATATGTAGCTAACGATGGCAGCAACACCGTTTCTGTAATTGATACATCAACAAAAACTGTTGTTGGTAGCCCAATTCAGGTAGGATCTGGTCCTTGGGGCATTGCAATCACTCCTGTCACTATAGTCACCGGAGTCACACCTAACAGTGGTACTGTTGCTGGTGGTACTTCGGTAACTATCGCTGGTACAGGTTTTACTGGAGCTTCCGCAGTCACTTTTGGATCCACTGCTGCTGCTAGTTATACGGTTAATTCTGATTCGTCGATAACTGCGACTTCCCCTATAGGAACAGCAGGAACCGGTGACGTCTATGTCACTACTCCAGTTGGTGGGAAGAGTGCTCAGACATCAGCCGATCAATTTACCTATGTTGCGCCACCATTTGATGGTCCAACAGCAACGGCAACTATATACCAAAGCGTATGTCCAATTCCAGTGGCTCCCGATACATTTACTACGACTCTTACACTAAACGGATATGTCATTGGTGGAAGCGTTAAAGCAGTTCTCAACAGCGGTGCTCAAAGTATAACTGCGCTGTCTGGTACTACAGTAACTACTGCCGCTTTGAGTAGTCCAAATCCAGCTACAGATACTGAAACATTGAATATTTATGATGGGCCCAATGCGACTGGAAAGCTATTATTTCAAGTAAGTTTCCCATTAACACGTTGCTCAGGCAGTGGTGGAAGTTCGAATCTTTTTGTACCTGACGTTCTATTTAGAGATCCATAAAAACTAGATTGGGGTGTGAAATGAGTAGGGATGATTTTAATCCCTATACTATCTTTTTAATACAATGCAAACTAAGTGTCGATAATTAACACATATTGACAATTTTAAGACACCGGTAGATAAAAACACCGTGCTTTTTGCTCAAATTATTATGGAATTCTTGCTATTAAACGGGTTCTTTTTGGATTTAAAGCTTAGATGTATTCTTTTTATAATATAAAAAAGTGGTTATTTACCGTGTTCGTCAAAATTAATTATCAAATAAATACCAAAATTAATTCGATTTAAGCAATAAATATGCCAATTAATGCTGAATTAAATTAATTAATTCGCATAAAAAGACTATAATAAGTGAAAAATCATTAAATAAATAATGCGGCCAACAAATCCACATAAATCACTATTGTCTATGTACTTGTCTCTATTACGATCTCAATCACAGCATCAAAACCGCTTTAGCGACACTAGGATCAACTTTGTGGGGGTTAGCGAAGAATCCATTGATCATCGGATGAGAAACCTACCAAAAGCCTATTACTGACCTATATAGTACTACATCACAACTGCCTTAATTATTTTAGAGATAAGCATCAAATCAATTCTATTATTATTATAATAAACAACCGTAACCATGTTGTAACCAGTTACATACGGTCAAACAAAAAATCATCATTAGGATAGATATTTTTGACAATAATGCACAATTGATTTTATATATTTACCACTAATCACATGTATCTATAGATTATATTCAAAGAAGTACAGTCTTTATGTCGTCAGACATTCTTCTTTATTGTCAAAAACTTCTTTTTATAAACTGGATGTCATGGGCATCCAATAATTTCTATTACAATCATTTCCATATTGTCTGTAACTTAGTTACAGTATGGTTACGGTTCGTACACCAATCTAATATCCCGCCTTCCATACTTTTTTCGATCTAACAAAACGTTATCGGGCAACAGTTTTTTTAAGGTTGTAAGTACATCTCTTTTGACCTTTCTAAAATTACTCACATTTCCAACTTTATATTCAGGCTGGATTTTGTTTGTGAGAAAATCTTTTATTTCACGTGAACCAATTACTATTTGATCTTTACCTTCGATTGCGACTTCTATTACATCTTTATACAATAATATTGCTCTTGCAGTTGTTTTACTCATCCCAATATGGACTGATTCGGAAAATGGTTCCATAATTGATTGTTTATTATTCGTTTTTATAACTTCTTTGATTTGATGAGAAAGTAAAGAAATTTGTTTTGGAATTGTACTAACATCTTCATCAGCTTCAATTGGGTAATCATTAAGTTCCAGGACAGTTTCGATAGTTGCAAGCCTTTTCAAAATGTTTAACTCTGAAGTTGCAATTATATTTTCAATATAATTTCGGAAAAAAGGCTGGACTTCAGGATCTTTCATTAATATCAGTAGTTGATTGATCTTTTCAGTTTTAGAAGACCCAAAAATCGCTTCCGTGCTCATAGAACCACTTCCATGGCTGTGAGCTCCGTAAAGGATCTAGTGTTCGGAGCGCGATCGAAACATATAAAATCTAGGATGGCATAGTATACACTAAGTAAAGCATTTTCGAACATATTTTTTCTCCTTTTGGGGATGGGTCTAGGGGTGGTAACCCTGGACCTTTCAATATTATCTTTTCTAACTAAACGCAGTTTATCTATATGTAATCTACTTTTGTTATCTAAGTTATAGTATCAGCTTAGTCTCGGGCTTTTTACTAATTTATTTATATTTTTTGATACGTTACCTGGAAACTAAAGTGGGTAGACAAATGAATCAAAAAGAGCCATTGAAAATAACGTTGAGCGTGATACTCCGTTGGATATTTGGACTGTATTTTATAGTAATCGCATTAGGGATGGTTACAGAACACGAATATTTTTCAGCAGTATTTATACTTATGGCATCTTTTGTATCCTTTCCCCCGATTTCAAACTTGCTGGGATCAGAGTTGAATATTTCGATATCTGGGCCGGTGAGATTTTTGGTGGTAATAATCCTTCTAGCAGGATCGGTTGCCGTAAATCACGATCATTCATCTTCGGCTGTTATTTACGCTCATACTTCTTCAGGATATCATCGTACTATAATCAGGATGATAATGTTAGTTATTGGGAGTGGGAATGGCATAAGCCATCTAATATAGGTAATACGAAGGCTCTACAGGTGTATGAATAAAAAAGCCATCTAATATAGGTGATACGAAGGCTCTACAAGGGTATGAATAAAAGATACTTTGCATCTGGAAAATATTTGTGATCAAAAGATAATAACAAGCCCAAATGGTTGGAATTTGACTGCTAATGGCTTGAAGTATGAACATGATACAAATACTTTCAATGGTTCACTAGGTCATCAGGCTATAGAAATTGTCAAAGGTGAGATATTGAAACAAAAATAGTATACTTAGTAAAAGGATATCCAATCCGTGCTCAATGGCAATACTATGAAACTTGGAGTACTTGTCTTGGCGTCGCAAAAATTAACTATTATGGAAATCAAAGTGCATTACGAATGGGGTAGAGAAATACTGCTGATGTTGCACACATCAATAGTATCTAATTTACTTCGGAGTGCTTATTTTTCTGTTCTGCAGAAATGTATTGGTCTCTTTACTTTATGAACTTTTTTACAAAATCTTTCGTTGAAATATGATATTTTCTTTTATCTACAAAACCAAAATTGCATTTGCTCAGCATGCCACAGCGCTTCTAGATTCTTCTATTCGTCCATTTGTTTGATATACGCCACGTATTATTTATGTAGTAAATTCCGAGAATATGCACTCAGAAGAAGCTAAATCAATTATTAACTTTACAACAAACAAAAAAATATTATTTTTGATATATTATCTAAATTCATATTGAATGATTTTTCCAATATAGGTCACATGCTTGGTCTGATTGACCTGATTTTTTCATTAATTCACATCTATGCTGAAAGATAAAATTTGCTGTTTTTGAATTTGGATCTGCTGCAATAGACGTGCTATAGAGTTTCAGTGAAGAATTATAATCTCCAGCCTGCTCAGATAACGTTCCAATATTATAAGCTAGTCGTTGCAAGTTTTGTCCAGTTGGTTTCATTTCTACTCCACGGCCAAGCGCTGACTACTGAACCACTTATTACTAGCATCAGTAATGCTACTATTCCAATCTTGATCATTTTTTTGTTCATATTATCAAGTCCCCATTATGAAGTGAATTGATCTTATTTGGAACTAAAGACATATGTTGTGCTATTTATGGACTTCAATACGTTGAATATTCAGTAACCTTTGATGCTTCTATGGGTAATCAAGATGTGGATATCTTTAAAAAGGGGTGAAACCGAATCAAAAATAATATTTCTGGTAAAAGAGCATCGAAAAACGGCTACTTTAAAATACGATCAATTGTTAGGCCCAGAATTAGTGCGTATAGAACATTACAATCATTCTAAATTATAATTAATTCTCTTTGTTTCTTTTGTTAGTTTAATTTTTATTTAGTGATAAGTATATTTATATATTATTTATGATTAAATTTTGGCAATTAATGATCTGAAAAGAGCTAATGATAGCAATACAAATGAATATGGGAAGATCTGGAGAAATCATGACAAAAATTACCCTTAATCAATTTGCCTTGGCAACCGTTATGATACTCATTCTTATAATGGGAATTGCTGCTGCTACATCAGACGATACAAACAGTGTTTGTAATTGGGATTGGAAATGGTATCCAACATCTCATATAGGTGATACTAAAGCTCCGGTAGGATATAAGTATGTTGTAGCTACTCTGTATCTGAAAAATATTGGTGATCAAAAGATAACAACAAGCCAAAATGGCTGGAATTTGATTGCTAATGGCTTAAAGTATGAACATGATACAAATACTTTCAATGGTTTAGTAGGGCATCAGGATATAGAAATTGTTAAAGGTGGAGATATCGAAACGAAAATAGTATATCTAGTAAAAGGACATCCAACTCACTGTCAATTGCAATATGATGGAAAATGGGGTACAGGTTTGAGCGTTGCAAAAATTAACTATTATGGAAATCAAAGTGGATTATGAATTGGAGAGGGAGCTACTGTTGACTTTGTACGCATCAACAGTATCTCATTTACTGTATAGAGTTTATTTGTCTGTTTTACCGAAAAGTAATAGGTGTTTTACTTTATAAACTTTTTTTAACAATGTTCGCTTTGGAATTGTTCATCTAAATATTTTATGCCTTGTTTTTGTCTGCCTTGGTTTGCTCATTTAAGTATTTTTTATTGTGGTATTGTTTATTGGAGTGTTTCTTACCTTTGTGTTGCTCACCGGAGTGTTTGCCGTCGTTTTGTTGCTCATCGGAGTGTTTTGAACCGGATGTTGCGGGTGCAGCAACTCCATATGTGGGATCGGTTATTAAACCTGGTGTTGCGGGTGTTACTAACCCGGTTCCTATGGCGGGTCTTGCTCCCACTGGTCTTGCTCCCACTGGTCTTGTTATAATTGGGAATTGTTTAATTTGGTTTTGTCCACCTTGGTTTTGTCCACCGGAAAATTTTCCGCCTAGGTGTTTACCTGGGTATAGTTCTATATCTGAGAATTGTCCGTCTAGATATTGTTCACCTGGGAATAGTCCACCTGGTAATATTTCATCTGTGAATTTGTCGCCTAGGTATTGTTCGCCTAGGAATAGTTCACTGGGTAATTGTCCACCTTGGTTTTGTCTGCCTTGGTTTTGTTCTCCTTGGCTTTGTTCTCCTTGGTTTTGTCTGTTTTGGTATAGTTCATCGGAGTGTTTTTCGCGTTTGTGTTGCCCAGTTAGCATGGGTTTATTTGTACCCTGTCGCATAAGAGCATGATCAATAATTTTTTCAAACCTGTTTTTATTCCCAGCGTTTAATCCAACAATCCTGGCTTGGGATCGATCTAGAGTACTAGTTCCATCGTCATTTATGTAAACATATTTCCCGCTTTTTATACCAACAATCACAAAAGCATCCGGAAGGTCGTATCCGCCAAAATATTTTGCAACTTCAGGACTTTGATATATATCAATAGATGCAATTGTCGCTTTTCCTTTGTATTCTGCCGCAAGTTTTTCAAGAATAGGTATCGTTTGTTGGCATGGTTTACAGGACTGAGCTTTCATTTCCACAAAAACCGGTCCTTTATGTAAAAATGTGTTTATCTGCTCAAGCTGGGTTATTTGCACAACATTATCATGGTCATACATACCATTGTCGGCATTTACTGCCAGTGATGTTACTGATGTTACTAAAAAGATTATCAGCACAATGCCGAGTGTTTTTTTGGTTCTGTTAAATATTCGGTTATCCATATTTACACTTTAAAGTTTTTAGCTTATATACTTCATTATTTTTTGTATTAAGTATGTGGTCTTTCAGATATGATCTATAGATTGAGCAGAAATGGAACTATCCAGGCACCTTATAGTTATTTGAACTAAAAAATATCAAAAATCTAGATACATATGATAAGTCGCTATACACCCCAACGGGTGATGTTATAAATGGTGAGATATTGAATCAAAAATTGTATATCTGGTAAAAGGACATCCAACCCATTTTCAATTACAATATGATGGGAAATGGGGCACGGGTTTGAGCGTTGCAAAAATTAGCTATTATGAAAACTAAAGTTTAATTATTAACTTTATTAGTTGGACAAAAAAGTTCCGTTGTAAAAATAATATTGCTGCAATTTGACCCTATAATTTTTACCTTTGTATGGCATTTTCCTGTTGGTGGGATTGATTAACTTTCCTAATTGTGGATACCTACACTGATTTTTTAACGAAGCAAATTTTTTGCACTATAGATATTTTTATAGAATCTAGTGTATCCAATACATTTTACTATCCATTCCCTAGCTTATAGAGTTCTCTTTCATTGGTGAACTTCTCAAGATCTAGCTGGCCTCCCCTGGACCAGAGGGAATCATATTCCTCACCAAGGCTTTTTGCAAGGCCTTTATCCCAGATTTTCACGATCGAAAGAATGCGATCCTTATCTGTGGGGTGTAGTTGGAATAAAACTACTACACTGTCATCAATGACCAAAAAACTGGAGGCAATGTTCTTAGCAATCCTTATTTCTATGGCTTTTTTTAGTTTATCTAAGGCTTTTTCTCCCTGCCTTATAAAAACAGGAATAATAGTCATATGGTAAGGGGTGATCAATAACTTGATTTTGACTCCGCGGTCAATAGCTTTCAAAATTTCTGGAAGCAAATTTGAAACATTAGGTAATATTATGGGAAAAGGAATGGCGCGTACTGACTTTTTTACCTCTCCGTAAATAGAGAGAACAATCTTCTCGATTTCTGATTCAGTTATAGCTGTGGTCCAGAAAACTTCGTCTTTTAGCTTTTGAGTAGGTATCGATTTCAGAGCCTGCTTTGTTTCTTCTATGTAGTTTTTTAAGATTACCATTTCCCTTTCAGATTCGATTTTCCTTTTTTCAAAAAAAGAATCAAGAGCTATAGCTGGATCAACCATCCTGAACTTTTTGGGCCTTGAGGCTTGTATTTCTACAAACCCTTTTCTTGCGAGCGCTTCAAGGATGGTATATATTTTACCATAAGGTATCTCAGCATCCCTGCAGAGAATATTCGCTTCGGAAACTCCATATTTCAATAGAGACAGGTATACAGCTGTTTCATAGGCATTCAGTCCGATATCCTGAAGAAGCCTTTTATTTTGCATATGGATTTTGACTCCTAGTAACTTATATAATCATAAAAGATATTTGCACTTCATAAATATGCTGTCCTAGTTTCGCTTCGGGAGAAAGATATCCTTTTCGCTGGCTTTGTTCTTTCGAGCGGATTAATTAGAAAAGTACAGACTTCCTATGTTGTCTGCGTTCCGCGGTTAAGAATTTGCTTTAGTCTTTTCGTGCATTATGTCTGAAAACTTGAGTTTTCTAGTTGATGCTTCTATAATTTTTAAATTAAATAGTACATTTCTACCCGATATTCAGTGAACTCATCGATTATTGTTACTAGGACCTATATTATGTCCAAAATATATATTATATTAAAATTTAAAAATGCATTATTTATTCAAAAAAATTAGCCTTTCAAGGCTATGAATATTTAAAAGAATTTATTTTTTTGAAAAAATTTACACAGCTCAATTTTTATCGTGTTCTATTCAAATTTATTTCATTATTTGAACATTTCCTGGGCTTTTTTAATATCAGCAATAGCTTCTTTTTTAAACTCGATCATCTTTTCCATACCAGATATTTTCATTTCCAAAATTTTTATAATTTTATCCATTCTCATTAGTGTAACTTTCTTTTTCTGTTCTGGGGTTAGAAGTTCCCAGGTCTGAGTCATTATAGTCTGTATTATTGGTTCTTTCCCTGCCAAATCATGCATATGGATATATCTCCTTTCATCTATGATATTTTTTTAATTAACAATTTAAGGCTAAATCAAATCTATCTTCACATTTTTATTAATCTTTTAGTGGTTGTTTTTAGGTGTTGAGATAGATAAGTTCCATATATAATCAGTATCCTTAGCTTATAATTGTTGCACTTTATTTACAACCCAGAAGAGGTTGCATTAAGATTTCATTTGTTTAGGCATTATGCACAGTTTTTCACACAAAAACTGTGTATATTAAATATATACTATTATTGAACCGTAGTGTAATTATCCTAGTCTCTCTAGAGGAAGTTCCCATAAGCTATTGATTGATTCTCAGATTTTATATATACATCTTGGAGTTGGCTAAAACAACATTAAAAATTAAATAAATGACTTAGACTATTACTAAAAAGGAAAAATAAATTTTTTGAGAAGACAGACAAAGAAACCGATGAGATTTATATTCCATCGGAAGTTTTGGTAATATTAGATTATTATCGCAATGAGATAGTCCAACAAACAAATAATTAAAAAATATCAGATCTTCTAATTAAAATAACTAGAGAGTCTTTATTTCAAAGGATTTATCCATGGCCTTTTTTTTGTTTATATGGCATTTGTAGTACTGTAGTGTGGCGAAGGTATCGAAACACAATCAAACTAGCATTGGAGCTTTCATCTTGAAACCACCGATCTTGTATTAGTGGATAACCTAAACATACACTATTTGAACAATATATAGATATTTATTTGTACATCATTATAAAGTTTTAAATAAAAGAGTAATGTTTGTCAATTATTAATCTTATAAAAGATTAATAAATCCAAACTTTGGTATGAAAGCACTTTCAAGTACTTTCATGTCTTGTGCCCGTTGTTCGAAGAATACTAGGTTTGTCATAAGTTCTATAGGAATATTTTATTCATAAGGTTTTCAATAGAGAACTGACATGACTAGATATTTATCGAACTCCTAAATTTATATTTCCATTAGGTTTTGCTATTCTTTAATTTAATTATAGAATATGCAACTTCTAAATTATAAATAGGCGCTCACAGGGAATGGAACGTAAACCAAACATAACTGTTCAGCCTATTGAAAACAATTAATTGATATCAATTTTGAAATAATATACATCAAAAATTGTTTATCAATGTACAAAAAACATAGTCAATATCCAGCAGTTACAAAAACGGATTCCTTGAAATTTGTCAAGAGAATTTTGATAAAAGATGGGGATTGGTACTGTATTCTTTAAGCTGAATGGTTACATAACAGGAGACAAAAAAGATGAAATCTACACAAATTGATCAAACATCCCTGAGTGTATCAACTTTCAGTTGTGGAACGTTTTTCGATCGCTCTTACTTGCCCTTGTGGCAGAGAGAGGAGTGATTTATTTTGGTGAAAATTCTTTGTGTACTGTACGACGACCCGGTAACGGGCTACCCACCGTCGTATGCACGAAAAGAGATACCGGAAATAGAGCGGTATCCCAATGGGCAGACGGTACCTACTCCAAATGCTGTCGATTTTCGGCCTGGAGAGTTGCTTGGCAGCGTATCTGGCGAGCTTGGATTGCGGAAGTTCCTGGAAGCAGCAGGGCATACTTTAGTGGTAACTTCTGACAAGGACGGGCCAGACAGTGTGTTCGAAAGAGAGCTTATTGACGCAGACGTAGTGATTTCGCAGCCTTTCTGGCCTGCGTACTTAACTGCCGACCGAATTAAGAAGGCTCATAAACTAAAGTTGGTGATTACCGCTGGAATCGGCTCGGACCATGTTGATCTGCAGGCGGCAGGGGAGCACGGGCTGACTGTAGCGGAAGTGACCTACTCGAACAGTATTAGTGTAAGCGAGCATGTGGTTATGATGATCCTGGCGCTGGTGAGGGACTACATACCAGCCTATGGGTGGGTAATACGTGGAGGGTGGAACATCGCGGATGCGGTGTCCCGGTCGTACGACCTAGAGGGAATGCATGTGGGTACGGTCGGTGCAGGCCGCATTGGAGAGGCAGTTCTCAGGCGGCTGAAGCCGTTCGGCGTTAAACTTCACTACACGGAACGACATCAGTTGCCTGTAGAGGTGGAGCAGGAGCTGAATGCGGAATATCACTCAAATGTTGAGTCTATGGTGCCTTTGTGCGACGTAGTGACGATTAATGCACCGTTGCATCCGCAGACCGAGAACATGTTTAGCGATTTGCTTATCAGCAAGATGAAACGGGGAGCCTACCTTGTGAACTGCGCTCGCGGGAAAATATGTGACCGCGATGCTGTGGCGCAGGCGCTGAAGAGCGGGCATCTGGCAGGCTATGCAGGTGATGTCTGGTTCCCACAGCCGGCGCCGAAGGATCACCCTTGGCGGACGATGCCACATCATGGTATGACACCACATACGTCGGGCACATCACTCTCAGCACAGGCGAGATACGCGGCAGATACTCGTGAGATTCTGGAATGCTGGCTGGAGGGACGCCAGATTCGTGAAGAGTATTTAATTGTAGACCACGGAAAGCTGGCAGGGACTGGTGCTCTTTCGTATACTGAGGGCGATACCACAGGTGGCTCGGAGGAAGCATCCCGATTCCAAGCATAACGCCAATCATGGACAGCGGTAAGCTGGAGACTTTTTTTATTTTCTGGTCTCCATATTTTTTCTCTACTCATTCAAAACAATTAATGATAAAAATAAGATAATTTTCATTATTTTCTGGGTTTTTAATTGATTGCAATCAATTGCCAATGAAATTAATGATATAGTTTTGCTATCCTATTATACATTAAGAAGAATCTTGTGGGATGATCGGGATCTCATTACTTTCTTGAGGGAATCTGATACAAAGGAATTCATCGATATCAGGTTCTTCTCAAAATTTAGATGTATCACCTGTGGGTCCTTTTTTTATTTCACTACAAAAAGTATGATCCAGATTCAATGATTATGCTGACAAAGTTTCTATTTTTTATCTTCACTAATGCATATGTTTTATAGCAAAAGCTGTGCATTAAAATATCAGTTTTATGAGCCATGAGTACTATTCTCAAACAAATTAATTGTATAGCTGTCGTTTTACCACTACTACTTTAGTGTACATACTGTTTATCCGTGTTAGATGAACCTACTCGTTTGGGTTGCTTCCAGTCAGTTAAGTTTAGTTTACTTTCCACTCTTTTGTCCACTCTGTGCCTTTTGAAACTTTCTATTAGCGCTCAATAAGGCGGAACGATATGATCAGCCATGATCTGGGCGAAGTCCATCGCACCCGGGCGGTTCCACATGCTCATCAACTCAGCGAGGGCGGCGCATGTGTCGATCGGTATGGCACCAGCCTGTGAAATACGGGCGATTGTCAGATCAATTGCCTGTATTCGACCAGTTAACAGATGCTTCAACGATGCAAAATACCTTATATTTGGAGACTAGGGCTCTAAGGGCTGGAAATGCCATACAGACACTGGTGAATGTATCGGCCATAAGCAGAGTTTGGCGTCCGGTCTTCTCGATGGCTTCCACCCACGTTTGGTTATCTCAGGCGTTTATCTGGCCAGCTAGCGGAGTATTTGTTGGTCAATGTCACGGACCGGTTGTAATAGCCCGCTCTGATGGTCGATCAAGAGCATGATAGTTTCGCTTGGGTCGATCATCCGCTTGTTGATCTGGTGAGTGCCCATGTAGTTCTTCCTGTGCGTTGGTTGTTCGAAGACGTTGTACCTATTGCCTAACATTTAGTAGTCGTGTAGATTGGTTTTTCTGATCGGCCACCACTAGGCGCGTCTTTGCCATTGCTCGCACCATTTCATTCATTACAGCATGACGCAGATCTGCTTCATGGAAGCCTAGTGTTCCAGAATAAATATATTTCGTTCATAATGCAATTTCTCGGCCCTGCATTTGTATTCACTGGTTAACAGAACCATATTCATTCTTGGCGGTGAGGGTCCCAAACCCAATCACAGTCACGGTAGTACTGGCCATGCCATCATGCCAATGGCCACCACCGTGCCAATGGCCGCCATCATGCCAATGGCCGCCACCATGCCAATGGCCACCACAGTGTCAATGGCCGCCATCATGGCGATATCCACCACCATGGCGATATCCGTCACCATGATGGCCGTGATGTTCACCACCATGACCGCCGCCCCCGCCATGTGCACTAGCTTCTACTGCTGTTAAAGGTACTAGTAAAAGGAATACAGGCAAAATAGCCAGTATTTATCTCAGATTAATTCCAGTATTTTACCAGTCGTACACTACTAAAGTTTTAAATACCATGAATGTTTACTATGTAAGGGATTTCATGAAGGCAAAAATCAACATACCTGGATGGGGATCTATTGATGTCGAGGAAGATAATCCTGAAAATATTAAACAATTATTTAAATCACTTCCAGGATTGCATATAGCGAAAGATATGATGGAAAATAAACTGAAAACCAGTGTATGTACTTCAAATCCCACAGAATACAATACCAAAGACATTGGATTAGCCTATGTGGCTGTCGACAAAAAAACTGCCGAAAAATGGTATGAGGGTATCCATGACCACATCAAATCAAAACCTGATTTTGAACATGATGTTCCTGAACTGATGGATAATGTTCTTGGAAAACGAATAAAGCAAAAAGAAGAACCAAGGGCCTACGATACTTTTCTAAACAAAGTTAGACTAGCAAGAAAACACATCGCTAGAGAGGAAAACATTCAATGGGATTCCACGAGAATAACATATGGTAGCGGATCAAATCCTTTAGTTTTCAGGATTAAAAGATCGGATAATCAATTTAATCCAAACGCGCAACAAAACGAAGAATAGAAGTATCCGACAGGTTGTGGCAACAACCCGCCGGTGCCCCAGTCACCAAAAATTAGAAATGTTATTTTGATGATAACAGGGATCTATATCACTATAATGATTACTGTTTTCATTGAAATATGTTTCCCTTTGGGAAATATTCAACTAGTGGATAATGACCAATAGTTGTGATTTTTTAGTGTACTGGGCTATTCTGACCGACTTAATTTATATTTTAAAAAAGATAATAAGGAGTTAAAAATATGAATATTCCTGAATATTTTAAAGAAACAACGATTGAAAATCAAAAATATTTAACTGTTAGATTCGAAGAAAATTTAAAATCGCTGTCGGATGAATATAAACTTGCAATAATTGATAAAGATTTTGCATATATAGAAAACTTGCTTGGTTCGTTATCCGAAATGTTGGATAGCCAAGAGCCTGAAACGAATCCAAAACTTCAGGCTGCATATTTGAAAGTGCTTATGTTATTGGATTTAATTCCGAAAAGCGCAGAGGAATTTGAATCTTTGGATATTTTAAAAGTGTTGCTTGATGGTAGCACAAATATATTTCAAGGTGGAAAATCTGTGAAAATCGAGACATTGGAGGATGGTACATTGAGGATCTCGGCAACAGATAATTAAAAGGGGTCTGTTGCAAAAAATCTGGCTCCCTTGCAAAATCAGAAAAACCCTTCACAATTCGGAAAGTTAATCATTTTAATTAGAACGAAAATGACACACAAAGGTGAAAAAATATAGTGTCAAAGTGCAGAAATATTATTTTTGCAACGGAACCAGATTTTGTATGAGATTTACCAAAACTGCAGATCTGGATGTATCAAGCTCGAATGGGACCGGGTTCCCCAGTCCCAGACTTTCAAGAGGAGAGGCGGTTCTGATGCTCATATTTGTATCTGGAGTGAAAAATCACACTAAATGCTGCGGAATATCAGATCGACACCGGCCCTGAAGAACCAGACTTGGACCAAATATCGATTCTGGGATGTTGGCTAAGATTTTGGATAAGATTTGCGAAAATTGCTGATGCAGATATCTCGAGCGAAAACTGAAGCTGAGATCACAAGCCCCAAACTTTCAAGATGAGGAGGGAGTTCCAATGTTCACAGGTGAGGAACTTGAATGCACGTTCAGCTCTGCTAATAAAATGATTTCCAGGCTCTTGCAGGTTTAATACCATGATTCAGACATCTGGCCGAAAAACAATTTTATGTAATATGAGGCTGAGTAAATGAAAATCCCCACGGAATATCAGGAAGTAGAACCCGAACCCAAGGTTAATATCTGGGAATCCTTATCGAAAGAAATATTTTTTGAATCGATAAAGGAAATAATTAAAATTGAACCTATAACGGCACGGGATACCGCCGTTTATATTTTTAAATTCAATGTTTCAAAGCCTACTGGAAATGAAGGTTCCAAGAGCACAGGGATCATTGAAATAAACGTTTCAGATTTTATGAGGTCATACAAAAAATTTGAGGATCTTCTATTTTCTCATCTAGATATTACACTCCCTAAAATAATGAAATCAAAATCTGCACCAGGGGAACCAGACGAATGGTCTAAATTTGTTCAGTTATGTGGGAAACTGTCTAAAAAAGTTCCACCATCAGAATCTACTGAATGGGCAGAATGTGATCGCTTCTTAGAAATTGTGGCTGGATTTCCAATATTCGAAGAAAGTCAAAAAGCTGAGTGGGGAGCGAATTCAGGAGTGGAGAACACGCTGTTGAAAAAAACATACAATGATGGCACATTTTACTGTTTAAAAGCAAAAGACGTCGCAAAACTATGTGAAACCTTAAAGATAGTAATAGCACGGAAAGAGATGGGCAGCACAATGAAAGCCAGGGGAATAAAAAGAGAAGGAGAGGGTCTTGTAAGAGTTGGAAAAAAAGTTATCCGAGCTTGGTGTTTTACCGAAGAAAGTCTTATTGAACATGGAATGGAATTTGAGGAAAGCAAAATCAAAATTATAGGAATGGAAGGGCTGTATGGTCAGCTCTAACATTATCTACGGGGCACCGGGTACAGGTAAAACCACTAAATGCACACAGATCATCAAGGATTGCCTGGATAGCGGACTTACTGAAAATGACATACTTTATACAACCTATAGACGAGAAGCTGCAGATGATGCATTATCCAAAATTGCAAGAGAAGTAGGAATAAAAACAAGTCCGTTGAGGAAGGTAGTGAATACAATTCATGGGAAATGTTTCTCCCTATTATGCTCAAACAGATTAATCCAAGCTGAAAACAGAAAAAACATGATATTCAACGAACGTAAGGACATATTAAAATTCAATCTGGAATATGGGTACAACTTGAAACCTACCGGGGTAACGGAAGATTCAATCAGCTCAGGAACAGCTGATCCATTTTTGAGAGTTTATAATCACATGCGATCTATCATGACAACCCCTTCAGAGATCTACAAATTAGGGCTGCCAGTACAATACTCAATCAGTGATTTCAAAAGATTGTGCAAGTACTTTGAAGAATGGAAAAATGATAACAATAAAATAGAATTTTCCGATATGATTGACCTTGTCATTAAAAATGAACTAATCCCTGATGGGAAAGTTCAGATCTACGACGAGGCCCAAGACATGACCCCCCAAATGTACACAGTTGCAAAAGTATGGTCAGAAGGAGCAGACAGGGTATTTTTAGCAGGAGACCATTTGCAGACATTGTACACATATAGTGGAGCAGAACCGAAATTATTCTTAGACTGGGGAGGAGAGCTCGAGATACTGCCTGAAAGCAAACGATTAACGAAAGACATATGGGCAATTGCAAGCGATATTATAAAGAAAAATACCCCTTACAATGTCCCACAAATTAAGACGCGGCCGGAGACAGGCAATGTAAAACAGATCAATCACACAAATCTCGAGCACTATTTGCTAAAATTCCCGCATGATGCTGAAACATTTCACCTAGTGCGAACTAATTACCTAGGGGGTCGGGTAGCAGAGATTCTTGCTAGATGTGGGGTTCCTTTCAGCGGAATTACAAGATACTCATGGACACCAAGCGAGCGTAATCTATACAATGCGATTCAATCAATTCGGATATTCAGACAATTAACAAAATCCGAATTTTGTGCATTATTGGATTATTATCCTGCAAGATTAACGGGAGCTCCAAGCAATCCAAGAGATGTAACAGATTACAAAGCAGATATTGAAGCGAGAGCTGGTATCCCATCAATGACCAAATTAAATCCTAATCTTATAGAGTCAATAAAAACTGAAGACCCGCTTAAACTGTCAAATGTTAAAAAAGGATTAACAAGGCTGAAGATAGAAGGAGCATTCCGAAGGGGGCTGCTAAGAATATCAGCAAATGATGTGAACATGGTCAAAATTCTCACAATTCATGGATCAAAAGGAATGCAAGCAACAAATGTGTTTTTACACACCGGAATTACAAGAGCAATCGATCAGGGAATGCTGACAAAAAAAGGTAGGGAAAACGAAGCTTTTGTTTGGTATGTGGGAGTTACAAGGACATATAACAATTTGGTATTTGTGTCATATCCAGGCTGCCAATATCAAATATCAGGGGTGTGTGCTTGACTGAAATAATGGAGACAACGGCAACTGAAGAAACTATTTCACATTATCTAAACCCGCTGATAAAGGAAACAATTATTAGAGTATCGAATTATGGAAACTGCAAAAGATGGGCTAACGGAGACCGACTCCACTGGTACAGTGATTATGAAAAACGGCCTATACCGATGACGGACAAGTATTATGACGAGCTGGTAAAAAAGCACCGTACCTTATACAGCACACTGTCACTGTTCAACAAAAATGTGTTTGGACTGGAATTCCGGAACCTGACATCAGACGAAAAAAAGAATATAAGCAAGCAGTATGTTGAGAAATATACATTAGGGATCGATATTGATACAGTGGACGAAGTCAACGGACACGGCATTAACATTCAGGAACCTAAAGTAAAAGAAGCAGTTGAAGCAGCTGCACAGTGGTACGCAGATAAGTTCAGAAAATTTACTCCAAACTCAGTATATTGTTTGTTCTCTGGCGGCGGGGTCTACATACTGTTACACCATGAACTCTTAAAGGATTATTTTGAACGAATAGGTTTTTGTGGGAAGGAAGATTATATTAAGCTTATAAAAACGCTTACATATGCCATCAATGAATTGACTAAGGCATACGCGATAGAATTCTTTAAAAAATATCCAGATTACATAAAATACGTAAAAATTGACCATATTAACGGTGCAAAACGGGTATTTAAAACCATATTCAGCGTTCACAAAACTCATAAATTTGCAGTAATTCCACTAGACCCAAATAATATAAAAATTAAATTTGAAGCAGCAACAATTCCACTGAAAGAAGAAATAATTAAACGTGGATCATATTGGTATACAGTTTATGATGATACGAATGATTTTTTGGTAGAACTGTCTCCATACCTTCAAAAAATTGAGAAAAAAACGTTCGAACAAGAACGAAAACAACTTACCTACCCAACTCAATTCAGAGTATCAGATATGAGTCACGATTATGATGAATACCCACCTTGTATAAAGCACATATTAGGATTGGATAGATGCGGAGTAGGTGCAACCCGAGCACTCGCGTTTTTAGCATCATTTTTAGGACATATCGAGCAGGACGCTGATAAAGCATATAATATATGGTCAGAAGTTGCAAAAAGGTGGCATGCGGTAGCTCTGGAATCAAATGTATTTCAAACACATTATAAAATCATGCACTGTGCATCTTGCGGCACCTTAAACACCTACAAGGGTGGTTTTCCACACGTGGATATCATAGAAATAGGAACATGCAAGCCAGATTCAAGATGCCTGCAAATTAACTTTTCTAACCCTATATATTATACTGATAACAAAATGTATATCGAAAAACTCAAAGCTGATTTTCTTGCCAACTAGTTCAAAGATGTTTTTGTAACGGGTATATTCAGCTTTCAGATAACCAGTTACACTTAAATTGCAGCTATTGATGCCGTTTTATACAAAGTAGATAGATTTGTAACGGGTATATAATCAATTTTTTTGTTTTTGAAAATACCCGTTACACCCATTACACCGTTACAAACTAAATTGGTAAAGGCAAAGAATATCGTTTTTGGTGTAATGGATTGAGCACATTTTACCCGTTACACCCGTTACATACTCCGAAGCTATAGGATTAATTTCTTTTTGCTTACCATTTTCTCCTTTTGTGTTCTAAATTTTCAAAATGAGAGTTCCTTTACTTAATTCGTCTAGGCGCCAAGACCGATCAAAAATGTCAGAAAAGTTGATCTTGTAAGCTGCAGGCGAAGGAGAACACCTACAGCTCGGTCACTTATCTACTTGAATATATGGGATTATACGCAATTATAATTAAATTTATTAAAATATATACTTTTGAGAATATAATCTACTAACCTAAGTGAATTAGTATTTACATTACTTGGTCCTGATTTTCAGGAATTATAATAGATTAGAACTTTCCACCGACAATGAATGGATGATTTAATCTCAGCCCCTACAACAGACTGATAATTCATTCTCGGTGAATACCCTTACTCACCTAAAAAAGTGCCTTAAATAGTCACACAATCGTTCTTCTCTTACTTTATATATTAGCAGAATTCACGTTTAATCAATTTTGTTCCATTATTAATAACTTAATTTATATTATCATAAAGTAATAAAATTATATGAAAAATATCAGGGAGATACCCCAAGTTATGGAAGATTTTAAACACGGGGATTTAAAATGAATATCTGGGAATTAAAATCATCCCCTATTTCTTTCCTATTCTAGCGTAATTTGTCATTGGTCTCTATAGTCTTTGAAAATCGGCCTTAAATGGTTGGTTGGATTTACCGGTGTGATGCCTTTGATTAATTTTTTGCCATATCTATCGTAAACATCTATTAGAATCGTGTCTGTACTCATTTAATACCCCCAATTATAGATACCCTGCTGTTCTTAGATGCCAAAACATTAGTATTTTGAGCTGCAGGTGCGTCCATGCCTGCAGTTCATAGAAGGTCTGTTCGAAGGTACCTGAATACCTTTAAATAATAACTAGATTTAATTTAATTTATAGTTTTTTCAAATATTCTAAATATTACTAGCTAAAACTAATTAGTATTTAAATTACGTATTTCTGATCTTTGGGCTGCCTAATATCTCTGTATCAGCATCAGTGGCTAACTTTTGCTGAGTTATATAGACACAAAGAGATGATATTGATCGATTATGTGCCAAATTCCAGGTTGAGCTTAAATGTAGAAAAGTTGATCTTGTTAGCTGTAGGGGAAGAGAATCCTGCAGCCAACAGAAGGATTGGTTGAAGGTAGGGTAGACCTTTAAATTAGAACTAGATTTAATTTATTATATAGTTTTTCCACATACTCTATATAGTATACCTTAAACTGATTAGTAATTGAAATTAAATGTTCCAAATCTCGCTAATTACAACACAGTGAATGTTCTCAGCTAGTCAATAATTATGATCCATTCAGCATAGAACATTTAACCCACTCTTGAAAATGACTTAATTCTCTCCACAATCGATTTTCCTTTACTTTATCGAATTAGCTAAGGTGGGCAGGCGCTGATCCCAATGTCAAAAAATTTGATCTTGTAAGCTGCAGGTTGTCCAAACCACCCACAGTCCACAGCGGTGTATTGGTCCATAGAAGGTCTTTTCAAGGTTTCAGAAAACCTTGAAAATATAACTATATCTTAATTTATATATATTTTTGTACATACCATAAATAATAAAACACAAACTAAATATTCAAAAATTATATAGGTCTTGTTATGAAAATATGGGTTACAGTATTACACTTAGTGGTGAATCAGTCTACTTGAATATGATTAGTAAGTGTAACCCTTCATAGGATAGTGGGGTTATAGAAGGTTACAATGTTTGCACTCAAGAAAATGATTAAAATAGCTATGAAGTCGTGGGACTATTGAAAAAGCGTTAACCAAACATTCTATAACAGAGTACAATTCCACCATAGATGTTATCCACGAATTTGTTACAAGTTTCAACAAAAAGACTCCTGAACATGTACAAAGACTCGGATATGAGATAGTATTAAACGAAGCTATCAAGCTCCATGAGTGGCAGCGGCTGTGATATAATAGTTGTACTTGAGAATTATTATTACAAGGTTGAGCAAATAGGGGTCTGTGATCCTTCTGCTTATTTATTTTTGTCATTAGGGCTTATTATCTATAAGATTTGAAGCAATGATATAAGTTTGTTTTTTAGCCACTGCTCCCTATTAACGTAACTGAAAATCAAATCGTTTTTATCTACTTCACACTGACGATTAAGTCTTAATCTAGGAATCAGATTTAACCTATATGCCCTGATGATGGATGATATAAAATAATATAAAAAGGATAACCACTTAAGAAAGATTGCATAATTAATCATTAAAATTGGGTGAACTAAAATGAATAATGTTAAAAAAGTATTCACTATTTTGTTAGTAGTTTTGCTTACAACGACAATGACAGTGGCAACAGTAGATGCTTATGCTAGAGATGGGATCCCAATAGCTGCGCAATTTTCCCTTCCCAGTGATCACCATACATCTAACCAATCTAATCAGAACGTCAGTGACGCACATGGACATGTCAACAGCAATCGCGTGATCAAAGGAGTCGTGCTGACGTCTTAGGCACCGGCAATAAATATTAAATAAAATATGCGGGTTGGTAGTGAGTCCCATCTTAAGAGTGTTGATTCTTCAATCTTCTTCTTTAATAGTTAATGCGCTAAGCAAATTACATCAATCAATTGAAAATTCAGTGCCAGTTTAAATATATGCATTCCATAGATTGCTTTAGCACTCATCCATACTAATATTAAAAATGTTATTTATATTTTTATAAGGGAGATAAATTGAAACCTGTAGGTTTAAATATATATGTTAAAGAAAGAGTTTGTTTTGTCTAATTTTGCGGTTTTTGTTACACTAGGAATCGCACTGTTAAGCAGTTTTTTTCTTTTAATAGGATGTATTTATTATCATATTACTCCCTGGTATAATCTTAAAGAAGTCGGGTACCAGCAACAGCAAAATGAGCTCAAGAATAATTTTACAAACTTCCATAACGATTTAGGAATTCAGTTTCTTTTTGCTGGCAGGGTTGATGCAGCCACAAATGAATTTACTAAAATTTTGGAAGTTGATCGATTAAACCAAAATGCCACAAGGTACTTAGTATTATGTGGAATTTTTAATAATACTACGTTTGATTTTTATAATTTCAATAACTTCGATGATGAGATTACGCGTCAGCAGTTGGATGCACTTATTATTGAAACTCCAAATGATCCGCTTTTATACTTCTATTCAGGAAATTTAGCCCACAGTAAGGGTTACTTGGATGATGCGATTACTTATTATCAAAAAGCTATTGATCTATCTAATTGCTCATTTGCTGCTGCATATCACAGTATGGGGATTGTAAATGATCAAAAAAATGAACATAATCTCTCACTCGAAAATTTTGCAAAAGCTGTTAGGTTATCACCTAAAACATGGATTTATAATAATGATCTTGCGGATGAATTTTATACATTAGAAGATTATGATAATTCTACCACATATTATAGTAAAGCAATTAGGTTAAACCCATTTATTTTATTGCCCTATTTTGGTATTTCTAAATCATTTCGATGTCTAGGCGACTTAGAAACGGCTAGTGCAATGCAAGAACGACAAATCACATTGATGGAAGTCAATTATACAAAATATCTACCAATTAATCAAAAGGGGTTGTGTTACCCCCGTAATTCAAGGAATTTAGAGTTTATATGCTTAAATACCTATGATGAGATTCAATATTACTGTTATTACAGCACAGCATTGACATATTACCTATTAGGAAACGGAAACAAAACTCTAGAATACTTGCAGAAAGCTGATGATTTACATCTAAACATAAAGTTAAAATCGAAAGTAAAAGAGATTTTAAATTATGATATAGAAAACCTTCAAAAAGCGCAGTCTCAAAACATAACACTCGTAGATAAAACTAACGAGTTTAGAAATAATTACCTACAGCTTGATCAAATAGCTACTTGAGTTATTTGGAGCTATAGCAAAAATAAAGACTAAAATTATATTAAATAAATAATATTAATAAGATTATATAACTTTTCATTAGAATCAATGATTTATTCCAAATGAACGATAGTCTATTTCTATCTTTATTAAAGCAATTTCTATATACATATGTATATGTACAGAAATCATCTTAGAAAGAACTCCTTTTGTTTTGTGCTAAAATCGTGCAATCCTGTCTTATGAATTATAAAATCTTACGCCTATACATAAAGTCCACAAACGACTTAATCTCAGTCCCTATAACAGATTGATAATCTATTCTAAGTTAGTAGGCCAACTCACTCAAAAAAGTGCCTTAAATAGCCCCACAATAGCTCATCTCCTATTCTATATATTATCAGAATTCACGTTTTATCAGATTTTTCCATAAACCATGATTTAATTTATATTATTTTAAAGTAATAAATATATAAAAAATGTCTCGCGGTTACCTATCGGTATGTTCCAATGAAATCATAGGGAATTGGTTTTGTCTGTAAATGACTTATTCTCAGGCCACATACTCTACTTTTAGTGAGAGTGTCATGTAAATTCAATGCCCTGCTTAGAAAACTTCACTAATGGCCCGAGAATGGCTCTTATTTGATGGATATAACTCCGCTTCAATACAGAACGAAACTAACTAAATATTATATACAAGATCTACTTATATTAATTATAAGAAATAAAAACGGTGCTACCATGGCAAGACCTTGTAAGTTAACCGATGAAATACAACAGAGAATTGGTGAAAATATTGCACTCGGCATGACTTATAGGCTAGCTGCCGAAGCTGCAGGAATCACTTATAAGACCCTGAATCAATGGGTGCAGCGGGGAAAGAATTCAACTTCTGGGAAATACTATCACTTTGCACAACACATTAAAAAATGTAATGCTGATGGTGCTAAACAACTATTAGAACGCCTAGACTTAGCAGCAAAAGCAGGTAACTGCACGGTTTGTATGTGGATTTTAGAAAGACGTTTCAGTGAAGACTTTGGACGGCGAATATATAGGAAAACAAATGTTGTCTCAGAAAACCTGAATCAAAATGTGAATGTTAAAATAATAGCTCAGGATACAGATGAAGTTAGAAAAGAAATTCTAGAGAAGTTATCTATTTGATATTTTTTATTTTAACATGCCTGATTTTTAATAGAACGTTGTTTCCTGCCTATTCTATTCAGTATAATTTCAGCCGGACTACCAGAATCTCCACCAGGGTTTCTTAGTTCCAGGTACTTCAATTGCTTTTTGGTTGATTAATGTCTGCATTTGCATCATGTAATTATTATGCATGTTTGTTATATTTTCAAGTTCTTTCTGCAGAGTACCTATATGTTTATCTTTCTCTTCAATTTGCTTATCTTTTTCTTCTACCTTAGCCTGAAGCTTGGAATATTCTAGTTTATCTGGAGTATCTTGTAAGGCGCATTGCAATCTATTTATTTCATCCTGTAAATTTTGTCTTACGTTTTGACTTACGCCTAACGGCTCACGTCGCGTATGATGTAATATTTTTTCAATCGCTTCAGTAATACAACTTGTCTTATCTTTGAATTGATTTCTTGCAATTGCTTCAATCATAGAATCATGTAGGCTCACTGGAATTTTTGCAGAAACCATTATCTTTAATTCGTCAGTCATACCCGTAAGACAGCATAAGAAAATAAAAATGTTTTGAATTATACATATGATCCTACATAATTAATATATAGGGAAATAATTCGTTGGTTTGAATTATAGAATATTCTAATTTCTCTAAATAATCACATAAGACGTTTTGCAATTTATTTCGTTTATCCTGTAATTTTTGTCTTACGTTTTGTCTTATTAGTAAAGGCTATTGTTACGTATGACGTAGTAATTTTCAAGTAGTTTCGTGAGATAATTTGTCTTATCGTTAAACTAATTCCCTATTAGGTTAGACCATTTCCATCAAAGCTTAGAATAGAATGCTAATTGCTAATATAGTCACTACCATTAAAACAAAAAGTCCAGCTAACATGCAAAAAAGAACTATTAATTTAAATATCATAAAATATTATAATTATATTAGAATATATAACTCGATGGAGATTCATATTCTTGTGACAGTTTGTGATATATAGACTTTGTATGAAGACTTCCGCATCAGCAGAACGATAAATTTTATTTTTGTGGTGAAAGAAAAAGGACATCTGGTCAATCAGATTTAGTAGAATTTTAGGTACAATGCTACAAAAAATATCTGTCTAATGTGGTAATTTCACCCTATTTAGTTGATACAGAACTAAATTTTTATGGTAAAGAAAAGGGATTATTTCTTTAGGAACAAAACTGAAATAATCGCCTAGAGATACAAATAAAGTTATTCTTTCCTAAATCCACTTCTCTAAATATTGAATCCTACATTCATTTTAAGATAATAATGCGAGTCCTGTGAAACAAGCTTCGTTGGCAGCAGGACATGCTAAAGCAACATTAACTGTTAGTAATATGAGTACAAAAAATATTGTTGGCAGAATCCACATTTTATCTTTTATTTTGTCAAATAACTGTGCTACCATGCGTTTACGCTCCATATTTGGTTATATACAGTTTTTAAAGTTATTATTTGCTGAATCCAGTTCTTGTGGTACTAAATCCTGTTCACTTTTTTTGCCGCTCTCATTATTTCAAATTAATGGCATGAAAACTAGTTAGTGGACAAAATCTACTTTCCAATAAAATATTTTAAAATCTAACAATAAATGAATACTAATCTGGTGTTCACATCTAAGATCTCATATTACCTAACCAATCTAAACCATTGAGAATCCAAAAATAAAATGCACAGTTTTTGCTATAAAACCGATGCATCTTTGTAAACAAAAAAACGGAACTTTTATCAGTAAAACTATTGGCCCTTCATCCTATTTTTTGCTGTGGGATAAAGAATATAATTGATAACAAATTGCATACAATTTTCAAAATTTTTCATTCTGGAATAAACTTTATTCGAAAATTATTATAAATAAGTATTAACATCTTATGGGTAGATAAGTTTTATTCAGAAACTATTTTTTAGAATTAAGTTAAAATAACTAACAAGCTCAGTGACTACTGTAGTTCATCAAAATTTGTTGGTGTAATAATAGTAAAAAGGTAGAATATGACACGAAATATACTCAAAATTTTAGTACTCACATTGTTTGTAATCCCAATCATAGCGAGTGTCGCAAGTGCAGTTACAGAGCAAATAGGGTTTACCGCCGGTGACTGGATTAAACAGTCTGGAGACCTATATAAAGCAGGTAATTACACTGAAGCGTTAGTGGCAGTCGACAAAGCGATCGAAATTGATCCGTCTAATGCAACTGCTTGGTATGAGAAAGGGCAAATTAATCTGGCTGAGCATAAATGCGATAATGCGTTGATAGCATATGAAAAATCTCTTATTATAAAACCTAATGGTGCAGATGCTTGGAACGGAAAAGCGGTTGCTCTGACAGAATTAGGTCGGTATAACGAAGCACAGGTGGCATATAATGAATCATTGAGACTCGATCCTAACTATTTGTCGGCTAAGGAAAACCAATTAGAACTTGAAAAAAAGATGCTTAATATAAAAACCAATCCAATATCTTCGATGAGTAGTCAAACCATAGTGAACTTGCCTAACAACACTACTGAAACTATGATAGATATTTTTGGAAAAGCTATGGAAAACAATACTACGGAGATCAAAGTAACAAATATCAGTGCAGTCAATACCAGCAGTGAGATAACGAAACCAAAAGTCACTGATTTTGGTACTACCAGCAAAAAGGTTGAGACTGTTTCATCCACTATTGAACAGAACAATTCTAATGAAACAAATGTGACTAGCAACACTACCAAAAACTCTAAAAATCGGTGGAAGTTTGGAAGTGAAAACCATTTATAATGCAAAATTGGACGAAGGGCTCCTCACACTATTTAATAAAAAAATACCTGCTATTTTTGAAAAATCGGAATAAAACTATTTTATGATCATACAATTAAATAGGGAATTTGTTACAACCAGCTGTTTGAATTAATATTGTGAGCTGCAAATGGAGAAATTCCTGCAGCCAAATAAAAGGTCTACTTCAAGATACTGGAATACCTATAAAATATAGTCATATTTAAGTTAGCATATATTTTTGCGCATGCACTAGATAGTATTAACTTAAAATATTTAGTGATATATATGGGCGGTCCTGATATTATAAATTATAAAAGATGTAATCTGTTACCTCTGACCTGTTCGAAAAACCGAAATGAATTATTTTATGATCGTAAAATTATGAATAGATAAAGTTCCCATAAAATGCATCGTTTTTGTTATAAAAACCTTGTATTTTTGCCATTTTAGCCTAAATTATAGGTTATTTTTAGCCAATTTTAAGGAATAATACGTAGATTTTATAAAAATATCTGCATTGAATTACTAGTTTTCTGCATATACCCTTTTAATTTTAACATTTTCTTCTATATTGCTAAATAATTTTTTATAGTTAAACTTTCCAATATATTGATGCATATGTCTCTAGATATACTTGCCTTTGCAATATTTATTGTGATTTGTTTTAGTTATATATATTGGTTTATTTAAGACTGATACGATATCTGTACAAAGCAGTCGTATCCTTAGTCCAAGTTCAAGCGTTACAGGAACAGCTACCAAACATCCGGCCTAACCATCCTTTTTTTGAAAACCCAATTAATTTAGCGACTCTGTGATCTATTTTGGGGGAGCTGGCATACTTCTGAGATTGCCACCGAATGGAAAAGTTATATTTTACCTATCTATATAATTGATGCAGCAAATGATATAATAAATTCCTTAAGCAGTCAAGTTCAGTCATTGCAAAGATAAATTGATGATACGGATATTTTAAAACAGAATTATTAGATAATTTAGAAAAAGATAGAAGAAGATCTTGGAAGAGTTGTATTAACTGTAAACCCAAATACAGTTACTTCGAATAAATATCTTCCAGTATATTTAACTCGATAATCAGACAAACATCTTCCAAGTAATTCTTCATTTACATATCTGCTGGCTATTTCCTCATTCTTTTGATCTGTGATGCACTGGTGTCCACACTACAATACACAATTATCTTTATAGTTATTTTAAATTAATTCTATGAAAATTTGCTTCTAAACAAAAAATAATCTAGCATAAGATTTTTCGTAGTCAAAAAATAAATATATATTAATAATTATTTTTTATTATTTGTGAAGTTATCATAATCTAATATTATTCTTTGTCCAGAGAAGGAAATTACCTTGCGCCTATCCATAGCCTTATTACTTAGGCAAACTTCTATTTGTTAATCCATTAATCCAATCGGAATTTTTCAAAATCAGTAAATGTGCAGTAAATATGAAAATAAAAATATGAATATACAAATTAAAAAGACAATTGCTATTTTAATGGTAGTTGCTTTCTGACTATCCGTGACAGCTACGACTACGGACACCAAAGATTGTGAAAATGGCGAAATCTCCACAGGCGGCAGACTTGGTGAGAGTTCCAATTTCGGAAAAAAAAGAGTGTATCACAGGTGCCATATACGATAATATTACTTATGATTATATAAACAAATGTTAATAACGATAAATTAGTGTATTTTTTGGAAGTACTGTGAATAAACGTATATTAAAAACAGTACTCATGTACCTTTTTAGTCAAGATTAATCATTGAATAAATGCCAATTTTAGGCATAAATTGACAAATAAATCTCAAAATTAATTCGATTTAAGCTGTAAAAAAGCCAAATAATACCGAATTAAATCAATTAATTAACATAAAAAGGCTATAATCAGAGAAAAATCATCAAATAAATTACTACGTCCTATAAATGCTGGGACAAAAATTTACTGCTCTTTTGACTTTCTTGTATATATGTATAGATTGCATTAGGAACTCAAATAAATTTTAAAGATATATTCAAATTGCTTTGGCAATAAAAATGAATATCAATAGAAGGTAAGGAATCTTTTTCATAGTTTAAAGATAGTTTTATATGCTTTTAACTTAATAACAACCAATACGGCATTTAAATTTATAATACCTCAAGGCATTATTACTTTTAGATGGGTCAACCAAATATGTTCTCCTAATGCAATCTATACATATATACAGCATTACCCCAACTTTTTTGTCGTTTAGTCGAAAAACTTAGAAGGCGAAATTTCAGAAATTAATTTGATATTATAATCATTATATAATGTCTTTAATGCTTGTTCCTTGGCTGAGATCCCTATGATTTGCTTTTGTCTTCCGTATCGTCCACCATGTTTAACTATAACTGAAATTAACCCAAGTAAATCAAGTTCATTTATTAAATCTACAATTCTTCTCCATGTTAAAACATCAGAATCCAGGGTAGTGCAAATTCTCATATAAACATTATACACATTTGCTGTAGTATTTTCTTTATGTACGTTGTCAAACACATAAATACAGGCAAGTAATGTGATTTTGCTTTGTTTTGGTAACGATTGTATTACTTGATTTACTCGTTCAATCTCTATTTTTTTATTTGCGTTCCGTACATCTTCTTCTTCTATGATATTACTTTGTCTTTCTTCAGCTAATTCACCAGATACTCGAAGTAAATCAATCGCTCTTCTTGCTTCACCATGTTCTTGAGCAGCGAAGGCAGCACAAAGACCTACCACAACTTCAGGTACAACTCCTGGGACAAATGCCATTTTGATTCTAGCATTAAGTATGTCGATTAATTGATATGCATCGTATGGTTTGATTATAAGTTCTCTTTGTGATAAAACGCTAGTTAATTCTGCTGGAAATTTATTATATATAAATAAATCATTAGTAATCCCTATAACACAAGGAAATTGTTTTGATAAGGTTGATTCCATTCTAATTATTTTATTAATCATTTGGGGATCAGATGCTTTATCAATTTCATCGAGAACAATAAGTAAAATTCCGGAATAATTGTTCAAAAGATATTCAAAATAATTAGCATGTTTCGAAATTGAATTCCCAATTTTCCGTTTTTTTTCTCCCTTTGGCATTGGCATATTATCATTAATAGCTTGCCACATTCCATTTTCAGTTTTTGCAACATCACATTTTATTTTGACAATAGTTAATTCTATATTTCGATTGGAAGCTTCATTTTTTATTTCTTCTAAGACCCACTTTGTAAGAATTGTTTTTCCAACTCCAGTTTTACCGTGAATAAAAATGTTGCTAGGTGAGACAACTCTAAATATATCTTTTAGATATTGATAATATTGTCTTATCTCGTTATTTCGATGAAGTATATCACCAATTCCTGTTAATGCATAATTTGTTTTAACAGCTTGTTTATCTTTAAATAAACTGTTTTCAAAATTAATGATTTCCGACAAAGAAACTTGAGTATCCATAATTCTCCTTACGCAATTGATATGTTATACGAATATATACACCTTTCTAAATTGCATAAGGAAAAAATATGGGGGTACTGTCCACGTTTTCCTAATGCAATTTACATACATTTACACTTATGAATGCCAAGTAAACCGGATATTCATTTATGGATTAAATTCTGAGAATATACAATCATAAAGGACTAATCATGTATTGACTGTGCATAAAAGCAAAATAATATATCATATATTTATATAGAAGCTAATTTTGATATATTAAAAAAAAATTTAGTTGGAATATAGAAATGGAGCAAAAAAGTAATAGAAACATATAGGTAATCTAAATGAGTCCACTTATGCATCATTAATAATAGTGAATTGTTGTTTAGTAAATAATGTTTACTTAGTGCATGTACCAATAGACAGTGGATTGAAAATCCAGCCTTAAAATCATATAAATTTGTAAAATAGTTAGAAGAGTATAAATGATGGAAATGCAAAAATTTGACAGAATACGAAATGGAGTTTTCATTTTAATGCTGGTTTTTTTTGTAACGTCAATAACAGTTGCAAGTTGCTTATCACCGCTACCAAACGTTAAAAATACATTCAATGATATTGCTTATGCTACTAAATCAAAGACACAAAAACTTGATATATATCTGCCAAATGAAGGAAATGGTCCTTTTCCTACGATTATAGTATTTCATGGCGGGGGATTTTATGAAGGCAATAAGAGTAGACAATATACAGCTCCTATGCTTCAGGGCTTAAATCATGGTTATGCAGTAGTACCTGTTGATTATCGTTTGAGTGACGAAGCTAAATTCCCAGCAGCGATAAATGATGCAAAAGCAGCTATTCGTTTTATTAAAGTTAATGCTGCTCAATATAATTTAAATCCTAATAAGATTGCTCTATGGGGCAGTTCAGCAGGTGGAAATCTTGCTGCCCTTGCAGGCACAACGGGTGGCACAAACAATTGCTATGATACATCTCTCGGCAACGCAAACGTTTTGGATAAGGTAACAGCAGTAGTTGATTGGTATGGGCCTACAAATTTCTGTGTTATGGATAAACAATTCACAGAAAGTGGAATTAGAGAAAAAGTACAGGGAATTCACATTTATAATATTGAAGGTTCTTTTCCATCACGCTATTTAGGGCAAAATATCTCAAAGGTACCTGACCTGTGTAAACAGGCAGACCCTACGACTTATATAACTTCAAAGTGCCCCCCACTTTTAATTCAGCATGGTACACTGGATTCAATAATTCCAACGCAGCAATCTATTGACCTTGCAGCTGCAATCACAAAAGAAATAGGATCGGACAAAGTAACTCTTATATTACTTGACGGAGCAGGTCACGGGGGAGTCCCTGTCACTTTACTTAATGGGAAACGCTACTGTGGATACCCATTCGGAACTACTGAAAATATGGATAAAGTGTTCTCATTCCTAGATGAGTATATGAAATAACTATGTCTACTTTGAACAACCTTGAATGGTACTCACAAAAAATCGAATATGGATTTACGTCGGTGCTTTAAACAAATTAATCATTATTGAAATCAAAATTCATTATGAATTGGATAGAAGACACTGTTGACGATGCATACACTAACCGTATCGAATTTATTTCGGAATGTTTATTATTCTGTTCTGCAAAACATAATCCAATTTCCTTCTTTATAAATTTTTTTCTTAATATGCTTTTTTATAGACGTTACATTCAAAAGAGATGGTTAGATGAAGGAGATAATATGAAAGATAGCCAAGTTAGCTTTACTGCACTGTTGGTGGGCTACATGCGTGCCTATCACACCATGCATGACACTCAAAAAATATTTAATGACTTTCTGGCTTATGATTTAATACCCAAGGAAAAAAGAGAACTAATTGAACAACATTTAATTGAACACTATTTATCTTGCGAGAAGGGATTAGATAATCCTGAACCTACTGAATCGTTCGTAGATAAGGTTATTACTTCGACGTTCCTAATGCAAGCAATTAATGGCTTTATCAGCCGTGCGCGATACGCAGAAGATAATTTGGAAAAAGCTGTCAAACAGGGGGTAAAGCAGTACGTGATCCTTGGGGCAGGGATGGATACATTTGCTTTTCGACGATCAGATTTGATGGAAAAATTAGAAGTATTTGAAGTTGACCACCCAGCCACACAAAAATTTAAGCTTCGTCGCCTTGCAGAATTGGGATGGCAACATCCAGCTAAACTGCATTTTATTCCTATAGATTTCACGAAGGAAAGTCTGGTATCAGCACTAACTAGCTCACCATTTTATGATCCAACGGTCAAAAGCTTCATTAGCTGGCTTGGTGTTACATTATACTTAACACAAGAAGATATACTTGCAACACTACGTTCCATTTCGGAAGTTGCCCCTGCGGGCAGTATAGTTGTTTTCAATTATGCAGATACCACTGTATTTATCCCTGAGAAATTGTCTCCACAAATGCAAGACTTTCTGAAGCTTTTGCGAACTATAGGGGAACCAGTTAAAATGGGTGGTTTTAATCCTACAAGGTTAGCTGAAGATCTCAAAAGTTTAGGGTTCCATCTTCATGAGAATGTGAGCCCAAAAGATATCGAAAGATATTATTTAAAAGGACGCAAGGATGGATGTTCCGATTATGGGTACTTTGCATGTGCAGTTGTTGAATAATTAGGTATCACATATGCCCATGAGACTTCTAATTTATCTATGATTTTTCCGTTGTGGGTTTTCTGTTCAAATTATGCACAGATTTAACATTAAAATCTATGCATTATATGCCATCTAGATGAATAATTAGAGCTCTTACATATTAGGAAGCTCAAAACATGTGGTCATATATTTTTTAAATATTTATTTACTAAATTATCATAAGATGTAGTGTTTTATATACCATTCATCTCGGTTCATGCCGCTTTTCGTAATTTTTTCACTATATCTTTTATTTTTATATAAATCAACGCGCTACATTTGCTCAATATTTCATAATACTTTTGAGTTCTATGATTTATTTATTTCTTGATTTCACTGTTTTTGTAACAATATTGATTTTTATTAAATGAAATATATTTTATAAAATTAGATAAGTTGGTTAATATATGGAAGATTTGCTAATGGAGCTAAAAGGTCACAATGGTCAGCTCGAACTTTACAAAGATAAAGTTATTATCAAACGGAAGGGCCTTTTCGCAAAATTATACTTCGGGTTCGTTAAAGGAGACAAAACAATTTTTTTGAACCGGATCTCCGGAATAAAACTGAAAGAATGTGGACTCTGGATGGGGTATATACAGTTCATACTTCCAGGAAATATTGAAACTACACGTGAATCTATTAATGGGATACAAAATGACGAAAATACCATTACATTTGGATTATGTCCTTTCAATCGTGGTAAATACAACAATCTTGCCAAAAAAATAAAATTGGAAATCGAAAATAGAATCATAAATTATTCTCAACCAGTAGTAAATCCCAATTCAGATGGGCCGGACACAATAAGGAAATATAAACAATTATGTGATGATGGCATAATTACCAAGGAAGAATATGAAGCAAAGAAAAAAGAAATATTAGATCTTTAAGGTTATGTGAATCCTTATTCTGTTGATTAGTTTAAGAAATACTGGTGATGCTGCACACATCAACAGTATCTATTACTGTATGAGGTATGTTTCTTTGTTCTACAGAAAAGAATTGGTTCTCTTACTTTATAAATTTTTTTCAATATTGTTCGCTTTAGAATTGTTCATCTAGATATTTTATGTCTTTTTTTTGTCTGCCTTGGTTTGTTCACTTAAGTATTTTTTATTGTGGTATTGTTTATTGGAGTGTTTCTTACCTTTGTGTTGCTCACCGGAGTGTTTGCCGTCGTTTTGTTGCTCATCGGAGTGTTTTGAACCGGATGTTGCGGGTGCAGCAACTCCATATGTGGGATCGGTTATTAAACCTGGTGTTGCGGGTGTTACTAACCCGGTTCCTATGGCGGG